>Ga0326726_10002833_pt1 | contig 15857 bp, 17 predicted proteins | sample MHFenrmetagenome_2_FD_207603 | JGI IMG/M metagenome (GOLD analysis project Ga0326726, IMG submission 207603) | Lab enriched peat soil microbial communities from Michigan Hollow, Ithaca, NY, United States - MHF15MN | ecosystem: Environmental > Terrestrial > Soil > Wetlands > Peat | place: USA...
TTGCCGGATGGCGGCGGCGCCGGCGGACGGCATCTTTCCTGACGAGTTCTATGCGACCACACATTTACCGACCCAAGTGCGAGTGCACGACCAGTGGGTGGAGGTGGAGAGGATCGAGATGGATTTGGGCATTCTCGTGGACTCGGTTCGTCTGACTGCGAAGACTGTTTCGATGGGAGAGGTGAAGCAGGGAGATCAGGTTGTGATCGGTCGTGATGGTGTGCGGGTCATCCCACTCCAACGGCCTCGTGACCGGGATGTGTTCAGTTTTATGGAATCGCAGGTCTCGTCCGAGCGTCCCCACGGGTATATCATCGGTGATATTGCCAAACGTCTCATGCAGCTGCGAACAGGTTTCCGTGAGGGGAAAGCCGGCAACAAGGTGCTGCTGGCGGGAGGTCCGGCGATCGTTCACGCCGGAGGGCGCGAGGCGCTGGCATGGCTTATCGACGAAGAATTCATCCATGTTTTGTTCTGCGGGAATGCGCTGCCCGCTCACGATATGGAGCTCGATCTCTACGGCACGTCTCTCGGCTATCGGCACGCAGCCGGTCGCGTTGTGCCGCATGGGCATGAACACCATCTGCGAACCATCAATCGGATTAGGGCCATCGGGAGCATCGAGGCAGCGGTCAGGTCAGGAGTCGTCAAGACCGGAATTATGGCGGCCTGTGTCAGACGGGGCACCGACGTCGTCATGGCCGGCACGATTCGCGATGACGGCCCGTTGCCCGGCGTGATCACGGATTCGCTGGAAGCCCAGGCTGCCATGCGTGCGGCAATCCCCGGTGTCGGACTGGCCTTGCTCGTCGCTTCGACATTGCACGCGGTGGCGACGGGCAATTTGTTGCCTGCCACGATTCCATCCGTCTGCGTCGATGTCAATCCAGCCGTCCCGACGAAACTTGCGGATCGAGGAAGTTTTCAGGCTGTCGGGCTGGTCATGGACGCCGCATCGTTTTTGCGCGAATTGGCGCGCGAGCTAGGGTGGAGGCCATGAGTCGCCTGCTCGTTTGCCCGCCGGACTATTTTGGCATCGAATATGAGATCAATCCATGGATGCGCCGTTCGAACGCCGTCAATTCAGACCAGGCCGTCAGTCAGTGGCATCACCTCATGCAAGTGCTCGAACAGGATGTCGGCGCGATTCTGGAGCGGATGAAACCGGTGCCGGGACTGCCCGACCTGGTGTTCACGGCGAATGCCGGCATCGTCGTTGGAGGCAAAGCAGTGCCAAGCCGTTTCCGTTATGTCGAACGGCAGAAGGAAGAGGCTTACTTTGAGGACTGGTTTCGTGGGCAAGGGTACGAAGTCGCTACGCTGGATCCTGGCAGCTTCTTCGAGGGGGCCGGCGACCTCTTGGGATTTCCCGACATCTGGTTTGGAGGTTACCGACAACGATCGGATATTCGTGCCTACTCGACGCTCAGCGAATGGTTTCATCGAGAGATTATCCCACTCGAATTGGTCGACAATCGGTTTTATCACCTCGATACTTGTTTGTGCCCCTTGAGCGGTGGTGATCTCCTGTATTTCCCTCCCGCTTTCGATCGCTATGGACAGGAGGTTCTTGCCGAGCAGATCGCTCCTGCCCGACGTCTCGTGCCGCCGGAAGCTGAGGCTCTAAGGTTTGCCTGTAATGCCGTCTGTGTCGGGAAACACGTCGTGTTGCCGGCAGGTTGTCCGGAAACAGAATCTTTGTTGGCCTCGCGAGGCTATCTTTCCCATCCAGTCCCGCTCGATGAGTTCATGAAATCGGGCGGCTCGGCGAAGTGTCTGACGCTGGCCCTCAACTAAAGCGAGTCATTGGCTGTCAGCTTGCCAAATCTCCTCATTTAAGTTTCTTCAACTCAGACCGATAGAGACCTAGCCCGCATTATTCACGAGAGTTCGTGACGAAACCGCCGAGACGCCACGCGAGACGGGCGCGCGGAGCCGTGAAGGAGGGAGGCATACTTGAAATAGTATGGTGACTGACTGAGCGGCGAGCCCGCCCGCCGTCAGGCTTGTCGTAGCGGCGTATCGGTGGTTGGAGTAGAAGCTTTCGTGAATAATGCGGGCTATAGAGCATCGAATATAAACAGACACGATAGCCAGCTCATACGGTTGGCATCTGTCTAGCATGGAGATCATTTATGGATACACATGCGCCTCTCTCCTCGTCCGATACGAAAACGATTCTGGTCGTCGACGACGACCCATCAACGATGTTGATCTGCGTCAAGACGCTTCGTGCCGAAGGGTTTACTGTTCTTGAAGCGGAAGGCAGTTCGGAGGCGTTAAAGATATTGGCGACGCATCAGGCGCCAATCGATCTGCTGTTGACCGATCTCATGCTGGCTCCGCCCGGCTTTGAATTTGCTACCGACAAAAATCCGTATCCGCGGGTCCATGGTCAGGATGTCATCCAACGCACCTTGGCCATGAAGAAGGCCTTCCGTGTGATCTTAATGTCGAGCCTGTCGTACCATGAGAGGAAGGCGCACAACATTGTCACCGATCACGTCCCGTTTCTCCAAAAACCGTTCTCTGTTAAGGCTCTGTTAGAGCTCGTCCATACCGTGCTCGCAGCGGCTCCGCTTACCTACGACGATTCCGCAAGCAAGTTGACCGCCAAACAAGAGATTCAATGGCATGACTAACCTCATGTTCCAAGCCGCATGAATCACGACATCCCCAATCCCGGCCCGGGCCGAAGGCTGAAGTTCCAAGGCTAAAGGGTTCGGAACTTCAGACCCCGAACCACAGCCTTCAGTCTGCCTCACTCGTTTCACTTTTCTCGCGAGCCTCGCTCCTCGCGCTTGTCGCGCGGCGCAGCGATTTTCCAACCAACCGTCATGAACAATGCGGGCTAAGGTTTTTGCCGGAATAGGAAAGATCCGTACAGCCCCGCGATGGCGATGGTGACGAGTTCGATTGTCAACAGCAGTCGGCTCACCATGGCATCCGCTGTGGGGGGCGATAAGATGAAATGCAGGCCGAGGAATTCTGGAGCCTGTGACGGCGGGGTTTCCCAGGGTGGGAAGAGGATCGCGAGGGATAGCATCGCCACCATGCCGTACAGCACTTCGACATTCAGCCGATCCGCTGGCGGTTCGACTTGGCGAGGCGGTGGCGGGGGGAGTTCAACCGGGTCTGCATGCAATCGCTGACCGCACTGCGAACAGTAGCGGCTAATCTCCGGGAGTTCATGTCGGCAAGAAGGACAAAGTCTCATAGGGGAATCCCTCTGTAGGCTACACGGAACCGCGCCGGTTTGCTAGCGTAGTTCCCTAACCCAGGAATGGCGTGATGAATTTCAACGACCGTATCTCGTTCATTGACAGGTGAAAGAGCCGGTTCCTATAATCCGCTAGCTTTTGGCAGGATGTTGGAAATCTCTTCCAGCGGTATTCTCGACACCTGTGAAACGGATCTCGTTAGTCGCGCGAGACTGGCGGGAATAGCGGGACGGGTGAGACTGGCGACGGTTCGAGGTCCGAAATTCTGGGTTTTCTGAACTTCGAACCCGGAACTTTGAACATCGAGTCGCGCCTGTCGCGCACATCTTACCTGTCTCTCGCATGCTTCACGCGCAAGAACGGCGAATCTGCGATTGGGGTAGAAGCGTTCGTGAATAATGTGGACCACGTAGCGGATTTACTACATACATGCAGACTATCAGCCGAATAGGAGTCATCGGGGCCGGCGCCTGGGGCACCGCCCTAGCAAAACATCTGGCGGAGAAAGGTCTTGAAACTCGGCTCTGGGCCTATGAGCGAGAGGTCGTGGCTGCGATCAACGGGAAACACGAGAATCCGGTCTTCCTATCCGGTGTGGCGCTCCCCTCATCGCTCGTTGCGACCGGATCGTTGTCGGAGCTTACCGAGCAGTGCGAGGGGCTGCTTTTTGCGGTGCCGTCCCACGTTGCACGTCCTGTGCTGCGCGAGTTGGTCCAGTCCCTTTCCACCCCGATCCCGTTCGTCAGCGCGACGAAAGGGGTTGAAGAAGATACATTGAATTTGATGACTCAGGTCATGACCGACATACTCCCTCCTGCCATGCACCGGGACCTCATGGTATTGTCCGGTCCGAGTTTCGCAACAGAAGTCAGCGCAGGGAAGCCGGCGGTACTCTGTTTAGCCGGGAATGACGAGGAACTGGTCAAGACATTCCAGACCGTGTTGATGACGCCAGCCTTTCGGGTGTACGCCGACAACGATATGCTGGGCGTCCAGCTCGGCGGCGCACTCAAGAACGTAATGGCGCTCGCAGCCGGCGTGGTGGATGGATTGGACCTCGGTCATAATGTGCGGGCTGCGTTGATCACAAGAGGGTTAGCTGAGATGGTGCGGTTGGGCGTCGCGATGGGTGCGGATCCACGAACATTCTACGGACTGTCCGGCGTCGGCGACTTGGTGTTGACCTGCACCGGAGCCCTGAGTCGGAATCACATGGTCGGCGTAGGACTGGGAAAGGGCGATCGGCTGGAGACGATCCTTGGGAACATGCAGGCCGTAGCCGAAGGTGTGCGGACGGCGAAGGCGGCGTTAGGACTCGCACGACGTCATCATGTTGAGATGCCGATCGTGCAGGAGATCAACGCGGTGTTGTTCGAGGGGAAGCCGTGCCGAAAGGCGGTGACGGATCTGATGGAGCGTGATGCAAAGCCGGAGAAGGGACAGCCGTGAATCCTCAGGCGCTAGAACAACTATTAACCAAGGTGCAAACTGGTGCCCTGTCTGTGAAGACGGCTATTGGACGGCTCCGCACCTTGCCCTATGAAGATCTTGGATTTGCCTCGATCGATCACCACCGATCGTTGCGGCAGGGATTCCCTGAGGTCATTTTCTGCGAGGGAAAGACATCGGCCCAGATTCACGCCATTGCGAAAGCGTTGTTAAAACATCATCGCCCGCTATTGGCGACGCGCGCGACCCGCCAGGTGGCCACGCTTATCAAACGGCTTGATCGTCGAGCGGTCTACCATGACGAGGCGCGCATCGTCTCGATCCGTGACCCTAAGCGGCAGTTACGGGGGCATATCCTGGTGATTACCGCCGGCACTTCGGATATTCCTGTCGCGGAAGAAGCGCGAGTCACAGCGGAGGTAATGGGGAGTCGGGTTGAGACGCTCTATGATGTGGGAGTGGCCGGCATTCATCGGTTACTGGAGCGACAGGGTCGGCTGCTGCAAGCCCGGGTGGTCGTGGTGGTGGCAGGGATGGACGGGGTTTTACCGAGCGTGGTCGGCGGGTTGGTTTCCTGCCCAGTCGTGGCTGTGCCGACGAGCCGGGGCTACGGCGCGAGCTTCGGAGGGCTTGCTGCGTTGCTGACGATGTTGAACTCCTGCGCGGCGGGGGTCGGGGTGATGAACATCGACAACGGGTTCGGGGCCGGCTGCCTTGCGCATCGGATCAACCTCTTAGGCGAGGAGGTCAAAAGTCATCACGTCGTAAAGTCATAAGGTCTCGATCCCTGACTTGATGACGTTCAGACATGACGACTCACTTGACCTCGATCGTCCCACGTTTCGGCCAGGCGACCATCTGCGTCCTGGGACCTTTCTCGCCGTTCGCCAGCAACTTGACCCGCACTTCGAATTGATAGAGCCCCGCTCCCGATGGGGTTTTCTTCTGATCCAACCCATCCCACGTCAGGAGGACAGAAACGTGTGGAGGGGCTGCGCCGTCGGTTGAGGCGGTGTGCGGCTCTAGTGGCTTACGCGCGGTCAGGAAACGCAGTGAATTTTTCGACGGTGACGTAATGAATGATGAGACTTCCAGTAGGGTCGCGCCGTTCAGCTCCTTGGGTAGCTGGACCAAGGCGGAAAACTGCAACGGGCCGGATGAGACTGTATAAGGGTTTGGGGAGACGTTCAGATCGAGAATCTTGAGCTCCGGTTCGGGGCGTGGGGCTCGGTGAGGCTTCGATTTTGCCGAGACGGCAGGCGGGGCCAAGAGCAGCAGCATGGCGCAGAGCAGTACCCAGACGACCCGACCACTCCACGATCCGAATGACTCTGAGCAGGGCGTGATTAGGGATCGGCAGATTGTCATAGGGAATTGGCGCGTCACCAGCCTATTGTTGCGAAGTGCCCAGACGACGGGCAAGTTCAGCCCGCATAATTTATGAGCGCTTCTGCTGCAATCGCCGATCCGTTGCTGCGACGAGCCTTCGGCCGGCGGGCTCGCCCCTCGGACCCTCCAAGTACTGCAAGAGTACGCATCGGATCCTCACGGCTCCGCACGCCGGTCTCGCGCCGCGGCTCAGCGATTTCTCGACGAACCGTCATGAATAATGCGGGCTAGTGTGGATAACACAGCGTCGGTAGGCTGTCAATGTATTCAAGCGAGACGGGCGGGACTGGCGGGGATTAGAAGTTCGAAGTTCTGAGTTCGAAGTTCCGAAAACATCGAACCTCGAACCTCAAACCGTCGCCAGTCTCGCCTCGACGAGCAGATTGCCGTTCGCGCGCAGCTTGGGTAAGATGGCACGGTTTGAACGGAGCAGAGAAAGGATATACGTGGGCGCGCATCTCCATTTCGATTGTTATTCCGGCATTAGCGGCGACATGATCCTCGGCGCGCTTGTGGATGTGGGCGTCCCGTTTCCCGACTTGGTGAGCGGGCTGAAACGGCTCAGGCTTTCAGGGTTTACGCTAAAGAAGCGGCGGGTGCATCGAGGGGCGATCCACGCCACGAAAGTGGATGTCGTGATCACGTCAGGATTGCGCAAGCCGCTTTCGCTTCATCGGATCCACGCCATCCTCTCCGCGAGTGGAATTCCCGACAAGATCAAGCAGCAAAGCCGATCGGTGTTCGATCGATTGGTTGAAGCGGAAGGACATGCTCATCGCGTGGCTAAGGACCACGTCCATTTCCATGAAGTGGGGGTCCTGGATTCATTTGTCGATATCGTCGGCGGGCTGATCTGCTGCGATCTGTTGGGCGTCACGCGTGTGACGTCCTCTCCCGTGAACGTGGGAGCTGGGACGCTGCAATCGGCTCACGGGATACTACCGGCGCCTGGCCCTGCGGTTGCCATTCTGGCGAAGGGGGTTCCGATTTTCAGTGCCGGCCCTCCCCGTGAGCTCACCACGCCGACCGGCATGGCCCTGTTGCGTACACTGACATCGGAGTTCGGCCCCATGCCGGTAGTGACGCCGACGGCCATCGGCTATGGAGCGGGCGATGCCGATCCCCACGGCTGGCCGAATGCGTTGCGGGTGTTTCTCGCTCGGCCATCATCCCCAGGAGTGCGAGAACGGGATACGGTGCTGCAGGTTGAAACGAACCTCGATGATGTGAACCCTCAAACGTATGAGTATGTGATGGAACAGTTATTCGCGCGCGGGGCGCTCGATGTCACGCTGACGCCGGTCATCATGAAACGTGGACGGCCCGGCATCGTTCTGACCTGTCTTGCGGCTTCGGCGCAGCTGGATCGGATTCTTGACGTCTTGTTTCAGGAAACGACAACGTTGGGAGTCCGGATTCGTGAGGTCATGCGACAGATCCTACCCCGGCGGTTTGTCTCGGTGAAGGTGCGCGGTGGAATTGTTCGGATGAAGATCGCCGATGTGAGCGAGACTGCGGCCAAAGCGGCTCCGGAATTTCTCGATTGCAAGCGGATAGCCGAACGAACAGGCCGTCCCGTAAAAGAAGTGCTCGAAGACGCAACTCTCGCCTATGCCAAACAGCGAGTCGCTAGGCCAACGGGCCGGGGATGACGGTCCTACTCTATACCCTCCTGTTCCTTGTGTCCGTCGCGGTGACGCTGGGCGCCTGCACGCTATTCACGAATGCCATCGAGTGGGTGGGCAAGCGATTCAATTTGTCCGAAGGCGCGGTCGGCGGTGTGTTGGCGGCCATCGGCACCACACTTCCCGAAACGTCGATTCCTGTCATTGCCATTTTCTTTGGGGACAGCCGTGCCGAAGCGGAGGTAGGGTTGGGCGCGATCCTCGGCGCTCCCTTCATGCTGACCACGCTGGTGATCCCCCTCCTGGCCATCTTACTGATAGTCTATGCCGGGCTGGGGAAGCGAACCGCCGCTTTCCGATTGAACTATCGTGATGTGAGGGGCGATCTCTCTTTTTTCGTGGCGGCTTACAGCGTCGCGCTGGCTTGTGTATTTATTCCGTCTCGACTGGCGCATGCCGTCGCCGCCGTCGGGTTGATAGGCCTCTATCTCTATTACGTCAAGCTGAAGTTCAGTGAGACTGATGAGGCGGGAGGCGAGGGTGGTGGGCTTGAGCCGCTGCTCTTTGCCAGAAAGGCGGCAATCCCGTCGTTTGGACTTATTGGCCTTCAAGCAGTCCTTGGCTTGGCCGGGCTTGCGCTTGGCGCGCATCTCTTCGTCCTTGCCGCAGAAACGATCGCGGGAGCCCTGTCGATTTCCCCATTGATCCTGGCCCTCCTCGTCGCGCCACTGGCGACCGAGCTGCCTGAGATGTCAAACAGTTTTCTCTGGCTCTACCGGAAAAAGGATCGGTTGGCGGTAGGGAATGTCACAGGCGCGATCGTCTTTCAAGGTACCATTCCAGTCTCGATCGGGCTCCTGGGTACGGACTGGACGCTGGCGCCGACGGCATTGATTACCATGGTACTTGCAGTGACCGCGGCCACTTTCTTATTGGCGCAGGCTGTGTGGGGCGCTCTCTGGCGACCCTGGTTGCTGAGCGGGGGCGCCATCCTTTATATAGGGTATGTGGTGTATTTGTATGGTTGGTGAGCAGGCAAGAAGGTTTGTTTCGTTCATTTGGTTTGTTTGGTTTTAAGAGGGTGCGAATCAATGAAGTCCGAACTAAATAAACCAAAAAAACTAAACAAACCAAATAAACCTCTTCTCGGAATCACCATGGGAGATCCGGCGGGGATCGGCCCGGAGGTCATTGCGAAAGCCTTGGCTGGAGCTAAGGTACGGCGAGTCTGTCGTCCGCTGGTCATCGGTTCGTTTCCTGTGATGCAGCAGGCGGTCAAGAGTCTGAAACTCAAAATGAACGTGATTCGTGTGGAGGGCCACGATCCTAAGCCACCGCGCCTGAGTGACCTGGCTGTGGTGGACCCGCTCGATCATCCCCTTGGGCGGTTCCGACGTGGAGTTGCGGCGATTGAAACCGGAGCGGCCTCCGTGCTGTTCATTAAAAAGGCCGTCGAACTGGCCCAGCTCGGTTGTATCGACGGCATCGTCACAGCGCCGATCAACAAAGAAGCGATCAACATGGCCGGCTGTCATTTTCCTGGCCATACGGAATTGCTGGCAGACCTGACCCAGACCGAGGAGTCCGGCATGATGATTATCGGAGGACCGCTCCGAATTATGTTTGTGACGACCCATGTGGCGATTAAAGACTTGCCGTCGCTCCTCACTCAGGCCAAGATCGAAAAAGCCATCAGGCTGGCTCATCTGGCCTTAAGGGACCTGTTCGGAATTAAGAAGCCGAGAGTTGGTGTCGCCGCGTTGAACCCGCATGCCGGAGAACATGGACTGTTCGGGGACGAAGAGGCACGGGTCATTCTCCCGGCAGCTCGTGCGGCGCAGGCCCAGGATATTCGTGCCAGCGATCCTTTACCGGCCGATACGCTATTTGGTAAGGCGGCAAGAGGTGATTACGACGGTGTAGTGGCCCTATATCACGACCAGGGGCTCATTCCCTTAAAGCTTGTTGCCTTCGGTACCTGCGTGAACCTGACCGTGGGGTTGCCGATCATCCGCACCTCAGTCGATCACGGGACCGCGTTCGATATCGTGGGAAAGGGCATCGCAGACCCAGGCAGCCTGATCGAGGCGATCACGCTGGCCGCCACGTTAGCCAAAAAACGATGAGAGGTTTGTTTTGTTTGTTTGGTTTATTTTGTTGAGTGAAATTCCAATGAGACAAACCAAATAAACCAAACAAACCAAATAGACCGGAAAAACAGGAGTCCATATATGAGTAACCAATCGGGTGCGGCTTATACCATGATTCAGAAACAGCTGAAGGAATTGGATCAGATTTTCCAAGAGACCATGGAAACACTCAATACCGTTGCCGGAGTCGAACGAGTGGCTAAGTGGAAGGCCAGAACGGTTGCGCTCATCACCGAATCTCTAGGTCAGAAGGAAGGGCAAAAGTTTGCCGCTCTACAGCCCGGGCCTTCCTTTACCAACGACCTCGTGGAAGAGTTTACCGATTTCACCGACTATTTCAAAATCCCGCTTACAAATCTGGCGAAACAATTGGCGCAAGTAGCTCCTCCTCCTCCCAAGGGAAATTGACTTGTGTCCATCCCCGACCTCCCTCCGCCGAACAAACGGCTTGGCCAAAACTTTCTGATCGACCCCAACATCGTGCGTAAAATCGTTGCGTTGGCGGAACTGGAGCCTAGCGACCACGTATTGGAAATTGGCCCAGGCCGCGGCATTTTGACAGAGGCGCTCTGCCGCGCAGCCGGTCATGTGACGGCGATCGAAGTGGACCCACGGCTCCAGGCCTATCTCGAAACCAGGCAGGCGCAGCTTTCGAATGCGGAGTTGGTCTGTGAGGACGCGCTGGCCTATCCGGTCGAGAGCCTTCCGATGGGGACGGTCGTCGTGGCCAATCTGCCCTATTATATTTCAACTCCGTTGCTCTTTCGATTACTCGACCAGCGTGGCCGGTTTCCCCGTATGGTGCTTATGCTGCAGGCCGAAGTGGCCGATCGACTCGTGGCAAAACCCGGCAACTCCGACTATGGTGTGCTCTCGGTCATGGCGCAGTACGCAGCCGAGATCACTAAATCGTTTCGTGTCTCAGCCCAGTGTTTCCGTCCCAGGCCGGAAGTCGCCTCGGCAGTAGTACTGCTGCGCACGAAAGAGCGCACGAGGCTCAGTCCGCAGGAAGAAGTCTCATTCCGCGCGCTCGTGAAGGCGGCTTTTGCCCATCGAAGGAAAACGCTTGTCAATTCCCTGCGAGACGAAGGGTATGAACTTCTTCCTGTGAGCGAGGGATTGAAGCGATTGGATATTGCTCCGACTCGCCGGGCAGAGACGTTGTCGGTTGAAGACTTTCTTCAACTGGCTTTAGCGCTTGTTTGAAATGATCGATTCCCTGTGCTAGCATCGCGACCATGGCTGTCACCACTTCGGCCAAGCGGGGAGAGGCCCGCGGCGCCGCTTCCTCCCCATCACACATCAAACGAGAAGTGATCGGAGTCGTCCTGATCGCGTTGGCGCTCTTGACGCTTCTCAGCATGGTGTCCTTTGTATCGGGAGAGGTCAGGGCTGGGTTATCTGCGACCGTCCCATCCAGAAACCTCATCGGTGCAGCCGGCGCATTCTTCGCGTCTGCGTTATTTTGGTCGATCGGCGGGGCCGGATACATGTTTCCGATACTCCTCGGCCTCATGGGTGTCCGCTGTTTCACTCAGAGCGATTTGTCGATCCGTCTGCGGAACGCAGGTGCCTCGCTGGCGGCATTGCTGTTTCTCAGTGGCTTGTTTCACCTTGAAATCATGGCGGTGCCGACCATCTCAAGCGGCCTTATTAACCGAGGGATGGCGGGAGGCTTTTTCGGGCAGGTATTGGCCGAGAGCTTACGAGCCTATTTCGCGAGTACCGGCGCGCACATTCTAATTGTGGCTGGGCTGCTGGTCTCCCTCCTCTTCACAACCCCCATCTCTCTGTCGGAGATCGTCCGGAGGATTCCTGGTTGGGGCAGTTGGATGTTCAACCGGGCTCGTGCTTTGGCCCCTGATAGATCGGTGGAAGAAGTCCTTCCTGAGTCATCACGGAAAGCCAGACAGAAATCTGCTGCATCCATCCGTGCGGTGATCGAGGAGTCGCTTCCTGAGGCTGCTGCGGAGCCGGAATTAGACTGGCCGGTCATCCAGCCATCACGACAACCGACTCCTGAACCGGATGAGCCGATCGAACCCGAATCGGACAAGCAGACCATCACCGCACAATCGAAGGCTGGGGACTATATCTTGCCGGATCCGGCCGTGCTTTTGAGCGAACCTTCAGGCCCGCTCGGCCGTGTCACGGAAGAAGAAATCAAGGCGCAATCCGATGTGTTGACCCGCGCTCTGCTCAGTTTCGGCATCGCCGGAAAAGTGACGGAAGTTCGTCCAGGACCAGTTGTGACGATGTACGAGTTCGAGCCGGCGCCGGGAACCAAAGTCGCGCGCATTGTGAACCTTGCCGACGATCTGGCGCTGGCGTTGAAGGCGATCAGTCTCCGAATTGTTGCGCCGATTCCGGGGAAATCGGTGGTAGGGATAGAGGTGCCGAACCTCTATCGCGAGACGGTGTCGATGAAGGAAGTGGTGATGAGCGAGGCCTTTTCACGCGCCAGATCGAAGCTCAGCCTGGCCTTGGGGAAGGACATTTTCGGAGCCCCCACGATTGCTGACCTGAAAACGATGCCGCACTTGCTGGTCGCCGGCGCGACAGGGGCAGGGAAAAGCGTCAGTCTCAATACGATGCTCCTGAGCCTGCTGTTTTCAGCTCGACCCGATGAGGTCAAACTGCTCCTGATCGACCCCAAGATGCTTGAATTCCAAACGTATGACGGCATTCCTCATCTGTTACGGCCGGTCATCACCGATCCCAAGTCGGCGGCGCGGGGGCTCGGTTGGGTTGTGGCTGAGATGGAGCGGCGTTATAAATTGCTTGCTGAGGCAGGAGTGCGAAACATCGATGCCTATAATCGAAAAGTCGCTGGCGCACAGGGTGTGCTGGAGACGGAATCGGTGGCCAAGTTGGACCAGCCGGAATTGCCCATCCAGTTTCTGACTGAAGAGGAGCGGCTTTCTGCCGGAGAGACCGCGCTTCCTGACGGCAGCCCCGGATCGTTCGTGCCACCAAAAACTCCACCGGAACCCTTGCCCTATATCGTGGTGATGATCGATGAATTGGCGGATTTGATGATGGTGGCGCCGAAGGAAGTGGAGGACAGGATTGCGCGCTTGGCGCAGATGGCTCGCGCGTCGGGCATCCACCTCGTGTTAGCGACCCAGCGTCCGTCTGTCGATGTGCTGACCGGTTTGATCAAGGCGAACTTCCCGGCCCGCATTGCCTTTCAAGTGTCGTCGAAGACCGATTCACGCACCATCTTGGATGCCAACGGCGCAGAGGCGCTCCTTGGCCGTGGTGACATGCTCTATATGGCTTCGGGGACCGGACGTGTGATGCGGCTGCATGGGTCGTTTGTGTCGGATGACGATGTTCGCCGTGTGGTCGAGTTCGTGAAGGATCAAGCCAAGCCTGCCTACAATCAGGAGTTGCAGGTGGCGCTGAAACAGGAAGGGGCGAAAGAGGAAGAGGGGTTGGGAGAAGTATATGAGCAGGCGAAAGAGTTGGTCCTGTCTACCGGTCAAGCTTCTGCATCGCTGATTCAGCGCCGGCTGCGGGTGGGCTATCCTCGCGCGGCTCGGATGATCGAGCAAATGGAGGCGGATGGCCTCGTGGGCGCGGCTGGTCGGGATGGACGGAGAGAGGTCGTTGGACGGCGAGGGGCGGTGGGGGCAGAAGAGGGGTGAGGGGAGCGGCCAGGTGCCCTTCTTGCTCGCAGAACGCGCACGAAGAAACTGTGCTCGTTCGATGCGCGCAGTAAAGGGCAGCCTTGGCCACTCCCCTCGCGATTGGTATGGTGAAGAAATTGAATTGGACAGGTGTTGTCGGGGGCGTGTTTGCGTGTGCGTTGAGCCTATTCCCATTGCCGACTCTTGCCGCTGAAAGCGAGTTCGATGAGAATGCCTTGACGGAAGTGCGGGAGGTGGTTAAGCAGCTTCAGGCACGGTATGAGAGGACGAAAGATCTCCAGGCGGACTTTACGCAGAGAACCATGATCGAGGGGTTCGAGCGGCCTATCATGTCTTCGGGGAAGCTCTATATCAAAAAGCCTGGGCGGTTACGGTGGAATTATCTCGATCCTTCGGTCGAAGACATCCAAGTTAATCAGGATGATATCAAAGTGTATGTGCCGGAGCATAAACAAGTGCTGGTAGGGAAGCTCACGCAGATGGCGGCCTCTAAGGCCCCGTTGGAACTCTTGCAAGGGGCGGCCACGTTGGAGGAGTCGTTCAACATTGAGCCGACACCGGGGAAAGGGCGTGGCGTGGGAGGAATCCGGCTACTGACTCTCCTGCCGAAGTTGCACGAAGGTGAGGCGGGAAAATCATTGAAACGGATCGTGCTCGAAGTGTTTCCCAAGACTTACTTCATTCGGAAGCTCTCCCTCTACGAAGACAGCGGCAATGTCGCGAGTTTTGAGTTTTCGTCGCTTCAAGCCAACATGGGTCTCAGCGACTCGGTCTTCAATCTGAAGTTGCCGTCCGATGTGGAAGTGGTGAAGGCTCCGGTGCTCAGTGCCCCAATCGTTGCCCCAAAATGAATGTGATGGAACCCGGCACAGGAGTGCGCATGGACAGCCGAACTAGACTGGTGGGGCAGGCGAGACACGAGGGACAGATGAGGGTTCGAGGTTCGAAGTTCTAGGTTTCTGAATTTCAAGTCGCGCGTTTCTCGCAAGTCGCGCACGTCACGCGCCGCAGCTCTGGCGGACTTTTTTAGCATCCTGCTGTGGACGATTGAGGAAAAGGTGAGTATATGAATCAATCGATGGTCGGTTCCTTCGTTGAAACGGTCGATGAAGCAGTCAAGCGGTTGGATCTCGATCAAGTCTCGCGGGACTATTGGGATCAGAACGAGTTCCTGTTTATTCCACAGTTTCTTCCTCGGTCGGTGGTGGAAGAGCATCTCGTTCCTCAGGCCCAAGGGGTGAAGAGCCTGCTGAATCGCAATTACATTCCCGGCCACAAAAAGGGCGGGAGTGTGAGCTACTACACGGTAATGGAGAAGGCCCCGCGTTTTCTCGATCTGTATCGATCCGAGGCCTTCATCGAATTCTTAAGCCGTCTGGTGCGGGCTAAACTGAGTCTATGCCCTGAGAACGACCCCCATTCCTGTGCGCTTTACTACTATACGGAGGCGGGAGACCACATCGGGTTTCACTATGACACGTCCTACTACAAGGGGGCTCGCTATACCATTCTGATGGGGCTCGTCGATAAGTCTACACAGTGCAAACTGGTCTGCGAGCTGTTTAAGGATGATCCTGTGAAGCAGCCCAAGCACCTTGAGTTGATCACGCAACCAGGCGATCTCGTCATTTTCAACGGAGATAAGCTTTGGCATGCGGTGACTCCGCTTGGCGAAGGTGAAGAACGGATCGCCTTAACGATGGAATATGTCACCAACCCGGACATGGGAACCTTCAAGCGGCTCTATTCAAACCTCAAAGACTCCGTCGCCTACTTCGGCCTCCGTACAGTGTTTAAGCAGGCACTCACAGGTTCCAACCGACGCCCCTAGCAGGATGCTGAAAATGTTCCCCAGCAGGGGATGGGATGGCCCGGTGAGTCCCCTATGCTCGCGCAACGCGCGGTCTCAGAAGAATGCGAGGGAGCAGGCAGACAGTTCTTCTTGCTCGCAGAACGCGCACGATAAGAATGTGCTCGTTCGATGCGCGCAGGGAAGAACAATCTGCCTACTCCCTTCTGGGGAAGTTGGGGAACCAGAAGGCCCTCGCCAGGGTTACTGGCACGTCTCGGCGTGCCAGTGGGTGGGAGGGTGAGAAAGTTGCGCGCAGTTGGGGGACTCATCCGAGCCATCCCTTGGATAACGTATACGAGCAAGCTTGGAAGGATTATCTTTGGTCACTCCCTGCGGCCTTGCTTGGGACAAGGCGCGTCTTGGCGCGCCAGGGTTGGGCGGGTGAGAAGGTCGCCATTTTGAGCATCCTGCGAGAGCATTTTCCTGCTGCCCTAACCCACACTTCTCATGAGCGCTTCAGTTGTAATCGCTGATCCGCTGCTCTTGCGCGTGAACCGTCGTCGGTGAATTGAGGGCCT
>Ga0326726_10002834_pt1 | contig 15855 bp, 10 predicted proteins | sample MHFenrmetagenome_2_FD_207603 | JGI IMG/M metagenome (GOLD analysis project Ga0326726, IMG submission 207603) | Lab enriched peat soil microbial communities from Michigan Hollow, Ithaca, NY, United States - MHF15MN | ecosystem: Environmental > Terrestrial > Soil > Wetlands > Peat | place: USA...
CGAGGTGCTGCGCGCCGAGCTGCACGGAACGGGTGTGCGGGTGACGCTCGTGTCGCCCGGTCCGACCGACACGCCGCTCTGGGACGCGATCGATCCCGACGCGCGGCCGGGATTCACGCCGCGTCGCGAGATGCTCAGCGCGTCGGCGGTCGCCGACGCCGTTCGCTTCGCGCTGACGCGCCCGGTGGACGTCAACGTCGACGAGCTCCGGCTCTCGCACGCCTGAGACTCGCTGAGGCTCGCGCCGTCGATGTTCACCCCGCTCGTCGACATCCTCCGCTGTCCCAATGTGCACGACGAGACATGGCTCGTCGCCTCGATCGACCGCGCCGAGGAGCGCGACATCCTCGAGGGCACGCTCGGCTGCCCGGTGTGTCTCGCCGAGTACCCGATCCGCGCGGGCGTGGTGCGTTTTTCTGAGGTCGCGCCGTCACCCGCGATGACGGCGCACGAGGACGACGCGGTGCGCCTCGCCGCCGCGCTGGATCTCACCGAGGCGCGCATGACCGCGGTGCTCCACGGCGCGTGGGGCGCGCTGGCGCCGATCATACGTGGACTGAGTCCGGCACAGCTGCTCCTCGTCAATCCGCCGCCAGAGATCGCGACGGGCGACGGCATCTCGATCGTCGTCGCCGAGACGGCGCCGCTCGCCCATGCGTCGGTCGATGCCGTCGCCGTCGACGACAGCGCAACTCCGACGATGATCGCGTCCCTCGTCGCGAGGCTGCGTGGCGGCGGACGCATGGTCGGCCCGGTTGCCCGCCCGGTGCCGGAGGGACTCGTGGAGCTGGCGCGAGACGACGATGTGTGGGTGGCGCGGCTGGAAGCCGCGGAGATGAGGAGCGCGCCCATTCTCCCGACGAGACGACGCCGTCCGGACTGAGATCGATCGCCTGTTGCCCGCTTGGTGCGCGCTTGCCTAGTGGTGTGCCCCCGCCGCCGCCTCCTCTGGCTCGCCCGCCTCGTACAACGAATCGATCAGCGCCTTGTACGTCTTGTCGATCACGCGGCGCTTCACCTTGAGGGTGGGCGTCAGCTCGCCGCGCTCGATGGAGAAGTCGTTCTCGAGCAGCGCGATCTTCTTGGGTCGCTCGTACCGCGCCAGCGTCTCACACTCGTCGAGCACTTCCTTCTCCATCTTCTTCTGGATCGTCGGCATGGCGAGCAGCTGCGCGCGCTCCGTCCAGATAATGTCGTTGAGCGTCGCCCACTTCTCGAGCGAATCCCAGTTCGGCACGACGAGCACGATCGGGAACTTCCGCTTGTCGCCGATCATGACCGCCTGGCTCACGTACTTGTTCGTCTTGATTTTCCCTTCGATCGGCTGCGGCGCGATGTTCTTGCCGCCGGCGGTGACGATGATGTCCTTCTTTCGGTCGGTGATCGCGAGGAACCCGTCGCGCAACTCGCCGATGTCGCCCGTGTGGAACCAGCCGCTTGTGTCGATCGCCTCGGCGGTGGCGGCGGGCTTGTTGAAGTAGCCCTTCATGACGTGCGGCCCGCGCGTGAGGATCTCGCCGTCGGGCGCGATCATCACCTCCACGCCTGACACGGGCTTGCCGACGGTGCCGATCCGGAATCCTTCCGGCGTGTTCACCGCGATCACCGGGGACGTTTCCGTCAGGCCGTAGCCCTCGAGAATCACGAGCCCCGCGGCGTAGAAGAACTTGTTGATCTCGGGCGCCAGCGGCGCGCCGCCCGACACGAAATAGCGTAGTCGGCCGCCGGTGCGTGCCTGGAGCTTGGAGAAGACGAGCTTGTGCGCGATCGCGTATTGCAGCGCGAGGAACCAGCGCGGTTCGCCGCCCGCCAGCTTGACGTCGGCCCAGCGGTCCGCGACGCGCCTCGCCCAGAAGAAGATCCGCTTTTTCAGTCCGCTGCCCGACAGCGCGTTCTCGAGCACGCGCGCGTACATCTTCTCGTAGAGTCGCGGCACCGACAGCACGAGCGTCGGACGCACCTCCGAGAGATTGAGCGGCACCGCGTCCACCGACTCCGCGTAGGCGATGCTCGTGCCGGTGGCGAACATCAGATAGTGCCCGGCCATCCGCTCGAAGATGTGCGACAGCGGCAGGAAGCTGAGCGCGATGTCGACGCCCTCGAACGGAATGGCCGCGCGTCCGGCGAAGACGTTCGAGTAGATGTTGTCGTGCGTCAGCATCACGCCCTTCGGCTCGCCGGTGGTGCCGGAGGTGTAGATGATCGTCGCGAGATCATCCGGTCGAACCGCGTTCGCGCGGTCGAGGTACGCGGCGCGCCGCGCGTCGGTGTCGATTGCCGCGCCCATCGCCTCGAGCTCCGCCAGCGTGTGGTCCGCGCCGGTGGAAGTCTCGGCGAACGTCACGACGTAGCGCAGCGCCGGACATGCGCCTCGGATCTCGGCGACCTTCGCCGCCTGCTCGGCGTTCGACACGAAGATGGCGACGGCGCCCGAGTCGCGCAGGATGTACGACACCTGGTCGCTCGGAAGATTCGGGTAGAGCGGCACGTCGGCCACGCCGGTCATCAAGCAGCTGAAGTCGGCGATCGCCCACTCCGGACGGTTCTCGGAGAGAATCCCCAAGCGGTCGCCCGGCCGAACACCGAGCTCTTCGAGACCGAGCGCGATGCGCCGCACGCGTTCGCCAATCGTATCGTGCGAGATCGGCTCGTAGCGTCCGTTGCGCTTCACTTGCAACGCATCGGGCTTGCGATAAGTCGCGACCGCGTCGAGGAAGATCCGGTTCAGCGTTCCCGGCGCGGAGTTTCTGGGGCCACCCGTGGTGAGCATCGAGATCCTCGGTGGGAGCTCTTTCGACCAGTATACCGCTCAACGCGGAGCGGGGAAACCTGGAGACTCCGCCCCGGGCGTACGGCGAACGCCTACTTGCCAGAGACTCGGATTGGCACGATGAAGCGTACGGGCGAACCGTTCAGCTCAGCGCCCTTGTACGACGCGCGCGCTTCGACGATCGCGGTGTCGGTTTTCGTCCCGGCGAGCAGCGCGGCATCGGACAGAAACGCCCAGACCACGACGAGGTGTCGTGCCGAGGCGCCGGACGAGTTGGTCGTGTCCGCCGACGCGCGCTTGTTGCTGTTGTCCGCGATGAAGACGCCTGGGTGAGCCGGGTCGGCCGACGCCGGCGCGCGCGTCAGCGAATACTTCACCACGATGCCCTGCGACGCGCTGTCCAGCGCGCTCTTGACGAGCAGATTCAGCGTCGCGGAGCCCTTCACGCTGCTGTCGCCGACCGGCACGACGAGGGTCGTGTCGGTTCCAGAATGCGCCATCTTGAACGGTTGGAAGGTCACGGGCACGGTGACCGCGGAGGTCTGCAGCGACCCGATCTGCCCGACGATCACCGTCGCGCCGATCTTGTCACCAGTCAGCACGTTACTGCCGTCCAGATGCGCGGACTTCGACGAGTCGGTGATGAAGAATTCGGCCGTCGACGCAATGGTCGGAGCGCCGCTCGCGTCGTACGCGAGGATGGTGAGGGGCGCCGGCGTGCCCGTGCTGTCGCGCATCACGTCGCCCACGATCACCGACGGAGAGGGCAATCGGAGCCCTGAAATCGAAGCCGGGCCCTTCGGCGCCGACATGTCGACGCACGCCAGTCCGAGCACCACCGCCACCAGGACAACGGATGTAAAAACGCGTTGAGTCACTCGAATCGTCCAGCGAGGAGAGCGGCGAGGGCGCGATAGGCCTCGGCCGCGGGGTCGTCCGGCGAGCGCACCACCACCGGCTGCCCGGCCGCGAACGCGTCCACCGACGCCGGCGTGCGCGGAACCCACACGTCCAATACCAACCCTCGCGGCATCTGTTCCCGCACGTAGGCGGCCACGCGCTCGGACGCCGGATTTCCCGGCTCCACCATCGTGAGGAGAATGCCCTCGAGCGTGAGCGATGGGTTGACCGCGAGCGCCGCGCGAATGCCGCGGAGAATCTGCGTCGTCGTCTGGAGCGCGAGCGGCTCGCACTGGAGTGGGATGATCGCGTGCTGGCTGCACGACAGCACGCGGTGAACCACCGGCCCCAGCCCCGGCGGCGTATCCACGATCACCGTGTAGCCGCGCTCGCGCGCGCGCTCGAACAGCTCCGTCGTCCGCGGCGACTCGGCGAGCTGATGCTGGAACCGGTCGTGCGCGGCGCTCTCGGTCACGCTCCCGGCCGACACGACGCGCAGCCAGGGCAGATGCGTTGTCCGCACGACCTTGTGCATCTCGTGCGTGCCGGCGAGGTAGTCGGACAGGCCGACCCGCGTCGCGGCGGCGCTGAGACCCAAGCCGTACCGGACCGAGCCCTGCGGATCGGCGTCGATGAGGAGCACCTTGTGCCCCCGTCGCGCCATTGCGGCGGCGAGGTTGATCGCCGTGGTCGTCTTGCCGACACCGCCTTTTTGGCTGACGACCGCGAGAACCCGGCCCACTTTACCGGCCCGGGTCGTCGGGAACCTCCTCGCCGCTGCGCAGCGTGTCGAGCGTGTCTCTGGCGTGTTGCACCCAGCGCTCGGCCTCCGGTCCATTCGGCGGCTTTGCCAGGAACGCCTCGAAGTGCCGCTCAGCGCTCGGCCGGTCGCCGCGCTTCAGCAGCAGAAACGCGAGACCGTAGTTCGCGCCCGACAGATCGGGGTTGATCTCCAGCGCGTGCCGGTAGTAGCGAATCGCCTCTTCGGGCCGATGCGTTTTCGTGAACGCGATGGCCATGTTCTGAAGAATCTTGGTGTCGTTGGGTCGGTCGCGCAGCGCCAGCTTGTACGACGTCAGCGCAGCGTCGTAATCCCCCTGTCGCTCCAACGCCATTGCCTCGCTCAGGTAATCCAGGCGTTGAGGCTTCAGGTCGCCATCAGACTTCCCGCCGATCAGGCGACTCCACCAAGACATGCGACTAGGAGGGTATCGGGACGACGAAACAGCCCGTTGGGGCTCGCCGGAGGAACGACGGGGCTCGGGGCAAAGCTATCCCGTCGAACCAACGCGAGCAACACTGTGGTGACTCGAGCGCCCACGCGGCACGCCTCCTGAAACGTGCTTCCACGCCCCCACCGCCACGGGTAGGTTACGACCATGTCGCCACGCCGAACGACCGTCGAGCATTCAAAGGGTGTCTTCGAGGTGGATTGGCCGCTCTTCGGTGAGCTGTCGCGCGGGCTCGCGCTGCGCGTGGCGCGCTCCTACGACCCCGAGGTCGTGGTCGGCGTGGCCACGGCCGGCGTCGTGCCCGGCGCGGTCATCGCCGCCATTCTCGGGCGGGAGTTTCACTCGATGGTCGTGAGCCGGCGATTCGGCACCGAGACGGTGCGTGAAACACCCACCGTGCTGAGCGCGGCGCCGGCGTCGGTCCGCGACCGGCGGGTGCTGGTGGTCGACGAGACGTGCGATACCGGCGACACCATCCGTTTGGCGGTCGCGTCCATGGTGAACGCCGGCGCCGCCGAGGTTCGCACGGCGGTCGCGTTCCAGACGGGCTCCTACCTGCCGGACTTCCACGCGCTCGCCACCGAGAGCACCATCGTGCTGCCCTGGGATCGAGAAGTTCTCATCGACGGCGAGCTGCTCCCGAATCCGCTCTATGCGGAAGCGCTCAAAGCGAACCGGTAGCGAGCGTTAGCGAACTCGAAACAAATCGAGCGTACGCTGGACCCCGAAACACGACGTGACGCCGGTGGCGGACGCGGCGGTTGCATCGGTATGCGAGTGTTGTGATCTAGTTCACGTCGTGCTCGCCTGCCGTCGAGGTACCGTTGCGTACAATGCGACCTCATCTTCTGTTCGCCGCGATCGCGTTCGGCGAGGTTGTGTCGGTCCGCCCGCTCGTCGCGCAGGATTCGCTTCGCGTGCTCTGGCACACGCCGGGCGACAGCGCGAAGCCGTCGAGCATCATCACGGTCACGTTCGATCGCCCGATCGCGGCTTCTGATCGCGCGCTTCCCCCGGGCCGCGTCTTCCGAGTCGCTCCCGATGTGCCTGGAGAGCTCGTGTGGCGCGACCCGGTCACGATCCGTTTCGTTCCGGCGACGTCACTCGAACCGAGCGCGCGCTATACCGTCACGATCGACACGACCATTCGCGCGATAGATGGAACGTCCCTCGGCGCGCCCTACAAATTCACATTTCGCGTCGCCGGCCCGCGGCTCGTCGCGCGCTCGTTCGATCGCAACGTCAATTCGTCTCCAGACACGCTGCCACCGGACGGCCGAATTGGCCTCCTGTACACGGCGCCCGTCGACCTCGCGTGGTTGAATCGCCGTCTCAGGCTCGCGCTGTCTCGCTGTCCGGGCGACGCCACCATCCCGATGCGCGCGGTGCGCCAGCACGCCGTCGGCAAGGACGACCCGCAAGGCTTTCAGTGGCTGGGTGGATATGGGCGAGACAGCATCGCCGATCGCTTGCGCACGGTCGTCGACGTCGAGCCTACTACTCCACTGCCGCTCGACTGTGACGGGAAAATGGTCATCCCCACAACGGCGGATGACTCCTCTTTCGGTCGGGAAGAACGATACGTCGCGCGTACGTCGCCGTCGTTCACAATCCGCACGTTCGTGTGTGGGTATTGGGACATCTGCCGGGGCGGCGACCTCGTGCTGACGTTCTCGTCGCCGGTGAGACGCGAGGACGTCGCCCGCTTTGTGCGTCTCAATGGGCAGCCAGCGGCGCTCAGCGGAAGCGGCGAGGCAAAGGTCTGGCACCTCACGGCGCAGGTGCAGCCGCGCTCCAACTATACCGTGGTCGTGGATAGCGCGATTCGCGACGCGTACCAGCGTTCGCTCGAGGGACCGCGCGAATTCTCGCTCGGCACCGATGACTACGCGCCGCACCTGATGCACGCGGTCGGCATGATTACAACGCCGCGCTCCGGCTCGCTGACCATGCCGCTCAGGTCGGAGAACGTGCGTTCCGTGCGCATCATCGCGTATCGGGTGCCGGACAGTGCGCGCGTCTCCGTGATGAGCCTCGCGCCCATGACGTTCGATGTCGCTCGCTTCATTCGTGGCGTCAAACCGGAGACGACGATTGTCGTGCTGCCCGACCGCCTCAACGTCGACACGACGACCGACGTTCCGCTCCCGCCGGTGGCGCTCGCGCCCGATCACCCGCTCGTCGCGCTGCGCATCGATGTGCATCAGCCGTTGCCTGATGCGATCGCCCCCAAGGAATCCGCGCGGCTGCATCGCGTCGCGCTCTATTGGCCTGACCGATCGCGCGCCTGGTTCTCGCCGTACACGCTGCTGCAGGTTACCGACCTCGCCGTCACCGCTCGGCTGGCTGGGCTCACCGACGGCGCGGCGCTCGTCACAGGGCTCGGCGATGGCCGCCCGCGCGCGGGTGTGACCGTCACACAGCTCGACCGATGGGGCCGCGCGCTTGCGCGTGGCGTCTCGGGTCGCGACGGTATCACGCACCTCACGCGCATCGCGCCCGACTCGACGCCCCCGACGAGCACGCCGGTTACGTTGGCATCCGAGCCGCGAATCGCGGTGCTCGAGGCTCAGGACGGCGCCGATCGTGTCGTGGTCGCGCTCGGCGGTGGACGGGCGATCGGATTCGAGCCGGGGAGTCCGCTCGATCCGTCGAAGCTCGGCGCGCGACGCGATGACGCGCCACTCGTCGAAGGCGCGATCTTCGCCGACCGCGACGTGTTCCGGCCCGGCGACGTGGTCCACGTGAAGGGAATCGTTCGGTACGGATTGCTCGGCGATCTGCGACTACCGAGTCGATCCGACTCGGCGCGTCTCGTCGTGCGCAAGCGGGCGAGCACCTGGGCGGACGATACCACGCTCGTCGTGCGCGACACGATCGTTCGTCTCTCGAAGTTCGGCACTGTCGTCGACTCCGTGCGGCTTCGCGCCGGGTTGCCGCTCGGCGACTACGCCGCCGATCTGCAAGTTGTCCTCGGCACGCGGTGGCGCAGGGTGAGATCCACTGAGTTTCGCGTGGCGGAGTATCGCGCGCCCGAGTTCGTCGTCGAGGTGTCCGCCGACACCGCCCGCCGTCAGGGTGATACGGTCAACGTCATCGTGCATGGCCGATATCTCTTCGGGTCGCCGATGCGGCGCGCCGTGATGGAGTGGTCGGCCGCCACGCGCGGTGGAAGCGCGCCGGGTTCGACCATTCCTCGTGCGGCTGGGTGGTTCGTCGGCGGAGAGACGTGGTGGAACGACGTCTTTGAGCCACGCCCGCGGAGCCAGCTGTCCGGTACTGACACGCTCGACGCAGATGGTCGGGCCGTCATTCGCATCCCTTCCGCGCTGCTGCGATCGTCGGTGCCGGGAGTAGTCGACGTCTCCCTCGCGGTGATGGACGCGGATCGGCAGGTCGTCACGACGAGTGCGACGTTGCCAATCAATGCGGCGCAGGTCTTCATCCTCGCGCGCCCGAGCGGCGCGCCCCAGTGGCGCGTTGGTGAGCCAGCCAGCATCGAACTACGGGTTGTGGATGCGCGAGGCGTCTCGGTTCGCGATGCTCTCGTGCGCGCACTCCTCGTTCGCAATCGTTGGGAGGCGCCCCGGGTCGCTGGCGCCGGCGGGCGCTGGGTCGTCGACACCGTTCGCACGGACGAGTTGCGACCCACAGGCGGCGGAAAGACATTTTCGTTCACGCCAAACGTGCCGGGGGACTACGCCGTCACGTTCACGACGACGGATGGGCAGGGCGTAACGACGCGCACAACCGTGGCGCGATCGGTCCAGCAGAAGCCCTCCACTCCAATTCCGGATGGCTATCGTCTCGCGCTGAGCGCGGACCGCATGCGCTGGTCCGTCGGCGACGTGGCTCGCGTGCACTTCCAGTCGCCATTCGACGATGCAGAAGCGTGGATCACGCTCGAGCGCGAGGGCGTTCTCGAGCAGCGGCGCCAGCACGCCCGCGCGGGCGACAACGTCGTTGAAGTGAAGATCTCGGAACGGTACGTGCCCAACGTGTTCGTCTCGGTCGTGCTGTTGGCCCACGCGGCACCAGCATCCAAACCCGACACGACGACCGAGCGGTTGCGCGCCGGCTACATCGAGCTCGGCGTCGAGCGCGATCTCAAGAACCTGACCGTCACGGTGGACGCGGATCGCGCGTCATATCTGCCGCGCGACACGGCGGCGATTCACGTCCACGTGCGCGACCCAGATGGCCATGGCGCGCGGGCGGAGGTCGCGCTGTGGGCGGTGGATGAAGGCGTGTTATCGCTCACCGGCTTCCACACGCCGGACATTCTCTCGCAGGTCTATGCCGCGCGCGGCGTCGGTGCGGAGCTGTGGTCCACGGTGCTCACGCAGCTCACGACCGATCCGGCTCTCACGGCGGTGTTCCTCCGTCAGGCGGCGGTCGGCTTGTTCGCCATGACCGTGACCTCCACCTTGGGGGCCAGCCCGGCGACGAGTCCCGAGTTGGTGGTGCGCACGCAGTTCAGCTCCACAGCGTTCTATCTCGGCGCCGTGGTGACGGATTCGCACGGCGATGCCATGGCGCGCGCGGCGCTGCCCGACAATCTCACCACGTTCCGCGTGATGGCGGCCGCCGTCTCCGACAACGACCGATACGGACGCGGAGACACCACGCTGCTCGTCACGCGGCCACTCGTGGCCCGCGCCGCGTTGCCGCGGTTCGTGCGGCCGGGCGACTCGCTCGCCGCCGGAGTCGTCGTCACAGCGCGCGATGGCCGGCCTCGTTCAGTGGTGGCCGACATTGCCGCGGCCGGTGCGGCGGTTCGCGGACCGGCACATATCAGCATTTCCTTGAGCTCCGGAACCAGCGAAGGTCGCTTCGTCGTCCAAGTGCCTGGCCGCGACGTCGCCGGTGAGGCGGTGACGCTGCGCTTGGCGGCCACGGACGAAGTCTCCACCGATGGGACCGAGACACGACTCCCGGTGCGTCCGGACTTTCATCCACGCACGCACGCCGTGATCGGCGCCATCACCGACTCGCAGGACGTCATGCTGACGCTGCCGGCGGACATAGACGCGCGGCGGTCGCGCATGCGACTCCGCATCGGCACCTCGTCGCTCTCGGCGATGCTCGCGGCCTATCGCTGGCTGCGCGCGTACCCCTTCGACTGCACCGAGCAACTCGCCAGCACCGGCCGGGCGCTCGTGGCCGTCTGGCGTGCCACCAAGCGCGAACGAAGCGACGCGCTCGGCGGCGATCCGCGCGCGAAGCTGCAAGAGTTGGTCGGCGAGATCTCGAAGCGCCAGCGACCCGACGGCGGAATCAACTACTGGCCCGGTGTCGATTGGACGAGCGCGTGGCTGACCGCGCACGCCGGACTGTTCCTGCTCGAGGCGCGCGCTGAGGGCGCCGTCGTAGACGCGGCGGTCATCGCGCGCGCGAGCGCGTTTCTGAGACACGCGGCGGATGCTCCCATCGATACCGGCGGCATGAACCGCTACGAGCAACGCGGCCGGCGCCTCGCGCTTGGCGAGCGTGTCGCGGCTGTCGACTATCTGCGCCGGGCGGGCGAGCCCGATGTCACGGCGGAGCGGAGGTTGCTCGGCGTTGCGTCCGGAATGACGTGGGAAGACCGGCTTCGCCTTGCCGAGAGCATTGCGCCACGCGTAGACACGCGCGCCGAGGCCGAGGCGATCGTCGACGCTGCGTGGCGAGCGGTGACCCCGGCGGGGCATCGCCTCGATCTTCCCGACTCGTCACACGCCGCCCGGGCGTTCCCGTCGCGAATCGGTCCGGCGGCTCGCATGCTGAGCGCATCGCTCGTGCTTCGGCCGACACATCCGTTGCTCGGCGCGCTCATCGAAACGGTGCTGCAACACGGACGCGCCGAGAGCGCGCTCGCGTGGAGCACGCAGGACTATGCGTCGGTGGTGATGGCGCTTGCAGGTCTCGCGGAGATCGACGCCGGCGATCGCGTCGTGACGGCGCGCGGACTCGCCGCAAAGTTCATAGCGCACCGCCCGAGAGTCGGCATTGACACGACCATCGCGGCGTCACTGGACGGCATGCTGGAAGCGGCTCCGACGGGCAAGCGCACGTTGCGGCTTCACCTGGATGCGACGGTGGGCGACCGCCCGATCTACTACGCGCTCGAGGTCGAGGAGGTGCCGCTCGTCGCGCCCGTGACGCCCGATGCGCAAGGCATCGTCGTCGAGCGGTGGTACGAAGGCTTCAACGACGGAGCGCCGCTCACGAGCGTGAAGGAGGGCGATCTCGTCCGTGTGCGCCTACGCGTCACGGTCCCCGCGGATCGAGAGTTCGTGGCGGTTGAGGATCCATTGCCCGCGGGCCTCGAGGCCGTGGATCTCGGTTTTCGAACGTCGTCGACGCTTGCGCCGCTCTCCGCGAAGGACCGTCCTCGCCCGAGCCGAGCAGACGACATTCCGTCCGACAACCCGCTGGGGCAACGGTGGCTCTATGGTGGATGGATCGACGGCCAGTGGTCGCCGTGGGAACACCGGGAGCTGCACGACGACCGCGTGTCCTATTTCGCACGGATGCTCTGGACCGGCAGCTACACGGCGACCTACGTCGCGCGCGCGACGACGTCAGGCAGCTTCGTCGCGCCGCCGGCCTATGCGGAGGAGATGTACAACCCGGCGGTGCAGGGACGGAGCAGCGGCGGGCGGTTCGGAGTGGAGCGGAGGCCGTAAGTCTCATCCCGAAAACGGGCCGCCCGGATGACTGACCTGCCTAGCCTGCGGCCGCGACCGCCTGCTCGTAGCCGACCCCCTGCGCCATCTCGTCGTACACGCGCTGCAGCGTCTCGCCGCTGCCCACGAGGAACCGGCAGCGCTCGCCGCCCATCGACCGGCATTCCACTTCCATCACCGCGACCGGCTCGCCCGCGAGGCGGCCGAAGAAGTCGGCCATCACGCCCGACGTGTAGTAGCAGCCCGGGAAGTCGAGCGGAAATGCGGGATTGCCTTCGGCCCAGTCGCCCGAATCCACGGTCGCGACCGATTCCAGCGAGCCGAGCTCGATCGATCCCCAGCCGGCGTCGCGAAAGAACTCCGTCGCGCGCGTCGCGAAATCTCCGGCCGGAAGCGCCTCGGGGGCCGGCAGCCCGCGGCTGGCGAGCCAGCGACCGAACGCGTCGAACATCGCCTGTCCGCCGGCGTAGCCGGCCTCCTGCAGCATCGCGGCCGCGTTCGGCCCGACGTCGCGGAACATGGCGGCGCGCAGAGCGGCCAGGGAGTCGCGCGTCATCGCGACCAGGGCATTGCCGGGCAAGTCGAGCGAAGCTGACATCGAGGTCTCCTCCGGGTTATCCGCGAACGCGCTCGAGCAGCGTGGCCTCGTCGATCGTCTCGACGCCCAATGCTCGGGCCTTCTCCAATTTGCTGCCGGCCTCCTCGCCCACCACCACGAAACTCGTCTTCTTCGAAACGCTCGACGCCACGCGCCCCCCGTTCGCCTCGACCAGCGCGGCGGCCTGCTCGCGCGACAGCGTCGGCAGCGTCCCTGTAATGACGACCGTACACCCCAAAAGGGCTCCACCCGTCTGAGCTCGCGGCTCCTCGAAGGTCAGACCCCGCTCCCGCAGCCGCTCGATCAGCCGCCGCGCCTTGGCATCAGTAAACCATGACACGAGCGACTCGGCGATCGTCTCGCCGATGCCGTGAATCTGCAGGACCGGGTCCAACGAGCCCTTGTCACGCGACTCGTCGGCCGCCGCGATGATCGCGTCCATCGTGCCGAAGTGCTTGGCGATCTCTTTCGCGACCGTCTCACCGATGTCCTTGATGCCCAGGCCGAACAAGAGCCTGGCGAGTGGTTGCTTCTTCGAGTCGGCGATTGCCGCGACGAGCTGTTCCGCGCTCTTTTCGGCGAAGCGCTCGAGCTCCGTGAGCTGTTCGACCGTCAGGTCGTAGAGGTCCGCCGCGTCGCTGATCAACTTCGCGTCGACGAGCTGCTGGATGCGCGCGTACGAGAGGCCACGAATGTCGAGCGCGCTGCGCGACGCATAGTGCACGAGGCTTTCGAGCCGCCGTCCGGGACACGCGAGGTTCGAGCAATACAGCATGCCCACCTCTGTTCCGGGCACCAGGACCGACTCGCACGACGGACAATTCGTCGGCGGCACGTATGGCCGCGGCGGGTGAACCGCGTCGCGCCGTTCCGGCACGGGGCCGATGATCTGTGGAATCACCTCGCCCGCGCGCTTCACCTGCACGATGTCGCCGACCCGAAGGTCCTTTCGCGCCACGAGATCGAAGTTGTGGAGCGTCGCGAGCTTCACTTGCGCGCCGCCGATCTCCACCGGCTCGAGCATCGCGTACGGGTTGATCGTTCCCGTGCGTCCCACATTCACTTCGATCGCGAGCAGCTTCGTCTCGGCGATGTCGGGGGCGAACTTCCGCGCGATGGCGTAGCGCGGTTCGCGTCCACCGACGACGCCCAGGTCGGGCCAGAGTCCGAGATGGTCCACCTTGACCACACCACCGTCGATGGCGAAGTCGAGCGAGGCGCGCACCCGGTGCTCGATCTCGTCGGCCCATGCGTGGACCTCGGCCAGCGTGTCGCACCGCCGGTGATTCGGCGCGACCGGAATGCCCCACGACTCGATCAGGTCGAGCAGCTTGCTCTGTGACGCCACGCCGAGCGGTGCGTTGTCGGGTAGTGCCATGGCGTAGCCGAAAAAGCGAAGCGGAAAGCTCGCCGCCACCTTGGGGTCGAGGCGCCGCAGCGCGCCGGCCGCCGTGTTGCGCGGATTGGCGAACACCGGCTCGCCGGCGGCGACACGCTCCTCGTTGATTCGCTCGAACCCGCTGTACGGCAGATACACCTCGCCGCGAATCTCCATCAGCGGCGGATGGCTGTTGCCGCGCAGCCGGAGCGGGATCTCGCGAACCGTGCGGAGGTTTGCCGTGACGCTTTCGCCGATCGTTCCGTTGCCGCGCGTCGCGCCCTCGGCGAGCACGCCGTCGCGGTACGTGAGCGCGCACGCCGCGCCGTCGATCTTGAGCTCGCAGGTGTAGCCGGACGCGCGGACGTCGTCGCCGGCCAGGCGAACGAGGCGCTCCTCCCACGCGGCGAGCTCCTCTTCGTTGAACGCGTTGGCGAGCGACAGCATCGGCACGAGGTGCTGGTGCTTGGCGAGCTGGCTGGCCGGCTCGGCGCCAACGCGCTGCGTGGGCGAATCGGCGGTGCGAAGGGTGGGGTACCGCTCCTCGAGCGTGAGCAGCTCGCGATAGAGCTTGTCGTACTCGGCGTCGGAGATGGTCGGCCGGTCGAGCACGTGGTACTCGTACGACGCGCGCTCGATTTCCACGCGGAGCGTGGCGGCGCGGGCCGACAATTCGGGGTCGAGCGTCACCCCTTCGCTTCTTCGTCGATTACCTGCATCGCCACCGTCACCAGCCGATCGAGCTCTTCGTCGGATGCTTTCGGCAGGAGCGTCTCCGCCCAGACGTGATCGTCGCCCTTGGTGTAGCGGTCGAGCAGCCTGCGGACGAACGCGATCAGCGCGACGCGCTGGAGGTCGGCGTGGCGCTGCGCCCCCGCGGCCTCCTTCTGGTCGCGCAGCAGCGACTCGAAGCGGTGCGCGTTCCGGAGCGCTTTGGCGGTGAGCGACGCCACGACCTGGCAGAAGCGGACGTCGGCGTCCGAGAACGGCTCGGCGTCGCGGTCGGTGCGCAGGAAGATCGCGCCGATGATGCTGTTCTGCCATTGAATCGGCACGACGATGATCGACCGGACGTTGCGCGTGTCGAGCTGGCCCTTGATGCTGCGCAGCGTCGGATCGCTGGCGGCGTCCGGAATGAAGACGGTCTCGCCCGAATCGAACGCGCGCTGGAGCTCCGGGTAGCGGTTCAAGTCCACGACGAGATTCCGGATCGTCGGGTCCTCGTAGCTCGCCACGAGGCGGACTTCGTTCTGCTCGCCGGACAGGAAGATCGCGCACCGGTCGAGCCCGAACGCGTCGCCGAGCTTGCGCGCGATGGCCTGGAGAATGTCGACGAAGTGCAGCGACGACGAGATCTCCTGCAGGATGTCGACGATTGCGACGAGATGATCGCGCTCCCGCTGCAGCTCCCCTACGCGGGCGCGCAGGCGCGCGACTTCATCGTCCCTCCCATCGGATTCCTGCATCGGCGATTGGGGGTCGCGCGGGGGGTCCGGGTTGTACGTTTCCGCGTAGCTCGTCTCTGAATTGCTCTGGTCCATCGTTCGCCGCGATGTGCTCGTTGAATTCGACGCTGTCGAACCGCACGACCCGGTTCCGGCCCGTTTCCTTCGCCACGTAGAGCGCGTCATCGGCGGCGCGCATCAGCCCATCACAGTTCTGGATACGCGGGTGTGGCCACGCCGACACCCCGAAGCTCGCGGTCCGTTTGATCGAAGTCTGATCAAAGGTGAATGTATGCGCTTCGACGTGTTTCCGCACCCTTTCCGCGAACGTCACCGCCGCGTCGAGCACCGTCCCGGGGAGCAGCAGCATGAACTCCTCGCCGCCGTACCGGCCCGCCCGGTCGATCTCGCGCACCTCGTCCCGCAGGATGCGCGCGAACTGCTTGAGCACCGCGTCCCCGGCCTGGTGACCGTGCTCGTCGTTCACGCTCTTGAAGCGATCGAGGTCGCACATGACGCAGGCGAACGCTTCGTTGAGCCGGCGTGCGTGCTCGAACATCTCGGCGAGCCGTTCCTCGAGGTGCCGCCTATTGTCGAGCCCCGTCAGGCCGTCCGTCTGTGACATGTGTCGCAGACGTTCGTTCGCCTCCAGCAACTGACGTTCCCGGTCCTCCAGCTGTTCCTGGAGGCGCTTGATCCGCAGCATGGAGGTCAGGCGGGCCTTGAGCTCCGCGAAGTCGATCGGCTTGGTGATGTAGTCGTCGGCGCCCGCCTCGAGGCCCTCCACCTTGTTCTCGGTGGCGTCCAGCGCCGTCTGCATGATGATCGGAATGAATGGGAGCTGCGGGTTCCCCTTCACGCGGC
>Ga0326726_10002835_pt1 | contig 15850 bp, 16 predicted proteins | sample MHFenrmetagenome_2_FD_207603 | JGI IMG/M metagenome (GOLD analysis project Ga0326726, IMG submission 207603) | Lab enriched peat soil microbial communities from Michigan Hollow, Ithaca, NY, United States - MHF15MN | ecosystem: Environmental > Terrestrial > Soil > Wetlands > Peat | place: USA...
TCGTGCGTCGGCTGACCGCGCGGTTGGATGCAGGCGCCATCGTGCTGCTGCACGATGGCATCGCCGTGCGCGAACGCACCGGCCCGCCGGTGCTGCTCGACGCGTTGCCGGTCGTGCTCGCCGCCCTTTCCGCGCGCAACCTGCACTCGATCAACCTGCGTTCGATCATCGCGCCGGCGTGAGCGACGAAATTGCCTTCGCCGGGCTCGTCGCCGCGGCCGCGCTTCGATATCGGCCGGCCGGGTTGGGGCCATATTGGTTTGCGCGCGGCAAGCTGGGCGGCGATCCGGTGTTCTCCGCGATCCTGCGCCAGGGCCTCATCCCCGACAAGGCACGGGTCATCGATCTCGGATGCGGGCAGGGCGTGCTGCTCGCCCTGCTCGCCGCCGCGCAGGATCCGCATCAGCGCCAGAGCTGGCCGTCGGGGCTGCCACCGCTGCCCCGTGACATCGTGGCGCACGGCGTCGACCTGCGCGCCGATGCGATCGAGGCGGCGCGCATCGCGCTTGGCCACGGCGCACACGTGGCGGTGAGCGATATCCGCGATGCCAAGCTCACCGAGTGCGACGTCGTCACGATCCTCGACGTGCTGCACTACCTCGACTTCGATGCCCAGCGCCGGCTGCTCGAGCGCGTCTATGCGGCGCTGCCGTCCGGCGGGCGCCTGTTGTTGCGCGCCGGCGATGCGGCGATGGGCCTGCGTTTCCGCTTCACGGTGGTCACCGACTGGCTCATCACGCTGATCCGCGGCCGCGTGCAAGGTCGTTTCTGGACCCGCCGCGGCGAGGAATGGCTGCAACTCGTGCGCGACGTCGGCTTTCGCGCCGCCGTGCAGCCGATGTGCGAGGGCACGCCGTTCGCCAACGTGCTCATCGTCGGGCACCGCCCGTAAGGACGCAGCGCCCGATCCGACTCACCCGGTCACGATGGAGGTCGGTTTGGTGCTCACAACATTGACAGTGGCGCTGGCGATGGGAACCGCGGCAATATCAGGCACCCCCGGCTCCGGGTGCCGGATCAGCAGTCCGCCGCAGACCCAGGTGCTGGTGGAGCTCTACACGTCGCAAGGCTGTTCGAGCTGTCCGCCGGCCGACAAGTGGCTGTCGCAGTTCGACCTGCAGGCGAACCCGACCGTCGTGCCGCTCGCCCTGCACGTCGGCTACTGGGACTACATCGGCTGGAAGGACCCATATGCGCGGCGCGAATTCAATGCGCGCCAGCGCTGGCTCGCCGAGCTCAATCACAATGGCACCGTCTACACACCGGGCGTCTTCGTCCAGTCGCACGAGACGCCGCGCTGGTACGAAGCGGGCAACTTCAACGCCGCGGTGCGGTCGCTCACGGCGAAGCCGGCCCGCGCGAAGATCGAGCTTGCAGTCGAACCGGCCGGCGCAGACAAAGTGCAGGTGCGCGCGCAAACCACACTTGCCGCCGAGGCGCGCGGCGTCGATGCGCGGCTCTTCGTCGCGCTCACCGAAAGCGGCCTCGACACGCACGTGAAGGCCGGCGAGAACCGCGGTGCGACGTTGCGCAACGATCACGTCGCGCGGGACTGGTCCGGGCCGCTTGCGATCGGAGCGCAGAGCGTTGCGCTGGCCGCGCCGAACGCGGCGAGCGCGCAGCGCGCGGTCATCGCATTCGTGCAGGATGTTGCGACCGGCGAAGTGCTGCAGGCGGTGCGGCTGCCGCTCGTGGCTTGCACGCCGTGACGCGGCTGCTGCGCTAGCGCCGCACGACGCGGCCGCTCGCGCGGGTCTGGCCGCGTTCAAACGGGCGCCACAGGGCCGGCGTCCACGGCCGGCAGGCGAGCAGCAGGCTCACCGGCGGCCGCTCCGCGAGCGGCAGCGCCGAGTCATCGATGTGTTGTGCCGAGAATTCGCGGGCGACGCGCTTGAGGCGGTCGACCAGTGCCAGCTGCGCGGTGCGCGAGAGCCGGCCGTTCAGCAGCAGCATCGTCTCGCCCGCACCGGCGAACGCCGAGTCGAAGAACTCCTGCGCGTGATTCTTGAACGTCTGCTGGATCGGCCCGTTCGGGATCCACGAGAACGTGCGCGCGATCTTCAGGCGGATGCGATTGTTCGGCAGCAGTTCGATGATGCCGATGCGATCGAGCCGTGCGAGCAGCCCGACCACTTCCGCGTTCGGCAGCGTGTACTCGGCGATGATGTCGTTGAAGGTCATCAGGTTGAGCACGGCCACGGCGACGAGGAACAGCTTCGGGTCGGCGACGATCTCGCGTTCCTGCTCGTCGGTGAGGCGTGTCATCAGGTGTGCCTCGCGGCCGAACTGGCGCGTCAGCTCGGTGAACTCGATGCCGGCCGCGGTGAGGATCTGGTCGAGCCGCGCCAGCGTGAAGTTGCGTTCGCTGAACATCCGCTTGACGCTTGCCTCCGACATGCCGATCTTCTTCGCAACCTGCGCGTAGGTGAGGCCGCGCGCCTTCAATTCGCGCTTGAGCACATCGATCACTTCCGCTGCCTGCGTCACCGGTATCCTCCACCCGCGGCTGTCCTGCTGCGAGTATCGCCGCTTGCTACCCGATGCCGCAACGTTCTCGACCGGCCCACGCATCGCGCGCAGGGTCGCCGGCGATAGGCAGCATGTGACGCACGCCGACCCGAGAGTCGCGGCGAATAGGAGTCTTGATGCTGAAGCTTGAGCGGGAACACCTTGACCAGGCCGCCGAGGCCGGGGTCATCGGCGCCACCCAGGCGCAACCGCTGTGGGACTTCCTGCAGCAGCGCGCCCCCGCGCTGGCGCAGGGGCACGCCGGTGGGCCGCGCTTTACGTTCACCAACGTGCTGTACTACCTCGGCGGCATGCTCGCGATCGGCGCGATGTCCGTATTCATGACGCTGGGGTGGGAGGGCTTCGGCGGTTGGGGCGTGTTCTTCATCGCCCTGCTCTACATGGGCATCGCATTCAAGCTCGCTGGCCGCTTCGAGTCGCAGGGCCTCGCCATCCCGATGGGCATCATGGCTGCGCTGATCGTGGTGCTGGTGCCGCTTGCGACCTGGGGCGTGCAGCACGCGCTTGGCTGGTGGGCCGACGGCCGGCACGCGCAGAACTATCGCGAATTCCACATCTTCATCGACTGGCGCTGGACGACGCTCGAGTTCGCCACGCTGTTTGCCGGTGCGCTGATGCTGTATCGCTACAAGGCGCCGTTCCTGCTGATGCCGGTGGCGGTCGTGCTCTGGTACATGAGCATGGACCTGGTGATGCTGCTTCTGCCGCCCGATGTGCGTCCATGGTCGGAGAGCGAGTTGCTGCTGCGCAAGTGGTTCTCGGTGTGTTTCGGACTGATCATGGTGTTGCTCGCCTTCTGGGTCGACCTGCGTTCGCGCTTCACCCGCGACTACGGGTTCTGGCTGTATCTCTTCGGGCTGCTGACGTTCTGGGGCGGCCTGACGGCACTCGGCTCCGGGCAACTCGCAGGCAAGCTCGTCTATCTCGCGATCAACCTCGGCCTCATCCTGATCGGGGCGGTTCTCGTGCGGCGCACGTTCACGGTGTTCGGTGCGATCGGCGTCGCGATCGTGCTTGGCGACCTGTCGTACAGTCTGTTCCGGTCGTCGTGGCTGTTCCCGATTGCACTCACGCTGATCGGCATCGGGGTGATCTACTTGGGCATCTGGTGGAGCCGCAACGAAGGCCGGCTGGCAGCGCGCCTGCGCGCAGGGCTACCGCACGACCTGCGCGAGTTGCTCGAAAGCCGGCGCGCACTGGCGGGCTGACGACCGCGCGGCACCGCCCGCGGCACGGTCTTTGCACCAACCTCGCCGGCACCGCCCGCCGCAAGCGGGCGGTGCCGTTTCCTGCGATGATTGATGCAGGACCCGGAGATCGCGATGGGGCATTTTTCCAACGATGCAGCACTGGCCGCGGCGGCGACCGAGCGATCGGGGCGCAAGCTTGCGCGCGCGTTCGTCTCGGTGGTGATTCCCGCGTTCAACGAAGCGGCCTCGCTCGGGGCCACGCTCGGACCGATTGCGCGTTTCATGCAGAGCCGGGCGCGCAGTTTCGAGATCCTCGTGGTCGACGACGGCAGCAGCGACAGCACCGCGGAGACCGCAGCGGCGCTGCCGGAAGACATGCACGTTACGGTGGTGCAGCTGTCGCGCAACTTCGGCCAGGGCGCTGCGATCAGCGCGGGACTCGATCTCGCGCGTGGCGACGTGATCGTCTGCATGGACGCCGACGGCCAGCATCCGCTGCCCACCGCCGCCGAGATGTTGCAGCACTGGGAAGACGGCAACGACATGGTCTACGCGTTCAAGCGCAGCCGGCACGCCGAGTCGCGCTTCAAGCGCGTCGGCTCGCGCTGGTTCTACCGGCTGCTCGCGATGGGGACCAACGTCAACGTCCCGCCCAACGCGAGCGAGTTCCGCGTGATGGACCGCAAGGTCGTCGAGGCGCTCAAGGCAATGCCCGAGCGCACGCGCTTCATGAAGGGTCTGTTCGCCTGGGTCGGTTTCAAGTCGAAGGGCATTCCTTACGAGGCGTTGCCGCGTACCCAGGGCATCAGCAGCTATTCGCGGCGCAAGCTCGTGGCCTTCGCGTGGACCGGGCTCACCGCCTACACCGCGGTGCCGCTGCGCGCGGCGAGCGCGGTCGGGCTGCTGCTTTCGGCGGCGGCACTCGTCTACGGCATCTGGGTGATCGTCGAGAAGATCCTTTACGACACGATCGTGCCGGGCTGGCCGACGATCGTCGCCAGCATCATGTTCTTTTCCGGCGTGCAACTGCTGTTCATCGGCGTGCTCGGCGAATACCTGGCGCGCGTGTTCGACGAGGTGAAGGCGCGACCGAACTACATCATCGCGCGCATCATGCGGAATGAGCACGGCTGACCGGGCCCGCCGGCATGCCACGCGCGGCATTCGTTTCTTTGCGGTCGGCACCGCGGCGGCGGCCACGCACTATGTCGTCGGTCTCGCCGCCTACACATTTTTCGGGCAGAGCCCCGGTTTCGCCAACCTGATCGGATACGCCGCCGGATTCCCGGTGAGCTACTCGGGTCACCGCTTCTGGACCTTCGAAGAGACGCGCGAACCGCACCGCGTTGCGCTGCCGCGGTTTCTTCTCGTTCAGCTGAGTTCGTTCGCGTTCAACCAGGCGCTGCTCCTTCTCGCCGTGCGCTGGCTGCCGCTGCCGTTCTGGTTCCTGCTGGGTGCGGTCCTGCTGATCGTGGCGGTTGCGACCTACCTGCTCAGCAAGACCTGGGTGTTCCGCGCCTAGCGGCGCGCTCACTTTTCCGGGCGGCGCAGCACCACGTAGTCGCCGCGCGTCAGGGCAATCTCGAGGTCGTTCAATTCCGGCTCGTGCACGTCGGCCTTATGCGCCCAGACCCAGACGCGCGCCGGGTTCTTCGCGAGGCTCTCCTTGAACTCGCCCCGCGTGATCAGCACCCCCGGCGCGCTCGCCGGCTCGAACTCGCGGCCCGCGGCGAGTTCACGCCGCCAGCTGTCGGGCAATTCCGCCGAGGGCTTGTCCCACGCGTCGATGACCTCGACGGGCTTGGCGCGGTCGAGCTCGACCGGCACCGCGAAGAAATAGCGGCCCCAGAAGACAACGCGGTCCTCCGGTGCAATCGTCGATCGCAGGCGGTCCGCAAGCCGGCCGGGGTCGAGCCCGTCGGCCTGCAGCGCGGCGGCAATCGCAAGCAAGCCGATCACGATACTGGCCAGCACGAAACCCCGCCGATACTTGAACGTTGCGGACCACGGGCCGAGCAGGATCGCAAGCGCCGGCGCGCAAGGGAGCACGTAACCGGGAAGCTTCGAGGTCGGGATCGAGAAGAACCCGAGCACCACGAGCGCCATGATGAGGCCCAGCATCGACGCGTCGCGCGCGGGCCCGCTGCGCGCGAGCGCTGCACGTGTCGCGGGATAGAGCGTCAGCGCCCATGGCAGCGTGCCAAGCAGAACCACGGCGAAGTAGAACCACGCGCCGCGCGGATTGTTGAAACCGGTCTCGGCGTAGCGCTCGAAATGGTTGTGGATGAAGAAGTAGCGCAGGAACCCCGGAATACGTTGTTCGACCAGCACGAACCACGGCACCGCGATCAACGCAAACAGCACCAGGCCGTCGAGCCGGATGGCGGACAGGATCGCGCGCGGCCGGCGCGTGGCGAGCGCCCACAGCACGAACACCAGGCCCGGAATGACGATGCCGATCAGCCCCTTCGCGAGCACGCCGAGGGCGGCAATTGCGTAGGCGGCAAGCCAGCGCGTGCGCGCGGTCTTCTCCCGCGCTTCCTGCGCTTCGGCCGCTTCCACGGCGAGCAGGATCGTGCAGGTGATGCAGGTGCTGACCAGCATGTCGAGGCTGGCGAACTGCGCGGTTGCGAAGAAGAACAGGCTCATGACCAGCACGACGACCGTCCACCGCGCGGCGCGCTCGTCGAAACGCGGGCGTATGAAGCGGTACACCGCGTAGGCGGTCACGAGCGAGCCCGCGAGCGAGACCCAGCGGCAGACGAGCACGCCGGTGCCGCCCACCGCGATGCCCATCGCCTCGAGCCAGAAGTAGAGCGGCGGTTTCTGGATGAAGGGCAGGCCATTCAAGCGCGGGATCAGCCAGTCGCCGGACAGCACCATCCAGCGCGCGATGTCGGTGTAGCGCCCTTCGTCAGGCACCGCGAGCGGACGGATCCATGCGAGACCGATGATCCAGGCCGCGGCGGCGAGCGCAAACCGGCGCCGCGACTCGAGCAATCGGGAGAAACGTTCGAGCATGATCGATGGGAAGTGAGTGGCGCGGCTCAACGAGACGCGGGCAGGGTAGCCTTGCACGGATGAAACGACTGATCGTTGCCGCCGACGACTACGCGCAGAACGCCGCCGTCGACGATGGAATCCTTGCGCTGATCGACCGCGGCCGCATCACGGCGGCGTCCTGCCTCACGGTCAGCCCGCGCTGGAACGACGCGGCGCGCCGGCTCGGACGCGATGTGCGCGCGCGCGCCGATTTCGGCGTGCATCTCGACCTCACCGAATTCGTGCGGCCGGCGGGCGGCCACGTTGGCCTGGTGCTCGCCTGTTATGCAGGCACGCTGGAAAAGGCGCGGCTGCGCGCCTTGATCGATGAACAATTGCAACGCTTCGAGGACGCAGTGGGCACGGTGCCCGACTACATCGATGGGCATCGCCACGTGCATCAGCTGCCGCGCGTGCGCGACGTGCTGCTCGCCGCCCTGCTGCAGCGCTACGGCGCGCGCTTGCCCTGGGTGCGCGTGAGCCGGGCGCGCGGCCTCGGGGCCGGGCTCAAGGCGCGGGTCGTCTCCGGCCTCGGCGGCCGCGAGATGGCGGCGCGCTGCCGCGCGTTCGGCCTCGCCTGCAACGAGCGGCTGCTCGGTTTCTATGACTTCTCCCCCGGCGTGGCGCAACATCGCGTCCGACTGCGCACGTGGCTCGGTGAGGCCGAAAGCGGTGACGTCCTGATGTGCCATCCGGCCGTACGCGCCGAGCCGGACGACCCGATCGGCCCGGCGCGCGCAACTGAATTCGAGGCCATGCAGGGCGACTGCTGGCTCGAAATGCTGGCGCAGGAGCGGATCGAGCTGACGCGCGGACGAGTCGGGACGGGAAGGCAACAAGCGGTGTGATCCGGTTTTTTGTCGGCAAGCCGACGCAGCCCGCCATCGTAGCTGGCAAGCGCTGAGTCTCGCCTTAATTCGTGGTCATGCAATCAGCAGCAGCACCAGCGCCGCGGCCGCCGGTATCCAGCGCAGATCGGTGTCGATCGACAGCGTCCGTTTCAGTTGCACCGATTGCAGGATCGCCGCCATGTCGGCACGCCGTGTCAGCCGGCGATACTCGAGTTTCGCATCCAGGGCGAGGAGTTGCAGGTAGGGCTCCTTCAGCGACGAGAGATGTTCGGTGCCGGTGGCGACATCGTCTTCCTCGCCGACCATCTTTTCGCCCGGCACGCTCGACAACGCGCGCTGGCCGCTCATGTCCATCTGCGGGACGTCGTCGGCACCCCAGTCGCCGAGATACTTGCCGTCCATGTCGTATTTCGGAATCGGGGTGAGTGTGTCGCTGCCGACGCCGACCACCACGCCGTGCACCTTGCCTGCATAGTCCTCGAAGCGGCGGCGGTTGCGCAACGCGACCGGCGGTGCTTCGTGGCCGTCGGTGACGAACACCAGCCCCGGGATGGTTTCGCCATCGTGCGGCACGTTCGGGAGGATGCGCAGCGCCGAGACCAGTGCGCCGCCGATGCGGCTGCCGGCATCCCAGGTGATGCGCCAGTCGAGCCGAGCGAGCGAATCGAGCAGGTCGGCGCGGTGGGTGCATACCTCGAGCGGAGCGGCGAGCACGAACGTCTGGTTGCCCGCGAACACGCCCCAGGCCAGCTGCGCACCGCACGGCAAACCACGCAGCGCTTCGGCGAGCGCATCCTTGACGCACGCGAGGCGGCTCACGGGCGCCGGTGCGTCGTCGAGCTTGCAGTCCGGTGTGGCCATGCTCTGGGTCACGTCGAGCACGACGATGAGCTGCGGGACCTGCCGGCGGAGCGTGAAATCCGGCAGCAGCACCGCGAGGACGAGCAGCGCCGCCGCTGCCAGCAGGAGCGCAATACGACGCCGGCGCCAGCTCGGCGGCAGCAGCGTCATGGCAGTCCCAGCGTGGCGTTGCGCATCGTTGTCGCCGCGCGCTCACTGCGGCCCGGCGTGCCGCCCGCCGTGTCATCGTCCGGGTCGGGCAGCAGGCGCAGCGCCTTCTCGAGATTGAAGCGCGCATCCCAGTCGCGCGCATCGGCGCGCAGCACGTCGCGATACGACTGCTTGGCAAGTTCGGTTGGCGTGATCAACGCACCGAGCGCGGCGTCGCCGCGGCTCTTCTGCAGCATGAGGGCATGGCGCAGGTGGATGTTGCCCGCGTTGTAGCGCGCGGCGCGGGCCAGCTCGCCGCCCTCGTCCTGCAAGCGCTTGTAGAGATTGAGGGCGCGTTCGTCGTCGCCGCGCGCGGCGAGGTAATAGGCCTGCGCGAACAGTGCTTGGGGCGTGCGCGCGGGTTCCTGGTCGGCGATCGACCCATCGGCGATCGTGCGATTGATGCGCGCTGCCTCGAACCAGCGCCAGCCGTCGACCGCGGCGCACGCACCGAGCGCAGCGAGCGCGACCCAGCCGATCTGCGCGCGCCACCTCATGCGGCGAGCTCCCAGCGGCGCGCGGCAGTGAGCAGCAGCACCGCGGCCAGCGCGCACCCGAAGAGCAGGGGCTCGAACTCGTGGCGCGGCCGCACCTCGGCATATTCGAGCGGCGCGTTTTCCATCCGGCCCACCTCGTCGATTGCCTCCTGCAGGGCAGTCGCGCTGTCGGCCTGAAATGCGCGGTACGGGCTGCCCATGGTCGAGAAGAACCGGTGCAGCGACTGCTCCGCGACCACGTCGGCCGTGTCCTGCACGATCTGCGACGACTCGGCATTGAGCGAAGGCGCGCCGAACGACCGGATATAGAGCCAATAAAGCGTGATGCGGGCCTGCCTGAGGCGCATGGCGATCTCGCGCTGCGTGTCCTCGTCGATGTGGCCGCCGCCATCGGACGCCAGCATGATCACGCGCGATCCCCGATAGGGCTGGTTGTCGAACGTGCGGATCGCGCCGAGCAGGCCGCGGCCGATGTCGGTGTCGCCCAGCGCCGGCCGCATGTCGCTCGCTGCGATCGCCGCCGCGATCAGTTCCGGTTTGCGCGTCAGGCCGAGGATCGGAATCGGCTGCGTGCTGAACGCGACGAGTGCAAAACGATCTTCGGTGCGGCGCGCAGCGAACTGCGCGAGCAGCCGGCGCGCGACCGATGCCTTGGGTTCGCCGCGCTGGCGTTGCACCACGCGCTCCGCGCCGGACGTGAAGCTGTACGCCTGGTCCATGCTGCGCGAGCGGTCGAGCAGGATCACGATCTCGGCGCCCCGACCGACGCGCTGGGTCGGCTCATCGAGGCGATACGGCCGTGCCAGCGCCAGCACCACGAGGGCGATCGCGAGCGCGTGCAGCACGCGCAGCGCGACGCCGATTGCGTCGGACCAACGGTCGGTTGGCAGCAGGCCGAGCCAGGGAAACGAGCGCTGCTGGGCCGGCTGGCGCAACAGCGGAAGCGCTGCGAACAGCAGCAACGGCAGCACCCACGGCAAGGCAAAGCTGACGCTCATCGGTGCCCCGCCTCGAGCGCGCGCCACGCGCGCGCGAATTCGCGCAACTCGTTGAGCGAGAGCGGGTCGCCGGTCCCGGCAAAGAACTGCTGGCGCGAGCGGCCGAGGAACGCGCGCGTGCGGTCGCGCAGCGGTGCGCGATGCGGCGTTGCGAACAGCGTCTCGACATTGTCGAGGAACACAGTGTGCCCCGCGGTTTCATCGAGGGCGCGATGCACGATGCGCATCGCGGCGGACGGATCGGGCTGCGCAGCGGCGTGCGCAAGCCGGCGCAACTCGCGGCATGCGCGCACGAACGGCCCGGCGTGCCGGCGCAGCGCGATCTGGCGCGCGACGAGCATCGCGAGCAGCAACGCGGCCGCGCCGAACGCGTAGACGGTCATCCGATCCCGCACGGCATCGACCGGAATCGGCTCGGGCTTGCGATCGGCGCGCGGCGCATCGAGCGTGCTCCCGGAAGCCGCCGCCGGAATGAGCGGCGCGGCAAAGATCTCCACGGGTGCCACGTCGCGCTCGACGGGCGCAGGTCCGCCTTCGAAGCGCAGCCCGACGCGCGGCAGCAGCAGCACCGTCGGCTGGGTCGGCGAATTGAGGAGTTGGTAGACAAGACGCAGTGTGACGTGCCGGCCCGTCGGGGATGGTGCGGTCAGCACGGATGCTTCGGCAAGATCGAACCAGGCGTTCTGCCGGCCAGGTGTTGGCACGCTTTCCTGGGCGAGCGACCAGGGCGTGCCAAGGTCGATCTCGACGAGTCGCTCGACACGATCGCCGATCGAATAGCCGAACGACCGCGGTGGCTGCGCCGCGATGGCGATCGGCTGCGCCTGCACGATCGGCAGGAAGCCGACCAACGATGGGAACGCGATCGCCGCAAGCCAGCGCCGGAGCCCGGTCGAGCGTCTCATGTCAGGCATTCGCCTCCGCGGCGTGCGGAGGTGTCTTGTCCGGGCTGCCCGGTGCGTGGAAGAACGCGGTCACCGCATCGGCATCGAAGGGCGCCGTGAGAAAGAGCGGTGGGGCGCCCTGCCGCGTCAGGCGCTGCGTGAGCGCCGCACGGCGTTCGCGCACGCGTTCGGCGAAGCGTGCGCGCAACGCCGGGCGCAGCCAGAGAAAGCGTCGCGCGCCCGACTCGGCATCGACCACACTTGCGAAGCCCGCGGCCGGCAACGTGTGTTCCTGCTCGTCCCATAGCACCACCGGCACGACCGCATGCGGGGTCAGCGCGGCGAGCAGCCGGTCGATGGTCGCATCGGGAAGATGGAAGTCGGAGGCTACGAGAACAAGCGCGCGCGCGCGGCCGAGGCGCTGCGCCGCGTCGATCAACCCCTCGGCGCCCTTGCCGTTGGCGACGAAGGTGCGCAACAGCGCTGCGATGCGTGTTCCCCCGCCACGGCCGTGCGCAGGCGCGAGCACGAATTCGTTGCGAATTTGCTGGTCGGCGCCGAAGAACCCGAACGCGTCGCCGGCGCGTGCCGCGGAATACGCCAGTGTTTCGGTCAGGTCGGCGAGCAGCGCAAGCTTGCGGCGCGTCGCGTCCGCGCTCATCGAGGCGGAGAGATCGGCAAGGATCACGACACGAATGGCGCTGCGCTGGTGATACGTGCGCACCTGCCATAGACCGGCGCCGTAGCCGAGTGGATCGCGCAGGCTCGCATGAACGTCCAGCCTGCGCGCATCGAGTTCACGCAGGAGCGGCGCATGGCCGCGAAATTCGTAACCGGCCCCCGGGCTGCGGCTGCGATGGTGCCCAGGCCGCCGTCCGCCTGCGAACCAGTGGATGCGGTAGTGGATCTCGCGCATTCCCATTCCGCGGCTCAGCCGCTCACCAATCTCCCCTCCGCCGCGGAGCGGGGGAGGCAATCACGTTCTCTCACGGCGCCGCCACCTTCTGCAACACCTGCTGCGTGAACGCGCGCGCGACCTCCGCGCGCCGCAGCTCCACCACCGGATTGAAGAACACCCGATGCGCCACGGCTTCGTGGAACACGCCCTGAATGTCCTCGGGCACGAGGTAGGCGCGGCCATCGAGCCAGGCCGCAACGCGCGCGGCGCGCAGCAACTGGCTCATGCCGCGCGGACTCGCACCGGCGAGCACGAGATCGTCCCCCGTGCCTTCGACGCGGATGCCGAACTCCAGTGGCGCCTGGGTCGCGCGCCAAAGTTGCAGCACGTACAGCTGCAGGGCGTCGCTCGCACCCACTTCGCGCTGGATCAGCGCAGCGACACCGTTCAGGTCCTGGTACGGCACGACGTTCGCGGTCACGCGCTCGATCAAGGCGTCGGCATCGTGGAACATCGGATCGAACACCAGCGCACGGCGGATCTCCGCCTCGGACGGAACCAGCATCGCGATCTCGAACATGAAGCGATCGCGCGCCGCGGCGGCAAGCTCGAACGTCTCCTCCTTTTCGACACGGTTGCGATCGGCGAACACGGTGAGGTGCGGCAGGCGCACCTCGCGATGGAATGCGGTGACCGAGCGCTCCGCCATCGCGCGCAGCAGCAGCGCCTGCACCTGCGGACGCGCGCGGCTCACCTCGTTGAAGAAGAACACCGCGAGACGTTCCCCGTTGCGCGCGAGCGGGCCGGGTTCGACGCGCGGCGTGCCGTCGGGGGCGACGTACGCGTGATAGAGCAGGTCGCCCGGCATCATGTCGACCGTGCCCTCGACACGCTCGTAGGCGCCGCCGATCGCGCGCGCGAACGCGCGCAAGAGGGTGGTCTTGCCGATGCCGACATCGCCTTCGAGCAGCACGTGCCCGCGTGCGAAAACCGCCAGATTGATGAGCCGCACCGCGCGCGCGACGCCGACCGCCGCGTTGCCGACCTCCGCCTCCATCTTGAGGGCGAGGGCGCGCCAGGTATCGAGTGAGGAGTCGCGATTCATCGGGGTGGCGCCGCGCCGCGCCGGTGGATCAGCCGGTGCCGATCACGCCTTCGGCGGCCAGAACGTCGATTTCGCCGTCACTGTAACCGCATTCGCGCAGGACCTCGCGGGTGTGCTGGCCCAGGACAGGCGCCGGTAAGGTCGTCCCGCCCGGCGTCGCTGAGAAGTGCAACGGGTTGCCCAGGGCCCGCGTGCGCCCCGCCTGGGGGTGGTCGAGTTCCAGCACCATCCCGCGGGCGCGGGTCTGGGGGTGTTCGATGGCTTCGCCGATGGTGTGGACCGGGCCGACCGGGACGCCCGCGGCGTCGAATGCCGTCATCCATTCGGCGCGGGTGCGCGTGGCGAGCACGGCGTTGATCGCTGCAGCGAGCGCGTCGCGGTTGCGCATGCGATCGGCGTTGGCGGCAAAACGCGGATCCGACTTCCACTCCGGATGTCCGAGCACGTCGGCGATGCGCTCCCAGTTCGCCTGGTTTGCGCCGCCGATGTTGAGCCAACCATCCGAAGCCTTGAACGCCTGGTAGGGCGCGGTGAGCGCGTGCGCGGATCCCTGCGCGCCGGGCGACTGGCCGGTCGCGAAGTAGATCGCCGCCTGCCAGTAGGTCTGCTGAAGCGCGGCTTCCATCAGCGATGTGTCGACCACCTGTCCCGCGCCGGTCTTCAACTTGTGCGCATATGCGGCGCAGATGCCGACCACCGCGAGAATGCCCGCGTTGATGTCGGCCACCGAGTTGCCGGTCTTCGCCGGCGCGCCACCCGGTTCGCCGGTGATGGACATCAGCCCGGAGAAGCCTTGGGCGATGAGATCGAAGCCCGCCTTGTCTGCGTACGGGCCGGTGCGGCCGTAGCCGGATACGGCGCAGTAGATGAGCCCGGGGTTGGCCTGTGCGAGCACCGCGTAGCCGAGCCCCAGCTTTTCGAGCGTGCCGCGCCGGTAGTTCTCCGTCAGCACGTCGGCATTCGTGACGAGCCGCAGCAGCACGTCGCGGCCACGCGCGTGCTTGAGGTTCACCGCGATGCCGCGCTTGCCGCGGTTCAGGATCATGAACGGCGCCGAGACGCCATTGACCAGCGGCTCGCGATAGTCGCGCGAATCATCGCCGCCCGGCAGCTTTTCCACCTTGATGACGTCGGCCCCCATGTCGGCGAGCATCATTCCGGCGGTGGGACCCGCCATGATCTGCGCCAGTTCGAGCACGCGCATGCCGGCGAGCGGGCCGGCGCGTCTGGTGTCGCTGCTCATCGTCCGACGAATCCGGGTTTCTGCTTGGCGAGGAATGCCGCGTAGCCGACACGGAAGTCCTCGGTGTCGAAGCAGTCGAAGCATTCGTCGTATTCGGCGTCTGTGATCGGCCGCCCTTCGGCAAGGCGGCGTGCGAATTTCTTGTGCCAGCGGGCGGCGAGCGGCGCACCTTCGGCAATGCGCTGCGCCGCGGTGCGCGCCTCGTTGGCGACTTCCGCATCGGCCACGACGCGCGTCACCAGTCCCTTTTCCCTCGCTTCAGCCGCGTCGAAGATGCGCCCTTCGAGCAGGATCTCCAGCGCAATGCTTGCACCCACCAGGCGCACGAGCGGCGCCATTTCCGGATACGCCATCACGAGGCCAAGGTTCTTGACCGGCGCACCGAAGCGGCTCGAGGTGCCGCAGATCCGCAGGTCGCAAAGCGCGGCGATCTCCAGGCCGCCGCCGACGCAGATTCCGTGGATCTGCGCGACCAGCGGATGGCGGCACGCCTCGAATGCGCGCGCGGTGGCGTGCATCACGCGACCGTACGCGCGCGCCTGTTCCTTGTTGCTGCGCTCGGAGGCGAATTCGGCGATGTCGTTGCCGGGAGAAAACGCCTTCTCGCCCGCGCCGCGCACGACGATGCAACGCAGGCTGTCCTCAGCCGACAGCGTTCCGATGGTTGTGCCAAGGTCCTGCCACATCGAGCGCGTGAGCGCGTTCAGCTTCGCCGGGCGATTGAGCGTGACGGTGGCGATTTGACCGTCGCGCTCGACGAGGATGAGGTCGGGCACCCGTTAGTCCGCCTTGACGTTCAGTTCCTTCACGAGGCGCTGATACTTCGTCAGCTCGGTCTTGATGAACGCGTTGAATTCCTCGGGCGTCTGCGCGCCACCGAACTGCACGCCTTGCGCTTCGAGCTTCGGCCGGATCGCCGGATCGGCCATCGCTCTTTTCACCGCGTCGTTGATCTTCGCGACGATGTCTTTCGGCAGGTCCTTCGGCCCCATCACCGAGTACCAGTTGGTGACATCGAATCCGCGGATCCCGACTTCGCTGAATGTCGGCACGTCGGGCAATTGCGGCAGGCGCTGCGGCGTCGAGATCGCGAGCGCGTGCAGCTTGCCTTCGCGGATGTGCGGCAGCACGGGCGGCAGCGTGTCGAAGTTCATGTTGACCTGGCCGGCGATCAGGTCGACGACCGCCTGGCCGCTGCCCTTGTACGGTATGTGATTGAGTTGCGTGTCGGTGAGCTTGGCGAACAGCGCGCCGGCAAGATGCTGCGTGCTGCCGATGCCCGACGACGCGTACGTGTACACGCCGGGCTTCGCTTTGGCGAGCGCGACGAGTTCCGCGACCGACTTCGCCGGCACCGACGGATGGACGACAAGCACGTTCGGAACGTATCCGATGTAGGTGATAGCCGAGAAGTCGGTGGCCGCGTCGTACGGCACCTTGGCGAGTACGAACGGCGCGATCGCATTCGAGTTGGAGTGGCCCATCAGCAGCGTGTAGCCGTCGGGCGCGGACTTCGCAGTCTGGTCCGCCGCGATGGTGCCTGCGGCGCCGGGCCGGTTATCG
>Ga0326726_10002836_pt1 | contig 15849 bp, 10 predicted proteins | sample MHFenrmetagenome_2_FD_207603 | JGI IMG/M metagenome (GOLD analysis project Ga0326726, IMG submission 207603) | Lab enriched peat soil microbial communities from Michigan Hollow, Ithaca, NY, United States - MHF15MN | ecosystem: Environmental > Terrestrial > Soil > Wetlands > Peat | place: USA...
ACCGGGCGTCTGCGTGACGTGCTCGACGGGCGCGCACCGCGGTGCGAGCGAGGCCCCGAGCGTCGCGGCCGCGCCGGCATCGCACACGCACACCGCGATGCCGTTGCGATCGGCGCACTGACCGTTGCCGCAGCTCTGGCCCGCGCACGCGTCCGGCAGCACGTCACCACCGGCGCGCAGATCGGCCGGCGGTGTCGCGGGCACGCACGTGATCGACGGCTTGTTGTCGAGGTCGATGAAGCGCTGCGCGACCGAGCCGGCGTTGCACTGGCAGGCCGGGCCCGCCTGGGTCGTCACGCACTGCCCCGCCGGGCCGCAGTACATCGCGGCGCAACCCTCGCGCGCCTCGGCGGCGGCGTACGCCGCCTGATCGACCACGGCGCTCGCGCACGTCGCGAGGCTCGCCTGGTTGCCATACAACCGCAACGGGCCGTAGAGGCCGCTGGTGGTGAAGTCCGGCTCGTACGTGGGATCGAACGTCATCTCTTCGGGCGAGATGCGCGTCGTGATGCGCGTCAGGGTCGTGTACTTGTAGGACAGGTTGTTGACGAGCGTGATCCCGTCGGCGAGATCGCCGGTGCCGGCGCAGTCGTTCAGGTCGAGCGAGGACCCCGGGCACTCGCACTGGCCGTTGTTGCCGACGTGGCACATGTCGAACTCGCCGGTGCAGCAGCTGCTCGTGCCGATCGTCGACTGTGGCGCGTTCCCGCGATACTCGATCGCGAACGCGTCGCCGCCCGCTTCATCGATCGTGCGGGCGAGCACCATCGGGTAGTTGAGGCGACCGGCCGGATCGCGCGCGAGCCGATCGCCGTTGACCGTGACGACCGGGTGGCCCATCGGGCGGAACGCCTGGTTCGCGTAGACGAACGACGTCACCGTGAGGTGCGGCTGAGCGGCCACCGCCGTCAGGATCAGCGGCACTGTCGGATACGCCGCGCGGTAGCGCATGCGCAGCGGCTTGACCGCGCTCACGCCGGCGCCCGGCACCAGCTTGGCCGCGACGAACACCATGCCGGCCTGGACGTACGACTCCATGTAGATCGACGTCGTCGGGTTGACGATGAAGCCGTTGTCGCGCAGCCACTGCGTCGCCGCCGCGGCCTCGCTCGCGCGGAACGTGACGGTCTGGTAATCGCCGACCGTCTGCTCGTTGATGACCGTGACCGGCGGCTCGCCACCACCACTGGCGCCGTCGCTCGCGCCCGCCGCATCGTTGGCGTAGCCGTAGTTGGCATGCGACGCCCCACCGCCGCAGCCGATACCACCCGACGTATCCTCCGGATAGTCGTAGTGACAGGCCCACGCCGACCTCGGGCACACGTCGTCGACCCCGACCTCGACGTCGGGCGCGGTCGCCTTGTCGAGTAACGCGAACGCCGACGACGGCGAGATGCTGAGCTCGGGCACCTCGGGGACTGGGACGATCCACGCGAACTGCTTCGGGTCGCCCGCATAGCGGATGAGCACGTGGGCGGTCACCCAGCCCGGCTCGACCTCGAAGATGATCTGCTCCGCGCTCTGGTTGACCGCGAAGTCGCCCTCGGTCACCGCCGGTGGTGACAGACAGCCGCAAGCGTGCGCGGCCGGCGTATCGACGAGCTGCACGAGCGCCGCGGCGGTGAGCCCGAGGCCGAGGACGAGGTGACGGCGATCTCGCATGCCTGTCGCGCATCCCAAGTCGCGCGCCAGGCCCGCGCGAGCGGTTCCGCGAGGTTGGCCGCCGCGAGTCGGGTCGCGGCACGCCGAACCGAGACACCGGCGTCAGAGTACGAAACCGTGACAGCGCTATTCGCCGTCGTAGACGCCGCCGCGATACATGTAGCCGCCGTACCCGGCGCCGCCGTACGCCGCGGCCGAGCCGGCGAGCTTGGTCACCGCGGCCTCGGTCGTCGGATCGAGCTCGGAGCCGCGGCTGCGCAGCTGGTTCGCCGCCATGAGCTTGAGGGGCCACCGTTGTACGACGCCGAGATCGCGGCCTGCGCGACGTTGACGTCTGGATCGCGCATGAGGTTCGCGAGCGTCTGACTCGCGCGCGGATCATCCATGTTCGAGAGGCCGCTGATCGCGGCGACCCGCTCCTCCGGCTTGCCGCTGCGCGACGCATCGAGCAGCGCGGTCTGCGCGCGCTCGGAGCCGACCTGCGCGAGCGTGCTCAGCGCGGTGGCACGAACCTGGGGATCGGCGTCGTGCATGAAGCGCAGGAGCGCGTCGGTCGAGTGATCGTCGGGGTTCTGCGACAGCGACGAGATCGCCGCCATCTTCACCGACGGCTCCTTCGAGTCGAGCGCGCGCCCGAGCAGGCGCTTGGCCTCCGGCGTGCCCTGCTGCGCGAGCGCCCATACGGCCTGGCTCGCACCCTGGACGTCCTTGCCGGTGAGCATCTCCTCGGCGAGGCGCAGGCCCTCGGGCGCGCCGGCCTGGACGAGCTGCGCCATCACCTGCATCTTCACCTGGCCGTTCGACGACGCGGCCGACAGCAGCGCCGTCTTCACCGAGTCGGTGAGGCCGACCTGGCCGAGTGCGCCGGCCGCGGCCGCCGCGAGCTCCTTGTCCTTGCCCGTGAGCGCGGCGACGAGCGCGGTGCGCGCCTCCTCGGTGCCGATCCGGCCGAGGATGTTCGCCGCGTACGACGACTCGTCGCGACGACCCGAGAACAGCGCGTCGGACAGGAGCTGGCTCACGGCCGGATCGGTCGGGTGCGCCTGCGCGAGGAGCTCGAGCGACTGGACGCGCGTGTTGCCGCGCGACTTGCCGGCGATATCGATCAGCGCCTCGAACGCGCGCGGCGACCCGGCGTCGGCGAGCAGGCGCATCGCATCGTACTTCTCGTTGCGCGAGCCCTTGGTGGCGAGATCGATCGCGAGCTGGAGCGCCTCGGGGTTGCCGGTCTTGAGCAAGCGCGGCAGCGCGGCGCGGCGATCCGCGCTCGTGCCCTGCTTGACGACCGAGATCAGCGCCTGGTCGACATCATCGCCCTGCATCTGCGACAGCTGGGCGAGCGCACCCGTCAGCTGCGCGCGATCCGACAGCGCGGCCTCGATGAGGAGCTCGCGCGCCTCGGTGCCGCCGAGGTTCGCGAGCTGCGCGGCGGCGCTGGTCGCGGATTGGCGATCGCCGGTCTTCATGATCTCGCCGAGGGTCTGGATCGCCTTCTCGCCACCGACCTCGCCGATCGCGTTGACGGCGGCCCACCGGGTCTGCAGGGCGCCGCGCAGCGCGGCCTCGCGGAGGACCGGGAGCGCGTCCTCGCCGGCGTGGGACAGCGCCGACAGCGCGGCATTGACGAGCTGCGGATCGCCGGTGTGCACGATCTGCGTGAGCTTGGTCATCAGCTCGTCATCGATCGTATCGATCGCGCCGAGCGCGGCGGCCGCGACGCGGCTATCCGGCGCGTCGATGAGCTTGCGCAGCGCGACCGCCGCGGCGGGCGTCGCGGCCGTGCCGAGCGCATACACCGCGGAGCTCGCGATCGAGTAGTCCCCGGCGCTCGCGAGCTCGATCAGCCTGGCGATCGCCTTGTCGGTGCCGAGCGTACCGAGCGCGCTGATCGCCGTGCTCTGGGCCGGATCGCCGTTCCTCGCGGCGATCTCGAGCAGGAGCTTCTCGGCCTTCGCGCTCTGCGAGCCGCCGAGCGCGCCGATCGCGGCGTTGCGCACCGTCGGGCGATCGTCGGAGGTCTTGTCGATCACGGTCTCGATCGCGCGCTGGGTGCCGATCGTGCCGAACACGCCGAGGATCGCTTCAGGCACGCCCTTGCGCGTGTCGGCGAGCAGCACCGTGAGGTTGTCGACCGCGTCGTCATCGCCGACCGCGCCGAGCTTCTCGCACAGGAGCTGGATGTCGCGCACCGACTTCGCGGCGAGGATGCGATCGATCAGATCGTGCTGGTTGACGCCGATCGCCTCCGGGGCGACGTGGATCGGGCGGCGGAGCACCATCGGCATCGCGCCGCGCGGCGCATCGGCCATCGGCGCCCGGACGTTACGGTCGCCGTGATGCGCGCGCACCGTGGCAACTCCGGCAACGGCGGCGAACAGAGCACAGGCGATCTTCCAGCGGGTCAGGGTGTGCACGGATGGGCTCCTCGGGCTTTCAGGCTGTCTGTGTCCAACGAACGCCGGAAGGTAACGATCCATTCCGCGACCACGTTGGCTGTAGGTGCGGAACTCCGCGGAACGACCACGGAATGGGACACCGGGTGCGGCGGCCAGTTCCCAGGTTGTGAGGGAAGGAATGGCGGCAACCAAAGCGGGAATAGTGGTGTCGTACCCAGTCTAGAAAGCGAGCCACGAGCCCTGCGCCGGTCGCACGGTTTCTGTACCGTCCGCGCCATGGCGCGACCTCACCTCGATCGGGGAGCTCGACCAGAAGAGCTCGCGAAGCTGCCGCCGGGCGCGCAACGCTCGCTCGACGATCCGTTCGCCGACAAGCGCACGCCGTGGCGGCGCTGGGTGGTCCTCGCCGTGATCCTGCTGCTCGCGGGGTCGTGGTACGTCGGCAAGCTCGACAACCTGCTCCCCGAAGAAGCACGGTCGATCTCCGTGCTCGGCGAGCACGCCCCGGCGTTCAAGAAGGCGCAGGCTGCCGCCGCTGCACCCGCGGCGCCGCAGGCTGCACTGGCCACGCCGACAAAATAGGTCGCGATGATCGCCGGAAGGGCCGGTGGTCGCAAGCGCTCAGCGGGTGCACCCGCAGATCGCAAATTCGGCTGTCGTTCGTCGATTGACGGTCGATGGCGGGTCCGTAGACTGAATCCATGTTGACCGCGGATCAGACCAACGAGCTGCGAACCCGATTGCAGGCAGAACAGACCCGCCTGTCAGACCATGCGCACCTGGGTCTCGAGTTCACGATGGACCGGGATCGGGACCGGATCGGCCGTGATTCGATGGACGAATCGACCGAGGAGGAGATCTACTCCACCCAGCTCCGGCTCCACGACCGGGAGACCTTTTTGCTCGAAAAGATCCGGGAGGCGATGCGGCGTCTGGAGGCCGGCCAGATCGACGAATGCGAAGAATGCTCAGAGCCAATCGGCTTTAAACGCCTGCTTGCACGTCCCGTGACGACCCTTTGTTTCGAGTGCAAGACCGCGCGCGAACAGGTCGAAGCGGACACCCAGCCGTCTGAATAGCCCGCCTTTTGTAGCGCTCGGTAACTTTTGGTACAATTTGCCAGACCGGGGATGCGTGAGCGCTATCAGATCACCGAGAGACTGGACCACGGTGGTATGGCCGAGGTCTTTCGCGGGGTCTCGGAGTCGATGGACGGCTTCAAGAAGGCCGTCGCGATCAAACGCATTCTTCCGAACCTGACGAAGAACCAGAAGTTCGTCGCGATGTTCTTGGACGAGGCGCGGCTGTCGCTGTTCCTCCAGCACGCGAACATCGTCCAGGTCTTCGACATCTCGAAGACACCCGACAACGCGTACTTCCTCGTCATGGAGTACATCGACGGGTGCAACCTCAAAGCACTCATCGAGAGGCAGAAGCAGAAGAACAAACGGATCGAAGTCGCGCACTCGATCTACGTCATGACCGAGTGCTGCAAGGCGCTGAACTACGCGCACTTCCTCGAGCACCCGGAGACGAACGAGCCGCTCGGCATCGTCCACCGCGATATCTCGCCGCCGAACATCCTGCTGTCGAAGAACGGCGAGATCAAGCTCGTGGACTTCGGGCTCGCGAAAGCGAACAGCCAGATCGAGTCGACCGATCAGGGCGTGGTGAAGGGCAAGTTCAGCTACCTGTCGCCCGAGGCTGCGAGCGGTCTCGAGGTCGACCACCGCGCCGACGTGTTCGCGGTCGGCATCCTCCTGTGGGAGATGTTCACCGGTCGCCGGCTGTTCTACGGCGAGACCGACTACCAGACCGTCGAGCTCGTGCGCCAGGCGCGCGTGCCTTCGATCGCCGCGCTCAATCCCGAGATCGATCCCGAGCTCGAGGCCGTGGTGCGCAAGGCGCTCGCGCGTGATGCCAACGATCGCTACCAGAGCGCGGCGGATCTCGGCGACGCGCTGACCCAGTATCTGTTCAGCCACCGCATGAAGGTGAGTGCGCGCGATATCACGACGCTCGTGCGCGACACGCAGGTCGAGATGATGCGCAAGCGATCGGCGGAGCCGAAGGAATCGCTGATCGACGCGCTCATCATGGACGAGATGCAGAAGATGACCTCGCTTGTCGAAGGCGAAGAAGGTCAGCCCGTCCAGCCCGGCTCGAGCGAGGGCGCGATGAGCCTCGATCCGAGCACGTTCGTCGACACCGCCGGCTGGGCCGGCGAGCTCGGCATGCAGTCGGCACAGACCCCCGCGCACCACCTCAAGCGCCCGACCAAGCAGCCGCCGAACAAGCCACGGACGACGCTTCCCAGCACGCCGCCTCCCACGGGTGGCGGCGAGGTCGAGTCGCTCGAGCAGATGCTCGAGCCCGATCGCACGGGCGTCCACGGCAAGAAGAGCGGCGACAAGGGCACGCCGTGGCTGCTCATCATCATCGTGATGGTCGTGCTCGCCGCGGGCGCCGCGGTGGCGGTCGTTTTCGCGATGCAATAACCGGTCGACCGGTTACCGGTTTCGGAGGGCGTTCAATTCTTTGAGCTCGTCGCTGTTCGGGGCGATCGCGGTCAGCTTCGTGATCGCGTCCATGAGGATCGCCTTGTCGTTGAGCTTCGCGGCGGCCTTGCCGAGCACCGACCACGCGCGCGGGTAGTCGGGGTTGTACTTCACGGCGGACTGCGCCTGCTCTAGCGCCTGCTTCTTGTCGTGGATGATGTCGGCCTTGAACAGATAGGCGTCGTAGATCGACGGATCGTCGTTGATGACGAGGTTGAGCTTCGCGAGCGCGTCGGGGTCGTTCGCCTTGTTGTAGGCCACGACCGCGAGGCCGTAGTTGGCCTGGGCGATGCGGCGCGCCGCGGCCTTCTCGTTCTTGAGCCTGTCGCGCGCCGAGGTGTACGCGGCCTCGGCCTCGGCGTTCTTGCCGGCAGCAAGCAGGAGCTTGCCATTGACGATCGACGCCTCGGGCGTGCCCTTCAGGCGCTCGGTGTAGAGCTTCGATACCTTCTCGGTGAGCGCGGACTTGTCGTCGGCGGTGGCGGCATCGGTGGCGAGCAGGAACGTCTCGGCGTCGTCGCCGCAACCCTCGAGCGCGCTGCCGAGCGCGATGATCGCGGCCTTGAGATCGCCGCGCCGCAGGTACAGGCGGCCGCGCTCGCGCTGGACCTTCCACTTCTGGACGCCCGGCAGCTTCTCGGCGGTCTCGATGAGCTGCGCGGCACCGGCGTGATCGCCGGCGAGCATGCGCGCGCGTGCGGTCTCGATGACGAGCATCGGGTTCGGATGCTCGCCGGATTCCTTGAGTAGCGCGTCGAGCGTCTCGCGACCGCCGTTCGGATCGCGGTCCTCGATCGACAGCAGGCCGCTCTCCATCCGCGCCTCGAAGTTCCCCGTACCGCTCGCGGATGCGTACGCCTTGCGCGCCGACTGGAAATCGCCGACGTCGTGGTAGACGCGCGCGAGCTCGAGCTGCGCGCGTGCGATCTCCGGACCGGGCGCGCCGCCGACGAGCTTCTCGAGGATCTGGCGCGCCTTGTCGCGCTGCGCCGGATCGTTGCTCCGGCGCAGGATCGCCGCGTACACGGTGGCGAGCGCGGGCGTCGCACCCTTGTCGCTGTAGCGCGGCTCGATCTTCTTGCGCGCCTCGTCGACGTCGTTGTTCGTGAGGTCGAGCCACGCGCGGCCGACGAGCGCCGGCTCGAGGTTCGGCAGCTTCTTCAGCGCCGCTTCGAAGTCGGCGCGCGCGCCGTCGACATCGCCGGTGGCGAGGCGCGCCTGGCCGCGGATCGCCTGGCCGAGCGGTACGTTCGCGAAGTCAGGTTGGTTCTTGATCACCTCGACGGCATCGTTCGCCTTGCCCTGCGCGAGCGCGATCTGCGCGAGCGCGAGGCGCAGCCGGCGCGAGCCCGGCCAGTTCGCGAGCGCGTTCGTCGCCAGCTTGTGCGCCACGGCGAGGTCACCGAGCGACACCAGCGTCTCGACCGCCTGCTCGGCGAAGCGCTGATCGTCGAGGCCGACGGCGGCCGCGCTCTGGACATCGCCGTGCGCCGCCGCGAGCTCGTTGCGCGCGAAATCGACTTGCGCGAGCGCGAGGTGCCCGAACGCGACCTGTGCCGGCGACACCCCGTGCTGTTGCTCCGGCACCGGGCGCTTGCCCTCGGCGACGATCTTCTCGAGCTGGCCGCGCAGCTCGTTGCCGAGCGCCGCCCCGGGGGTGATCCGTCCGGCGAGCGACAGCACCATGCCGCGCTCGATCACCGCGGCCGGATGCTCCGCCGTGCCGGACAGCACGCGATCGAGCGAGCCGATCGCGTCATCCCATGCGTACGCGTCGGCCTGCGCGCGCGCGAGGCCGACGCCGTAGAGCGGCCGCGCCTCCTTGTCGAACGCCTCCTTCGCGAGCTTCACCGCGGCCTTCGCGTCGCCGGCGAGCAGCGCGGCCTGCCCGGCCACGTAGTTCGCGCCGGCATCGGAGGGAGCCGCGGACAACGCCTTGTCGGCGGCTAGCCTCGCGGACTTGAAATCGTTCTGCGCCAGCGCGAGGTACGCGGCCGCGATGTCACCGTCGAGCCCGCCCTTCCCGTTCAGCGCCTCGACCGCCGGCTTGGCCTCGGCCGGGCCCTCGCCGAACTCGAACGCGATCAGCGCGCGTGCGCGGGCGAGCGCCGCGCGGTTCTCGATCGTCCCCGATGCCTTGACGATCCCGGCGAGGTCGTCGCGTGCGGCGATCCAGCCGGTCCACGTGTCGTTCTTCGCGAGATCGCGCGCGCGATCACGCGCGGCCGCGATCTGCTTCTGCAACCGCATCGCGCGGATCTGGAAGCCGGCGAAGACGCCACCGCCGATCACGACGATCCCGATCACGATCCACATCGCGATCTGCAGCTTCGAGCGCACCTTGCGCATGCCGGTCTTCGCGACCTTCATTGGCTCGACTGGCGCGGCACCCTCGGCGCCCGCCAGCATCGCCTGGATCGCCGGATCGATCTGACCGGGCTGGGCCGTCGGCTCGTTCGCTCCGGCGGTCGCGCGCGCCCAGTTCGGCTGCTCGGCGCCGAAGAGCTTGTCGACCGCGGCGGCCGACTGCTGCTGCGCCATCGACATCGGCGGAGGTGGCGCCGCGATCGCCATCGTCGGCCGCGCGGCGTTCGCCATCTGCTGTGGCGACGGCATCCCCTGCGGCGGCGGCAGCGCCGCCATCGTCGGCAGCGCCGCGGCGAGCGGTACGCGCGGTGCCGGCGGCAACGGCTGTGGCGTCGACGGGACGGGCTGCGGCTGCATCGAGAACGGCTGCTGGGCGCGCGACAGCGGCATCGGGGACAGCGGCTTTGGCCGGGCGTCCGCGCGGCGCTCGTCGCTCACGTCGAGCGGGCCCGACGGCATCTTCACCGCGTTGCGCACCGCGGTGCCGGGTCCAGGTTTGCGCTTCTCGGCCGCGCGCGTCTCGTCGATCTCGATGAGGTCGCTGTCGTCGTCGATGCTGAGCTCGGCGGTCGGCGTCTTGGCGGACACCGACTGCTGCTGCTGCGCCTGCTTCGGCGCCGGCAGCTTCTTCGACGCCGGCGCCGCGTCGGGCGTGCCACTCCCCTTGGGGTGGCTCCCGACCTTCACGCCGCTGCGCGGCAGCACGGGTTTCGGACTGCTCTTCGAGATCGGCGGCGCGGCGAGGTCGTCGAAGTCCAGATCATCTTCGAGCTCGACGCCCTCGAGCTCGGGGTCGACCTCGACGGTGCCCGACTTGTCGCCGACCGCGAGCACGTCCGGCGACGGGGTCGGATCCTTGTGAAGCGGCACGACCGCCGCGCGCCTCTCCGACGTGCGCCTGATCGATCCGGGCGCCGCGATCGAGGTCGGCTTCGTGAAGCCTTCGGACGCCTCCGGATCGTGAGGCCCGCCATCGGCGTGGTTCGGGTAGTGCTTCGTGTCCCCGCCGCCGACGAAGCCGACCGCCGGATGGCTCGTGCTCGGACTCTTGCCGGAGCCCTGCTCGGCCTCGCCGAGCAGCTGCAGGATGCGCGGATCGCCTGGCGCGAGCTTGCGCGCCTCGTGCAGGGCCTCGATGGCGGCGTGGGTATCGCCCTTGCGAAGCAAGGCCTCGGCCTTGAGCGCGTGGGCCGGCACCGACGTGTGGTCGAGCTCGAGCGCGACGCGCATCTCGGCGAGCACCTCGTCGTAGCGTTTGAGCGCGTGCAGCGCCTGACCGAGCACGACGCGGCCTTCCACCGTTGTCGGGCGGCCAAGCAATCCCAGCCGGCAGACCTTGACGGCCTCCTGAAACTGCCCCGCGGCGACCAGAGCCTGGCCGCGACTGACGAAGTCGCTCTGCGACACTGCCGTTTACGGAATGTTACGCCATCCCGGGCCAAATTGAGGAATCCCTAGTCGATTAGACGTTGACGTTGACGTCGACGTGAACCTGAACCTGAACGCTACCTTGGACCTCGACGTCGACACGATCAGGTCCTTCACGAGCCGCGCGAATGCGAGCACGATCGAGTTGCGTTTGGATCCCGATCTCGGTCCCGCCACCACGAGGGTCAACCTCAACGTCCAAGGTGGCGTTGACGTTCAGGTTCAGGTCAACGTCAACGTCGACGCGGTAATCGAATCCCTAGTCCTTCATCGAGGTCGGGCCTGTCGGACCCTCGTGGGTCACCGGCTCGGGCAGCCCGGGCATCTCCACGCCGCGCAGGCGGGCCTCCTCGACCATGAGCCAGTCTTTCCCGTGTTTCTCCCAGGTCTGGAGGGCATGGGTCTCGTGGACCGTGCCTTCGCTCTCCTTGTACCACTCCATCTTGATGTGGACCTTGGCGACCCGCTCGCCCCGCGGCTCGACCGTGACGATGTCGTACTCGGTGATCTTCAGATCCTTGGCGCGGTCGTCGGCCTCGTCCACGAACGCCGCCCGCTCCTTCGGCGGGATGTGGATCGCGGCGACCTCGAAGCGGCCCCACCGCACGCCGTCGTTGTACGACCGCACCGAGTCACCGAGCGTGTCGCCCGCCTTGGGTGCGAGCCCACCACAGCCGATCAGAAGAATCAGGACGAGGGACTTCATGACGCATCTCCTTGGGTGGCGCGCTTCCGACGAACGGCCTTGATGGCCTCGAGATCGCGCTTGCCGAGCTCGCGCGTGACGACCAGCACGACCAGGAACGTGAGGCCGACGATCACGGCCTCGACGAGCGACATCAGCTTGCCGTGCAGCGGCAGCACGCGGCCGACCGCGAACGCGGCCGCGGTCGCGATCCCGATCCGGAGGACCGACAGGACCGGCAGGAACGCGCCGAGCTCGCGCTTCATCACCAGGCCGGTCACGACCGCGCCGATCAGCATCGCGCCGCTCGTCACCGCGGCGGCGACCTCGAGCACGTGGCCGGACTCCATCGCGAGCGGGATCGCGATGTAGTTGCCGGCGGCGGCGACCACGAGCGTGATCGCGGCGGTGATGGTCGCCGGGCGCGTGAACCCGGCGCCGTTCAGGATCGTGCCGGCGATCGCGAACACCGAGAACGCGACGTTGCCGAGCGCGAGGATCGCGAGCGCCGGACCGCCGACGGTCGCGTAGTCCTTCGCGTAGACCACGCCGAGCACGTCGACCGGGTTCGCGGCGAGCACGACGCCGATGGCGGTCGCGAAGATCAGCGAGTAGCGCACGGTGACCTCGACGTAGCGGCGCGTGGTCTCCTTGTCGTCGGTGAAGGTCGAGCGCGAGACCAGTGGAAACACGACGAACGTCGCCGCGATGATCGCCTGGTACGACAGCCGGGCGAGGTTCTGGACCGCGGCGTAGTAGCCGACCTGGACGTCGGCGAGCCCGCTCGGCTCGGGATGGAAGCCCGCGACGCTGGGTGCCCAGCCGACGATCTTGTCGACCGACGCGGCGTAGTCGGTCGCATGCGCGGCGAAGTACTCCGTGCTGAGTCGCTTGAGCAGCCACGTGTCGACGAACATCAGGACGTTGAACAGCGCCAGGTAGACCGCGACGCGCAGGAAGAAGCCGAGCATCGGCTTGACCGGCAGCTTGTCCTCGGCGGCGATCTTGCCGGGCAGGCCGATCCACGCGGTCGCGACGACGAGGATCACGCCGACCGCGGCGAGCCAGCCCGCGACGACGCCCATCACGCCGAGCCCCGCCATCGCCATGCCGAGCAAGCCGACCGTGCGCGTCGTCGCGAACGTGATGTCGAGGCCGGCCTGTTTGTGGAACTGGTGGAGCCCGTTCGCGGTGCCGATGTACGTCGCGTAGAACGCGTTGCCGCCGACGATCATGCCGCCGAGCATCAGCGACGTGACCAGCGTGCTGTCGTGGAGCAGCCAGCCGACCAGCGGCGCGGCGGCGATGTAGAGCAGCGCGAGCGGCAGCCCGAACCGCAGGTGCATGCGCAGCCCGGCCTGCTGGACCCGGCGCGCCTTGTCGGGCTCCTGCGCCGAGAACTTCGAGACCGCCTGGATCGTCCCGGTCACGAGCACGTTGTTGACGGGCGACACCAGCGAGTTGAAGACGCTGTAGCTGCCCCACGCGATGTGGTTCAGGATCCCCGGCAGCCGGAACTGCACGATCAGCCCGGCGAACATGAAGTAGAACTTCGCGAACGCGATGTAGAGAACGCCGCGCCCAGCGGTGGTCGACTTCTGCTCAGACACCGTCGATCTCGGGTAACACGCGAGATCTACAGCGGCAACTAATCGACTTGGGTAACTGCTTATGTATCCTTCGGCATCCGGCGCACGCCGACCGCGACCAGGATCCACGCGATGACCGCGAGCGCGCCACCGAGGATGACGTTCGTCATCGTCTCGGCGAAGCCCTGCAGCAGGTACGGCAGCGGATCCTTGAGCGCCTCCTCGTGCTCGACGACGTAGTGCGCCGTCGACGCGAGCCCGGCGGCGACCCCGATGATCGTGCAGAACGCGATCGCTATCGTGAGCGCCCGGATCAGTGCCAACCGCTGCGGGTCAGCCCCGCGCGCGAACTTGATCGCGGTCACCACCATCGCGACGCCCAGGACGGTCAGCGGCACCATGTTGAAGCCACCGGCGCGGAAGAAGTCGAGCATGTAGGCAGGAACGCGGCCGCCCCGCCCGCGTGACAAAGAAGTTGGCGTCCTCGCGTCACGCGGTGCACGGTCGTGCGTTGACCTGTGGTGGAGGCCGACGAGCGCGCCTGGGTGGACGGCCTCCGACGGGGCGACTCACCCGCGTTCGATGCGGTGTTCGCGGCGTATCGCCGGCGGATCTTCGGCTTCCTCGTGCGGATGACGCGACGGCGCGACGTCGCCGAGGATCTGCTCCAGGAGGTGTTCCTGCGGCTCGCGCAGCACGCGCGCCGGCTCGACGAGGACACCAAGCTGGGCGCGTGGCTGTTCACGGTCGCGCACCGGCTCGTCATCAGCTGGGCGCGGGCCCAGGCCGTGCGGGCGCAGCTCGCCGGTGATCTGCCGCGCCGCGAGCCGGCCGGTGGCGAGCGCTCGCCGCTCGACGCGGTCGCGGACTCCCAGGCCCAGCTCGCGCTCGAGCGCGCGTTCGCCGGCCTCGCACCGACCTATCGCGAGGTCGCGCTGCTGGTCGGCGTCGAGGGCATGCAGCCCGCCGAGGTCGCCGAGATCCTCGGGCTGCGCCCCGATGCCGTTCGCCAGCGCCTCGCGCGCGCCCGCACCCAGCTCGCCGAGTCGCTCGGCGAGCATGCCCCCGCATCCTGGAGGAGCGCATGAGTGACGACGTGACCGAGCTGGCGGAGCTCAGCCAGCAGCTGACCGCGATCGACGTCGAACCGGCCCGCGCCGAGCGGATCGCGTTCCAGGCCCGCGGGACGCTCGGCCGCGGCCCGTCGCTGCTGCGCTTCGGGGAGCCCGTGCTGGTGACGATCTTCACCACGAGCTTTCTGGTGTGGGCGCTGATGAAGGTGATCGAGGTGTTCAGCTAGAGTCCGGGACGTGCGAGCGGTTGTTGTCCTGGTGCTGCTGCTGGCACGTGTCGCGGCAGCCGACTGCCCGCACGACAAGCAGCTGGCGATCGCTCGTGGCTCGGCGACGGTCGATGGCCTGCTCGATGACCCGGTCTGGCAGCACGCGTGCTTCGCCGACGACCTCGTCCAGAAGCAGCCGGCATTCGGCGCACCGCCGACCCACCCGGTGAAGGTCGCGGTCGCGATCGACGGCGACACGCTCTACATCGGCGCGCGCATGTGGTCGGCCGGGCCCGACGACATCGACGACGCGCTCACGCAACGCGACGACACGGCGCAGGCCGAGCGCTTCATCGTGTCGCTCGATCCGTCGCACACGAAGCGGCTCGCGTACTCGTTCGCGGTCACCGCGCAGGGCGTGCGTGCCGACTGGATCCACACCGACGACACCGAGTTCGATCGCGACCTGTCGTGGAACCCGGTGTGGGTCGCGAAGGCGCGGATCCTCGCCGACGGCTGGTCGGCGGAGATGGCGATCCCGCTGTCGCAGCTGCGCTTGCCGCGCGAGCCCGCCACGAGCTGGGGCATCAACTTCAACTGGTACATCCCCCATCGCCAGGAGGACGTGTTCTGGCGCGCGGTACCTCCGGATCAGAAGGCCTGGGCGAGCTACTTCGGCGAGCTCGTCGGCCTGCCGCCGGTGTCGCCCGGCCTCGCGCTCGAGCTCCTGCCGTATGCGGCGTCGCGGCTCGTGATCGACGAGGCTCCTGGCGATCATGGCCGGCTCGCGCATCGCTGGCGCGCCGGCTTCGACGCCGGGCTCGACGCGAAGCTGCGCCCCCTGCCCGGCCTCACGATCAGCGCGACGATCAACCCGGACTTCGCACAGGTCGACGCCGATCCGGCGTTCGTGAACCTCACCGCGTTCGAGGTCCACCTGCCGGAGAAGCGGCCGTTCTTCGTCGAGAACAACTCGCTGTTCGCGAACACGGTCGGCGGCTACTTCTACAGCCGGCGCATCGGTGGCCTGCCGCTCGCGCTGCCGAGCGCCGACGCGATCGATCTCCCGCCCGAGGTCCGGATCCTCGGTGCCATCGCGGCCGGCGGGTACGTCGAGGCGCGCACGCAGATCGCCGCCGTCGCGGCCGTGACCGACGAGGCCTCGGCGGATGCGATCGTGGCCGGCCGCAAGACCGAGCTCGTGGTGTCGCCGCTCACCGCATGGGGCGCGGCGCGCGTCGAGCATCAGGTCGGGACATCGGTGTTCAGCGGCGTCGCGACGCTCGCCGAACGCGCGCTCGGCGGCACGGGCCTGTCCGGCCTGTTGCCGCAGACCGCGATCACCGCGTCGACGGACGCGAGGCTGCGCACCAAGGACAGCAGGTACGAGCTGACGCCGTTCGCGGGCGTCAGCTCGCTGTCCGGAACGCCCGAGGCGATCGCCGCGGTCGAGCAGCGCTCGGCGCACTACTTCCAGCGCCCCGACGATCCGCGGCTCCACGTCGACACCACCGCCCATCACCTGCTGGGCTGGGACGCCGGGCTGTACGGGGCCAAGCGTGCCGGGCTGTGGCAAGGCGAGGTGTCCGGCGAGGCCCAGTCGCCGGGGTTCGATCTCAACGACGTCGGCGCGTTCAACTCCGCCGACGATCTCGACGCCTACGTCGCGGTGACGCGCACCGAAACCACGCCGACGAAGCACGTGTTCGCGTGGCAGGTCGGCAGCAGCGCGTTCGCCGAGTGGAATCTCGGCGGCCTGCGCAAGCCCGTCGCGCTCGCCGCGACCGGTGGCGTGACGTTCGCGAGCTTCTCGCAGGTCGGCGCCACCCTTAACGTCAGCACGCCCGGCGACTCCGATGATCTGACGCGCGGCGGACCAGTG
>Ga0326726_10002837_pt1 | contig 15848 bp, 12 predicted proteins | sample MHFenrmetagenome_2_FD_207603 | JGI IMG/M metagenome (GOLD analysis project Ga0326726, IMG submission 207603) | Lab enriched peat soil microbial communities from Michigan Hollow, Ithaca, NY, United States - MHF15MN | ecosystem: Environmental > Terrestrial > Soil > Wetlands > Peat | place: USA...
CAGTTGAGTTTGAAGTCGAAATGAGAGAAAAAGGGCCTGTTGCTATCAAGGTAAGAAGAGTAGATTAATTTTTGCTCGGATCTATAATTTAAAGAGGCTGAACGATCGTTCAGCCTCTTTTTTTTGCCCACATACTTCTTATGAGGGCGTTAAAAATTCTTAAAATCTCCCGAAGATTGAGTATTTTCCAGTATTGCAGAAAATAGATGAATAGAGGAACAAGCCATTGACACTGGTTTCTATCTTCCTTTCCAGGTGAAGTACAGGCTGGCCTTTCTCAAGTTTTAGGAACCTTCTTATTTTTTGTGATGGTGAAATTGCCCTTATTCTTTGTTCTCCCCCTTTTATTTCAATATGGTAGTGCTCCCGCAGAATTGTGAAAAGAGACCTGTTCTCAAACTGCCTGGCAGTGATCCGCGGAAGATTAATATTTGCAATAAAGCTGATATCGTAGAATATCGGTACTTCATCCAGAAGGCGGAGCCTCTCCATATAGATGCATCCTGATTCTTTTTCAAGTTCTGACAGTTGGAACATAAAATCCACAGACCATGGTTTAAGAGCAGGCTTCACAATGATCCGGGTTTTCAGGTTTCTGCTGCCCACCGCTGAAGTTGTCCCGGAAACTGACAGGATCCCTATATCCCTTGGCGGATGCTGAACAATACTTCCTTTACCCTGATGCTTCCTAATATAGCCATCATTGGTAAGACAAGCCAGCGATTGACGAACTGTTGGACGAGTCATACCATATATCTGGCAAAGCTCATTTTCAGACGGCAGAAGGTCGCCTTCACTGTAAACACCTTCGTTGATGTGCTTTCGAAGAATTTCGTAAAGTTTTCTGTACTGCGGTATTGAACCGTCCGATGTCATCCTGTAAAATTTTTCTGTAAATATAATTATTATTTACTTGTAAATACAAGTTATTATTATTATTTTTGTAATCCAATTATAATTAACACTATCGATTTTATAATAATAATACACTAACGAACTTATAATAACAAGTTACAACCAATCACCAATCACCAATCACTAATATCCAATCACCAAAAATGGCAATACCAGTTATAATGCCCAGGCAGGGTCAGTCGGTCGAGACCTGCATAATTACGAAATGGTTCAGACAGAAAGGAGATGCGGTCAAGACCGGTGACCTTCTTTTCTCATATGAGACTGATAAAGCTGCCTTTGATGTGGAATCACCTGCCGATGGAACGATCCTGGAGATTTATTATGGCGACGGTGCCGAAGTACCTGTGCTTGTTAATGTAGCATTTATCGGTAATGCAGGAGAAATAGTTGATCCAATAATCGCTCCGGTAATGGCGGAATCCGGAAAGTCAGATAAAATTCTGGAATCACCTGAAACAAAAAAATCAGCAGCAGAAGTTACAAAATCAGAAACGGTAAGGGAACCCGGTGATCTGAAAATCAGGATATCACCCAGAGCAAAACGTTATGCGGAGAAGAAAAGCCTGAATTATTACAATATTCAAGGGTCAGGACCAAATGGCAGGATTGTTTGCAGGGATATCGAGAATGCTCTTTCTCCTGCCCAAATCAAGAGAAAAGAGACTCAGGAACCAACAGGTGAATTCACTGAACAGCCGCTTACAAATGTCCGCAAGCTTATTGCCCGTACAATGCAAGCATCGCTTCAGAACTCTGCGCAGCTTACTCATCATATGAGTGCAGACGTCCGTAAAATTCTTGAGACGAGAAGGAAAATCAAAGAAGGACTGCAAAACGGATCTGAAAAACAGGATATAACCCTGAATGATATGATCTGTCTTTGCGTGATAAGGGCGATTAAGAAATTCCCGGAGATCAACGCTCATTTCCTCGAGGACCGCATAAAAATATTTAATAAAGTACATCTCGGCTTGGCTGTCGACACTCCGCGGGGACTAATGGTTCCTGCAATAAAAAATGCTGATGATATGGACCTTACGACACTCTCACGGGAGTTAAAATCAGCAGCTGATGCGTGCAAAAAAGGGAACATCAATCCTGAACTTATCCAGAGTACTGCGGCTTCTTTCACTGTTTCAAACCTCGGGAATTACGGAGTAGAGATGTTCACACCTGTTATTAATCTTCCCCAATGCGCCATACTTGGAGTATGTACGATCATAAACAGACCTGTTGATCTGGGCAATAACACATTCGGTTTCGTTCCTTACATAGGATTATCGCTAACGTACGATCATCGTGCAATAGATGGCGGCCCGGCGACGCTGTTTTTGAAAGAAATAAAAGAACAGATTGAAAAATTTAATTATTAGCAAAAGCAAAAGATTGCTTCTCCCGCTCCGCGGTATCGCAATGACGGTTAAAGCAAAGAATTCCCCCTTTGAAGGGGGTAGGGGGATTTAAAAATTCTTAAAATAAAAATATTAATTATATGCCAAAAAGTCAGAATATAAACCCGGGAGAAGTCCGTAAGCCTCAGTTCATAGAATTCGGGAAGATTCCTGTAAACCAGTATAATAAGTCGATCGACCAAGAAAAGAACAACTTCAGCACCGGCGACTTCCTAAGAATTTATCATGATATGGTTATTATCAGGGAGTTTGAGACAATGCTTAACCTGATAAAGACCACAAACGAATATAAAGGTATTCCCTACAATCACCCCGGACCGGCCCATCTTTCGATCGGCCAGGAGGCTTCAGCAGTTGGAATGGCGTACAATCTTGATATTGATGATTTCATTTTTGGGTCGCACCGAAGTCATGGAGAAATAATTGCCAAAGGATTGTCAGCCATACACAAGCTCGATGAGGAGGTTCTTTATACGATAATGAAAACCTACTTTGGAGGAGCCGCCCTTAAGGTTGTTGAAAAAGGATTTACAGGTTCAGTCAGGGAACTTGCAAGGCACTTCCTTCTATATGGTGCACTTGCCGAGATATTTGCAAGGGCCAACGGATTCAATAAGGGACTGGGCGGTTCAATGCATGCATTTTTTACACCCTTTGGAATATACCCTAACAATGCTATTGTAGGAGGTTCCGGAGATATTTCAGTAGGTGCAGCTCTTTTTAAAAAGATTAACAGGAAACCCGGAATAGTAGTATGCAATATTGGCGATGCCTCAATGGGATGCGGACCGGTATGGGAAGGTATTGCATTTGCAACCATGGACCAGTACAAGACTTTATGGGATGGTGAATACAAAGGAGGATTACCTCTCATTTTCAACTTCATGAATAACCTTTATGGAATGGGCGGCCAGACAATGGGTGAAACCATGGGCTACGGGATCCTTGCCAGGATTGGCGCCGGTGTAAATCCCGAAATGATGCATGCTGAGAGAGTCGACGGCTATAATCCACTTGCAGTAATTGATGCCTTCAAACGAAAAAAAGAAATCCTCAGCGAGAAAAAAGGACCAGTGCTTCTTGATACTCTTACATACAGGATAAGCGGACATTCCCCTTCAGATGCATCATCTTACAGGTCAAAAGAAGAAATTGAAGCATGGCTGAAAGAAGATTCGATAATTGCTTTCGGTAACAAGCTTACAGAATCAGGAATTGCAAAGCCGGAATTGCTTGAGGAAATCAGGAATGAAGCCGGGGAACTTCTTATACATATTCTTAAGTTGGCTATCAGCGATGAAGTGTCACCGAGGCTTGATCTTCAAAAAGATCCGGATGAAATCGGACGAATGATGTTCTCGAATCAGTCGGCAGACAAAATGGAAGACAGAATGCCTGAAGTGCTTATTCCAATGGAAGAGAACCCGAGGGTCAGGTCATTGAAAAACAAGGAGAGGTTTTTCAAGGATAAAGAAGGCAAGGCAGTTTCAAAAGCTAAGCTTTTCCAGCTTCGTGACGGGATTTTTGAAGCAGTTATTGACCGTTTTTATAAAGATCCGACCCTGGCAGCCTGGGGTGAAGAAAACCGCGACTGGGGCGGCGCCTTTGCTGTTTACCGCGGTTTGACGGAAGCTCTCCCCTATCACCGTCTCTTCAATTCACCTATCTCGGAAGGAGCAATAGTCGGAACGGCAATTGGTTACGGGATGTGCGGTGGACGTGTAATCGCTGAGATCATGTATTGCGATTTCCTGGGGCGCTCAGGTGATGAGGTATTCAACCAGCTTCCAAAATGGCAGGCAATGAGCGGAAATATAATAAAAATGCCGGTCGTCGTGAGGGTATCAGTCGGATCAAAATATGGTGCTCAGCATTCTCAGGACTGGTCATCGCTTGTTGCGCATATTCCCGGATTGAAAGTCGTCTTCCCGGCCACTCCTTACGATGCCAAGGGGCTTATGAACAGTGCATTACAGGGAACTGATCCGGTAGTTTTCTTCGAGAGCCAGAGAATTTATGATACAGGCGAAATGTTTCATTCCGCAGGTGTTCCTGAAGGTTATTATGAGATACCTCTCGGAGAGCCTGACATCAAGAGATCAGGTGATGATCTTACTATCCTGACCATTGGTGCAACTTTATACCCTGCGATTAAGGCAGCTGATATTCTTCTGAAAGATTACGGATTAAACGTAGAAATTATTGATGCACGCTCACTCGTTCCGTTTAATTACGAACCTGTAATTCAATCTGTAAGGAAAACGGGAAGAATAGTTCTTGCCAGCGATGCATCGTCAAGGGGCTCATTCCTGAAAGAAATGGCTCAGACAATCACTGAGCTTGCTTTTGATTACCTCGATGCTCCACCCGTCGTGGTCGGTTCGAGGAACTGGATTATCCCGGCGCATGAAATGGAGAATTTCTTCTTCCCACAACCTGAATGGATCATCGACGCTATACACGAAAAGATAATCCCGCTGAAAGGGCATGTCTGCAGAACAGATTTCTCAGCAGTCAAGTCTTTAAAATTAAACAAAGAGGGTGTATAGTTCCTTTTAATATCTTTACGTGACTATTTTATTAAAATGGAAAATGTAGTTGAGAACATAAAAGCAAAAAAAGGTTTTATTATCGATATGGATGGTGTTATCTATCACGGTAATATATTGCTGCCAGGTGTTACAGCTTTTCTGAAGTGGCTTGAAGAATCAGGAAAGAGTTACCTATTTCTGACCAACGCAAGTCAGCGTACCCCAAAGGAATTGCATGAGAAGCTTCAAAGGCTCGGTATTAGTGTAGGAGAAGAGCATTTTTATACAAGCGCACTTGCTACTGCAGGTTTCCTGTCAAGCCAGAAACCTAACGGAAGTGCTTATATTATAGGGGATGCAGGACTTATTCACGCATTATACAGTATAGGTTATACAATAAATAATGTCAATCCCGACTATGTGATAGTGGGCGATACAAACAGCTACAATTTTGAAAAGATTGAGATGGCAGTAAACCTGGTTCTAAGGGGAGCACGCCTCATAGGTACAAATCCTGATATAAGTGGTCCGGTCGAAACAGGTATATCACCATCAGTCAAGGCTTTGATCGCTCCTATCGAAATTGCTTCAGGGAAAAAAGCATATTTCGTCGGCAAACCCAATCCCCTTATGATGAGGATTGCCCTGAAAAAGCTCGGTGTTAAACGCGAAGAGGCTATTGTGATTGGTGATCGCATGGATACTGATATCAGATGCGGACTGGAATCAGAAATTGACACTCTCCTGGTTTTAAGCGGGATCACCGACAGAGCTGAGATAGATAATTTTCCTTATCGCCCGCAATATGTCCTTAACGGCATTATAGATCTTGTACAGCAGGGATAACCAATGAAGAATTCAGAGAATTACAAAAAAGAACGGAAGGAAGTCGCAATGTTCATGCGGCGTCTTTACAGGCAGGGACTAACAACTACCTCAGGAGGGAACATAAGCCTGAAGATATCAGACGATATTATTGTAATAACTCCCTCAGCTACTGATAAAGGAAGGATGAGGTGGAAAGAAGTTGGTATAATGACGCTCATCGGCGAAAACCTTACGCCTGAGCTGAAGCCTTCAATAGAACATGAAATGCATCTTTCAATTTATAGAAAAAAGAAGGAAATTTCAGCCATTGTACATGCACACCCCCTGTTTGCCTCAGCATTTACTGCAATGAAGTGCACGATCAACACTGATCTTACAGCTGAAGCAAAAGCAATCTGCGGAGATCCCTGTTTTGTTCCATATGCACTAATGGGAACCAGGGAGCTTGCATCCATTGCATCCGAAAAAATTTTGAAATCTGATATCCTGTTGCTTGAAAATCATGGAATACTAACAACAGGATCCTCAATCCTCCAGGCTTTTGACAAGATTGAAGTTCTCGAGAATGCGGCAAAAATGACGATGATAGTTGAGCTGAGAGGGAAGAAAAAGCCGCTGAGCAAGGCAAGGATACTGGAACTTGAGAGGTTATTCAGGTGATCCGGACAGCTCATCACTGCCCCATGGATCAAGTTGAATAGGAATTAATGTTTTATAACTGCATACACTAATACCTTAAAAAGTGGACAAGTATTTCCTGGATGGCTTTCCCTCTCCTGAAGAACTAAAAAAACAACTTAATAAGAACAATTTACCAGGGTTCAGAGAAGCTAACGCTCATATTCACACCCCATATTCATTCAGCGCTTTTCCCGACATGGCAACTATATTCAGACTGGCAAAAGATGAAAACATTGCCGTACTCGGGATCAATGATTTTTTCGTAGCTGACGGTTTCAAAGCATTCAACAACGAATCTTTACAAAACCATGTTTTCCCCTTATTCAACATTGAATTTATCGGACTGTTAAGGGAGGAACAGAAAAAAGGCATCAGGATCAATGATCCGAATAACCCCGGAAGAATATATTTCTGCGGAAAGGGGCTGGATTATCCCTTCGATCCGGGATTCTTTCAAAATCTGAGACTGAAGTCCGTTATAAGAAAAAGCCAGAATCAGATGAAGGCAATGATCTCAAAGCTTAATAAGCTGATAGAGCCTGTTAATCCTTCAATAACCCTTTCATATGAAAACATAAAGACCAGGTATGCTCATGACCTGGTGCGTGAACGGCACCTGTCCAAAGCTGTCAGAACTGCAGCAGCTGAAGCTTATTCTGAACAGGAGATACAAATCAGTTTTCTTGAAAAAATCTATGGAGGGAAGAAATCCAAAGCAGGTGCCGGGAATGCTGCTCAGCTTGAAAACGAGATCCGGTCAAATCTGTTAAAGAGTGGAGGCCCGGCATTTGTTGAAGAGAATGAGGATTCTTTTCTTGAACTTGACAAGATCATAAAAATAATTATTAAAGCCGGTGGCATTCCATGCTATCCTGTCCTGCTTGATGATCCTTCCGGTAATTACACTGAGTTTGAAAGTGATAAGGAAAGGCTTCTTAAATCTCTTTCTACCCTTAAGATAGGGTGTATCGAACTTATCCCTTGCAGAAATAACCTTTCTATTCTCAGGGACTTTGTAATGTTTTTTCATGAAAGGAATTTTCTGGTCACTTTTGGGACTGAACATAATACCCCGGAAATGATTCCTCTTACAATTACTGCGCGGGGATCCGAAAAGCTTGATGATGAAATGAAACGGATTGCATGGGAAAGCGTATGTGTGATTGCAGCCCATCAATATCTCAGGGCAAAGGGAATGCAGGGTTATGTCCAGCCCGATGCCTCTCCGAGTGTTGATCAGAAAAGAGAGCTTGCTCTTCTTGGCAAGCTGGTCATCGAATTCTTCCTGTCAAAAAAATAAAAATATGAAACCGGAAATAGCTCAGCTGATTGAAGTATCCAGATTTTACGGAAACAACAAAGAGTATGTTATTGCCGGCGGCGGTAATACATCTTACAAGGATGACCAGACAATCTGGATAAAAGCCAGTGGCCACCCACTTGCTGTGCTTGATGAAAACGGACTTGTTGCCTTGAGCAGGGAAAAACTGCGCATCATTTCCAGCAAGATATATTCAGATGATCCCATATCTCGCGAAGAGCAGGTTAAAAATGACCTTTTTAACAGCATCATTGATCCAGGACAAAGCAAAAGGCCATCAGTAGAGACCTCCCTGCATGAACTGATAAGGTACAAATTCGTGGTTCACCTCCATCCCACCCTTATAAACGGGATACTGTGCAGTAGAAATGCAAAAAATCTGACTCTCAAGCTGTTTGGTGAGAATACTTTATTCGTTCCTTATACAGATCCCGGTTACACCTTGTTTAAAAAGCTTGAATCGGAAATCATAAGATACAGGGATCAGTATTCATCTGATCCGCATATAATTTTCCTGGAGAATCACGGATCATTTGTAAGCTCTGATTCAGTGGAAGAGATTAAGAAGATCTATGAAAATATTATTTCAATAATTGAGACTCAGTTCAATCGTCTGACGGACATTAGTGATCTTCCTTATAATCCAGTTCTTTTCAAGGTCCTGCCTGCCCTGCGTATGCTTCTTTCAGGCGAGAGGCCAAAAGTAATCAGATGGAGGCATAACACATTGATCGCTAAATATTATCAGAACCAGCAGGAATTTCATAAGATATCCCTGCCTCTCATTCCCGATATAATAGTTTATTGCAAAACCAGGTACTTATTCATCGAGCAATATGCTTCGGCCGAAAAAATCCTGGATTCCATTAAAATGCAATTGCCGCGTTTTCAGAATGAATACGGCTATCTGCCGGCGGTTATCATAATTAAAAATGCAGGCATAATTGCCCTCGAAAATTCGGTGGCTTCTGCTGAGACTATACTGGATGTTTACGAGGATCTTATTAAAGTAAGCCATTATTCATTATTATGCGGGGGGACAAAAACCCTTACTCCCGATCAGGTCGCATTCATAGATAAATGGGAGGTTGAGAACTACCGGCGCAAGATTGCACAAAGCTCAGTCCAGGAAAACAAGCTTAACAATAAGACTGCAATCATTACAGGAGGTGCTCAGGGATTCGGAGCGGGAATTGCCGAAGCCTTGTTCAGATTTAAGGTTAATGTTGTTGTTGCTGACCTGAACGAAGAAATGGGGAATAAATTTGTGTCAGGACTGCAGGCATCAGGATCGCTGAATAAAGCCGTGTTTGTTAAAACTGATGTTGCTGATCCTGCATCGGTCAAAAACCTCGTGGAAAGAGCTGTCAGCGAGTTCGGGGGAATTGATATGATGATAAGCAACGCCGGAATTTTAAAAGCCGGAGGACTTGATGAGATGGAACCCGAAATGTTTGCAAAAACCACTAATATTAATTACAGCGGGTATTTCCATTGTGCAAAATATGCTTCGGAGGTAATGAAGATCCAGAATCTCAAAAAACCTGAGTACTTTACAGATATTATCCAGATAAATTCAAAATCGGGGCTCAAGGGAAGCAACAAGAACTTCGCCTATTCCGGAGCTAAGTTCGGTGGGATTGGCCTTACCCAATCATTTGCCCTTGAACTTGCTCCTTTCAGGATCAAGGTAAACTCAATTTGTCCCGGTAATTTCTATGAAGGACCTCTCTGGTCCGATCCAAAGAACGGGCTTTTTGTTCAATACCTGAATACCGGGAAAGTACCAGGAGCCAAAACCATTGATGACGTAAAGAAATTCTACGAGGAACAGGTTCCGATGAGGCGTGGATGCAGGCTTGAGGATGTAATTAAAGCTCTGCTTTATATTATTGACCAGGAATATGAAACGGGACAAGCAGTGCCTGTGACGGGGGGACAGGTGATGCTCGGATGACGTCTCAGGGCGCAGGGCAGAACTTTATACTCCCCTCCTTGGAGGGGTTGGGGTGGGTTTCTTCAAAGCTCCCCTCCTTGGAGGGGTTGGGGGTGGGTTTAAACAAACATTTATGAAAACAAAAGCAGTCAGAATTTACGGTAAGAAGGACCTTAGGCTGGAGGAATTTGAACTGCCTGAAATAAAACAAAATGAGATCCTTGCAAGAGTGGTTTCCGACAGCATATGCATGTCGTCGTACAAGGCAGCACTTCAGGGAGCTGACCATAAGCGTGTTCCCGACGATATCCACGTGAATCCTACAATTATCGGTCACGAATTTGCCGGAGTGATCCTTGAGGTGGGAAAAAAGTGGCAGCATAAATTCTCTGCCGGACAAAAGTTTTCAATTCAACCCGCTATGAACCATATGGGAACCCTTAATGCTCCGGGATATTCTTACAGGTTTATTGGTGGTGATGCCACACATATTATTATACCGGATATCGTAATGGAGGCTGACTCACTTCTTCAGTATGACGGTGAGGCATTTTATCCTGCATCCCTTTCTGAACCCATGTCATGCATAGTGGCAGCTTTCCATGCCTGCTACCATGTTCCGCCAGGTACCTGTAACCATATAATGGGCATTAAAGAAGGGGGTAAGATGGTTATACTTGCAGGAGTCGGTCCCATGGGACTGGGAGCAATTGACTACGCCCTTCATCAGGAAAGAAAGCCTGGATTACTGGTTGTCACGGATATCGACAACACCAGGCTTGCAAGGGCAGCGTGCCTTTTCCCGCCTGAAAAAGCTAAAGAGGAAAGTATAGAGCTGGTTTATGTCAACACAGGAAAAACCGGTGATCCGGTGAACCATCTGCTCGGGATAACCGGAGGGAGAGGCTTCGATGATGTATTTGTATTTGCACCTGTCAGGCAGGTTGTTGAGCAGGGTGATGCCATCCTTGGATTTGACGGATGCATGAATTTCTTCGCAGGACCTACAAATCCTCAATTTAAGGCTGAATTTAATTTCTATAATGTGCATTATGCATTTACTCATGTTGTCGGTACTTCCGGAGGGAATACCAATGATATGAGGGAATCATTGAAACTCATGAGTGAAGGGAAGATCAATCCTGCTGTGATGATCACACATGTCGGCGGATTGGATGCAGTTGTTGAAACGACATTGAATCTTCCGCAGATCCCCGGGGGGAAAAAGCTGATCTACACCAATATATCAATGCCACTTGTTTCGCTTTACAAGCTTGGCGAGAGGGGCAAAAGCGATCCTTTTTATGCAGGACTGCATGAAATAGTTGCCAAAAACGATTATATCTGGAATCTTGAGGCAGAAAAGTACCTGCTCGCAAACGCAAAACCAATCTGATCTTAAAGGCTTCACAAACAGGTCACCTCTATGAGGCTCATTGATTATTTATCATACCTGGTTTAACATTCAGGCCGGTCTTATTGACCTGAAAAGATTTCAATCATTCTCCGAGTGTCGTAGACGCGACATGTTTGTAGAAAACTATCCATTTATTGAGCTTGAAGTTCCGTAGGAGCGGTATGATTACTACATTCCCACTTTCAACCCTGCCGCAAACCCTTCCGAAATGTAATTCTCATAACTCAAACACACATCTGAAGCGAAATCAACTCCAGATAATATTACCTTTGACCACATATCTTCTCCCATGACTGTAAGCTGGTCTCTTGTTATTCCATTTTTATAAATTGCAGCTATCATCCCGGCATTGAAATTGTCCCCGGCTCCAATTGTGCTAACAGGTTTGATCTTCTTCACAGGAAACCTGCCTGCAAAATTTGTGGTTCTGACAAATACACCTTCAGAGCTGGCGGTATAAACCATACAATCACAGTACTTTCTTGTCACATCCCAGGCTTCGTCAGGAGAAGCGGCACCGAAAATATTCTGAAAGTCCTCATCCGAACCCCTTATTATGCTTGCCATTTGGATGTTCTCCACTATCAGGGGTCTTAGTTCGCCAAGTTCAGAAGCATGAGCTTTTCTGAAATTGGGATCATAGATAACCAGTGCCCCATTGTCTGCTGCACCTCTTACGAAACTCACGAATTTTTGACGTATCTCCCTGGTGATGGCATAAATTGAACCACACAGAATGATATCATCCTTCCGGATCGGTGGGAAATCCATTTCAAGTCTTTTAGCAGGATAATTTTTGTAAAAAGTATAACTGGCATCATTTTTCTCATTAAGGACCGCAATGGCCAGGGCAGTGCTGCCTTCCTTAAAATGATCAGTAAATACGGTTGATACTCCGTTTCCTTTCAGAAAATCGTCAATTATCCTGCCTATATCATCATTGCCATATTCGCTTATAAGATGAACCGGGAGACCTATCCTGCCCAGTGAAACTGAACTGTTAAGCATCGCCCCGCCTGCCTTGCCTGCCTGTGGCTTACCATTTTTAAATATTATATCAAATAATGTCTCTCCGATAGTGTAAATATTTCTTGCCATGCTATATAATATTTTGTTTTGTAGTTTTGCAGTTTTGCAGTTTTGCCGTAACGCCTTGAGGCCTTTTCATTACAAAGTAACACAAAGGATTTACATTTTGATGCTATATTTGCTTCAATTTAAAAGCAACTGATATGAAAGCTATGATGCTTACAGGGATCCGTGAAATGGAAATGAAAGAGGTTCCTGATCCGGTTCTTAAAAACCAGAACGATGTTAAGATAAGGATGCTGGTTCTGGGAATCTGCGGTTCGGATATTCATTATTACTCCTTGGGTAAGATAGGTTCCCAGGTAGTAAAGTATCCCTTTACCGTTGGACATGAATGTGCCGGAGAAGTTATTGATACGGGCCCTGCTGTAAAACGGGTAAAGAAAGGTGACATCATAGCCGTTGAACCTGCAATCTGGTGCGGTACCTGTGATCAGTGCCTGTCTGGAAGACACCACACCTGCCGGAATCTAAAATTTCTTGGCTGCCCCGGACAGGCTGAAGGTTCTCTTTCTGAATATATTGTTATGCCTGAAAATAGTTGTTTCCCTCTCCATGGAAAGCTTACTCCTGATCATGGTGCTATTTCAGAACCTCTTGCTATCGGGGTCTATGCAGTTAAAAAAGCAGGTGAGATAAATGGTGCAAAAATCGGAATCCTCGGATTTGGCCCTATCGGGATGAGCGTCATGCTGGCTGCAAAAGCTCAGGAGGCCGGAGAGATTTATGTAACAGATAAAATTGACCAAAGGCTATCACTTGCAGTAAAAGAGAAGGCAGCATTGACTGTCAATCCGCTACAAGATAACATTTCAGAAAGAATAAGGCAGAGAGAGCCTCTGGGACTTGACATTGTATTTGAATGCTGTGGCCGACAGGAGGCTGTCGATCAGGCAATTGATATTCTCAAACCGGGAGGTCGCCTTATTATTGTCGGTATACCTGAGTTTAAAAAATGGAGTCTGAGCGTTGATGACACCCGGCGACGGGAAATATCCATTCAGTTCATCAGAAGGCAGGTCGATTGTGTTGAAGCTACACTCGAAATGATGAATAACGGGAAAATAGATGTCGGGAACATGGTGACCCACCGGTTCCCTTTTAAAAATACAAAAGAGGCATTTGATCTTGTCGCTGATTATCGCGACGGAGTGATGAAAGCAATGATAGATTTTTAGTTATTGTGTCATCAGTTTTCTGTATCTGAGTAAAGCTTCTATAAAATAGTAATCAGCATACGTCAGAGGCACATCAACTTCACTTTTACCAGGTAGGGACCCGACACTGTGCATCAGAATAAAATTGCCATTTTCACCCTTTTTAGCCATATAAGCCGGCGAAGCCAGGCTCCTGATCTGTTTTACGGCTGTCGCCAGGTATTGATCTTTCTTCTCCGGTGCTACAAAGCCGCTGAGTTCAATCAGTGCCGAAGCCATAATTGCACCTGCTGAAGCATCTCTTTTGGCATCAGGTATACCCGGAGCATTATAGTCCCAATACGGAATTTTATCCTCAGGCATATTGGGATGATTAATAAGATAATCTGCAATATGCTGTGCCTGATCAAGGTATCGTTGCAAACCCGTTTCGCGATACATCACGGTATATCCGTACAATCCCCAGCTCTGCCCGCGCGACCAGGAAGATCCATCAGCAGCCCCCTGCGCAGTCTGTTTAGCTTCAACCCTGCCGGTGATAGTATCATATGATACTACATGCCATGTGCTGTAATCAGGTCTGAAATGATTTCTCATTGTTGTATCGGCATGACTAACTGCAATATGGTAAAAGCTGGAATCGCCCGATTGCTTAAAAGCCCACATCAGAAGCTCAAGGTTCATCATATTATCAATTATGACAGGACACTGCCAACCTTTCCTGCTCCCCCACGATTGAATGCACCCGATATTCGGACGGAAACGGGTGGAGAGAGACCTTGCACCCGTAAGCAGAACATCTTTGTAACTCCGATCTCCCGATAGTCTGAAACCGTTGCCGAAACTGCAGTAAAGCATAAACCCCAGATCATGGGTTCCGGTATTATTTTTCTCCTTTTCAACTATTGAAGTCATCCGAATAGCTGCCTCCTTTATCTTTTCGTCCTTTGAATATTCATAAAGATACCACAGACTGCCGGGGAAAAATCCGCTTGTCCACCAGCCGGAATTGGATGCGACCAGGACTCCTGATGCATCAATAGTTCTGGGAAAAAGATCCGGTTTATCCTTCATGACACCGGCCATTAATGTGTACTGTTTTACAGAAAAAGCAAGGGATTCGTCAATAATCTTCTCAAGAGGTTTCTCCTTATTGCAGGAAGAGAAAATAATCGAAAATGCAATACCTGTTATGAGTAATTTGTTTTTCATACCGGATCAGGATTTAAAATTTACGTAAAATAACTTTGCTTTAATTGTAAATCAAATTTTGCTAAATTTAACTAACCATTTTTAATCTCTCTATCTATGAATAAAAAAATCTTTTTACTTACTTCATTCATCCTGACTTGTATGATTGCAGGTGCCCAGAATGTTGGCTCATCGCCCGAATATATTAAAGCTCTGACTTCCGAATGGAAAGGGGAACGATTTGCCGACGGAAGACCAAAAGTATCGGACGCAATCCTCGAAAGGCTGAAAAATATTTCAATTGAGGAAGCCTGGGGTGCTTTACGGAACAAAGGTTATCAGAATCAGTTTGAAAGCGACTGGCAGATTATTAACCCCGAGGAGCCAATGACAGGACGGGCTGTCACGGCACAATATATGCCTCTCAGACCTGATCTGGAAAAATATGTAAAAACTCAGGGCAAGATCGAAAACCGAGCCCAGCAGGGTGGTACAAACTCCTGGCCTATTGATGTCCTGGTTGAAGGTGATGTTTATGTTGCCGACAGTTATGGCAAAATTGTAGATGGAACCCTGATAGGTGACAACCTGGGTAATTCTATTTATGCCAAATCGAAAAGAGGTGTAATATTTAACGGTTCAGTAAGGGACCAGGAAGGATTGAGCGAAATAAAAGGATTCAACGGCTGGATCAAAGGCCAGGATCCTTCATATATTATGCAGATGAGCCTCGTTTCAATAAATACACCAATACGCATCGGCAGAGCAGTGGTTCTCCCGGGAGATGTAGTTCTTGCAAAGAAGTATGGAGTTATTTTCATTCCCTCCCATCTTGTCGAAGATCTGGTAATTACTTCAGAGGTTACCGCACTAAGAGATGAATTTGGTCACCTGCGGCTGCGTGAAGGAAAATATAAACCAGGTCAGATAGACAGTCAATGGAGCGACGAGATAAAGAAGGATTTTATGAACTGGCTGAATAACTATCCGGAGAAACTTCCTATGACAAAAACCGAGCTTGATAATTATTTTAAAGATCGTAATTGGTAATTTGTAATTGGTAATTATTAAAATTAATTTCTGATGAAAAACATAATCAAACAGATACAGGAACAGGACAAACAGATGGAAAAGGCTGAAAGTGAAGCTATCCGTGCTGAAATAAACAATCCTGCAACAGACAAAAGCAGGAGGAGCTTTCTTAAAAAGAGTGCCCTCGGAGGAATTGCACTTGGAGGACTGATGCATCTTTCAATTGAAGATACAATCGCCCAGACCACTTCAAGTGTAAGCCGGGCATCAAGTCCGTCAGATCTTAAGATAACTGATATGCGAATTGCAATGATCGCAAGTAAGCCAATCATAAG
>Ga0326726_10002838_pt1 | contig 15847 bp, 11 predicted proteins | sample MHFenrmetagenome_2_FD_207603 | JGI IMG/M metagenome (GOLD analysis project Ga0326726, IMG submission 207603) | Lab enriched peat soil microbial communities from Michigan Hollow, Ithaca, NY, United States - MHF15MN | ecosystem: Environmental > Terrestrial > Soil > Wetlands > Peat | place: USA...
CCCACCTGGCGGGCCAGCAGGATGTGCTCGCGGGTCTGGGGCATCGGGCCGTCGGCGGCCGACACCACCAGGATCGCGCCGTCCATCTGGGCGGCGCCGGTGATCATGTTCTTGACGTAGTCGGCATGGCCCGGGCAGTCGACGTGCGCGTAGTGGCGGTTGCCGGTTTCGTACTCGACGTGCGAGGTCGCGATGGTGATGCCGCGCGCCTTTTCTTCCGGGGCGTTGTCGATCTGGTCGTAGGCCTTGAACTCGCCGCCGAACTTGGTGGACAGCACCTTGGTCAGGGCCGCGGTCAGCGTGGTCTTGCCGTGGTCCACGTGGCCAATGGTGCCCACGTTCAGGTGGGGCTTGGTGCGTTCAAATTTTCCCTTGGACATCGTCTGCCTCGTCTAGCTCAGAGAAATAAAAAAAGTGATCAGCCGGCCTTCTTCAACACGGATTCGGCGACATTCGCCGGCACCGGAGCGTACTTCTTGAATTCCATGGTGTAGGTCGCGCGGCCTTGGGTCGCGGAACGCAGCGACGTGGAATAGCCAAACATGTTGGCCAGCGGAACCTCGGCACGAACCAGCTTTACCCCGCCATGGCCGTCTTCCTGACTCATGATGATGCCGCGGCGCGAATTCAGATCGCCCATCACGTTGCCCAGATAGTCCGGCGGCGACGTCACTTCCACGTCCATGATCGGCTCCAGCAGGATCGGATCGGCCTTCACGCCGGCTTCCTTCCAGCACATGATGGCCGCCATCTTGAAGGCGTTTTCGTTCGAGTCAACATCGTGGTAGGAGCCGAAGTGCAGCGTCGCCTTCACGTCCACTACCGGATAACCGAACTTGATGCCGCGCGCCATGGCCTCATCGACACCTTTCTTCACCGCCGGAATGAATTCGCGCGGGATCACGCCACCCTTGATGGCGTCCACAAATTCAAAGCCCTTGCCCTCTTCGGTCTGCGGCTCGAATTTGATATACACATGGCCATACTGGCCGCGACCGCCGGACTGCTTGACGAAGCGATATTCCTGGTCGATCGGCTTGCGGATAGTTTCGCGATACGCCACCTGCGGCTTGCCGACATTCGCCTCAACGCTGAACTCGCGCTTCATGCGGTCGACGATAATTTCGAGGTGCAGCTCGCCCATGCCGGAGATAATGGTCTGGCCGGACTCCTCATCGGTGTGCACGCGGAACGACGGATCTTCCTGGGCGAGACGGTTCAACGCCATGCCCATCTTTTCCTGATCGGCCTTGGTCTTGGGTTCGACGGCCTGCGAGATCACCGGCTCCGGGAACTCCATGCGCTCCAGGGTGATGATGTTGGCCGGGTCGCACAGGGTTTCACCGGTGGTGACTTCCTTGAGGCCGACGCAGGCGGCGATGTCGCCGGCGCGCACTTCCTTGATTTCTTCACGCTGGTTGGCGTGCATCTGCAGGAGGCGACCGATGCGCTCCTTCTTGCCTTTCACCGGGTTGTACACGGTATCGCCCGAGGCCAACACACCCGAGTAGACGCGAATAAAGGTGAGGGCACCGACAAACGGGTCGGTGGCGATCTTGAACGCGAGTGCCGAGAATGGCTCTTCGTCGGAGGCATGGCGCTCGCCTTCGCTGCCGGCGGCGTCATCCAGATGACCCTTGATGGCCGGACGTTCATTGGGTGCGGGCAGCAAGTCGACCACGGCGTCGAGCGCCGCCTGCACACCCTTGTTCTTGAAGGCGCTGCCGCACAGCACCGGCACGATCTCGAGCTTGAGATTGCGCTCGCGCAGACCCTGCTTGATTTCCGCGGTGGTCAGTGGCTCGCCGGCCAGATACTTCTCCATCAGAGTCTCGTTGGCCTCGGCCGCCGCCTCGACCATCTTGTCGTGGTATTCCTTGCACTGCGCCAGCATGTTGGCCGGGATTTCCTTCTCCTCGAACTTCATGCCCTGGGTGGAATCGTCCCAGTAGATGGCCTTCATCTTGATCAGGTCGACCACACCGACGAACTTTTCCTCGGCACCGATCGGCAGCTGCAAGGGCACGGCGTTGGCTCCGAGGCGCTCCTTGAGCTGGCTGACGACACTCAGGAAGTTGGCGCCGGCGCGGTCCATCTTGTTGACGAACGCAATGCGCGGCACGCCATAGCGGTTGGCCTGACGCCACACGGTTTCGGACTGCGGCTGCACGCCACCCACGGCACACAGCACGAACATCGCGCCGTCGAGCACACGCAGCGAACGCTCCACCTCGATGGTGAAGTCGACGTGGCCCGGGGTATCAATAATGTTAAAGCGGTGCTCCGGCAGCGTGCCGTCCATGCCCTTCCAGAAACAGGTCGTAGCGGCGGAGGTAATGGTGATACCGCGCTCTTGTTCCTGCTCCATCCAGTCCATGACGGCCGTACCTTCATGCACTTCACCGATTTTGTGCGACACACCGGTATAGAACAGGATGCGTTCGGAGGTCGTGGTCTTGCCCGCATCAATGTGCGCCATGATGCCAATATTGCGATAGCGATTGATCGGTGTTGAACGGGCCACGACTTTATTCCTCGAATACGGTCTTTAGAAACGGTAATGCGAAAAGGCCTTGTTGGCCTCGGCCATGCGATGCACGTCGTCGCGCTTCTTCATGGCGCTACCGCGCCGTTCAGCGGCTTCCATGAGCTCGGCGGCCAGCCGCGCACCCATGGACTTCTCGCCACGCGCGCGCGCCGCTTCGGTAACCCAACGCATGGCCAGGGCTGCCTGGCGCGCCGGGCGCACCTCGATCGGCACCTGGTAGGTGGCGCCACCAACACGGCGGCTCTTCACCTCGACCAGCGGGCGAACGTTTTCGATCGCGGTCTTGTACACCTCGAGCGGATCGGTCTTGCTGCGTTCGGCAATCAGGGTGAGCGCGCCGTAGACGATCTTCTCCGCCGTGGATTTCTTGCCACTGCGCATCAGGACATTGATAAATTTTGCCAGCGACTCGCTGCCGAATTTCGGATCCGGCGTGACGGTGCGCTTGGGAGCTTCTTTTCTTCTGGCCATGGGCCTGACCTGCCTCGTTTAAAACCTGTCCAAACTTGATAGAGAAACAAAACGCCGCACTAAACCCTGTGCGGCGCCAGACTAATTCAGTCTTTACGCCGACTTCGGACGTTTGGCGCCGTATTTCGAACGGCTCTGGCGGCGATCGTTGACACCGGCTGTATCCAGGGCGCCACGTACTGTGTGGTAACGCACACCAGGAAGATCCTTGACGCGCCCGCCACGAATCAGCACCACCGAGTGCTCCTGAAGGTTATGGCCTTCGCCACCTATATAGGTAATAACCTCAAAACCGTTGGTGAGACGCACCTTGGCGACCTTACGCAGAGCCGAGTTCGGCTTTTTCGGGGTGGTGGTGTACACACGTGTGCACACCCCGCGCTTCTGCGGGCAGGCCTGCATGGCCGGTACGTTGGTCTTCTTGATCGCTCGGGTGCGCGGCTTGCGCACCAGCTGGTTAATCGTCGGCATTCCGTGAACTCTCCAACCACAAAAACAAACAACAGGCCGCCTGTAGCCACTACAGGTTCGGCCTGTCTCAGAGGGGCGCGATTTTAGGCAAGCGCCCCGGATGTGTCAAGCCAAATCAGGCCGTAACCGGCCGGATTCTATGAAAATCCGACCATTTCGGTCCCAGCCGGTTAACTGGCAGCCGCCTCGCTGCCGGCGGCGGTTTTCGCCTTGGTCGTGAGGGAGTCCTTCAAAGCAACTTCCTCCTCGCGCTGGTCCTTGCGCTTGCGCCGGCGCTCCTCATGGAAGGCCAGACCGGTACCGGCCGGGATCAGACGGCCGACAATCACGTTTTCCTTGAGGCCGCGCAGATGGTCGCTCTTCCCGGTAATCGCCGCTTCCGTAAGGACGCGGGTGGTTTCCTGGAACGACGCGGCCGAAATGAACGATTCCGTCGAGAGCGAGGCCTTGGTGATGCCGAGCAGCACGCGCTCGTAGGTCGCAAGACGCTTGCCGTCACGCTCGATTTGTTCGTTGTCCTCGAGCAGTCGCGAGCGCTCCACCTGTTCGCCGGGCAGGAAGACGGTATCACCGGCATCCTCGATGCGCACCTTGCGCAGCATCTGACGCACGATCACTTCGATGTGTTTGTCGTTGATCTTCACGCCCTGCAGACGATACACATCCTGCACCTCGTCCACGATGTAATTGGCAAGTGCCTCGATGCCGAGCAGGCGCAGGATGTCGGCCGAAACCGGCGCGCCGTCCACAATCACTTCGCCCTGCTCCACGGTCTCACCCTCGAACACCGTGATGTGCCGGCCCTTCGGGATCAGGTACTCGTGCTCCTTGCCTTCCTTGTCGGTGATGACAAGACGCAGCTTGCCCTTGGTTTCCTTGCCGAATGAAACGATACCGCTGGTCTCGGCGAGCAGGGCGTGGTCCTTGGCCTTGCGTGCCTCAAACAGCTCGGCGACACGCGGCAGACCGCCGGTGATGTCGCGCGTCTTGGAGGTTTCCTGCGGGATACGCGCCAGCACATCGCCGACACCAATCGTGGCACCGTCGTTCACCACAATGATGGCGCCCGGCGGCAACATGTAGCGCGCCGGAATCTCAGTGCCGGCCAGGTTCAGCGGCTTGCCGCTGCTTGGGTGCACCAGGCTGATCATCGGCCGGATGTTCTTGGCGCCGCTGCGCTGCTTCGGATCGAGCACCACGTAAGTGGACAGTCCGGTCAGTTCGTCGGTCTGGCGATTCACAGTCACGCCGTCGATCATGTCGGTGAACGCGATCTTGCCTGCCACCTCGGTAATGATCGGGTGGGTATGCGGATCCCAGTTGGCCACGACCTTGCCGGCCTTGACCTTGTCACCGTTGCTCACCGACAGTACGGCGCCGTACGGGATCTTGTAACGCTCGCGGTCGCGACCCTGTTCGTCCTGAATGACGAGCTCGCCGGAGCGCGACACCGCCACGTTGTTGCCGCTCGCGTGCTTCACGAGCTTGATGTTGTTGAGGCGCACGTTACCGGTGGTCTTGACCTCGATGCCGCTCACCGTGGTGGCACGCGAGGCAGCGCCGCCGATATGGAAGGTGCGCATGGTGAGCTGCGTGCCCGGCTCGCCGATTGACTGCGCGGCGATCACGCCGACCGCCTCGCCCTGGTTGACGAGGTGACCGCGACCAAGGTCGCGTCCATAGCACTTGGCGCAGATGCCGTAGCGGGTATCGCAGGTCACCGGCGAACGCGTGAGCACCTGATCGACATTCTTCTCTTCGAGCATTGCCACCAGGCCTTCGTCCAGCAAGGTGCCGCTAGGCACCAGTACCTGGTTGGTCGCCGGGTCGCGCACATCGTCCAGTACCACACGTCCGAGAATGCGGTCGCGCAGCGCCACCACGATTTCGCCGCCTTCGACAAGCGCGGCCTTTACGATGCCCTTGGTCGTGCCACAGTCGACATCGGTGACCACGAGATCCTGGCAGACGTCCACCAAACGGCGCGTCAGGTAACCGGAGTTCGCGGTCTTAAGGGCGGTGTCGGCCAGACCCTTGCGCGCGCCGTGCGTGGAAATAAAGTACTGCAACACGTTCAGGCCTTCACGGAAGTTGGCGGTGATCGGCGTTTCAATGATCGAGCCATCCGGCTTGGCCATCAGGCCGCGCATGCCGGCGAGCTGGCGGATCTGGGCGGCGCTGCCGCGCGCGCCCGAGTCGGCCATCATGAAGATCGAGTTGAACGAGTCTTGCATGACCTTGTTGCCCTTGGCATCCGTGACCTCTTCCTTGCCGAGCTTGTCCATCATGGTCTTGGCGACCTTCTCGGAGGTGCGCGTCCAGATGTCCACCACCTTGTTGTAGCGCTCGCCGTCGGTCAGCAGGCCGGAGGAATACTGGCTCTGAATCGCCTTCACCTCGGCCTCGGACTCGGCGATGATGCCGGCCTTCTCGGCCGGCGCCACCATGTCGTCCACGCCGATCGAAATACCGGCGCGCGCCGCATAGGCGAAGCCGGTGTACATCAGCTGGTCAGCGAAAATCACCGTGGCCTTGAGACCGATGCGGCGATAGCAGGCGTTGATGAGCTCGGAGATCGCCTTCTTCTTGAGATCGCGATTAATGAGTTCGAACGACAGACCCTCGGGCAGAATCTCGGACAACAACGCCCGGCCGACGGTCGTGTCATACAGCTTGTGGGTCTCGGTGCTGGCGCCGTCCGCCTTGAGTTGCACCTCGCGGATGCGCACCTTGACGTGCGCATTGAGCGACACCTGGCGGGTTTCATAGGCGCGGTGCACTTCGGCGATATCGGAAAATGCCTTGCCCTCACCCTTATCGTTGATGCGCGAACGGGTCATGTAATAAAGGCCCAGCACGATGTCCTGTGACGGCACGATGATCGGGTCGCCGTTGGCCGGCGACAGCACGTTGTTCGTGGACATCATCAGGGCGCGGGCCTCCAACTGCGCCTCGAGCGACAGCGGAATGTGCACGGCCATCTGATCACCGTCGAAGTCGGCGTTGTACGCCGCGCACACCAGCGGATGCAGCTGGATGGCCTTGCCTTCAATGAGCACTGGCTCGAACGCCTGGATACCGAGACGATGCAGCGTCGGCGCGCGGTTCAGCATCACCGGATGCTCGCGGATCACCTCTTCCAGGATGTCCCAGACTTCCGGGCTGGCCTGCTCGACCATTTTCTTGGCGAGCTTGATGGTCGTGGCCAGACCCTTGGATTCGAGCTTGGCGAAAATGAACGGCTTGAACAGCTCGAGCGCCATTTTCTTCGGCAAGCCGCACTGGTGCAGCTTGAGTGTCGGGCCGACCACAATCACGGAACGACCGGAGTAATCGACGCGCTTGCCGAGCAGGTTCTGACGGAAGCGGCCCTGTTTGCCCTTGATCATGTCGGCCAGCGACTTCAACTGGCGCTTGTTCGCACCGGTAATCGCCTTGCCGCGCCGGCCGTTGTCGAGCAACGCGTCCACGGCTTCTTGCAGCATGCGCTTTTCATTGCGCACAATGATGTCGGGCGCGTTGAGGTCGAGCAGGCGCTTGAGACGATTGTTGCGGTTGATGACACGTCGATACAGGTCGTTCAGATCCGAAGTGGCGAAGCGGCCACCGTCGAGCGGTACCAGCGGACGCAGCTCTGGTGGCAGCACCGGCAGGATTTCGAGCACCATCCACTCCGGCTTGTTGCCGGAATGCAAGAACGCCTCGATTACCTTGAGGCGCTTGGCAAATTTCTTGATCTTGGTCTCGGAGGTGGTGCCGGACAGCTCTTCGCGCAGCTTGGTCGCTTCTTCTTCCAGGTTGATGGCCTTGAGCAGATCGCGCACCGCTTCCGCGCCCATGCGCGCGTCGAACTCGTCACCGTATTGTTCGACGGCATTGAGATAGGCCTCTTCGCTCAGCAGCGAGCTGCGCTCGAGCGGCGTCATTCCCGGATCGACCACCACATAGGCCTCGAAATACAACACACGCTCGATATCGCGCAGTGTCATGTCGAGGATCAGGCCCATGCGTGACGGCAGCGACTTGAGGAACCAAATGTGCGCGACCGGCGAGGCCAGTTCGATGTGGCCCATGCGCTCGCGCCGCACCTTGGACAGCGTCACTTCCACGCCGCACTTCTCGCAGATGACGCCGCGGTGCTTGAGGCGCTTGTACTTGCCGCACAAGCACTCGTAATCCTTGATCGGACCGAAGATCTTGGCGCAGAACAGGCCATCGCGTTCCGGCTTGAAAGTGCGATAGTTGATGGTCTCCGGCTTTTTCACTTCACCGAACGACCACGAGCGGATCTTCTCCGGCGACGCCAGACCGATGCGAATGGCATCAAAATCTTCGCTCTTGCCAGCCTGCTTGAAGAGGTTAAATAGGTCTTTCATCTCATCTCCTACCGAATATATGTCGGGACGGTTGTCTCGCTGCGCAACGCGGGTTCAGCGCCGCCTGGCTCAGTCCTGTTCCAGCTCGATGTCGATACCGAGCGAGCGGATTTCCTTGATCAACACATTGAAGGACTCGGGCATGCCGGCCTCCATGCGGTGATCGCCCTTGACGATGTTCTCGAACATCTTGGTGCGTCCGGTCACGTCGTCCGACTTCACGGTCAGCATCTCCTGCAACGTGTAGGCCGCGCCGTAGGCCTCGAGCGCCCAAACTTCCATTTCGCCGAAGCGCTGGCCGCCGAACTGCGCCTTGCCACCGAGGGGCTGCTGGGTAACCAGACTGTACGGGCCGGTGGAGCGCGCGTGCATCTTGTCATCCACCAGATGGTTGAGCTTGAGGATATACATGTAGCCCACGGTCACCTGGCGTTCGAACGCCTCACCGGTGCGACCATCGAACAAGGTGGTCTGGCCGGAACGCGGCAGACCAGCGAGTTCGAGCATGTCCTTGATTTCCTCCTCAGTGCCGCCATCGAACACCGGGGTGGCCATCGGCACGCCGAGCGTGAGATTGCGGGCCAACTCGGCGATTTCCTCGTCGGTCAACGATTTGAGGTCTTCCTTCTTGCCGCTGTGGTTGTAGATCTTGTCCAGGAATTTGCGCAGTTCCTCGATCTTGGCCTCGCGCTTGAGCATCGCCTCGATCTTGTGACCCAGACCGCGCGCCGCCCAACCAAGATGCGTCTCCAGCACCTGGCCAACGTTCATACGCGACGGCACACCGAGCGGGTTGAGCACGATGTCCACCGGCGTACCGTCCGCCATGTGCGGCATGTCCTCGATCGGCACAATGCGCGAGATCACGCCCTTGTTGCCGTGCCGACCGGCCATCTTGTCGCCCGGTTGCAGGCGGCGCTTCACGGCGACATACACCTTCACCATCTTGAGCACGCCCGGCGGCAGATCGTCGCCGGAGGTGATCTTGATGCGCTTTTCTTCAAGCAAGTGGTCGAACGTCTGCTTCTGATTGGTGAGTTGCGTGCGGATCTGCTCGAGCGCCTCGTTCACTTCCTCGGAGCGGAAGCGGATATCGAACCACTTCGAGCGCAACAGGTCGGCCAGATAGGTTTTGGTGACCTTGTCGCCAGCCTTGAGACCGCTCGGCCCGCCATCCGCGGTACGGCCGACAATCAACCGCTCGATGCGCGCGTAGGCATCGTCTTCCACGATGCGGTACTGGTCATGCAAATCCTTTTTCACGCGCGCCAGCTCGGCCTGTTCGTTGGCCTTGGCACGCGCATCCTTTTCGATGCCATCGCGCGTAAAGACCTGCACGTCGATCACCGTGCCGGACATGCCGGACGGCAGCCGCAGCGAGGTGTCCTTCACGTCCGAGGCCTTCTCGCCGAAGATCGCGCGCAGCAGCTTCTCTTCCGGCGTCAGCTGGGTCTCGCCCTTGGGCGTGACCTTGCCCACCAGGATGTCGCCCGGGTTCACCTCGGCGCCGATGTAGACGATGCCAGATTCGTCGAGCTTGGAGAGTGCCGCTTCGCCGACGTTCGGGATGTCGCGGGTAATTTCCTCGGAGCCGAGCTTGGTGTCACGTGACACATTATTGAGCTCTTCGATGTGAATGGTGGTGAAGGTGTCCTGCTCCACCACGCGCTCGGAAATGAGTATCGAGTCCTCGAAGTTGTAGCCGTTCCACGGCATGAACGCGACCAGGATGTTGCGCCCGAGCGCGAGTTCGCCCAGATCGGTCGAGGGGCCGTCCGCCAGCACGTCACCGCTCACGATCTGGTCGCCGACCTTTACCAGCGGCCGCTGATTGATGTTGGTGTTCTGGTTGGAGCGCGTGTACTTGGTCAGGTTGTAGATGTCGACACCCGCCTCACCCGGCCGGGCCTCGTTGTCGTTCACGCGTACCACGATGCGCGAGGCGTCCACCGAATCCACGATGCCACCACGGCGCGCAACCACGGTCACGCCCGAATCAATGGCCACAATACCTTCGATACCGGTACCCACGAACGGTTTCTCCGACCGCAGGGTCGGCACCGCCTGGCGCTGCATGTTCGAACCCATGAGTGCACGGTTGGCGTCATCGTGTTCGAGGAACGGGATGAGCGACGCCGCGACCGACACGATCTGCGACGGTGCCACGTCGATGTAGTCGATCTTGTCGGGTGTCGACAGCACGAACTCGTTCTTGGAACGGCACGACACGAGCTCATCGCTCAGACGGCCATGGCTATCGACCGCGGCGTTCGCCTGGGCGATGACAAACTTGCCTTCCTCGATCGCCGACAGGTAGTCCACCTGATCGGTCACCTTGCTGTTCTCGACCTTGCGATACGGCGTCTCCAGGAAACCGTACTCGTTGGTGCGTGCGTACACGGCCAGCGAGTTGATGAGTCCGATGTTCGGGCCTTCCGGCGTTTCGATCGGGCACACGCGTCCATAGTGCGTCGGGTGCACGTCGCGCACTTCGAAACCGGCGCGCTCACGCGTCAGACCGCCTGGTCCAAGCGCCGAAACGCGACGCTTGTGCGTCACTTCCGACAGCGGATTGGTTTGATCCATGAACTGTGATAGTTGGGAGGAGCCAAAGAACTCCTTAATCACGGCGGACACCGGCTTGGCGTTGATCAGTTCCTGCGGCATCAGGCCTTCGCTCTCGGCCAGCGACAGGCGCTCCTTGACGGCACGCTCGACGCGCACCAGGCCGACGCGGAACTGGTTCTCGGCCAGCTCGCCAACCGACCGCACACGCCGGTTGCCGAGGTGGTCGATATCGTCGATTTCGCCGCGACCGTTCTTGAGATCGATCAGCACCTTCATGACATCGACAATGTCTTCCTTGCTGAGCGTACCCGGACCCTCATCGGTGCCACGATTCAAACGGCGGTTGAACTTCATGCGGCCAACCGCGGACAGGTCGTAGCGGTCGAGGCTGAAGAACAGGCCGTTGAACAGGTTCTGAGCGGCGTCGCGCGTCGGCGGCTCACCCGGGCGCATCATGCGGTAGATCTCGATCTGCGCTTCGAGTGCATCGCGCGACGCGTCGATACGCAAGGTCTCGGAAACATACGGGCCGTGGTCGAGGTCGTTGGTGTACAGGGTCTTGAGCTCGGTAACACCGGCCGCCAACAACTTCTCGATGACTTCCGCCGTCACGACGTCGTTGGCCTGCGCAATAATCTCGCCGGTGTTCTTGTCAATCATGTCCTCGGCGAGCGCGCGACCGATGAGGAAAGTCTGCGGAACGTCCAGGTGCTTGAGGCGGCTCTTGTCCAGCTCGCGCACATGGCGCGCAGTGATACGCCGGCCGGCCTCGACCAGCACTTCGCCCTTCGGCGTCTTGATATCGAAATCCACCTGCTCGCCGCGCAGACGCGCCGGCACGAGTTCCATGCGCACGCTGTCCTTGCCGATCTGCCAGTGGTCGTTCTCGAAGAACGTGGCCAGCATTTCCTGCGTGGTCATGCCGAGGGAGCGCAACAGGATCGTGGCCGGCAGCTTGCGGCGCCGGTCGATGCGCACATACAGAAAATCTTTCGGGTCGAATTCAAAGTCCAGCCAGGAGCCGCGGTAGGGAATCACGCGCGCCGAATACAGCAGCTTGCCGGAGGAGTGGGTCTTGCCGTAGTCGTGATCGAAGAACACGCCGGGTGAACGGTGCAGCTGCGACACCACGACGCGCTCGGTGCCGTTGATGACGAAGGTGCCGTTCTCGGTCATGAGCGGGATCTCGCCCATGTACACTTCCTGCTCCTTGATGTCGCGCACGGTCTTGGTGCCGGACGCCTCGTCCTTGTTGAAGGTCACGAGACGCAGCAGCACGCGCAGCGGCGCGGCATAGATCAGGCCGCGCTGCATGCACTCCTTGACGTCGAACGGCGGGACGCCGAGGCGATAGCTCACGAACTCGAGTGCGACCGAGCCGTCATAGCTCTCGATCGGAAAAACCGACTTGAACGCCGCCTGCAGGCCCTGGTCGATACGCTGCTCCGCCGGCACATCGGCCTGCAGAAACTTGCGGTACGAATCCTTCTGGGTCGCCAACAGGTTGGGTACGCGCAGAATGCTCGGGCGTTTGCCAAAGCTCTTGCGGATGCGCTTCTTCTCGGTGAATGAGTACGTCATCGTTATCCTCGGCTCTAGAAAATCCACGGACTGCTACACCCGGCCAATATCCCGGGGCTTTACTGCCTACAATGCAGGAAGCGGCACGAGGCCAGTGGCTTGCGCCACCAGCCCCGCACCGTTTTCATGTTCAACCGTCGGACGCGACTTCCGCCCGGCGGCCGTATCCGGAAGCAACGCGCGTTACTTGAGCTCAACCTTCGCGCCGGCGGCTTCCAGTTCCTTCTTCATCTTCTCGGCTTCTTCCTTGGTGGCGCCTTCCTTCACGGTGGCCGGCGCGGACTCCACGAGATCCTTGGCTTCCTTCAGACCCAGGCTGGTGACGGCGCGCACGGCCTTGATGACTTCCACCTTCTTCTCGCCGGCAGCGGCCAGGATCACGTTGAACTCGGTCTTGGCTTCGGCGGCCGGAGCAGCGCCAGCGGCCGGAGCCGCAACGGCCACGGCTGCGGCCGCGGCGGACACGCCGAACTTGTCTTCCATGGCCTTGATGAGTTCGGACAGGTCGAGCACCGACATGGCGGCAACGGCGTCAAGGATCTGGTCTTTGTTTAATGCGGACATGATTGCAATCTCCTGAATCGATCTTTAAATGGAATTAGTTAGGTTTACGCAGCGGCCTGTTTCTGGTCGCGGACAGCGGCGAGCCCACGCACGAACTTCGTCGGCACCTCGTTGAGGGTCGAAACGAACTTCTGTACCGGTGCCAGCATCGTGCCCATGAGCTGCGCCAGCAACACATCGCGGCTGGGGAGGCTGGCCAAGGCCTTCATCTCCGCCAGCGAGATGAGCTTGCCGCTCATGCTGCCGGCCATGACACGAAACTTCTCGTTGTCCTTGGCAAACTCCACGACCACTTTGGCCGCTGCTACCGGATCCTTGCCGGCCACGAATGCCAGCGGACCGGTGAGATGGTCCTGCAGGCATGCGAACGGCGATCCATCGACTGCGCGTCGCACCAGCGTATTCTTGACCACGCGCACGTAAACGCCTTCCTTGCGCGCCTTATTGCGCAAGGTCGTCATCTGTGCCACGGTCAAACCGCGGTACTCGGCCAGAATCGCTGCCTGTGCGTCCGCGACGACCTTGGACACCTCGGTAACGACGGCCTGCTTCTGCTCTAAATTAAGACTCACTCGAGTCACCTCCTGTTGCTGTGGCAACCCTGCTTCAGGACACGTCCTGTTTCGGGGTCACCGTCTGCGCGGGCCGGCATTGCTGCCATTAAGTCATTGGCGGATGGTCGTGCCGACCCATCAGCCAGGACACCTGCGGTCTTTGACCGCCGGCGGGGATATCCCGTCGGCCCAAAGTTCAGTTAATACAAAATCTTCTTCCGACTCCCCCTCTCCCGCACTAGCGGGAGAGGGATGGGGAGAGGGCGTAAAACTCTGGCCCCTCAAATCCAACGAAACAGAATTAAGCCGCCAGAGACGACGCGTCCACCACGACTCCCGGACCCATGGTCGTGGACAGCGTCAATTTCTTTATATAGATGCCCTTGGCGGTTGCCGGTTTGGCCTTGTGCAGAGCGGCCATGAGCGCCACCAGGTTTTCCTTGAGCGCATCCGCACCGAAGGACGCCTTGCCGATTGAGCAGTGCACAATGCCACCCTTGTCGATACGGAATTGCACCTGACCGGCCTTGGCATTCTCGACGGCCTTGGCCACGTTCGGCGTCACCGTACCGACCTTGGGGTTCGGCATCAGGCCACGCGGACCGAGAATCTGGCCGAGCTGACCGACCACGCGCATGGCATCCGGCGAGGCAATCACTACGTCGAAGTCCATGTTGCCGGCCTTGATCTGGTCGGCCAGGTCCTGGAAGCCGACGATGTCGGCACCGGCCTTTTTCGCGGCCTCGGCGGCAGCACCTTCCGCGAACACCGCGACGCGCACCGTCTTGCCGGTACCACGCGGCAGCACGGCGGAACCGCGCACGTTCTGCTCGGACTTCTTGGCGTCAATGCCAAGGTTCACCGCGACGTCCACGGACTCGTCGAACTTGGCACTCGCGGTTTGCTTGACCAGGCTCAACGCTTCATCCAGCGGGTAGTTCTTGCCGACCTGAACCTTGCCCTCAAGGGCCTTCATACGTTTGCTGAGTTTGGCCATGTCAGACTCCCTCGGTCTCGATGCCCATGCTGCGGGCGCTACCGGCGATCAGACGCACGGCGGCGTCGATGTCATAGCAGTTGAGATCCTGCATCTTGATCTTGGCGATCTCTTCCAGCTGCTTGCGCGTCACCTTGCCCACCTTGTGGGTATGCGGTGTCTTGCTGCCGCTCTGGATGCCGGCTGCCTTCTTCAGAAGGATCGAAGCCGGCGGGGTCTTGGTGACAAAGGTAAAGCTCTTGTCACTGAAGCAGGTGATAATCACCGGAATCGGCGTGCCGGCCTCCATCTCCTTGGTGCGCGCGTTGAACTGCTTGCAGAACTCCATGATATTGAGGCCGCGCTGGCCGAGTGCCGGGCCAACCGGGGGACTGGGATTCGCCTGTCCGGCTGCCACCTGCAGCTTGATGTAGGCGTCGATCTTCTTTGCCATGTTGACTCCTGTGGGTGCAAGCGCCTGTTGTCAGGCTCCCCGGTTGTAGCTCACGGACGCGGCTGCGCCCGCAAAAAAACTGTTTACGCCTTCTCGACCTGACCGAAATCGAGTTCGACCGGCGTCAGCCGGCCGAAGATGGAGACGTTGACGCGCAACTTGCTCTTCTCGAAGTTGACGTCTTCCACCGTGCCATTGAAATCGGCAAACGGGCCTTCCTTGATGCGCACCATTTCGCCCGGTTCGAACGAGAACTTGGGGCGCGGCTTCTCTACGCCCTCCTGCACCTGATGCAGGATGGCGTTCGCTTCCTTGTCCGTGATCGGCGTCGGCTTGGTGCCGGAACCGCCGATAAAACCGCTCACCTTCGGCACGTTCTTGACCAGGTGCCAGGTCTCGTCGGTCATCTCCATCTTTACCAGCACATAGCCGGGGAAGAACTTGCGCTCGCTGGTGCGCTTCTGGCCACTTTTCATCTCGACCACTTCTTCGGTCGGCACCATGATCTCGCCGAACATGTTTTCCATGCCGGCGCGCTTGATATGTTCCTGCAACGTGCGCTGCACGCTCTTCTCGAAGCCGGAATAGGTCTGCACGACGTACCAGTGCATCGTCGTCGCTTCCGTTGTCGTTGTCATGATTTCAGGACCTCTGCCCGGTCAGGGCCTTGACCGCGGCCAAGAGCCCCCAGTCCACCAACCATAGAAATATCGAAACGATGACCACCATGGCAACCACCACGAGCGTCATCTGTGTGGTTTCCTTGCGGCTCGGCCACACCACCTTGCGCAGTTCCTGGCGCGATTCCCGGGCGAATTCCCAAGCGGCACGTCCCAGTTCCGTCTGCATGGCGATGGCAACCGCCACGGCCAACGCGCCGAGCAATGCCACGACCCGCAGCAGCAGAGTCTTGTCGGCGAGGTAATAATACCCGCCGATGCCGGCGGCCAGCACCAGCGCCGCTACTACTAATTTGATTCGATCTGCCGTCAACACGTGCAACCCTTCAGGCCGTTTAAACTCTGGCAGGCCAGGAGGGACTCGAACCCCCAACCTGCGGTTTTGGAGACCGCTGCTCTGCCAATTGAGCTACTGGCCTATAAACTCCGTTGCAAAAGAAAAGCGTTTACTTTTCTCTTGTATCTTTCCGTTGCATCACTCCAAAATCTTCGCCACCACCCCGGCACCCACGGTCCGGCCACCTTCGCGGATGGCGAAGCGCAGGCCGTCTTCCATGGCGATCGGGTTGATGAGCGTGATCACGAGCTTGATGTTGTCGCCCGG
>Ga0326726_10002839_pt1 | contig 15846 bp, 15 predicted proteins | sample MHFenrmetagenome_2_FD_207603 | JGI IMG/M metagenome (GOLD analysis project Ga0326726, IMG submission 207603) | Lab enriched peat soil microbial communities from Michigan Hollow, Ithaca, NY, United States - MHF15MN | ecosystem: Environmental > Terrestrial > Soil > Wetlands > Peat | place: USA...
CGACGAAGCGCGCTCGGAGGTCCGGCGGATCGAGGACCAGTTGGCGTCGCTCGACCGGGCACGCCGCGCGTATCTGGCGCAGCTGCGCCTGCTCATCGAGCGGCAACTCACCGAGATCACGGCCGCGGAACAGACGCCGATCTCGACCCCGGCCACGCGCGTGGCCGCGAGCGAGTCGCCCGCCTGGATGGGATCGCTCGACAAGGAATGAGCGCGGTGAGCACCGTTCCGCCCGTCGCGAGCGATCCCCAGCTCGCGTCGCATACCGTCGAAGCGATCGAGCGATCGGCGTCGGTGATTCGCGCGCGCTTTGCCGATCCGCCCGCTGCCGCGATCATCCTCGGGACGGGGCTCGGGCGCCTGGCGGCCGACATCGACGTCAGCGCCGTCATCGAGTATGCCGAGCTCCCGGGCTTTCCGTTGTCGACGGTGGAGTCGCACGCCGGGCGGCTGCTCTGCGGCACGCTCGGCGGCAAGCGCGTCGTCGCGATGCAGGGACGGTTCCACCGCTACGAGGGCTACTCCCTCCAGCAGGTGACCTTTCCGGTCCGCGTGCTGCACGCGCTCGGCGCCGACACGCTGATCGTCTCGAACGCGTGCGGCGGACTCAATCCGCTGTGGTCCGCCGGCGACCTCATGCTGCTCGCCGATCACATCAATCTGCTCGGCGACAGCCCGCTCATCGGCCCGAACGACGACCGGCTCGGTCCGCGCTTTCCAGATCTCTCACAGCCGTACGACGCGGGCCTCCGCGCGCTGGCGCGCGAGGTGGCGGCGAAAGCGCGCGTGCCGCTCCGCGAGGGAGTCTACGTGGCCGTCGCCGGACCGAATCTCGAGACGCGCGCCGAGTACCGGTTCCTGCGCGCGATCGGCGCGGACGTCGTCGGCATGTCGACGGTGCCCGAGGTGCTCGTTGCCGTGCACGCCGGCATGCGGGTGCTCGGGTTCTCGATCATCACGGACATGTGTCTGCCCGATGCGTTGGAGCCGGCGACGGTCGAGCGCATCGTGGCCGTCGCAGGGCGCGCCGAGCCGAAGCTCACCGAGCTCGTACGCGGCGTGCTCGCGCGGCTATGACCGTCCCGACCGTGGACAGGTATCAACTGCTGCCGCCCGACCGGCCGGCCGACGAAGTGGAACGCGAGCTGCTCGCGCGCTGGGAGGAGGAGGAGCTCTTCAAGCAGACGCTCGCGGCGCGCGAGGGCGCGCCAACGTTCGTCTTCTTCGAGGGGCCGCCGACCGCCAACGGAAAGCCCGGCATTCATCACGTCTTCGCGCGGACGATCAAGGATCTGTTCTGCCGGTATCGCGCGATGAAGGGCTATCGGGTGTCACGAAAGGCGGGGTGGGACACGCACGGCCTTCCCGTCGAGATCGAGGTCGAAAAGCAGCTCGGCATCAGCGGCAAGCAGCAGATCGAAGCGCTCGGCGTCGCCGAGTTCAACCGGTTGTGTCGCGAGAGCGTGTTCAAGTATCGCAGCGACTGGGAGCGGCTGAGCGCGCGCATGGGCTATTGGCTCGACTACGAGCACCCGTACGTCACCTACACGAACGACTACGTCGAGAGCGTGTGGTGGTCGCTCAAGACGCTGTTCGACAAAAAGCTGCTCTACCGCGGGCACAAGATCTTGCCGTACTGCCCGCGGTGCGGCACGGCGCTGTCGAGCCATGAGCTGTCGCTCGGATACCAGGATGATGAGGATCCGAGCGTGTACGTGGCGTTGCCGTTGAGGGAAGAGGGAAGCGGGAAGGGGGAAGAGGGGCGGGAAGGACGGCGGATCTTGGTCTGGACGACCACGCCTTGGACGCTCGTCTCGAATGCGGCGCTCGCGGTTCATCCGGATCTCGAGTACGCCGAGCTGCGGCGCAAGGAAGCGGGAAAAGATCAAAGAACGCTCATTCTCGCCGAGTCGCGGGTTCGGCCGGTGCTGGGGGAAGACTACGCCGATCGCTGGGAGCTCGTGCGCCGGATACGCGGCGCGGAGCTCGTCGGCATGCGCTACGAGCGTCCGTTCGACTGGCTCGAGTATCCGGAGGGGACGAACCACGAGATCATCGTCGGTGAGGACTTCGTGTCGGCCGACGACGGCAGCGGCGTCGTGCACATGTCGCCGGCGTTCGGCGCGGACGACTATGCCGCGGGGCAGCGGCACAACCTTCCGTTCCTGCAACCGGTGGGCGCGCGCGGCGAATTCCCGGCGAGCATGCCGATCGTCGGCGGACTGTTCGTCAAGGACGCCGACCCGCTCCTCATCGAGGAGCTCAAGCGGCGCGGCGTGCTCTGGAAGTCCGGCCGCATCACGCACCAGTACCCGCACTGCTGGCGCTGCGGCACGCCGCTCATCTACTACGCGCGCACGTCGTGGTTCGTCCGCACCACGGCGTTCCGCGACTCCATGCTCGTGCGCAACGCGCGGGTCGACTGGCATCCGCCGTCGGTGGGCGAAGGGCGATTCGGCCAGTGGCTCACCACCAACATCGATTGGGCGATCTCGCGCGACCGGTATTGGGGCACGCCGCTCCCGGTCTGGATCTGCGACGCCGACTCGGCGCACGTCGACTGCATCGGCAGCTTCGCCGAGTTGAGCGAGCGGACCGGAACGCCGCTGCCGCGCGACTTCGATCCACACAAGCCCAACGTCGACCACTACCACTGGGCGTGTCGGACCACGGGCTGCACGGGCACGATGCGCCGTGCGCCCGAGGTGATCGACACCTGGTACGACTCGGGCTCGATGTCGTTCGCGCAGTGGCACTACCCGTTCGAGAATCGCGACAAGATCGCCGATCAATTCCCGGCGGACTTCATCGCCGAAGGCGTCGATCAGACGCGGGGCTGGTTCTACTCGCTGCTCGCGATCGCCACGGGTTTGGGCGAGGCGCTGCCGAACAACGCCGACCCGGGCGGCCGCGCCGGCGTGGCGCCCGCCGACGGCCGGTCGGGCGCGCAAGCCGCGTCGATGGCGAGCATTGCGTCGCCCTATCGCGCCGTCGTCGTCAACGATCAGGTGCTCGACGCGCAGGGGCTCAAGATGTCGAAGAGCCGCGGCAACATCGTCGATCCGTGGGACGTGATGTCGCGCCAAGGCGTCGACGCGGTGCGCCTCTTTTTCGTGGCATCGAGCGCCGTGTGGGTGGAGCGCAAGTTCGACGAGAAGGTGCTCGCCGAGCAGTCCGGCCGATTCATGCGGACGCTGAAGAACGTGTACACGGGGATCTTCGCCCAGTACGCGAACTTCGGCTGGTCGCCGTCCGAGGCCGATCCGCCGGTCGCGGCGCGGCCGGTGCTCGACCGGTGGATGCTCAGCCGGCTCGCGATGCTCGAGCACACCGTCGACGAGGCCTTCGCGGCGTACGACGCGACGGCGGCGGCGCGCGCCATCATCGAGTTCGTGGACGACGACGTCGCGAACTGGTACGTGCGGCTGAGCCGCGGTCGGTTCTACGACACTGACGGCGACGAGAATCGCGCGGCGTTCGCGACGCTGCACGAAGTCCTGGTGTCGGTGTGTCGCTTGCTCGCGCCGATCGCGCCGTTCGTCACCGACTGGATCCATCGCGAGCTGACGGGCGAGTCGGTGCATCTGGCGCCCTTCCGGGCGACACGGGCGGAGGCGAGCGAGCCGGCGTTGGACGCGGCCATGCACGCCGTTCGCACCGTCGCGCGCCTCGGGCGCGCGGCCCGGGAGGAGGCGAAGATCAAGGTGCGGCAGCCGCTGCCGAAAATGGTGTGTGTCGCGCCCGATGTGGACGAGGCCGCTCTCGAGCCGTTCATCCCACTGCTCGCGGCGGAGCTCAACGTCAAGCGCGTGGAGTTAGCAACGTCGGGAGACGCCCTGGTGTCGTTCGAGGCCAAGCCCAACTTTCGGACGCTCGGCAAACGGTTCGGGAAGCAGACGGCGGCGGCCGCGCAAGCGATCGGCGCCTTCACGTCGGAGCAACTCCGGCGCTTCCTGCACGGCGAGCCGCTCGTCGTTAGCGTTGATGGGGCGTCGCACACCCTTGGTGTGGATGACCTCACTATAATCCGGCGTGCCGCGGGCGCGCTCGTGGTGCAGGAAGACGGTGGTTTCTTCGCGGCGATCGATCCGACCGTCACGCCGGAACTGAAGCGCGAAGGGTATGCGCGGGAACTGATTAGTCGGGTACAGCGTATGCGAAAGGAGTCGGGGTTCGCGGTGAGCGATCGCATCGCGCTGACCGTAGGCGGAGGATCCGAGGTGAAGGCCGTGCTCGACGTTCATGGCGCGTGGATCGCCGAGGAAGTACTGGCGACCACGCTTGTCTTCAGCGAGCGCGGCGAGGGGGACGACCACATGCACGCAATCGATCTCGACGGGATCACGGCCTACGTGGCCATCACCAGGATACAGTAGCGATGCCGACCACCAACAGCGCGAAAAAGCCCAAGGGCATGAACAAGAAGATGCTTCAGCATTTCGAGAAGCGTCTGCTCGACGAGCGCAAGCGCGTGCTCAAGGAGCTCGGCCGCGCCGATGAGGCATTCGGGGCCACGCCGCAGTCCGCCGACGGCGATTTGAGCAGCTATTCGTTCCACATGGCCGATCAGGGCACCGACGCCATGGAGCGCGAGAAAGCATTTCTGTTCGCCAGCCAGGAGGGTCGATTCCTCTGGCACATCGATGAGGCGCTCCGGCGGTTGTACCGGTCGCCGGAGACGTTCGGTCGATGCCACCAGTGCGGAAACGAGATCGCGTTCGACCGACTCGACGCGCTGCCGCACGCGCGCTACTGCATCGACTGCAAGCAGCGTGAGGAAGATGCAAAGAAGTAACTCGGGGGTGTTCTGGCCCGTACTGGTGTTGGTGGCGACGGTCGACTTCTGCACCAAGACCCTCGCTCGCTCGCGCCTGTTGCCGGAGCGCATGCCGCACGACGTGTACGGCGAATGGCTCCGCTTTACCCTGGTCTACAATCCGGGTGCCGCGTTCGGACTCCACGTCGGACAGTACTCGCGCTGGATCTTCATGGCGCTGACGATCGTCGCGCTCGTCATTCTCGGGCGCCTCTACACGGCGACCAAGGGCGGCGACCTGATTCGCACGCTCTCGCTCGCGCTCGTGTGCGGCGGTGCGGTCGGCAACCTGATCGACCGCGTCATGTCGGCCGAGGGCGTGGTCGACTTCATCGACATCGGCTTCCGCGACTCGCGCTGGCCGACGTTCAACATCGCCGACATGGCGGTGAGCCTCGGCGCGTTCCTGCTCGCATGGGTGCTCTGGGGCGAGGATGCCGAAGCCGAGACCGCGGCGGTCGCCGCACCCGCGGCCATCTCCGCGGATTCGCGGGAGCTCTCGTAAGCACGTCACCACATGAACTCTCGCTCCAACGGCCGCCTGTTCTGGACCGCGGCGGTCACGATCGTCGCGCTGGATGTCGTCACGAAGCAGCTCGCCACGCAATATCTGCGGCCCGAGCACGTCCCGCATCTCATCGTCGGGAACTTCGTCCGCTTCACGCTCGCCTTCAATCCCGGCGCGGCGTTCAGCATGTCGCTCGGGCCCAACTCGCGCTACATCTTCGGCGCCTTCGCGGTCGTCGCGCTCGTCATTCTCTTTCGGCTGTATCGGTTGACGACGGCGGGCGACACGATGCGCACGCTCGCGCTTGGCCTTGCCTGGGGCGGCGCGGCCGGGAATCTCGTCGATCGCTTCCGCTCGTCGCGCGGCGTGGTCGACTTCATCGACATCGGGGTGGGCGACGTCCGCTTCTGGACGTTCAACGTCGCCGATTCCGCCGTGACGGTCGGAGCGCTGCTGCTGGCGTGGGTGTTGTGGCGAGAGGATCGGCGCGCGCTGGCGATCGCCGCGGCCGAGGCGGCGGCGCGCGATCCCGCGCAGATCTAGCGTCATTCCCAGCTGGCATCGTCATCCCGATCGCGCCTCTCGTGATGACAACCGGAACATGGCCGAACACGAACTGATTGCGCCCGCGAACTCGCCGCGCCTCGACGTGTTCGTGGCCCAGGCCCTCGAGCTCTCACGAAATCAGGCGGCGACCCTGATCGCCGAGGGTCGCGTGCTCGTGGACGGTCGGCGGGAACGAGCGAGCTACCGCGCCCGCGAGGGCGAGTCGGTACGGGTCGAGATCCCCCCGCCCGCCGGCCGCGAGGTGCTGGCGGAGAATATCCCACTGGTAGTCGCGTTCGAGGACGCCGACATCCTCGTCATCGACAAGCCCGCGGGCATGGTGGTCCACCCGGCGCCCGGAAATTGGACGGGAACCCTCGTGAACGCCCTCAAGGGACGTGGCGGGGAGCTCTCGGGGGGCGACGAGGGGCGGGAAGGCATCGTCCACCGCCTGGACAAGGAGACCTCCGGGCTCCTGCTCGTCGCCAAGACCGACCGCGCCCACCGCGTTCTAGCCGCCGCGATGCAGGCGCGCCGCATCGTGCGCCGGTATGCGGTCCTTTCCTGGGGACACCTGACCGAAGACCGGATCACCATCGAGCGGCCGATCGCCCGGGATCCGCGAGACCGAAAGCGCATGGCAATCGTCAGTAGCGGACGGGCGGCGCGGACGGATCTCACGCGGCTCGCGCGCTTCGACTCCGTGGATCTCTTGCGGGCGCACCTGTTTACCGGTCGCACACACCAGATCCGGGTACATCTCGCCTCGATCGGACACCCGGTCGTGGGCGACGACACGTACGGCGGAGGCGGTGGCCGCAAGCTCGTGGGGCTCGCGCCTCGCCGTCATTTCCTCCACGCGGCCTGGTTGGTCTTTCGGCATCCGGTCACCGGAACCTCGATCGACCTTCGCTCGCCGCTCCCGGAGGATCTGCATCGCGCGCTCGTGGTCGCCGCCGGCCCGGACGTACCGCTGGTCGACACCAACCTGCTCGACTTCTTTGGATTCTACGACGCCGATTCTTGATCCCACCGCGACTCCGACGCTGCTCTTTCGCGTTGGGGACGTTGTCTACGGGTGCGACATCGGCGACGCGCAAGAAATCCTCCCGCTCCGGCCCGCGAGCCGGCTGCCGGGCGCCCCGCCGTACGTGCGCGGGCTGATCAACGTGCGCGGAACGATCGTGACGCTCCTCGACGTCGGCGCGCGGCTCGTCCCCGGGCGCGCGCCGGTCGAATCGGGGAGCATTCTGCTGATACGGTACCGCGAGCGGCTCGTCGGTCTCGCGGTGGAAGAGGTGGTCGACGTGCGCGAGCTGGAGATCGACACGTCGGCCGCCGGCCCGGCGGGGGCGGGGGGAACGATCACGCGAGGTGTCGCGACCGCGGACGGCGCGACGGTCGTGGTGCTCGACCTCGAAGCACTGATTCGGCAGGTCCTGCTTTCTTAACGGAGGCGTTCTTTGAGCCAGACGGTTCTGATCTGCGACGACGCGATCTTCATGCGCACCATGGTCGGCGACATCCTGACACAAGCGGGATTCGAGATCGTGGGCGAGGCGGAGACCGGCGTGCAGGCGGTCGAGAAGTACCAGCAGCTGCGGCCGGACCTCGTGACCATGGACATCGTGATGCCGGACATGGGCGGCATCGACGCCGTTCGCGAGATCTGCAAGCTCGATCCCCATGCGAGAATCCTCATGTGCAGCGCGATGGGGCAGCAGGCGCTCGTCGTCGAGGCCATCCAAGCCGGCGCCAAGGACTTCGTCGTCAAACCCTTCCAGCCCAGTCGCGTGCTCGAAGCCGTGCAACGGGTGTTGGGCTAGGCCAGATGACTCCGGGCGCCCGCCGTGGATAACCTCCAGTACGCGGAGCTCTTCCTCACGGAGAGTCGCGAGCACGTCTCGGCCGTGAACCAGGCGCTGCTCGAGCTCGAGCGCGACGCCACGGCGCCGACGGCGCCGGCGGCCGTCGGGTCGATCTTCCGCGCGGTCCACACGATCAAGGGCATGGGCGCGACGATGGGTTACGCCATCGTCGCCGAGCTCGCGCACGAGCTCGAGACGGTGCTCGATCGCGTGCGCCGCAACGACCTGGCGATCGACGCCGAGGTGATGGACGTCCTGTTCCGCTCCGCGGACGTCCTCGAGCAGGCGGTGGAGGCGGCCGTCGCCGGCCGCGACGGCGAGGTGATCGCGGCCGATCTCGTCGCTACGCTGCACACGCTCGGGTTGGGCGAAACGACGGCCCAGGGCGGCGGATGGACGGTGCCGGCACCAGCGGGCGTTGGCACGCTCGTCCGCATCCGACTGGCGCCCGACACGCCGCTGCGCGGCGTGCGCGCGTTCATCATCGTCCAGACCCTGGCAAAGATCGGCGAAGTGACGTCGACCGAGCCGCTGCTCGACCACCTGCAGGCCGAGGGCTTCGACGCCGACTTCGCGCTCCGACTGCGCACGCCGGTCGCTCCCGCGGAGATCGAGCAGATGATTCGCCGCGCGGGCGACATCGCCGACGTGCAGGTGGGCGACGACGCGCCGCTCGCCGGCGCGTCGCGTCGCACGGCGCCGGCCGCGCCCTCGCCGTTCGCGCCCGAGCCCACCGTGGGCTCGGCTACGTCCGAGACGCGCAACACGCGCCACGTTCGCATCGACGTGCGCCGGCTCGACACGCTCATGAACCTGGTCGGTGAGCTGGTGATCGCCCGCGGGCGGCTCTCCCAGCTCGCGGCGCAACTCGGCGATCTGTCGCTCGACGAAACGGTGACGGCGTCGTCGCGCCTCATCACCGAGCTCCGCGACGAGATCACCGCCAGCCGCATGGTGCCGATGGCGCAGATCTTCGACCGCTTTCCGCGCGTCGTGCGCGACGCGGCGCGGACGCTCGGCAAGCAGGTGGACTTCGTCGTCGAGGGCAAGGAGATCGAGCTCGATCGGTCGATGCTCGACGAGATCGGCGAGTCCATCGTGCATCTGCTGCGCAACGCGGTCGACCACGGGATCGAGCCGCCCGATGTGCGGACCGCGCAAGGCAAGCCGGCGTCGGGCCGCCTCGTGCTCAGCGCCTCGCGCGATCGATCCGCCGTGATGATTCGCGTGAGCGACGACGGGCGCGGGATCAATCGCGTGCGCGTGCTCGATCGCGCCAAGCGCGACGGGCTCGTCGAGCCGACGAAGATGGAGCTCACCGAAGACGAGCTGCTCCGGCTGCTCGCCCGGCCGGGCTTTTCGACCGCGGAGCGGGTCACGAACATTTCGGGCCGCGGCGTCGGCATCGACGCGGTGTACACGCGCGTGCGGTCGCTGGGCGGCGCGATGGACATTCGGTCGGAGCCGGGCGAGGGCACGACGATGGTGGTCCGCCTGCCGCTCACGCTCGCGATCGTGCGCGCGCTGCTCGCGCGCGTCGGCGACGAGACGTACGCGATTCCGCTCGCGCACGTCAGTGAAACGGTGGAGCTCGACGCGGACAGCGTTCGGACGATCACGGGCCGCGAGGTGCTGCTCCTGCGCGACGAGGTGCTGCCGCTGCTGCGCCTCCGGTCGCTCGTCGGACTGCCCGACTACACGCGGCGCGACGAGATCGACCTCGAGCACGTGGTGGTCATCGACACGGGCGACCGCCGCGCGGGACTGATCATCGACGAGCTGACGGGGCAGGAGGAGATCGTCGTCAAGCAGTACGACGGCGTCAGGGACGGGTTGCCGTTTTTTGGAGGTGCCACTCTCCTGAGCGATGGACGACCCGCGCTCATCGTCGACGTCAGCAGTCTTCTCTGAGGACGAGCATGGAAGAACTCCGTTCGCTGAAGGCCATTCAGATCGACGCCCTCCGAGAGGTGGCGAACATCGGGGCCGGCCATGCCGCGACCGCGCTGTCGCAAATGATCGGCGAAACGATCATGATCAGCGTGCCGCGGATCAACGTGTCGCGCCTCGAGGAGATCCGCCCCCAGGTCGGCCCGCCTGACGAGCCGGTGGCGGCGGTGCTCATGCACATGATGGGCGATCTGACCGGCCGCACGCTGCTCGTTTTTCCGCGCCGCACGGCCCATCGGTTGGCGTCGCTGCTGCTCCACGCCAAGGGCCGCGACGACGACTTCTCGGACATGGAGCAGTCGGCGATCAAGGAGGCGGGCAACATCCTCAGCTCGGCGTACATGAACGCGCTGAGCGACTTCATGGGCATGATGCTCATCCCGTCGCCGCCGAGCCTGGCGGTGGACATGTCGAGCGCCGTCCTCACCACGGCGCATCTCCAGTTCGGCACCGACAAGGATTTCGTGTTCTGCGTGGAGAGCGAGTTCCTGATGGACAACATCGATGAGCATCTGCGCGGATACTTCCTGCTGCTGCCCGATTCGGCATCGCTGCATGCGATTCTCAAGGCCATTCGCGTCGCGTGAGGCGTCGTCACCGGGCATTCTGCCGCCGGCGGAAGCGCTGGTAGCGGCCCGCCGCTAGCGGCGCGGCTGGAGCCCTCGTGTCCACCCTCCTCACCTCAGAGCGCGACCGCGATGTACTCCGGTCGTTCGCCCGGCGGATCGATCCGTCGGACGCCGGCGCGCACAACAACCTGGGGGTGCTCTACTACAACAAAGGGTTGTACGAGGAGGCGGTCAACGCGCTCATGAAGGCGCTCGAGCTCGACCCCAAGATGGAGGTCGCGCAGCGCAACCTGGAGATCGCCTACTTCAACACGGGCTACTACGACACCCGCATTCCGGAGCTGAAGGAGCGCATCCGGCTTCGCCCGGACGATCGCGACGCGCGCTGGGAGCTCGGCCGCACCTTCTCGCTCCTCGGACAACAGCCCGACGCCGCGGAGCAGTTCCGCGCGCTGCTGCAGTACAGCCCGAACGACGTCGGCGCGCTCCTCCAACTCGCGCTCGCCGAAAAGCAGGCGGGCGACATCGAGCACGCGCAGGGCTGTCTCGAGCGGGCGCTCGCGCTCGATCCCGGAAGCTCGCTGCTGTACGTGACGCTGGGCGAAGTGCTCTATCACCGCGGCTTGTCGCCAGACGCGCTGTCGGCGCTCGAGCGCGCCGTCGACCTCAATCCCGAGAATCACGACGCGCTGTACCTGATGGGCTTCGTGCTCGGCGACATGGGCCGCCACGAGGAGGCGCGGACGGCCACTCGGCGCGCCATCCAGCTCAATCCGGCCTTGTCGCGCGCGCACGCGAACCTCGCGATCGACCAGCAGCGCGTCGAGCGGCCCGCCGCCGCGACCGAGACCAAGCGCGAGCTGCAGGTGTCCGGCGAAGGCCAGCTCGCGCGCTACAACCTCGGCCTCGCGTTCCGCAGCAAGGGCTACTACGCCGAAGCGCTCCGTGAGTACGAGGTTGCGCTCGAGCGTGGCGAAGAGCGCGACCTCGTGCTCCAGGCCAAAGCGGAAGTGTACCTGCTGATGCGACGCAAGGGCGACGCGATCATGCTCTACGACGAGCTGCTCTCGCGCCAACCGCAGAGTCCCAAGCTGTGGAACGAGCGGGGCGTCGCGCTGCACCAGGAGGGGCGGTTCGCGGAGGCTGAGGAGAGCTATCGCCGCGCCCTCGCGGCCGAGCCCAGCTACGCCATCGCGCACAACAACCTGGGCGTGTCGCTCTACCACCGCGGCGTGGTGGACGAGGCGGCGAACGAGTTCCGTACCGCGCTCGATTCACGGCCCGCGTTCGTGAAGTCGCGGCTGAATCTCGCGCTGCTCCTCAGCCGAGCGAAGCGCTATCCGCTGGCCCTCGACACGTTCCGCCAGGTGCTGCGCACGGATCCGGAACACCCCGTCGCCTGGAACGGCATCGGGCTCGTGCTGTCCGAGCTGCGCAAGTTCGAGGACGCGCGGAACGCGTTGGCGCGCGCCATTCAGGCCCGGCCGGAGTTCGCCGAAGCGCACTACAACATGAGCTTCACGCTCTCGAACCTCGGCGATTTCGAGGGCGCGCTGCGCGAGACCAAGCGCGCGCTGGAGCTCGACCCGTACTACGTCGCGCAGAAGTTCGAGCTGGCGATGGACGTGGAGTACGAGGACCCGGACATTTCGATCCAGCCGGATCTCGGCGCGGCGCGTCCCGCGGCCGACGGCGCGATCGAGGACTTCAGCTTCGACCCGCAGTCGCTCGATTCGCTCTTCAGCGGCCTCACGCCCGTGGCCACGCCGGCCACCTCGGCGCCCGCCGTTCGGCACATGGACTCCTCGCCGTATGCGATGGCGACGGACTTCCTGTCGAAGGGGCTCTACGATCGCGCATCCGCCGAGATCAATCGCGCCATGACGCGCGGCAGCGACCGCGCGGCAGGGCTGGCGATGCTCGGCGACGTGTTTGCGCGCCAAGGGCTGTACGGCGAAGCGCTCGACCGCTACCGAGAGGCGCTTCGTCTCGAGCCCGAGGCGCGGCGCGCCATGGTCGGCGAGGCGTGGAGCCTGGTGCGGCTCGGGCGCGCTCCCGAGGCGCGGTCGCTGGCGCAGCGCCTCCTGGCCGACAATCAGGAGGACGTCGAGATTCTGATGCTCACCGCCACCGCGTGCGCCGAGTCGGGCGATCCGGCGGCGGCGCTGTCGGTGCTCGAGGTGGCGCGACGCGCGGCGCCGATGCGCGCCGACATCCAGCAGAAGATCGGCGACATCTCGCGGTCGCTCGGCGACAACGAGAGCGCGATCTCCGCGTATCGGCACGCGCTCCAGCTCGACCAGGACTTCGCGGTGGTGCGCTTTCAGTTGGCGCGGCTGCTGCAGCTCAAGGGACAAAACCGGGAGGCCGAGCAGGAGCTCGTCGCGGCGCTCGACGCGGTCCCGACCTACGCCGAGGCGACGCTCGAGCTGGCAACGTTGCGCCGCCGGCTCGGCCGCCCGGGCGACTCGTTGACGCTGCTCGTCGAGCTGCTGCAGCGCGATCCCTACCACCTCGACGCGCTGCTCGCGCTCGGGGAGACGCTGCTCGCGCTCGGCCGCAAGCGCGACGCCGTGCACGCGTTCATTCGCGTGCTGCGCTTCGATCCGTCCAACGTGGGTGCGCTGTTCCATGAGGGAGCGATTCTGTCCGAGCAACGCCGCTACCGCGACGCCATCGACCGGTGGCAGCGCGTGATCGACCTTGGCGGGAGCACGGAGTACGGACGCCGCGCGCGGCGGGAGATCCGCACGGCGACCGACCTGCAGCGCATTCTCGGCGCACGGACACGAGGCTAGCCCATGGCGATCGAAGGCCCGCTCCGCGAGCTCGGCATCCACGACGTCTTCCAGCTGCTCGACCTGAGCCGGAAGACGGGACGGCTGCGCGTCTCGTCGGAGCTTCGCGAGGACGAAGGGCTCGTCCTGTTCGACGCGGGCCGCGTGGTGCACGCGGCGATCAAGAGCACGGCGGTGCCCACCGAGATGGCGCTCCTGCAGGCCGCGCGCGTGACGGAGGCCGATCTCGAGCGCGCCCGGGCGCGGCAGGCCAACGGCCGCGGCAACCGGGACATCGTGGATCTGCTCGTCGAGATCGGCGCGATCTCACAGAAGGAGCTCGAGCGGCAATTGCGGCTGCACATCCAGAACGTGGTGTTCGAGCTGATGTCGTGGCGCGAGGGCTTCTTCTCGTTCGAGGAGCGCGCGCGGGGAGAGAAGCACGCCGACACGCGGATCAGCGTCTCCACCGAGTCGCTGCTGATGGAGGGCGCGCGCCGCATCGACGAGTGGTCGCGCATCGCCGACATCGTCCCGAACCTCGCGGTCATCCCCGAGCTGGCGCCGATCCAAGAGGACCGGGACGGCGGCACTGGCGGCGCGATGCTGGACCTGCTGCCGCACGAGTGGCACGTGCTGACGATGATCGACGCCGAGCGCGATCTTCGCGGCATCGCCGCGTCGCTCGGCCGCGACGAGTTCGAGATCGCGAAGATCGCGTACGGTCTGGCGACGACGGGGGTCATCTGGTTGCGTGCTCCGGTGCGCACGACGCAGGAATTCGACATCGCCAGCATCGAGACGCGCCGCGCATCGGCGCGCGTGTCGACCAAGTCGGGACGGCACGCCGAAGCCGCCGATGCCCTGCGGCACGCGATCCAGGAGGATCCGCTGACGCCGGGCGTGCACGCGGATCTCGGATTCGCCGCGGCTCGGGGCGGTGATCTCGCGGCCGCTCGCGCGAGCTGGGAGCACGTGCTGCGACTGGCGCCGGACGATCCGGTGGCCGAGCGCGTACGCGCCGCACTCGAGGCGCTGAACCGGTTCGAGCAGCTGCTCGCGGAGGAGGCCGATGGCTGACGAGATTCGCCGCTGGAGTGACGAGCTTGCGCGCGAGCCGGGGAGCCTGGTCTTCCTTCAGCTCGGGGAGGCGCTGCGCCGGCAGGGCCAGCTCGAGATCGCGCTCAAGATCGCGCTGCGCGGACTCGAGCGGCATCCGCACAACGTCGACGCGCACGATCTCGTGGCGCGGATCGCCGTCGACCGTCGCGACTTCGGGCGCGCCTTCGAGGAGTGGGAGTCGGTGCTGCGGCTCGACCCCGAACACGTCGGCGCGATGAAGGGGCTCGGCTACCTGTGCTTCCAGTACGGCCGCTTCGCCGACGCCGAATGGTACCTGGGTCGCGCGGCCGTCGGCGGCGGCGGCTCCGACGTGACGTCGGCGCTCGAGACGGTGCGGCGCACGTCGGGCGGATTCGTCGCGTCCGACGTGCCCGACGGGCCCGACGGGCCCGAGGTGGACGAGGCGATGCCGACGGATCCGCAGTGGCTCTTCGCCGATCTCCTCGTGGACGACGGGCAGACCGCGCTGCTGCTCGACGGCAACGGCTACGTGCTCGGCGGGCTGTACGTCGACCAGGATGGCAACGATCTCAGTCAGGAAATCGGCGCGCAGCTGAGCGGCATCTCGGACGAGGTGCGGCGCGCGGCGAAGCATCTCGACGTGGGGGAGTGGCGGTCGATCACGTTCGAGACGCAGGTCGCGGTGGTCGGCATGGCGCCGGCGGCCGATCAGAGTCTCCTCGTGGTCGCGGCCTCGAAGCTGACGCCGCTCGGGTTGCTGCGGCGTCTGCTCGAGCGCTGCACCGAGCGGTCGGCGCGCTGGTTGGCGGCGGGCGGGACGTCCTGATGTCCTCCTACGCGCCGGTCCTCGAATCATTGACCCGCCAGCGTGGCGTGCGGGCGAGCTTGATCGTCTCGGAGAGCGACGGGTTGGTCGTGGACTCGCACCTCCGGTTTGGTCAGGACGGCGACCGCGTCGCGGCGCTGGCTGCGTCGATGTACCGGAAGGCGCGGCGGTCCGCGTCGGCGGCCCGGCTGGGGTCTGTGGCGTTTCTTCAGCTCGACGCCGAGCGGGGACGGATTTGCGCGGCCGGAGGGCGGAACGATCTGGTGCTGGTGGTGGTCGCGGACGCGAGCGCCAACGTCGGATTGATTCGCGTCGAGCTCCTCAGAGCGCTGGAGACCCTGGAATGATCATCGCGACGGTCGAGCCGTGGGTCGAAGCCCCGTTGCGGCGCTTCGTGGAGGACGCGCGTGCGCGGCTGGCGCTCCTGCTGCATCCGTCGGGTCAGGTCGTGGCGCAGGCGGGTTTCACGCGCGCCGTGGACGTGATGACGGCGTGCGCGCTGGCGGCGGCGGTGCACGCCACGGCCGGCGAGCTGGGTCGCTTGGTGGACGGCCAGGCGTTTCGCGGGCTGCACCACGCGGGGGATGGGAAGCAGCTGTATCTCGCGCCCACCGGGACGGCCCGCGGCGCGTACATTTGTCTGACCGTGTTCGACCAGGAGAGCTCGCTCGGCCTGGTCCGGATGTTCTTCAACGATCTCTGTCGCGAGCTGGCCACGGCGGCGCCACCGGTGCCGGCCGTCGCGGCGCCGACGCTCGCCGCGAACTTCGAGGTGGAGCTGAACGCCAACCTCGCCGCCCTCTTCGCCGGTCCGGGCACCCGGATCGGCGATCGTCCGGTACAGTAGCGTTCTTGAATATGCAAATGTAAATTCAAGTCTGATATATCGATAAATAGAATTGC
>Ga0326726_10002840_pt1 | contig 15846 bp, 17 predicted proteins | sample MHFenrmetagenome_2_FD_207603 | JGI IMG/M metagenome (GOLD analysis project Ga0326726, IMG submission 207603) | Lab enriched peat soil microbial communities from Michigan Hollow, Ithaca, NY, United States - MHF15MN | ecosystem: Environmental > Terrestrial > Soil > Wetlands > Peat | place: USA...
ACAGGTCGTAGGAGAACAGGGCGCAGTCGCGGTGCAGAAAGCTCGTCACAAACGCTGCGACCGTCGCCCAGAACACCGCCAGCACGGGTGAGTAGCCATACAGCATGAACACGACGATCGACACCAGCGACAGAAAGTGGAACCAGTAATTCTTCGTCAAGCTCCATAGTGATTCGACCTGTTCGTACTTCACCGTGCTCATGCCGAACTTGCGCGCGTCGATCTCGACCATGAGGAAGAGCGCGAAGTAGTACAGGAAGGTCGGGATCGTCGCCATCAGCAGCACGTCGAGATACGAGATCTTCAGGAACTCAGCGATGAGAAAAGCCGCCGCGCCGAGCACCGGCGGAGAGATGATCGCGCCCAAACCGCCGGCCGCGAGGAGTCCTCCCGCCGCGTTTTTCCCGTAGCCCGCCTTGACGAGCATCGGGTAGGCGACCGAGCCGAGCGTCACGGTGGTCGCGACGCCGCTACCGGAGGGACCGCCGAGCAGGAACGAGGCGAGCACCACCGTGCGGCCGGCGCTGGTGGACTTGCCGCCCATCGCGGAGAACGAGAAGTCGATGAAGAACTTACCGGCCCCGGAGAATTGCAGGAACGCCCCGTAAATCGTGAACAGGATGATGAGCGACGATGAGACATCCACGGCAACGCCGAAGATACCCTCGAGCGTCATGTACAGATGCCCGACGAGGCGCCCGAGCTCGTAGCTGCGGTGCGCCCACGAGCCGGGAAGATATTCGCCATAGAACGCGTAGAGAATGAACGCGATCACCACGGCCGGCATCACCCATCCCGAGGCCCGGCGCATGCCCTCCAGTATCAGAAGGATCAGCGTGATGCCGAAGACGATGTCCCAATTGTCGGGCGAGGTGTTGCGGTCCCAGATATCGTCGCCACCCTGGAGGATATAGACGATCACGGCCACCGCCGCGAGCGCCGCGGCCCAGTCCCACCACATGATGCGATGCCGGTAGCGCTTGGTGACCGGGAAGAGCAGGTAAGAGAGAAACAGCACGAAACCGACATGGACGGGGCGCAGCACCTGCGTCGGGACGATTGCGTACGCGGTATAAAGATGGAAGACCGACATCACCACCGCAGCCGCGGTGACGAAGACGCCGAGCCAGCCGCGCAGCTTGTTGCTGGCCCCTTCCTCTTCTTCGATGTATTCCTCGGCCTTCTTCAAGGCCTCGGCATCGATCACTGGGTCATCCGGCGCCGTTCGTCCAGCAGTCTCGCTCATGCGCCCTCCTCGGCGCGCATGCTAGCACGGCAGCAACCGGATCGGCCCGCACCAGGGGAACCCGGCGCGGGCACCATGGCTACTTGAGCTTGATTCCCCGCTCGGTGAAATACTTGATCGCACCCGGATGGAACGGGATCGGCGATGCCGCAGCCTTCTGGTTCTCGAGGAGGAAGTTCTCCGATTCCTTGTGCACGGCAACCAGGTCCGCCTTGTGATCGAAGATGGTCTTGACGATGCTGTAGGCGGTCTGGTCGCTCAGGTTCTCGTTCGAAACCAGGATATTCCATACCGTGGCCTGGCGATTGTCTGCGTCCATGCCCCGGTACATCGCCTTGGGAATGACGTCCTCCACGTAGAGCTGCCCGTATTTCTTGTTCATCGCCGCGACGGCGTTCGCGTGGTCGATCATCTTGATCTTGATTCCGGGCGTGTTGGCGAGATCGGTGACCGCGGCGGTGGGCAGACCGCCCACCCAGAAGAAGGCGTCGATCTTGCGGTCCTTGATTGCGTTGACCGACTCGGCGACGCCCAGACGCTCTCGCGTCATGTCACGGTCCTTGTCGAGGCCGGCTGCCTCGATCACGCGGAAGGCCATGACTTCGGTCGCACTGCCAGGCGAGCCGGTCGAAACGCGCTTGCCCTTAAGGTCCGACATCTTGGTAATGCCCGTGCTTTCGATGGTGACGACGTGCATGCGGTTAGGGTAGAGCACCATCAGCGTGCGCAACGGCACCTTGGTACCCTTGAACTTGTCCTCCCCGCGGTAGGCGTCCTGTCCGGCGTCCGCCATCGAGAACGCGATATAGGGCTTGCCGGTGGCGATCAGCTTGAGGTTGTCGACCGACCCGCCGGTCACCTCGGCCGTTGCCTGCATTCCCGGCACGTACTTCGACAGGATGTTTGCGAGCCCTCCCCCGATCGGGTAGTACACGCCCCCCGTGCCCCCGGTGGCGATCGACAGGCTGTATTTTTCTTGCGCGAACGCACCGCCCGAGAACGCGAGCGCAGTGCCGAACACAGCAGATGCAAGTAGTCTCATGAGTCCCTCCTTCGAAGTGAATCGTCCCTGAAGCGTCCGGCGGTGAACCCGCCGTTGTCCTCGTGGATTATCCGCGAGCGGCTGGCCCGCGCCAAGAGGCGGCGCGCTACTTCGCGAACAGCCTGCCGATGTCCTTGAATGCCTTGAACTCGAGCGCGTTGCCGCAGGGGTCGAGCAGGAACATCGTCGCCTGCTCGCCGACCTCGCCCTTGAAGCGCACGTGCGGCTCGATGATGAAGCTCTGTCCCGCCGCTTTGAGCTTGGCCGCGAGCCGCTCCCACTCGACCATCGGCAGGATGGCACCGAAATGGCGGACGGGGACGTTGTCCCCGTCCACGGCGTTCGTGCTCTTGTGCCCGGCCTCGTCCGGCGCAAGGTGCGCGACGATCTGGTGGCCGTAAAAATCGAAGTCCACCCAGTCTGAGGCAGAACGACCCTCCCGGCAGCCGAGCAACGCGCCATAGAAGGCGCGAGCCTTCTCGAGGCTCGTGACCGGGAAAGCGAGATGGAAAAGCGGCAGCGCGGACACGCGGCTATTGCGGGCTTAGTCCCGCGGCATAGTCGACGAGGATCTCGATATCCTTGTCGGTAAGCGGCTGTGCCGCGGAAGTCATGTTCCCGTCCAGATCGGCGCGCTTCTGCGCTTTGAACTTGCGCAGCTGCGCCAGAAGGTATTCGTATTGTTGCCCGGCCAGGCGTGGAATGTGCTGCTGGCCCCGCAGCGCCGGTCCGTGGCATTGCACGCAGTTGAACTGCTGCGCGAGCTTCGCGCCCGCCGCGGCGTTCTCGGTCGAGGTCCTGTGGGACGGAGCCGCCGCTTTCTGCTTGGAGAAGTACGCGGCAAGCTCGTTCATCTCCTTGTTGCTCAGGTTCTCCGCCATCGGCGTCATCTGCGGGTCCTTGCGGTTGCCCTCGCGGAACTGAAACAGCTGGATCGAAATGGACTGCTCGGGCTGTGCGGCCAGCGACGGATTGGCGGGAATGATCGAGTTGCCCTCCGGACCATGGCAGACCGCGCACAGCTGCGGGTCGGCCGCGAGAACCTTGCCGGCCCCGGAAAAGCAAAGCGCGGCGGCCAGGGCCGCCGCGCCCGCATTGCAAAAACCGTTCACTTCTTCCCGTAGCTGATGCGATAGAGGATGCCGTTGTAGTCGTCCGAGAAGAGCAGCGATCCGTCCTTCATCTGCAGCACGTCCACCGGACGGCCCCACATGGGCGGATCGGCTTTCTCGTCTTGCAGGAATCCGGTGAGGAAAGGCTGCATCTTCGGCGTGCCGTTGGCATCTAGCGTCACGCGTGTGATGTTGTAGCCCTGCTTGGTCGTGCGGTTCCAGGATCCGTGCATGGCGATAAACATGTTGTTCCGGTACTCGGCGGGGAACATCTTGCCGGTGTAAAAACGCAAGCCGAGCGGGGCGATATGCGTACCAAGCTTCGCCGCCGGCGGGTCGAACTCCTTGCACGAACGGCCCTTGCCAAACTCAGGGTCGAGAAAGTCACCCTGGTGGCAGAATGGATAGCCGAAATTCATGCCTTTGTGAGAGACGCGGTGCAGCGTGTCGTTGGGCATATCGTCGCTGACCCAATCGCGGCCGTGATTGGTGAACCACAATTGTTTGGTCTGGGGATGCCAATCGAAACCCACGGAGTTCCGCACGCCCTGAACGTACGTCTCTACGATGCCGGACTTGGGATCGACCCGCGAGATCGACGCCTGGAAGTAGCCCGGCATGACGATGTTGCCCGGAGCGCCGACGTTGTAGTACAGCTTGCCGTCCGGCCCGAGCGCGAGGTATTTCCAGAAGTGACCGGGCTGGTTCTGAGGATCGAGGCCGTCGATGACGACCTTGCCCGCGGGCGGGTTGTCGAGGTTGGCCTCGATGCCGTCGTAACGCGTGATGCGGTCGCGCTCCGCGACATAGAGCGTGCCCTTGCTGAACACGATGCCGTTGGGTGCATTCAGACCCTTGAGGACCGTCTTCACCTCGCGCGTGCCGCTCTTGTCGACCACGGCATAGACGTTCTTCGCCAGCCGGTTGCTGACGAACACCGTGCCCTTGTCGCCCAAGGCGAGGGAGCGCGCCTCCGGAATGCCGTCCGCCCAGACCTCTACCTTGAAGCCGGCGGGCACTTTCAGCTTGTCAAGCGGCAGATCCTTGGACGCCCTGCCCGTCATGTGGGGCGCAAAGGGGTGCAGCGTTGAGTTTGCCTGCTCGGCGCTCCTGCCCTGTTGCCACGAGGGCGGGGCAGCCGGTGCTGGCGCCTGCGCCAGCGCGGCGGTAGCGAAAAGGGTGAGGAATGCGGTAGCTAAGGCTTTGCGGGAATTCATGTCTCCTCCTTTATTGACTGCTTTGGCGGGATGCGGGTGTTGCAGGCCAAGACACTGCTAAGACACGAGCTAGTTTATCCAGACATCATCCGCATAAGCAAGCAAGATGGTTGGGCGGGCACCCCCGCTTGACCCGGTCCTCTTGGTGCTATACTCGCCCAACAAGAAAAAGTCATGCTTTCCAGGATTTGAAGCCGCAACCAGCCGAGGAGCCAAAACGATGACTTGGGAAACACCGGAGTTTGTCGAAGTGAAGATGGATGCCGAAATCAACTCCTACCAGGATGACTTCGGCGGCGACCGGGACACCGGCGTCTAAGTCCTTCGCACGGCACCACAGCTCTCTCGTTTCTACCGCCTCGGGCTGAAGGAAGCCGCGGGACGGCGGGTTCGTTTGCGCTTCCAACATGCGTATCAAGGTGCTGGGAGCCGCCGCCGGCGGCGGATTTCCTCAGTGGAATTGCGGCTGCCCCAATTGCCGTGACGTCCGCTCCGGTGCTCTGCCCGCGAAGCCGCTTACGCAGGAGTGCGTCGCGGTCAGCGCCGACGACGAGCGCTGGTTTCTCCTGAATGCCTCGCCGGAAATCCGTTCGCAGATCGAAAGCTGCCCTGCTCTGCACCCGCGCGGGCCGCGCCATTCGCCGATCGCCGCCATCCTGCTCACCAACGGTGATCTCGATCACTGCCTCGGCCTGCTCTCGCTGCGCGAATCGCATCCCCTGGTGATCTACGCGACCGAGCGCGTGCGCCGCGGCTTCACCGAGGGCAACGCGCTCTATCGCACGCTGCAGCGTTTTCCGGGACAGGCCACCTGGCGGACGCTCGCAGTCGGCGAGGAAACAGAGTTGAGCGGACTCGACGGCCAGGCGAGCGGCCTCACGGTGAAAGCGATTGCCGCCCCAGGAAAGCCGCCGGTTCATCTCGAAGGGACCGCTGCGCCGGATCCGGGCGAGAACATCGGCCTCGTGATCCATGAACGACGCAGCGGAAAGCGCCTCGCCTATTTTTCGGCGGCCGCTGCGATCACCTCGGGAATGAATGCGGCGTTCGGAGGCGCCGACTGTCTGTTCTTCGACGGGACGTTCTGGGCCAGTGACGAGCTGATCGCGCTCGGCCTGGGCGACAAGCGTGCCGAGCAGATGGCGCACTTGCCGGTCGGCGGCGCAGGCGGCAGCCTGCAGGCGCTCGACGGAGTCCGCGCGCAGAAAAAGATCTATATTCACATCAACAACACCAATCCCCTGCTGCGTCCGAGCTCGGCCCAGCGCAAGCAAGTCGAGGCTGGCGGTTGGGAGATCGCCTACGACGGCATGGAGGTGAACCTGTGAACGCTCCCGAGCGCGCGCCGCTGCCGCGCGAGGAATTCGTCGAATGGCTGCGTCGCGAGGGCGAAGCGCGCTACCACGACCGCCACCGCTATCACGTGCTGATGCACGAGGGGAACCTCACGCGCGAGCAGCTCCAGCAGTGGGTGCTAAACCGCTATTACTATCAGACGCGCATTCCGATCAAGGACGCGATCATCGTCTCCAAGTCCGAGGACCCGGCTTTCCGCCGCATGTGGATCCGCCGCATTCACGAACACGACGGCGACGTGGAAGGCGAAGGCGGGCTCGCGTTGTGGCTGCGGCTTGGAGAGGGCGTCGGCCTCGATCGCGAGGAGGTCGCGAGCTGCCGCTCGGTGCTGCCGGGCGTGCGCTTCGCCTGTGACGCCTACGTGGACCTGGTGCGCAGCCGCAGCCTGCTCGAGGCGGTAGCCTCCTCGCTCACCGAATTCTTCGCGCCCGACATCATGACCAAGCGCGTTCTCGCATGGGAGAAGCACTATCCCTGGGTCAGCCCCGAGATGCTCGCGTACTTCCGCGGGCGCGTGACGCGCGCGAGGCGCGATTCCGCCGAAGCCATCGAATTCGCGGCGCAGCACGCGACCACTTACGAATTGCAGGAGCGCTGCGTCGCTGCGCTCATCCGCAAGACCGAAATCCTGTGGCAGCTGCTGGACTGCGTGTACGCGGCCTACATCGACCCGGCCTGGGGCACGGGCGGTCCGCGGTGATCTCCGCCGACACGCGGCCGCGGATCGCTTCCAAGGCGCGGCTGCGCTACGATCGCAAGACGGGGCGCACCCTGCTCCTCTATCCGGAAAAGGGCCTCGTGCTGAACCCGACCGCCGCCGAGATTGCCAAGCTCTGTACCGGCGAGCACTCCGTCGCCACCATCATCGCGCAGCTCGCCTCCCGATACGGCAAGGATGCACCCGCGATCGAGAGCGAGGTGATGAAGTTTCTCTCGGCGCTGTCCGAGCGGGGCCTGCTGCAGGAGGCGAATTGAGCGACGAGCTCCGGCCTTATACCCTGGTTGCGGAGCTCACCTACCGCTGCCCGCTGCGTTGCAGCTACTGCTCCAACCCGACCGACTGGGCCAAGCGCAAGAACGAACTGGATACCGCGGCTTGGCTGCGCGTGTTTCGCGAAGCGGAAGACCTGGGTGTGGTCGGCCTCAACCTGACCGGCGGCGAGCCGATCCTGCGCCGCGATCTGGAAGAACTCATCGCCGGCGCGAGAAAGCTCGACCTGTACACCAACCTGATCACGAGCGGGATTCCGCTCTCGCGCGCCCGCCTGCAGACATTCCGCGGCCTGGGGCTCGACAATGTGCAGGTCTCCGTGCAGGACGTGAGCGCGAAGGCTTCCGATCGGATCGCCGGGCTGCGATCCTTCGAGAAGAAGCTCGAGGTCTGCGGCTGGGTGAAAGAGCTGGATATGCCGCTCACGCTCAACGTCGTGCTCCATCGCGACAACCTCGATCATGTCGCCGAGATCATCGCCCTGGCGGAAAGGTTGAAGGCCGATCGCCTCGAGCTCGCCAATACGCAATACCTCGGCTGGGCCCTCATCAACCGGCGCGCGCTCCTGCCGACGCGCGAACAGCTGGAGCGCGCGCGCGCGGTCGCCGCGGAGGCGAGAACACGCCTGCGCGGCAGGATGGAAGTGCTGTTCGTGACACCCGACTACTACACCGACTATCCGAAGAGCTGCATGGACGGCTGGGGACGGCGCTTCATCGTCATCAGCCCGGACGGGCTCGTCCTGCCCTGCCACGCGGCGCATACCCTGCCCGGATTGAAGTTCGATAACGTGCGCGAGCGCAGTCTCGCCGCGATCTGGTCCGAGTCGCCGGGCTTCAACGCGTTTCGCGGCGAGGCGTGGATGCCCGAGCCCTGCCGCAGCTGCGACAAGCGCGCCGTCGATTTCGGCGGCTGCCGCTGCCAGGCCTACCACCTGACGGGCGACGCGGCGGCCACCGATCCGACCTGTATGTTAGCGCCCGCTCACGCACTAATCGAGACCGCGCGCGGCGAGGCCGTTACCGGCGAGCCGCCGCCCTTGCGCTACCGTTCAGTCAGGATCGCGGCGGTGAGGTAAGGCGTCGCGCGAGCTGCGCCGCGGCCGCAAAGGGCATCAAGCCGCGGGCTCGCGGTGCCGATCGATCCAATAGGCCAGCGGCCCGAAGATGGCCAGGGCGATGATTCCCAGGATCGCCACGGCGTTCTCGCTGGGAGGCGGCGAAGACCAGGGCCCGGGAATGTAGAGCGCGAGCAAGACCCCTACCATCGCCCACCATGCGATCGTTCCGACGCGGTCCCGGCTCTTCGTCGCCTGGACGTAGAGCGCGATCCCTGCTGCGAACATCAGCCCCTCGACCGCAAAGGTCGCGGGTATCGACCGCCACAAGCCCAGCCCCAGCTTCTCGCCGCCTCCGGGATAGAGCGGCATGTCGGGGCGGTGACTGACGAAGTCGAGCACCCAGTGGCTCGCCACCAGGATCCCAACCCACACGGCCCCGGCGCGGTCGCGACTCAAACCGAAATAGCCGAGTGCGATGAGCAGGGACCACACGATGGTCATGAGCAGGCTGTGCGACCAGGGGTAGTACACGAAATCGAACGGATTGTTCGCGGTAAATCCCGGCACGATCCGAAAGCGCTCGATCCCGAGCAGCACGAGGACCGGCCAGATGACATCGAGAAACGCAGCGGCCAGGACCAGCGTGCCGAGCGACACCTTGGGCGCGACTTTCTTGGCCGCGAATGCTACCGCGAAGTGGCCGATGAACATTTCACCCTCCCTGGCCGAGCAGCGCTCTTTTCAGGCTGCCCGACACCGGGTTGTCGCCGAGCCAGATCCTGAGCAACGCCCGGTAGAAATCCTCACCGGCGATGGCTTTGCCCCTCGGGTCGCCGTTCAGCACGATGCGAGTCCCCGATCCGGGCAACCAGTCGAGTGCGATCACGTCGCCTTCCCTCGCGGACTGCAGCGTGTTCATGATGGCGGTGAGCTCCGCTAGCCGTGCCTTCAGGGGTTCCTGCTCGGCGACGGGCGTGTTGTCGCGGAAGCCTTCGTCGAGCGCATCGGTCAGTTGCTTCGCGCTGAGGTCACGCATCAGGCGCATGGAGACCCGCTTTGCGCCGGGCAAAGCGAGCACGTCGTCCGCGCTCGTCTTCTTCGCCGCGAGATAGAGCCCTGCAACGTATACTTTGAAGAAAGCCTTGGTGCGCAGCCCGGCGCCGTTCAGCACCAGCTCTTCCGATTCCAGCTTGATGCGGTCCTCGACTTTGACTCCGGCGACTTCCGCGGCAAATCCCGGGGCGGTGAGAAGCCCGACCAGCACCAGCGCAGCGCGCATCTCAGGCGCTCTCGTAAAGCCGCGTGAGCACGAACTCCCGGTGGCCGAGTGCCTCGGCAGCGGTGAGCCTGCCGTTGGCGGTGCGGAACATCATCTCCAGCAGCTTGTCGCCCGCCTGGTCCATGTTGATCTCCTTGCGGGTGATGCCGGTAACGTCGACATCGATGTGTTCGGCCATCGTCCGCACCGTGCGGGGGTTGGCGCAGAGTTTGATCACGGGCAGGATCGGGTTGCCGATGACGTTGCCCTGCCCCGTCGGGAAGAAGTGCACGACGTAGCCGCTCGCCGCGCAGAGTGTGACCATCTCGGCGGCGGCAGACGAGGAGTCCATGAACCACAGGCCCGGACCGCTCGGCGCCTCGGCCTTGTCGAGTACGCCGTCGATCATGCACTTCTTGCCGATCTTCTGGATGTTGCCAAGCGCCTTCTCCTCGATCGTTGTCAGGCCGCCCTCGATATTGCCTTTGGTGGGCTGGGAGTCCATGAGGTCGCTGGTCTTGTGCCGCTCGATCACCTCCTGGTACCGGTTGAACATGGCCATGAACTGCTCGCGCACTTTTGGCGTGCGGCAGCGCGCCGCCACCAGCTGCTCCCCGCCGGTGAGCTCGGTCGTCTCGCCGAACACCAGCGTGACCCCGTGCACGTAGAGCTTGTCGAAGGCGTTGCCGACGCACGGATTCGCGCCGATGCCGGAAGTCGTGTCCGACTCGCCACACTTGGTCGAAACCCAGAGGTCCTTGAGTGGGCGCTCCTCTCGGCGCTGCTCGCTTGCCCATTGCACGAATTCCTTCGCGGCCTTCGACGCGCGCATGACGGTGTCGTGATCGCCGTGCTGCTCGATACCGAAATACGCCACCGGCTTGCCGCTTGCGCGGATGCCGTCGGCCACCTTCTTCGCCCACCCTTCCTCGATGCAGATGACGACGACGGCGGCGACGTTGGGATTCGACCCGGTACCGATCAGCGTGCGGAAATGCAATTCGAGATCTGCGCCGAACTGCAGCCGCCCGTACGGGTGAGGGATCGCCAGCGTGCCCTTGATGTTGTTCGCGACCGCTTCGCAGGCGGCGTTCGATAGATCGTCCACTGGCAGGATGATGACGTGGTTGCGCACGCCGACGCGGCCGTTCTCTCGCCGGTAACCGTGGAAAGAGGCGTTCTTCAGGTCGATTGCCATGTGCTCACCAGCGCTTGGTCTTGATGTTGTGCACGTGGGCGTGCTCCCCCACCTTGATCGGCGCCACCGCGCGGCCGATGTCGGTGCTGTACTTGATCACCGTAGCGTCGGTCTTGAGCTCGCGGACGGCAAGCTTGTGCCCGATAGGGATATCGTTCTGCGCGCGAACCTTGATCTCGCGGTCCTGATCCATGATCCATCCGGTCAGCTCCTGGCTGGCTTTCACGCCCTCGACAACCACGACGCCCACTGAATCGCCCTCGTCATGCACAACGAAATGAATCATGAGATGTCCCCGCGATTTAGGCTAACGGCAAAGCAGATTGCCGGCGCTGTAGTCGACCGGCTGGGTGCAATCCTGGACGTTGATCGCGCGCGCCGGGTCGGGCTCGGGCGCCCGGTACATCGGCGACTTGCCGTCCGGCCCCACGCTGTAGTAATGGACGGCGTCCGCCGCCATGACGCCGAACACGACGGCCGTTGCGACCGGAGACACGCTCATAACGCTCACGCTGGCGGCAGCCGCTCCGCCCGCGGTGCCCGAGGAAATTCTGACCGCGCAACCCGACAGCTCGATTGCGGCAAAGACGATGACCACGGTGGAAAGAGTCCCGCGCACGGTATTCAGGCTAGCACGCACCGGTGCGCTTGGCTAGAATCCGAGTCTTCCCTGCGAGCGGGCGAGTCCCGCTGGAGTTTCCGCCATGAACAAGCCCGTCGAATCGCTACCGGCCGAGAAGCTGGAGTACCTCAAGCGCCGCACCGACAAATACTTCACCAGGTCGCGGAGCATCATCGAGAAATTCGGAGATCGCCCCGTCACCTACGGCGTGTTCCTCCGGCGCGGCGTGATCTGCGCAGTCAATCCCGCGATCGACGTCCTGCGCACCTACTACTCGGCCAAGGCCGAGCCGCTCAGGATCACCCGCCTTTACGAGGAGGGGGCCTTCGTTCCCGACCAGAAGGCGATCTTCACCTACACCGGCTCGTTCGCCGCCCTGGTGGAGCTCGAGACCCTCATTCTTCAGCGGGTCGGCGTAGCCTGCGTCTCGGCGTACAACGCGTACAAGATGGCGATGAATCTCAAGAAGGTCGCATTCATCGACATGCACGCCCGTCACTCGACCGGCGACGACTTGTCCTTGCTCGCCGCTTACGGCGCCTCGGTGGGAAGTCGCATGGCGAAGCTGGGCGGCGCGCTCGGCTTCATCGGTACGTCACAGGATCTCACCGCCCATTTCTACGGACAGGCGGGCGGAATCGGAACGATGCCGCACGGGATCATCGGCTACGCGGGCTCGACCCTGCGCGCCGCGCAGATGTATGTCGAGACACATCCCCAGGACAATCTCACCGTGCTGGTCGACTATTTCGGCAGGGAATATTCCGATGCGCTCGAGGTGTGCCGCTGGTGGTACAACGAATACCTGCCCCGGGACGTGACGGGCTCGCGCGCGCTCGCGCTGCGGATCGATACTCACGGCGAGCGCTATGCCGAAGGCCTCGACTACGAGAAGTCCGTCGAAGTCGTCGTGAACTGGTTGCACGTGCCCAACGAGTTCGAGGCGGTGCGCTACATCATGGGGGAGGAGGCGTTCGACGCGGACAGCCTCAACATCGTCAAGGACCGCGTGCGCAAAGTACTGTTCGGTACCGGTGTCTCGGTCGCATCCGTGATCCAGCTGCGGCAAACGCTGGACGCGCAGGGCTTCAACGCCGCGAAAATTGTCGGCTCCTCCGGCTTCAACCTGTTCAAGTGCAAGATGTTCGCGAACGCCCGCGCGCCCCTCGACGTGGTAGGCACGGGCTCGTTCATTCCGGAGAACTTCCCGGACACCTTCGCCACCGCCGACATCTACATGTACGAGGGCAAGCCCGGCATCAAGCTGGGGCGCGAAAAGCTGTTCCAGGGTCTGAAACCGTAACTGCATCGTGCTGTTTCCCACGACTCTGGTCGGCAGCTATCCGCAGCCCGATTGGCTGATCGATCGGAAGAAGCTCGCGGGGCGCTTTCCGCCGCGCGTTCGCGCGATGGAACTGTGGCGCATTCCGGAGCCGTTTCTCGTCGAAGCCCAGGAGGACGCAACGCGGCTCGCGATACGCGCGCAGGAGGAGGCGGGGCTGGACATCATTACCGACGGCGAGATCCGGCGCGAGAGCTACTCCAACCGCTTCGCCACCGCCCTCGAGGGCGTGGATATCGACAACCCCGGCACTGCGCTCGACCGCTCGGGGCATCCCAACCCCGTCCCGCGTATCGTCGGAAAGATCCGCCGCATGCACGCTGTCGAAGTCGCGGACCTCAAGTTCCTGCGTGCGCATACGGACCGGAAAATCAAGATGACGGTCCCCGGCCCCTTCACCATGTCGCAGCAGGCGCAAAACGATTTCTACAAATCGGAGGAGGAGGCCGCGATGGACTACGCGGTTGCGGTGAACGAGGAGATTCGCGAGCTCTTTGCCGCCGGAGCCGACATCGTGCAGATCGACGAGCCCTACATGCAGGCGCGGCCGGAAAAAGCGAGGACCTACGGGTTGAAAGCGCTCAACCGGGCCCTCGAAGGTGTGACGGGTACGACCGCGGTGCACATCTGCTTCGGCTATGCCGCGGTCATCCACGCGCGCCCCTCCGGCTACTCGTTCCTCGGCGAGCTCGCAGGCTGCTCATGCGGACAGGTTTCGATCGAGACGGCTCAATCCAACCTCGATTGCTCGGTGCTCAAGTCCCTTTCCGGAAAGAAAATCATCCTGGGTGTGATCGACCTGAACGACTTGACGGTCGAAACCCCAGAGAAAGTGGCGGCGCGCATCCGCCGCGCCCTGCCCCACGCCCCCGCAGAAGACATCATCGTCGCCCCCGACTGCGGCATGAAATACCTTCCGCGGGACGTAGCCTTCGGCAAGATGAAAGCCATGGTCGGCGGCGCGAAGCTCATGCGCCGCGAGATCGGCCGGGGCTGATTACAGCGCGGCGCGCAGCCTGCCGAATCCGGCGTCCAGGTCTTCGATCAGGTCGTCGATGTTCTCCAGCCCGGCGTGTATGCGGAAACACGGCCCTTTGTCCCGCCATGGCGTCGCGGTGCGGATATCGCGGGGACTGAAGGGAACGATCAGGCTTTCGTATCCGCCCCAGGAGGAGCCGATTCCGTACAGTTCTAGGCCGTCTATCATCGCCGCCACGGCTGCATCGCTCACCCCCTCCTTCAGCACGACGCCGAACAGTCCGCAGGCCCCGGTGAAGTCGCGCTTCCAGATCGTGTGCCCCGGGTCGCCGGGAAGCGCGGGGTGCAGTACCCGCTCCACTTCCCGTTGTCGTTCGATCCACTCGGCCAGGGCGATCCCTGCCTGCCAATGCTGCTTCAGGCGTACAGCGAGGGTGCGCAGGCCCCGCTGCGCGAGATAGACGTCGTCAGGACCCGCGGTCTGCCCGAGCTCGTAGGTCGAGCTCCTCAGCTTCGCCCACGCCTCCTTGGTGCTGGTGATCGCCCCGAGCATCGCGTCCGAGTGTCCGACGAGGTACTTGGTTGCGGACTGCACCGAGACATCCGCCCCGTGCGCGAACGGTTTGAAGTACAGCGGCGTCGCCCAGGTGTTGTCGATGATGACGGTGGCGCCGTGCCTGTGGGCCACTTCCGCGATCGCCGGGACATCCTGCACTTCGAAAGTGAGCGAGCCGGGCGATTCAAGGTAGACCACGCGGGTTTCGGGGCGCATGAGCGACTCGATATCGCGCCCGATGAGAGGATCGAAGAAGGTCGTGGCCACCCCGAAGCGCTTGAGGATTCCACCGGCCAGAGTACGCGTCGGTCCGTACACGGTATCCGCCATGAGCACGTGGTCGCCCGAGGACAGGAAGGCGAGCAGGGCACCGGCGCATGCCGCCAACCCCGAGGGATAGACCACCGAGCGGTGGCCTCCCTCCAGAGCCGCGATCGCATCCTGCAGCGCGTGTGTCGTGGGCGTGCCGAAGCGCCCGTAATAGGTGACCGGGAGGTCCTGCAGCCATTCTTTGCGCCTGCGCCGATGCTCTTCGACGCTCGGCGACAGGAGCGTCGAAACGTGAAACACGGGGGGGTTCACAGCGCCGAGATGTTGCTCCGGGTGGCGGCCGCAATGGACGATCGTCGTCTCTTCGCGCATGGCGTTTTCCTTTGCTCTTGGAGTATCCGGAGGCCATTGTGGCAGAAGGCGGCGCGAATGAGCCGCTAGTCCGCGTCATGACATAGGAATAAATACTTTATAAATAATGAGATATAGACAGTTGTGAATTCATAAAATCAATATTATGATGTATCATATTGGGCACCAAGAGGTTAAGGGGACGCTTGCGCCCTCTGCACTCTGAGTGCGGAGCGGCGTTGCAGAGTGCCTTCGAGTTGCCGCCGAAATGGGGGAGCATTGCCGGTCGCGTCCCCGTCGCATGGAAGAACAGCGGGAGGAATCATGAATACCAGGTTCGTTAAGTCGTTCGTCGCCGCTCTTCTGGCCGCGGGCGCCCTTGCGCTCAGCGGTTGCACGGACACGACTACCGCTGCTTCGGGCGCCTCGACGGGCACCTTCGGTCCGGGCGGGGGCGGCACTCCCCCCGGGCAAGGCACGGTCGGCGCCACCGGCACGAGGATTCAGCTTCTGGTGAGCAATCCGCAGCTTCCTTCCTCGGGAACGACGACGGTCGACCTGACGGCGGTCGTCCTCGATGCGAGTGGGCAGGCGATCGCGGGCACAGCAGTGACCCTCTCCACGGGGACCGACCCCTCCGCGTTTGTTTCCGCAGTCAGCGGCGGCGGGTTGACCGACACGAACGGGGCGGTCACCGCCAAGCTCAATCTCGGCTCCAACAAGTCGAACCGCACCATTACGGTCACGGCCTCGACGCCGGACGGAGCTACGATAAGCAACACCGTCGGTGTCACGGGCACGGCCATCACCATCAGCGGCAACAGCTCCTTGGCCCTCGGCGCCTCCACAACGCTCACCTTCGCCCTGAAGGATTCGGCGGGGGTCCCGATTCCGAACGCGACGATGACCTTCGCCTCGCAGACCGGAAACAGCATCGCGCCCGCATCGACGATCACCGACGCCTCGGGCCAGATCACTGCAGTCGTCACTGCCACCGCTCCCGCCAACGACGTGCTCACTGCCAGCGCGGCAGGAGCCAGCAAGACGCAGGCGCTCACTATCAGCAGCGCAACCTTTGGCTTCACGACGCCGGCGCCCGCGACCGACATCCCCCTGAACACGCCAACACCCGTCTCGATTACCTGGACCAACGGCGGCCTAGGCGTGGTCGGTCAGGTCACCTTTTCGACGAGTCGTGGCACGATCACCGGCAGCCCCGCGACGAGCAACGGAGCGGGCGTCGCGTC
>Ga0326726_10002841_pt1 | contig 15845 bp, 12 predicted proteins | sample MHFenrmetagenome_2_FD_207603 | JGI IMG/M metagenome (GOLD analysis project Ga0326726, IMG submission 207603) | Lab enriched peat soil microbial communities from Michigan Hollow, Ithaca, NY, United States - MHF15MN | ecosystem: Environmental > Terrestrial > Soil > Wetlands > Peat | place: USA...
TAGATCTACACTATGCTGCTTTGATCGGCGCGAGCAAGGCTTATGGTACTGAGCCTTTTTCTGAGGTGGTGCCAAGGATAATATTGGATCTCATTAATCGAGTCTGTTCCCTATGACAGAAATCTCAACTCTTTCTCCAGTCCTAGATAATGAATGGATGGCCCGGTTCATTCTATTCCGTCACTGGATTCGCAAAAGTGAACCCCACGTCCGCCCCGATGCTTTTATCCCTCATCCTTATCCCAATCTGTCCGTGACTCGGCATATAGGTTTATCAGAACCCGAATTGTGGGGAATTGGTCAGGCAATCGCCGATAAGCGTCCTGCCACCCTTTATGGGCGTGCCGACCTGCAGGCCATAAGCGTCATCAAGAAATCCCTTCGCATCGTACCAACCGCTGAGCCCAAAAACCACGCCAACATAACAGGCTGGCCCGCGGATAAACCGAGCCAGAAAATCATCGCCCAGGAAATCGCAGCCGAAGCTCGCTTTGTTTCTAATCCGGATATTTTGCCCCTCCTATAGCAGAGAAATAGGGCTGATATTCACAATGATTGTTCTCGATCTTGCAAGTTAGCAGGTTTCAGGCATGGCTGTACCCTCTGAACACAAAACCGTCCAAGCCCGCATCCTCGCCTACAGCCAGGAGATTGGCTGGACCTATGTGTCGCGCTCAGAAGCTGAGACGCGGCGGGGTTTTGATCCGGACGGCACTACGCCCGAGGATCGGGCCCGGACGGCGTCGCTGTACTTCGGCGGCCTGCTCCACGCCCAGGTGTGCGCCTTTAACCCGAAATACAAGGAAACCGAGGGAGCGCTTATAGGCGAATTCCAGCGCCTCAACGCGGACATAGCCGGCAACCGCGACTTCCTCACCTACCTGCGCAACCAGGGGAAATGTTTCTGCGCCGAAGAGAGCCGGGAACTGGACCTGATGCTGATTGATTACGGCGACCTTACCCGTCCGCGCGAGCAGTGGCGGAACGTGTACGAGGTGACGGAGGAGTTTTACGTCCACAACGGGCGCTACGGGACGCGGGAGGACGTGGTCTTCCTCATCAACGGCATCCCGGTGCTGGTGATCGAGTGCAAGAACGCGAGCAAAGATGAGGCGATCCCGCTCGCGGTGGACCAGCTCCGCCGATATCACTCGGAGACCCCGGAGGTGATGGTGCCGGAGATGATCTTCTCCGCCACGGAGGCCATCGGCTTCGCCTACGGGGCGACTTGGAACACGGTGCGGCGGAACATTTTCAACTGGAAGCATGCCGAGGCGGGAAACCTCGAAGCCAAGGTGAAGAGTTTCTGCGCCGTGCCGCAGGTGCTGCGCTTGCTCAATGATTTCATCCTCTTCGCGGAGAAGGAAGAAGAGCTGCAAAAGTTTATCCTGCGGCAGCATCAGATGGGCGGGGTGGATAAGGTGGTGGCGCGAGCGCTCGACGCGCAACGCACGCGCGGGCTGGTCTGGCACACGCAGGGGAGCGGCAAGACCTACACGATGATCAAGGCGGCGGAAATACTCTTCAAAGCGCCCGAGGCGGAGAAACCCACCATCCTGCTGATGATCGACCGCAACGAGCTGGAAGATCAGATGCTCAAGAATCTCGCTTCGGTGGGCCTGGGCAACGTGGCCCACGCCAGGAGCATTGCGGCGTTGAACCGGCTGCTGCGGGAAGACTACCGGGGCATCATTGTGACGATGATCCACAAGTTCCGGGACATGCCGGCCGACCTCAACCTGCGGAAGAACATCCACGTCTTCATTGACGAAGCCCACCGCACGACGGGCGGCGACCTGGGTAATTTCCTGATGGCCGGCCTTCCCAATGCTACCTTCATCGGTTTCACCGGCACGCCGGTGGACAAGACGGCTTATGGCAAGGGAACGTTCAAGACCTTCGGCTGCGAGGACGACAGGGGCTACCTGCACAAATATTCCATCGCCGAGAGCATCGAGGACGGCACGACGCTGCCGCTTTACTACCAGCTTGCGCCGAACGAAATGCTGGTGCCGCACGAGATCATGGAAAAGGAGTTCCTGGCGCTGGCCGAGACGGAAGGCATCGCCGACATCGAGGAGCTGAACAAGATTCTCGAACGGGCGGTAAACCTGAAGAATTTCCTCAAAGGCAAGGAGCGCGTGAAGAAAGTGGCGGGATTGGTGGCGAACCACTATCGGGAGAACATCGAACCGCTGGGCTATAAGGCTTTCCTCGTGGCCGTGGACCGAGAAGCCTGCGCCTTCTACAAGGAAGCGCTGGATGCGATTCTGCCGCCGGCGTATTCGGAAATCGTCTTCACCGGGAACAACAATGACCCGGCGCACTTGAAGAAGTGGCATCTCGACCCGAAGCGGGAGCGGCAGATCCGCAAGGATTTCATCAAGGTGGGCGAATGGCCGAAGATTCTCATCGTTACCGAGAAGCTGCTCACCGGCTTCGACGCGCCGATCCTCTACGCAATGTACCTGGACAAGCCGATGCGCGACCACACGCTGCTCCAGGCCATCGCGCGGGTGAACCGGCCCTATGAAAACGAGGCGGCGGAGATGGTGAAGCCGCATGGCTTCGTCCTCGATTTTGTGGGCATCTTCGACAAGCTGGAAAAGGCGCTGGCCTTCGACAGCGACGAGGTCAACGCTATTGTCAAGGACCTCAACCTGCTGAAGCATCTTTTCAAGGCCAAGATGGAGACCAGGGCAGCGGCCTATCTGGCGCTGGTGGCGAGGAACTTCGATGACAAAGACGTGGACAACCTGATCGAGCACTTTCGGGACAAAGAACGGCGGAAGGAGTTCTTCAAGGAGTACAAGGAAATCGAGATGCTCTATGAGATCATTTCGCCCGATGCCTTCCTACGGCCCTTCATCGATCATTACGCCACGCTGTCCGGCATTTATGAGGTCGTGCGCAACGCGTATGCGCGCCGGGTGTATGTGGACCGCGCATTCCAGAAAAAGACCAACGAACTTGTGCAGAGGCACATTGGCGCCGCCATGGAGAGGCCGAAAGCGGAATACGTGGCGATTGACCGGTCCACCATCGAGACGATCAAGCAACGCGACGAGGGGAAAGCGACAAAGGTCATCAACCTGGTAAAGAGCATCGAAAAGACGGCAGAGGAAAACAGCGATGACCCGTTCCTCGTGGCGCTCTCGGAGCGCGCCAAAGCGGTGCAGGAGAGTTTCGAGGATCGACAGACCACCACGGAAGAGGCGCTGACCGCTTTGCTCAAGGAGATCGAGAAGAATGAGCAGCGGATGAAGGAACAGGCCGCCAAGGGACTGGATGGGCTGACCTATTTCGTTCTCTGCAAGCTCACCGACGACGGCATCCCGAACCCTGAGCCGGTAAGCAAGAAGGTGCGTGGAGCGTTCGCCAAGTTCCCGAATTGGCGGCGGAGCGAGGCAGAGCTGCGGGAGGTGCGAAAACAGGTGACCTTCGCCGTGGTTGCCGAAGAGGACGACATGGCCAAGGCGACCGCGACAGTAGATGCCCTATTCGTTCTGCTCCAGAAGAGTTTTCGCCCATGAACAAGTGGCGCGACAGGGAGGATTTCAAAGCCCGGGTGCTGGAGTGGTCCGGCAAGCTCGGGGTGAAGGCCAGCGCCGTCTATGTTCGCCCCATGCGCCGGAAGTGGGCTTCGTGTTCCACGGCGGGAACGTTCAGCTTCAACGACGAACTGCTTGGTCTGGACCGCGAGCTTGGCGACTACGTGATCGTCCACGAGCTGCTGCACTTCTCCGTGCCCAACCACGGCAAGCTATGGAAGAGCCTGATGCGGGCCTATCTCGGTGACTACGAGAAGATCGAGAACCGCTTGACACAAAGACCAGGGGGAACCTAACAACCTACTTTAGAGTGCGGCGACATGTCGCCGCTTTCAGAAGGCGCGACGTGTCGCGCCGAACAAGGCGCCGTCGTGCCGCCGGGCTTCACGCTCTTTACGTTCTCCCCCACCCGCTCAACTGCGATCCCCCCATGGCCCAGCACCACGGCACGGTGGGCCACGTGAGCTATGAGATCGGCTTCAGCCGCTACTTCTACCTCTACACTCGGCCATGGCCGCTTGAGGCGATAGAAGCCGACATCCCCGCTATCGCTGCTACCCTCGACCGGGAGACGGGTAAGGTCGATGGGCTCATTGCATAGATCCGCGAGGCCATTAAACGGCTCAAGGAGTTCCGCACTGGGCTCAACTCGGCGGCGGCGACGGGGGAAGAATCGATGTGAGACCGGAATAATGAATGATATGGGAAAGTGGCCATTTGAATCATTCCCATTGCTATTAAGAGATTGACGGAGAACTCTTAATAGCTTAGAATGGTAATAAGTTTTCCTTAATAGGAGCATGATCGGGTGAAGCGGGGGCGCACCGGCCGGTATGAAACCACCATTTTCGGCGGGGAGAGCGTGAAGGCTTTCATACCCCATCCCTTGCCACCTGACCCGCCCCTGGACCTGAAAAACCTCCACATCCCATTGGAGCAAGCCCTTCTCGCTCTGGGTCGGCTCGACAGTCTGTCCACGATCGTCCCCGATACCAGTCTTATCCTCTACAGCTTTATCCGCAAGGAAGCAGTGCTATCGTCACAAATTGAAGGCACACAGTCATCCCTTTCGGACCTGCTTCTCTTCGAACTGAATGAAGCGCCTGGGGTGCCGGTGGGTGATGTGGTGGAGGTTTCAAATTACGTAGCTTCCCTTGACCACGGTTTGAAACGGCTGCGCGGAGGCTTCCCCCTTTCAAATCGTCTTTTCCGGGAAATTCATGGCGTTCTGTTGTCGCGAGGCCGCGGCAGCCATAAGGATCCTGGCAATTTTCGCAGATCGCAGAACTGGATCGGCGGAACACGCCCCGGCAGCGCCAAGTTCGTACCCCCTCCACCGCAAGTTGTTCCGGACGCCATGAAGGACCTGGAAGTTTTCCTGCACGGTGAGAAAGACCAAATGCCGGTGCTCATCAAGGCTGGCCTTGCCCATGTCCAGTTCGAGACGATTCATCCCTTTCTTGATGGGAATGGCCGCCTGGGCAGGCTGCTGATCACTTTTCTGCTCTGCCATGCCGGCATCCTGCGCGAGCCGCTTCTATATCTTAGCATATACTTCAAGCAATACCGCGAGGATTACTACCGCTACCTTGACAGCGTGCGCACCGCAGGCGATTGGGAAGCCTGGTTAGGTTTTTATCTCGCAGGCGTACGTCAAACCGCCGACAATGCGGTAACCACGGCCCAACGGCTTATAAGCCTTTTCCGCGAAGATCGAGAGAGGATTCAGCGGGAGGGCCGCGCGGCCGGGTCGGGGTTGCGGGTCCATGGCGTAATGCAAGAGAGGCCACTGGTCACGATGCCGGAAGTGCAGGCGAGGGCTTCACTTTCCTTTCCGGCGGTATCGGCCGGCATGCAACTGCTGTCCCGTCTTGGCATCGCGAAGGAAATTACCGGTAAGAGGCGTGACCGCGTGTTTGCCTATTCCAAATACCTGGCCGTCCTAAACGAAGGAACGGAGCCGCTGTGACCGTGGAAATCTTGGCAAAGATCCTCGAGGAAGCCATTGAGAGCGCTCTTCTCCAGCATGGCGCCAGGACGCTGGGTTTATGCCGACTCGGACCGAGGGAAGTGCTGGATAGGCCACAGACTGTATTAGCACTCTCCCAGGAGACAAAAATGGATTACGACACTGACAAAATAGATGAATATACGCTGGCCCTTCTCTATTTAGTGGCTCACGGAAGAAATGAGGGCTTCGGCGCAAGGGCTTGGAAGACATTTGACTGGGACACGATGAATCGGCTTCATGAAAAAGGATACATATCCAATCCCATAAGCAAAGCGAAGTCCGTGGGGATGACCGAGGAAGGCTTTCGAAAGGCAAAGGAGCTATTTGAGCGGCATTTTGCCAAGAAATAAAATTGCCTTGAACGGAGAAAGCCCTGCAATTGGCGGGGCAGGCAGGGGCAGCTGGGGTCTGGATTATACGCGCAAGAAATTGTGCACGAGAGCCAGGAGAATTTGAAATGACGGGTCGGGAGAGGATCGAGGCGGTCTTGGCGTCGGGAATTCCGGATCGGGTGCCGGTATTCCCCAACATTCACTTCGGCACGGCGCGGTTTGGGGGGTATACGATCAAGGAATTTGCGACCGACGGTAAGAAGAATGCGGCCAGCCTCATCGGGGCCTGGAGGGAATTCGGGTACGACGGGGTCCAGGTTGGATCGGATGTGACCATCGAGGCGGAAGCTGTTGGGAGCCGGGTGAGTTATCCCGACGACAATATTCCTTCGGTCATCGAGCCCTTTCTTTCAGAGCCCCGGATTGACCGGCTGAAGATGCCGGACCCGTACCGGGACGGGAGGATGCCGGTTCTCCTCGAATCGACCCGGATCGCGGTTAAAGAGGTCGGGGAAAAGGCCTTTATCGTCTCCACGGTCATGGGGCCCTTGAACTGCGCCGGCCAGATCCGGGGAGTCGAGAACCTGATGCTCGATTTCTACGACCGGCCGGGATTTGTGGAGGAGCTGCTGGATTTCGCCGTAGAGGTGGGATCGGCTCACGGGCGGGCGCAAGTGGAAGCGGGAGCGCATGGGATTCTCATCGGCGAGGCCCTGGCCTCCCCGTCGATGATTTCCCCTGCTTTCTTCAAAAGATTCATCCGCGAACGGGAAAGAAGATTGATTCAGGCGTTGCGGGAGAGCGGCGCGAAGAACACGATTCTGCATATCTGCGGGGATATCCGCAGGATCCTGGCGGATTGCGCGCTGACCGGGACGAACCTGATCGACGTGGACTGGATGGTAGACATCGGTGAATTGATCCAGAATGAGGAGGTCCGCAATGCAAGGATAACCGCCCGGGGAAACCTGAACCCGGCGGGGGTGCTCCTCAGTAAAAACCCCGAGGACGTCATCCGGGAATCCCGGAGACTCATCGAGGCGAATAAAACCAGCGGCCGATTTATCCTCAGCGCCGGGTGCAATATGAGCCCCGCATCGGTCCCCGAAAACCTGCGGGCGATGGTCAAGGCCGCGGAAATGTTTGGTTGATTTTCGAATCCTGAACAGAAAGGGAGAAAGGTTGAACCTTAGACGGCTGAGGTCTAATTTGACGCAGAGAAAATCCGGAGATCGATTCTTCCTCCGGATCACACCAATGACTTATTGCGTTCCTCTCCGGAAAACCTGCGACTAACAGTGATCTATCGTCCGCAGAACCGAACGAACTTTGTCCTCAAATTCGCTCGGAATATCAATCTTGATTTGATCCAGTCTGGCATACCGTGCCGCTCTGTTTAGAACCTCCTTTTCGGTCTCTGCACAAATATAATCGCACTCTAACTCCATATCCCGACAATCCAGCAATTTGGCCATTTTTACACCCCCTTGTATATGATTCACCTCCGTTAGATTCTTACACAATTCCGAGATCTTTCTTTTGGGTCCTTAGTAATGTCCCCCCTCCTCGCGGGAGGGGACTTCGGCGCAAGCTCAGTCGATCGATAAAGGGGAGGGGGATAATCTCTTGATTCACCCCCACCCTCACCCTCCCCCGTCGAAGGGGGGGGACCGGAGAGAGATTTCAAATATCTTTGGCTAGAACTTACTAACTGGATTATCTGCAAACGTCTCACCCAGAACACACTCTTCCATTCTTTCCATACCCTACCTTTTTTGATGCCAGATTTCCCGAATGGTTCTTGAGATACCCTCATATATTTGGAAAAACGGCCATTGCCACCGCAGAATCGGTCGCCTCTGGCCCCCGGTCGTCCCAAATCTGGCATTTTCTACACGTCGCTGATCCGCAAAACGGGCTTGATGGTGTCGCCGTGCTTGGAATCGGCAATGGCCCGGTTGATGTCTCCGAAGTCATAGAATTTCAAGAGGCGGTCAAAGGGAAACTGGCCTGCCTGGTACAGATGAATCAGCTTAGGGATAAAATGCTGGGGCACGGCATCACCCTGAATGATGCCTAGGGTTTTCCTCCCTTCGGGGAGGGAATCCGTACCGGTCTCGCCGGTGAGAAGGGCCACAACGCCATGCGGGTTCAATACTTCAATGGCGAGTTGGTGCATCTGCGGGCTGGCCGTGGTTTCCACCACATAATCGACCCCGCTGCCGGTAATATCGCCTATGCAGGCGGCGACGTCTTGGCGGCGATTGTTGATCGTATGAGTGGCGCCCAACTGCATGGCGAGCTGGAGACGCTTGGGTTTCATATCGACACCAATGATCGGGTGCGCGCCGACGAGGCGGGCGGCCATGACCGCCGCTAGGCCGACCGCTCCCGTACCGAAGACGGCGATGCTCGCCCGGGTTGACACCTTTAGCGAGTTCATCACTGTGCCGGCTCCGGTCTGCAGGCCACAACCCAGCGGAGCTAAAACCTCCAGGGGCAGGTCTTTGGAAACTTTGACGAGATTGCGTTCCGTAGCCAGGCAATGGGTGGCGAAGGAAGACTGGCCGAAGAAGTGCCCGCGTACGCCGCTGCATTGCAAGGCGTTACTGCCATCCAGGCGCTGGAAGCCAAAGTTTGCCTCGTAGAAGTGCTGGCAATGGGCAGGGTGTCCGCTCCGGCATTGATGGCAGCGGCCGCAAGACTGATAAGAGAGCACCACATGGTCGCCGCGCTTGAGGCCCTTCACTTTCTTTCCCACCTTCTCCACCACGCCCGCGCCCTCATGACCCAGCACCACGGCATTGTCTGCCTCCTCCCAGCCGTCGCAAAAGGCTATATCGGTATGGCAGATACCCGAAGCTACCAAGCGCACCAGGACTTCCTCGTCCCGCGGGCCTTCCATCTCAAGGGATTCGATCTTCAAGGGGCCGCCCTTCTTGCGCAGGACGGCCGCCTGAATCTTGTGCACTTTTTCGCCGGAATTCTGACTCACCACTTACGAAGGAGCTCCCTAAAGTTTAAACGTCGTTGGCTGAGAGACCTTTCTTTTTGAGAACCTTGAACTGGACTCCGGCTTTCGCCGGAGTGACGAACATAAGTAAGAATTGGTTCTTTGTTGTCATTCCGGCGGAAGCCGGAATCCAGGATAATAAAAAGGTGAAATCTCTGTCCAGATAATTATGACCTCCTTATTAACTCCTTTGTCCCCGATCATTTTGGCCCAGGGCACTTGCCACTCAGCAGACTATGGATGCCTCGTTCCCGCATAAAGGCAGGAAGGCATGGTCAATTGTACGCCTTTCATGATGCTGATTTCAACCAATGGCGGGTCCCCTTCTGAGTTATAGCGGATGAAAAAAGCTTCAGTGAAATAATTGTGATTGGGCCGTGCGGCAAGAATTTCTTAGTGCTTGAGGGCTTTTCCATGAAACGCGCAGGGATGGCGCAATAGTGCAAAACAGGGAGAACTGTGTTAAATTTATACTTTGCGGATCGGGTAAATTGAATGAAGGGAGAGTTTCCGGGCAATGCGTAAGGAAGTAGTAAAGGCAGTCTTAGTCGTTTTCGTCGCCAGCTTCTGTACCATGGTCATCGAGCTGGTGGCCGGGAGAATCATGGCCCCCTACGTGGGGGTCTCGCTTTATACCTGGACCTCGATCATCGGAGTGGTTCTGGCCGGAATCAGCATCGGAGCGTATCTGGGCGGAACCCTTGCTGACCGGTATCCCACCCCAAAAACTTTGGGCTGGCTGCTCTTCGCTTCCGGGCTGGCCGCCCTCTCCATCTCTCCCCTAACCGGGGCCGTGGCCCGCTGGCAGCTGGAGACCAGCCTCATGATTCGCATCCTGGCGGTCACGGCGGTCATTTTCTTCGTTCCTTCCACTCTTCTGGGGATGATCTCCCCGGTGGTGGTTCGGCTTTCTTTGGATCGACTGGAGCGGTCGGGGAACGTGGTGGGAAAGATTTACGCCTTCTCCACCCTGGGATCGATCCTGGGAACCTTTGCCACCGGCTTCTTCCTGATCTCCTGGATGGGGACCCGGAACATCCTCCTCCTCATGTCCCTGATCCTGATCGTCTCCTCTCCTTTTTTCGGGGGCGCCTTCCTCAAGCGGCGGGTATTAATCGTTCTTTTCCCGGTTCTCTTCGTCTCTCTATGGGCGGTCCACGACCAAGCCTTTACCAAACAGCGCGACGAGCATTCCTATTATTTTAAGGAAACCGATTACTTCACCATCGAGCTGAAAAAAACGGAGAAGGAAAGCCGCCCCCTGGAAATGGTCGTCCTGGACAACCTGATCCATTCTTTTGTGGACCTGGAGGACCCGCTTCATCTGCAGTATGGATATGAAAGAAGCTATGCGGACCTCGTTGCCTGGAAAGCGAAAAACAACCCCAAGTTCCGGGCCCTGCTCATCGGGGGCGGAGGGTACACCTTCCCCCGGTTTTTGGAGGCCAAGTATCCCGAGGCCCAGATCGACGTGGTGGAGATCGACGCCCATTTGACCCAGCTGGCCTATGAACACCTGGGTCTTTCCCCGCAAACCCGGGTCCGGACCTTCAACGGCGATGCCCGCTGGACCCTGATGAACTTCAAGGAGAAGGGGGTCTATGATTTTATCTTCGGGGATGCTTTCAACGATCTCTCCATTCCCTACCACCTGACCACCAAGGAGTTTGGTTCTATTCTCCGCTCCCTCCTGAAGCCCGATGGCCTGCTGATCGCCAATGTAATTGACCATTTCCAAACCGGGCTCTTCATGCCTTCCTACGTGCGGACGCTGGAAGAAGTTTTTGGCCCTGGGAAGGTGGCCCTGGTTTCGGATTCCCCCTTCGAGGAGATGGGCATCAGCACCATGATCGTGGCCGCCAGCCCCGGCAGCCATTCATGGAAGGATGCCGAGAAGGTAAATCCGGGAAACTGCCACATCATCGCCCCCATCGAAGTGGACCAGAAGCTGAGGAATCGGTCCGCTGTCATCCTCACCGATGATTACGCCCCGGTGGACAACCTGACGGCGCCGATTTTCGAGGAAAGGTTCGGGAGGAAAAAAAGAGGATGAATGACACGAATTAGAAGTCAGGATTCAGGAACCAGGAAACAGGAACCAAGATCGAAACCGGATATTTTTTTTCCTGAATCCTGTAGCCTGATTCCTGAGTCCTGATTCCTGGGTCCCTATTCCTTTTTTCCTTCTTTCTCTTCTTCCACCACGATCCCGTACTTGCGGATTTTCTGCTGAAGGTTCTGCCGGAACATCTGAGCCTTGCGGGAGGCTTCAGAGATGTTCCAGTTGCTCTCCTTGAGGACCTGAGTAATATAGACCTTCTCGAATTCCTCCTTTGCTTTGCTGAAAGGGGCGTTGGCCCAACTCTCCTGGGCTGCCGCGCGGTCCGCTATCCGATTGATGAACTCTTCCGGGAGGTCGGTGATCTTGATCGTCTCTCCTTCCGCCATGGAGAGGGCGTATTCGATGATATGTTCCAGCTCGCGCACGTTTCCCGGCCATTTATAAGCCTGAAGGGCTTTCAAGGCTTGGGGATCGATGCGCTCCGCTTTCCGGTCCCCGCGGTACTTGGCCAAGAAATGATAGGCCAGGGAGGGAATGTCGTCCAGGCGTTCCCGCAATGGAGGCAGATGGATGGCGATCCCTTTGAGCCGGTAGTAGAGGTCCTGGCGGAACTCCCGCCTCTCCACCGCTTTTTCCAGGTCGCGGTTGGTGGCGGCGATGATGCGGATGTTCACCCGGAGGGGATGCGTGTCCCCCACGCGCATGACCTCCCCCTCCTGAATGGCCCGGAGCAGCTTTACCTGGAAGGAGGAAGCGGTTTCGGAAATCTCGTCGAGAAAGAGCGTCCCCCCATCGGCGGCCTCAATCAGGCCTTTCCGAGTGGAGACGGCCCCGGTAAAGGCCCCCTTCACATGGCCGAAGAGTTCGCTTTCCAAAACCCCTTCGGCGAGGGAGCCGCAGTTGAGAGGCAGGAACAGCTTCTCCCGCCTCCGGCTCCGGTCGTGGATGGCCTTGGCCACGAGCTCTTTCCCCGTTCCGGTTTCTCCCGTGAGGAGGATGTTGCTGTCGGTGTCGGCTACTTTCTGGACCATCTCGAAGACCCGCTGCAGGGCCGGGCTGTTGCCGATAATGTTCTCAAAGGGGCGCCGGGCCTGGAAATGCTCGCGCAAGAGAATATTCTCCGCCTCCAGCCGGCTGTGCTCCGCGGCCCGCTCGATGATCACCCGGACTTCGTCGGGGGTGAAGGGCTTGGGCAGGTAATCATAAGCCCCCTTCTGGATGGCTTCCACGGCGCTCTTGATGGTGGCATATCCGGTGATCATGATGACCACCAGGGAAGGCTGGGTCTTCTTCAATTCCTCCAGGAGCTGCATCCCGTCCATGCCGGGCATGCGGATATCACTGATGACGATATCGTAGTGTTTTTCTTGAACCTTCTTCAGAGCCTCCTCTCCATTCAGGGTATAGTCCGATGGGTATCCGCTCTTTTTAAGGATGGCCTGAAGGGATTTGCAGGTGTTGATCTGGTCGTCGACGATAAGAATCTGGGTCGGTTTTTCCATATCAGATTTTCTGCGTGGTGGACAAGGGGAAATCGATGGTAAAGGTCGTTCCCCGACCCACCGTGCTCTCCAGGCGATACAGGGCTCCGTAGTTTTTCAGAATTCCCGAGACAATATAAAGCCCCAACCCGGTTCCTTCCCCGGTGCCCTTGGTGGTAAAAAAGGGATCGAAGACCCGGGTCAAGTTTTCGGGCGGGATCCCGGGCCCAGTATCCTGAAAGACCACCCGGATGAAATGCCCGGCCATGGAAGGGGAAATGGAAAAATTTACATCTGGAGTTTCAACAAAACGAGTTCGGAGAAAGAGTTTCCTTTCTCCGGGGGAGAATTCGGATTTTTCTTTGGCTGAAGGATCGGGGGTCATGGCCTGAACCGAATTGAGAAGAAGATTGGTGAAAACCTGTTGCATCTGGCCGGAATCGGCGCGCACCAGAGGGAGTTCCTTGGCCAGGTCCATCCGGACTTCAATGCCTTCCATGACCTCCTGTTTTTCCAGGAGGAGAAGACTGATGTTCAAGACGTCGTTGAGGTCCACCCACTCCATGGATGGCTTGGACTCCCGAGAGAAGGAGAGAAGGTCAGAGACGATTCTCTTGGCTCGGTTCGCCTCTTTGAGGATAATGTCCAAACTTTCCCGAATCGGTTCCCCCTCCGGGGTGTCTTCCCGCAGGAGACTGCCGAAGGTCAGGATGGAGGTGAGAGGGTCGTTCATCTCGTGGGCCACCCCTGAGGCCAGCCGTCCGATGGCCACCAGTTTCTCGGTCTGGACCAACTCGGCCTGGGCCTTCTTCAAGTCCTCCTCCAGTTTCTTCTTTTCGGTCAAGTCCTTGATCACCCCCAGGGTTCCGATGACCGCTCCTCGCTCCTCCTTGAGCAGAGAAGCCGAGGTCAGGATGGGGATCACCCGCCCATTGCTAACCATCGTGGTTTCATAATTCATCAATTGGCCCCGCTTCCGGAGGATAGACATGATTTTACGAGCCTCCCCCAGCCCCCCCGAATACAACTGGCTCATGGGCACACCGAGAAGTTTCTCTTCCTGCCCGGCCTGGCCCAGAATAAGCTCCTGCATGGACCGGTAGGAAAAAGTGATCCGGCCCTTGGGGTCGGTGGCCACGATGGCAAAGACCGAGCACAGGACAATGTTCACGACTGTATCATAGGAATTGCGAAGTTCCTGGGCCGACTGCTGCAGCTGGGTTCGGCCTTGCTCCAGAGAGGCCACCATCTTATTGAAGGATTCGGCGAGCGCCCCGATTTCGTCCCTGGACTTCAGGGAGACCCCCTGGGAGAAATCTCCTTCGGCCACCTTCTGGGTCCCCCGCAGGAGCTGTCGAATGGGCTTCACCAGGAGCTGGCTGAAGTAGAAAGCCAGAACCACACCGATCAGCCCGGCTTGAACAGCAAAGAACCAGGCATAGGTCTGGGCCTTCCGGGTGGCCACCTGGATCGGCAGCCAGGAGAGGCCTATGGCCTGTTCGGCCATTTTCTCCAACTGGTGGCCCAAGGCTTCCAGTTCAGCGATCTTTTGGTCAGCCTCTTGGCGGTTTTCGGCGGGAAGGAGGAGACCAATGACCCGCTGGTAGTCCCTTAGGACTGCTTGGGCCTGGGTGAATTTAAAGAGGGATTCATTCTCATCCCCCAGGGCCCCCAGTTGGGAAAGAGACTCAGCTGCCCGGGAGGAAGCTTCCTGGATGCGCTGGAGGTAGAATTTTTCCCGGTAAAAGGCGAAGTTCTTCTCGTGCCGGCGCATGTCCAGAATGTTACTGTAATTCTGGTAGGCCTCCCTCACCCGGTGAGAGCTCTCGCTGATTCGTTGGGAGTTGACGTACAGTACCTCGGCGACCATGGCCGTGAGAATGGCCAGGGGGATAAAACCGAGGAGGAGTTTGGTCCCAATCCGCATGTTTCTAGTAAATCAAACGGGGGCTAAGGGTAAGAAAAAAGTTTCGTATGCCCGGGTCTCGCCCCGTCCCGGGGTTGAGAACATATCTCGGAACGCTATCGTTATCCATGATTTCCGAACGACTCATATTCTATTGAAATTATAGGGTTAAATTGAAAAAAGAAGCAAGTGAAAAGAGAAGCAGGAAAAAAAGTGAAGGAGGCAAGAGTCGTTGGTGCTTTGACTTCGTTTTCCGATTTCGCTATAATTCCAACTAATGCCCAACCAAGCCATTATCCCCCGCTTAGAAGAAGGGATGAAGAAATATCACCTCCCCCTGATGCCGGTGATCTGGGGCATCACCTGCCTGATCATCGGAATCCTGGTGGCCATCGGACTCTACAGTTATTCCTCTGCGGAGAAGGCCATGGCCGACCAGTTCAACCAGCAGCAGCTCGTCCTGGCCCAGCAGGGCGCCCAGGGGATGGAAAAATATTTGGATACCCTCCGGCAGACCCTGATGGTCCTGACCTGGACCCCCGAAGCCCGGAACCTGAAGAAGGAGGGCAGCGAAGAAAACCTGAAGGCTCTTTGGGAAGCATCCGGGGGGGCTTTTGATTTCCTCTTCCAGATCGATGGCCGGGGGAAATTGCTTTCCTCCTATCCATCGAAAAAGCTGGAGGGCCTAGCCGGGGAATTTCTCCATCTTCGGCCCGATCTGGAGAAGGCGCGGAGCACGGGGAAATCGGTAGTGGTTCACGCGGCTTCTTTCCCGGGGGAGAAAACTCCAAATTCACCTTCTCGTTTCGGGTCTATCCTGATTTTGTCTCCTGTTTTCCAGGGTCCGGAGCCCGCAGGCTTTCTGGGTGCCGGGGTCGACTTTAAAAGAATCTACGAGCAATTCGTTCACCCCATCAGCTCCGGTGCCCGGGGGTCTTCCTGGATGATCGACGGGGAAGGGAGATTCATCGCTCATGAAGACCCCAGCTTCATGGGAAAAGACGCCTTTTCCGCGCGCAAAGACCGAGACCCGGGCCTTTCATCAGATCAGATCGACCGGATCATGCGAGAGAAGATGCTGGCCGGCCAAGCAGGCACGGGTGAATATGCCAGCGGGTGGCATCAGGGAGAGCAAGGGCGGATCAAGAAATTGGTCGCCTACGCCCCGGTCCGCCTGGACAGCCAGGTTTGGTCCGTGGCCGTGATCGTCCCATATTCGGATGTGACCCAATTGGTCTGGGGGAGCTTCCGGAATTCGGCCATCCTCATCCTGGTTATGGCCTGCATTCTCTTAGCCGGGACTTACGTGGGGCACAAGATCAACCAGGAGCGGGTCCGGGCGGCGGAGAAAGTCAAGTGGGGAGAGGAAATCCTGCGCAGCCAGAACCGCCTTCAAGCGCTCTTTGACGGGGCCCCGGATGCCATTGCCATCGTGGACAGGAACTACCGTATCCTCATGGTCAATAAAACCGCCCAGACCTGGTATAAA
>Ga0326726_10002842_pt1 | contig 15845 bp, 15 predicted proteins | sample MHFenrmetagenome_2_FD_207603 | JGI IMG/M metagenome (GOLD analysis project Ga0326726, IMG submission 207603) | Lab enriched peat soil microbial communities from Michigan Hollow, Ithaca, NY, United States - MHF15MN | ecosystem: Environmental > Terrestrial > Soil > Wetlands > Peat | place: USA...
GCCTCGCCACGGTCTTGCGCGGCTTGGGGTTCATGCCTGCCGCGCCCGGGCAAAGGCCTGGAACTGGTCCGCCGTCTTCGCGTTGAGCAGGTCCCCGCGCGTGAGCCAGCCCTTGCGCGCAACGCCCACGCCGTAGCGCATGTTCGCCAGGCCGGCCCGACCGTGGGCGTCCGCGCCGATCGCGATCATGACGCCGAGCTCCCGGGCCCGCCGCAGCACCCTCCAGTCAAGATCGAGGCGGTGGGGATCGGCGTTGATCTCGATGGCGATGCCGCCGGCGGCCGCTTTGCGGAAGATCTGCTCCAGGTCGAGCGGGTACGCGTCCCGGGAGAGGAGCAGCCGGCCGGTGGGATGTCCCAGGATGGTGAGATAGGGACTGTCCATCGCGCGGAGCACCCTCGCGGTCATTTCGGTTTCCATCATCGCGAAACGGGAGTGGATCGATCCGATCACGAAATCGAACCCCGCCAGCGTGACGTCGTCATAGTCGAGCTGGCCGTCGGCAAGGATGTCGGATTCGATGCCCTTGAGCAACCGGATGCCGATGCCCGAGGCGTTGAGCGCATCCACCTCGGCCCACTGGCGGTGCAGGTCATCGACCGAGAGCCCGCCGGCGTAGGCCGCGGCCCTGCTGTGGTCGGTGATCCCCACGTAGGCATAGCCCGCCTCGCGGCAGGCCACCGCCAGCTCCTCCACCGTGAGGTTGCCGTCGGAGTAGTTGGTGTGGCAATGCAGCAGGCCGAGGAGGTCGGAATCCTCCACGAGCCGCGGCAGCGGACCGGACCGGGCCCGCTCGATCTCATCGCCCCCCTCCCGAAGCTCGGGGGGGATCTCGGCCAGGCCCAGCGCGCCGTACAATGCCGCTTCGTCGGGGGTGGGAACGAAGGCATTCCCCTTCCAGAGCGCGGCCGCGTTGAGCCCGAATCCGAGCGTGGCCGCGTGCGCCGCCAGCCGCTCCAGGTGCGTTGCGCTGCCGGTCGCCTGCACCAGCACGGCGCCGAAATTGGCGGCGGGCGTTACCACGATGCGCGCTCCCATCCCGCCCGGGGTGCGGAGCGTCACCCGCCGCTCGTCTTCCCCGGCGATCTCATCCAGCCCGGGCACCTGAGCCAGCGAGGTGAACACGTCCGCGGCGGGAACCTCCGCCGCCAGGACGAGCACGAGCTCCCGCACCAGCTCGGCGCGACGCCGGACCTCGCCGGCGACGACGGCCCGGGACACGCCCGGCAGCCGCTCCAGGGCGCCGCGGAGCAGCTCCGCCTCCTCGTCGGCGTGGTGCGAGAGGCGGAACGCCTGGACCCGGCGAAGGAATCCGATCCCTCGGAGCACGGTCTGGGCGGTCTTGGGTCCGAAGCCGGGGAGCGCCGCAAGGCGGCCGTCGCGCGCGGCGTCCTCGAGCTCCGCCAGGGTCTCGATCCCGAGCTGCTCATGAATGGTGCGGATGCGCGAGACGCCCAGGCCCGAGATGCGCAGCATTTCCACCACCCCGGGTGGAATGTCCTCGCGCAGCTGCTCCAGCAGCTCGCACCGGCCCACCGTCACGAGCTCCTTCACGATGCCGAGGGTGGCCGGCCCCACGCCCTTGGTGGCGGCGAGCGATCCATCCGCCAGCGCCTGGGCCGGATCGACGCCCAGGCCGCGCACCGCCTTGGCCGAGGCGCGAAAGGCCCGTACCCGGAATTGATTCTGTCCCTGGAGCTCCAGGCAGGCGGCGATCTGTTCCAGGACTCCGGCGACGCCGGCGCGGTCGACGCTCATGACGACAGCCTCCAGGCGAGCTCGAGCAGCTCCTCCGCGCCGACAATCGAAGCCAGGCCGGCCCGCTCCGCGCCAGGCAGGGTGCCGGCGAACAGCCGTGAGCCGTCGGCCCGCGCCAGCCCCGGGGGCCGCGGACCGGCCACCTCGACCGCGGTGAAGCCGGCTCGCCCGGGGTGCAGGCCGAAGATGGCGAGCACCGCAAGCTCTTCCCCGCTCCGGAATGCGAACCATCCGTCCAGTGGTTCGGCGGGTCCCGCTTCCACCGGAACCCCCCAGACTCGCAGCGGGGCAAGCTGGAGATAGTGGGGCCGTCCCGGCGGGACCGCCGCCCCGCCGGATATGACGCCGAGCAGCGCCGATTCCAGCGCGGGCGTATCGACCGGCACGGTCAGCTCGCCATCGTTCCAGTAGAGATACGCATGGTGCAGGAAGGCGGCCATGGTGCCGATTCCAGCGCCGAGTCCCTCCTCGGGCTCGATCTCCCGCAGGAGCTCCACCACCTCTCGTACCATCAGGAATGCGTCGCGGTCTCTCGGATCCCGGGCGGCGGCGGCAAGGCCCCGCCGCAACGCGGGGAACCGTTCCGGCCCGAGGCTGCCCATCACCAGCCCGAACGGCGTTGCACGCCCGGGGGCGTTCACGGAGTGCGCGGGAGGAAGCCGTCCAGCGCCCGGGTGAATCGCTCCGGGGCCTCGACGTAGGGTACATGCCCGCACTCGGGAATCCGCTCCAGCGGAGCCTTCAGGAAACCCGCGAGGGTCGCGGCGGTTTCGATGGGGATCGGGTCATCCTCGCCATGCAGAACCATCGCCGAAAGGTGGAGGCCCGCCAGCCCTGGCCGCAAATCGAAGTCGCCCAGGCTCTCCCAGACTTCCTGCTGGGTACGGCCGGTGATGCGAAACGGCGTGAGATCGGCGGCCTTGCGCCAGTCGTGGAAGTAGCCGGCGACGGAGAACTCGAACATGCGCCGCCGGTAGTCTTCGGGGCGGAGCTCGCGCAGGCCCCCGTCCTGCACTCTGCGCCGGGCCGACTGGATGTCGGGAGCGGCGTTCCGCGCCGCCAGGCGCCGCTCGAATTCGGCCCGCGCCTGACGCCACACCGGGGCGCACGACACCAGGGCCAGGCGATCGACCCGGTCGGGATGCTCCAGCGCGTAGAGCAGCGCGAGCAGTCCGCCCCAGGAGTATCCCGCGATCGACAGCCGCTCGATGCCCCACACGATTCGCAGCGCCTCGAGATCTCCCACCTGTTCCCGCCAGCCCACCGGCACCTCGCGCGCGACCGCGGAACGCCCCCCGCCCCGCTGATCGTAGTAGATCAACGTCCGGCCGGTGGCCAATCGGTCAAAGCCCGGGAGGAGATAGTCGTAGTGCGCGCCGGGACCGCCATGCAGCACGGTGGTCGGGGGCCCCGAGCCGATCCGCCGCTCGAAGAGGGTGACGCCGCGAATCGCGCGCTCGGCGGTGGATTCCGTCATGCGCCGACTGGATCGCCGGGCATGCCGTTACAGGAGCACGGCAAGCGCATCCGCAACCTTCCGGACTTCCGCCAGCTCGGCGGCGTCGAACGGGTCCGGGACGTCGGAGTCCACGTCGATCTGGCCAAGAATCAGGTCGCCGCGGCGGATCAGCACCACCAGCTCCGAGCGGGTGAACAGGTTGCACGCGATGTAGTTGTCGATGCCGCGGACGTCCCCGACGTTCTGGTCCGTGCCGGTCGCCACGGCCGTGCCGCACACTCCCCGACCGACCGGAATCCGGACGTGTTCGGTGGGGCGCCCCGCGAACGTTTCGAGCACCAGCTCCTGCCCGTACAACATGTACAGGTAGACCGAGGTGTACGGGGGGCCGGCGGCCCGGATGTGCTCGGCGGCCAGACGCAGCAACTCCTGCCTGCCGACCTCGCGCGTGAAGGCCCCGCGGAGCGCCGCGACGATCTTTCCCGCCTGCAATACCGGCATTCGGTCACTCCGAGCTGTCGTTTTCATGAATACGGCGGGTTCATTGCCCGCTCCGGAAATTAAACCTATCTTGCGCCTCTACTTGCGCGGGGACACGACCGACGATGGCGAGTCCATATCCGTTGGCGGCTGTGTTGGGCTCTCTGGTGTTCGTCATGCGCCATGAACGCGGCGCCCCGGAACATCAACAATCCCTGCTCCGGATGTTCCGCGCGATTCTCCCCCAAGGCGAGATCCTGATCGAGGCCGCTCCCAGCGGACTTCGACTCGGTGGGGAGGTTGTTCCGCTCGACGCGCCGGGCGCCTCGCTCCTGAGCGAGCAGCTCCTGCTTCACGAAATCCAGGCCGTCGTGATCCCGGCCGACCTCGCCGATGGCGACCTCCTGCGCTTCGCGGCGGTCATGGCCGCCTTCCCCGGAACCTATCCCACGTACGAAGACGTGGTCGCTGCGCTCGGCGAGACCAGCAAGCGGGTCCGGCTGACACGCGCCAGCGGAGATTTCGAAATCTTCGCCGGAACCGATCGCGCCAATACCGCGCTCGAGTCGATCGGGGAGACTCCCTCGGGCCCGCACCAGTTCCAGCCCGTGGATCTCGATCCCGGCTCGGCGCAGGGCACCGAATCGGTAGCTGCGCCCGTCGGCGGGGTGGCGCCGGAAGCCCGTCCGGACATGGAAACGCTGCTCGCCCGGTGCCGCGACGCGATCGATCGGCAGGACTGGGAGAGTCTGCTGGAGGCGGCGGTGGTGGTGGTGGAAGGCGAGAACGCCATCGCGGCGGACCTGACGGGAAGCCTCCTCCGGGTCGAATTCAAGCAGCTGATGTCCCGGAGGGTCCTGGGGATGATCGCCCGGCTGGCCCACGGCGAGCGCAAGCAGGAAGCCATCACGGTGCTCCGCCGCTTCGGCATCGAGGGCACCGAGGTGCTCATGGATCTCCTGGTGGAGGCCACGAACATCGGCGATCGCCGCGGGTTCTACTCCGCCCTGGTGCAGATGAACGAGGGCACCACCGTCATCGTGCAGCACCTGACCCACCCCCAGTGGTACGTGGTCCGCAACGCCGCCGATCTCTGCGGCGAGCTGGCGCTGGCCGAAGCGGTTCCGGCGCTGGCGAGGCAAATCCGTCATCCCGACGAACGGGTGCGCAAGGCGGTTGCCGAAGCGTTGGGGAAGATCTCGACCCCGCTGGCGATGGAAACCCTGGCCAAGATGCTGTCCGATCCGGCTCCGGCGGTGCGCCTGCAGGCGGTGGCGCACCTGCGCGGCCGCCGGGTGCGGGGAATGACCGGCCCGATCGGCGAGCTGCTGCAGCAGGAAGATGATACCGGAGTCCAGCACGAGGCGCTGCTCGCTCTGGGACGAATCGGCTCCCCGGAAGCGATCGTGCTCCTGACCGAATGGGCGGCGGCGGGAGGAATCCTCAGAAAAAGGCCGACCGCGGCACGGCTCACCGCGCTGCAGGCCCTCGCGCTCGCCGGTCCGGCCGCCGTCACCGCCCTCACCACACTGCAGCGGGACCCCACCAAGGAAATCCGGGAGGCGGCGGAGGCCACCCTCCAGGCGCTGAGCCGCTAAGGCTACCGGGGAACGAAGTCGCTGTCGGGGGTCACCCGGCGCACGAATTCGGCGAGGAGCCGGGCCGCCCGGTCCAGGTCCTCCAGAGCCACCATTTCGTTGGGGCTGTGCATGTAGCGAATCGGCACCGACACCAGGCCGGTCGCGATGCCGCGATGCGCGCCGGAGATGGAGTCCGCGTCCGTTCCGGTATCCCGCGCGGCCGCCTGAATCACGAACGGGATTCCCTCCGCTTCCGCCACTCGCACCAGCATATCGAACACCCCGGTGTTGACGGCCGAGCCCCGGCTCAGCACGACGCCACCCCCCAGCGCCACGTCTCCGTGCTTCTTCTTTTCCACGCCGGGGGTATCGGTGGCATGGGTGACGTCCACGACGATCGCGGCGAGCGGGGTGAGCCCGGTGGCCGATGTACGGGCGCCGCCGCCGCCGCCAAACGCGATCTCCTCCTGGGCGGTGGCCACGGCCGTCACCGCCACCCCGGTGGGCCCGCCGGCGATCCGGCGCAGCGCCTCGAGCACGACGAACGCGCCGATCCGGTTGTCCAGGCTCCGGCTCACCAGCCGCTCGTTCGGCAGCCGCAGCACCGAGGAGGCGAGTACGCCGGCGTCGCCCACCCGGACCCGCTCGGCGGCCTCGGCCTTCGACCCGGCGCCCACGTCGATCCAGAGGTCCGCGGCCTTCGAGACCTTTTCCCGCTGCTCCTTGTCGAGGAGATGGATCGCGGGCTTGCCAATCAGGCCGGTCACCGGTCCGTCCCGCCCGAGCAGCGTCACCCGCTGTCCGACGAAGACCTGCGGGTCCCACCCGCCGATGGGCTCGAACCAGAGGTAGCCCTGGTCGTCTATGTGCACGACCATGAGTCCGATTTCGTCAATGTGACCGGCGAGCATGATGGGCGGGGTACCGGCAGCCCCCCCATGCAACGTGGCAAAGGAATTCCCGCTGACGTCGACCCGGACCGCATCCGCGAAGCCCTGCGCTTCGCTGCGCCAGCGCCGCGCCGGCGCGGCCTCGAATCCTGAGGGACCGGGAGCATCGAGCAACGCAGTCAAGAACGTCAGCGAGGCGTCGGTCAGCATCGGGTGCTCTGCACGCAAGGGTGGGAAAGCCCTGCATAATGGCGCCGCCGGACCCGCTCGCCAACCCCTCAGTTCTTAGATAATTTCAGGCCGGCCGGTGCCCGGAGCGCGAAGGGAGAATCCCGATGTTCAGAGCATGGATCGGCACCCTGGGCGCCTGGGCGGTGTTCGCGTCTCAGGCGGCGGCCCAGGGGACGGACGACTGCTTTCCTCCGAAGTCGTCCAATGAGGCGCGCCTGATGGCCAAGTTCGACGTCCCCCTCGCATTCAGCGCGGTGGCGGCGCCCAGGCACCTAGCTTCCGGCCGATGGGAGCTGGGATTCGAGCTGAGCTATGTGCCCGGCGTGGATCCGGCGCTCGCGATCCCGACCGAATGCCGGCCGGGAAAGCTGCGTCCCGAGAATACCGACCTGATCCCCGCGCTGCCTCGGCCGAGAGTCGCGATCGGCCTGCCGGGGGGATTCGCGCTGGAGGCGAGCTGGATTCCCCCGCTCCGCATCTCGGAGGCCCGGGCCAATCTGGTGGGCGTCGCCGTGTCGCACACCACCACCCTGCGGGGCGGAGCGGTGCGGCTCGGCATCCGGGCGCACGGGACCTTCGGCGTGATCCACGGACCGATCACCTGCGATGACGCGGCCTTGCAGGACGCAACCAGCGAATGCTACCAGGGCACCCGTTCCGACGACGCCTTCCATCCCAACGTCTTCGGAGTCGAAGGAGCCGTGGGCTGGCGCCTCGGCACGTCCCTCCGGCCCTACATGGGCGCGGGATACAACCGCCTGGCCCCGCGATTCCGGGTCAACTTCACCAACCAGTTCGCCCAGACGGATCGCCGGCGGGTGACCGTGAACCTGGACCGGGGAGTGCTCTTCGCCGGGGCGAGCTGGCGCGCCACCCCCGCCTTCGAGCTGAGCGGCGAGGTCTACTCGCCCCCGACCGACGCGGTAACCGTGCGGGTGGCGGGGCGAGTGGTGCTCGGGAAGCGCGGAGCCGGCGGCGAGGGATGACCGGCGCGCGCTAGGGGTTGGCGCGTCGGACTGTCCAATCTCCTCGCCGGGCTCCCGGCACGATCCGCCAGTCCGGCAAGAGCTCGAGCACCCATCCCGGGCCGGTGAGCCGCCGTCCCGCGGTATCCGCCGGCGCGGGAACGATGGCGCGCAGAAAATCCCCGGAAATCAGTCCGCCCGACGCATCGCACTGCAGCACGCCCCAGCGGTCGGTCAGCCGGAGACTTCCGTAGACCGTGCCCGCAGCGTCGAGGGCCTCGACCTGGCCGGGATCGAATCCGAACTTCATCTCCCCAAGCGGCAGCTCCAGCACCGGTCCGCTCTCAAACCGCTTGCGGAGCGAGGCGAGATGGGCGATCCGCTTGGTGGCGCGGACCTGCTCTTCCTTGCGGACCGCGGCATATCCGTAAGGAGCCGCCCGGGTCGCGATGCTCGCGGCATGCGGCGGAGCTCCCCCATGCAGGGCCGCCTCCAGCACGAACGCGAGATCACTCGCACGCGAGAGGGAGGCGCGCCACCCCGGCGCCAGGGCGTCGAGGAATTGCCCGTACGCCGGTCCGGTCTGGTACGCGAAGCTCCGCTCGGGATGGGTCAGCGTGTCGAGGACGGCCAGGCGGTCCTCGACCAGAGTGCGCCGCACTTCCTCGGATCCGGCCCCCAGCACGACTCCGGTGTACTCGGCGAGGCCCTCGTTCAGCTCGAGGGCCCGCTCGGTGGAATCGGATCCCGGAAACAGCGTGCGCCGGGTGCGGCGAAAGGCAATCGCATCACGCAGCGCCCGGGTACGCCCCGCGCCCTCGAGCAACAGTGCCCGCCGCAGCGCGCGGCCCTCGAGCCGGAGCCAGATCCGGCCGTCCCGCTCCGCCAGGTGGGAGTTCCCCGGATTGGTGAGCGGAAACCCGAGGCTGTCCTGCACCCGGTGCCACAACTCGTGGCCGAACAGCACGCCCCGCGACAGCGAGTCGGCCCCAATCGGCCAGGCCAGCATCGCCCAGCTCTTCCCGCCCCAGTGCACGCCGGTGTTGCTCACGTTTTCGGAGGGCGGCAGCGTCCCGGTGTAGAACGAGCCGAAGGGCCGCAGCAACCCTTCGGCGTCCGGCGTGTCGGTGAGGATGGCCCGGCTGATACGATCCGCGAAGAGCAGCGGGCCCGCCAGGGAGCGGCCCCAGAGCCGCCCCGCGTCGCGGGAGGTGAGCGCGGCCGCTTCCAGGAAATAGCGCCGGGCCACCATGGTGTCGATCGGCGCGCCGGGAGACTCCTGGGCCGACGACCCCGCCGGCAACGCGAGGAGCGCGGCGCCCCGGAGGAGTAACGCGGGAAGGCAGAGACGCGGCATCAAAGGCAGGATGCGCGGGCCTCGAGTTGGGTCGCCGGAGGAGCAATCAGCCGGCGGATTCGCCGGGCGCCGCATGCTTCCGGGTCGGATCGGCCAGGAGCCGCTCGGTGAAGTCGAGCCGCTCGGCGAGCTCGTTCACCTCATGACGCAGCGATTCGATCTCGTCCATCAGCTCCTGGGGCACACCGTGGGTCAAGGCGTTGGCGTCCTCGGGATCCCAGAGCGAGACCCGCCGGTCGTTCACGTCGCGGAATTCCCCGCTGGCGATGGTGATCAGATCGTAGAGATACCAGAGTCCCAGGCCGCCGAAGGTGCAGAGCTGCAGGAGCCCGGTGCCGATCTTGCCGACGTAGAAGCGGTGCGCCCCGAACACCCCCAGCGGGATGCAGAGCGCGAGCGCGACGGCGCGGGACTTGTCCGAGGGGGCGTTGGCCATGACCGGGACGATACCACCGTCCCGGCATAAGTCCAGAGCGCCAGGGGGGTCAGCGGCCGGCCGCCACCTCGGCCCCGAGGTGGGCCGTCGCGGCAACCAGGGCGTCGAAGTCCTCCCGGCGGCTCCGGTGGTTGGTGATGGCGACCCGGATCGCGAATCGGCCGTGCAGCAGCGTGGACGACGGCACCGCGATGCCCCGCTCCTGAATCCGGATCAGGATTTCGCGGTTCATCGCGTTCAGTGCGTCCTCCGGCCGTGGGGCCGCGCCTGCGTCCCCCACGTAGCGCAGGCAGACAATGTTGAGCGGCACCGGCGCCAGCAGCTCGAGCTCCGGGTGGCGGTGCACCTTGCCGGCGAGGTACTTGGCCTGGGCCACGTTTTGTTCGATCAGCCGGGCGTACTTGGCGACGCCGTGCTCCTGCAAGAGCATCCAGACCTTGAGGCCGCGGAACTCGCGGGACAGCTCCGGCCCGAGCGATCCGGGATCGTGATCGTTGGGCGCCGCACCCCGCGCCTCCCGCGAGAGGTAGCTCGCGTGCGCGGCAAAGGGACGCCGGTGCGCCTCGGGGTCGCGCACCAGCACGCATCCCACGTCATAGGGCATGTAGAGCCACTTGTGCAGATCGAACGCGATCGAGTCGGCGCGATCCATGCCCGCCACCAGGGGACGCAGCTGGTCGGAGATCGCGGCCAGCGCGCCGAACGCGCCGTCGACATGGAACCAGAGCCCTTCCCGCCGACACAGATCCGCGAGGGCGGTGAGATCGTCGATCGCCCCGGTGTTGACCGTGCCCGCGTTGCCGATCACGCAGAACGGGCGCCGGCCGGCCGCGCGGTCGGCACCGATGGCCCGGGCCAGCGCGGCGATGTCGATCCGGTACTCGGCGTCGACCGGAACGGCATGCAGGGCCCGCTGGCCCAGTCCGAGCAGCCGGACCGCCTTGTCCACCGAGTTGTGGGTTTGCGCCGAGGCGTAGTACACCGGTCCGCCCGGAATCACGCCGATACCTTCCTCGCTGATCCGAGGGTCCCCGGCGTCCCGCGCCGCGGCCAGCGCGACCAGGTTGGCCACCGAGCCGCCGGTCACCAGCACGCCGCTCGCCTCGGCGGGGAAGCCCACCATCGTCTTGCACCAGTCGATCACCTGCTCCTCGACGTAGGGAGCCGCCTGGTGGCCCCCACCCGCATTGGTGTTCAGGACCGCGGTCGCGAGCTCCGCCAGAGCGCCGCTGGGACTTCCGGTCCCGTTGACCCAACCCCAGAAGCGGGGATGGACATTCCCCCAGGGATACGGCAGCACCGAGGTGCGAAACTCGTCCCAGCTCCCCTTGAGCCCCGAGCCCTGATGGGGGAGCGGGCGGCGGAGCGCCGCGCGAACCTCCTCCGGCACCGGCTGCCAGGCTGGACGATCCCGCACGGTGCGGAGCCAGTCCAGCAACTCGCTCAGCACGGCGTGGCTGTGGGCGCTGAACTCGTCCCAGGAGGCGGGGTCGAGGGATTCTTCGAAACGGTCCGGCATCGGGGTGATCCTCTTGCGGCGGGGCTCGGGAAGGGGGAAGATACCCGCTCGATGCCATACGACCACCGGAATCCGGACACCACAATGCCGCTTGCCGCCGCGCTGCTCATCGCCTTGCTGGCCCACCAGCCGTCGCACGCGTCGGCCGGAGGCCCGTCGGTCCGGGCCGACACCTCTCTCCGCGCGCGGGTCGCCGCGTGGCGTGCCGCCCACGAGGGCGAGATCTTCCGGGAGTACGTGGAGTTACTGGCGATCCCGAATCTCGCATCCGATTCGGTGAACATCCGGCGGAATGCCGCGGCCATCGTCCGGATGCTCGAGCGTCGCGGCGTCGCGGCCCGCCTGCTCGAGACGCCGGGTTCACCACCGGCGGTCTATGGAGAGCTGCCCGCGGCCGGCGCCACCCGCACCGTCGTCCTCTACGCGCACTACGACGGGCAGCCGGTGGACACCGCCCGCTGGGTCTCCCCGCCGTGGAAGCCGGTACTGCGCGACAGGGCCCTGTTTGCCGGCGGAAAGGACATTCCGTTCCCCGCGGCCGGGGCGCGCTTCGATCCCGAGTGGCGGCTCTACGCCCGCTCGACCGGAGACGACAAGGGCTCGATCATCACGCAGCTCTCCGCGCTGGATGCGCTCCGCGCGCTGGGTGTGCGACCGAGCGTCAACCTGAAGTTCTTCTTCGAAGGGGAGGAGGAGGCCGGCTCCACCCACCTCCGCGACATGCTGACCCGCCACGCCGGAGAGCTCCGGGCCGATCTCTGGCTGATGGGGGATGGCCCGGTGAACCAGACCCGGCGGCAACAGCTCAGCTTCGGCGTCCGCGGCGACATGGGACTTCAACTCACCGTCTACGGCCCGGCCCGGCCGCTGCACAGCGGGCACTACGGCAACTGGGCGCCGAACCCCGACGTCATGCTGGTCCATCTGCTCGCGTCGATGCGGGACGAAGAGGGCCGCATCCTGATCGAGCACTACTATGACGACGTGCAACCGGTGAGCGCCGCGGAACGGACGGCCCTGGCCACCGTCCCGCCGATGGAAGAGCAGCTGCTGGGCGAGCTCCGACTCGGCCGTAGCGAAGGCGCCCCGGCCTCCCTCGGCGAACGGATCCTGCTCCCCGGTCTCAATGTCAGCGGGCTTTCGGGTGGCCGGACCGGGTCCGCCGCGGCCAACGTCATCGTGCCGGAGGCGACAGCGTTCGTGGATATCCGGATGGTGCCGAATCAGGTGCCCGAACGGGTCAAGCAGCTGATCATCGAGCACCTCGGGACGCAGGGATATTTCGTGGTGAGCAACGATCCCGATTCGGCCACTCGGCGCACTCATCCGAAGGTCGTGAAGGCGGTGTTCAGCGACGGATACCCCGCGTCGCGGCTGTCCCTCGACCTTGCGGTTTCCCGGGCGGTCATCGCGGCAACGTCGCAGGCGGTCGGAGAACCGGTGATCACCCAGCCGGCGTCCGGGGGGAGCGACGGGACCTACATTTTCCGGGAGGTGCTGGGGGTTCCGCTGGTGGGCGTGCCGATTTCCAATCACGACAACAACCAGCACGCCGAAAACGAGAACATGCGCCTCAAGAATCTGTGGAACGGCATCGAGCTGTACGCCGGTCTCATCGCGGGGCTGGGCCCGGCGTGGCGCGCCGCAGAGAAACCGGTGCCGTAACGCCGCAAGCAGCGGTGCCGCTAGGCGCTGCCGCCTTTCGGATGCCCCGGCCAGGCCGCTCGGGCAATGCCCGCTTCGATCCGGTAGAACCCGAGGTCCTTTCCACCGCGCTGCTTCGCGATCATCAGGATCTGGCCGAGGTGGGTGCTGAAGTGCTCCACCACGTGGTAGATCGCCTCGAGGACCGTAACCTCGCGCCCCTGGATGCGACGGCTCTCGCTCAGGTCCGACCGGCTCACACCAGCCATCACAGCGTCCGCTTCGCGGACCGCCCGGGTCAACGATTCGATCAGCTCGGCTCTGGGAAGCGGATCCCGCTCGGAGAACTCGCGGGCGCGCTCGCGCCGGTCGGGCGCTCCCCCGACGCCGCTGACGATCCATTGCCGCACGTTGCCGGACAGGTGGAGCATCAGGTTCCCGATGCTGTTCGACGCCTCATTGGGACGCCACCAGAGATCCGGGTCGGACAGGGGTTCGATCGACGCGAGGATCTTGGGCAGATAGTGCCCGGTCAGATACTCCCGGGATTGTGCCAGGAACGCCGCGCCGATGTCCATGGGTCGGAACCTCCAGGGAAGGCCGAGGTGCGCCGAGCTACGGTATTCGGCCGCAGATGGCCGGAACCAGCAGGGCAAGGGCGGCCTCCTCGGCCGCACCGGCGGGAAGGCTTGCGCCGTCGGGGCTCCATTCCCGATGGACCGCCATCCAGGTGAGGGATTCTATCACGAGGTGCGCCGACGCGAGATCCTGCCCGCGGGCCGGTATCGCGCCTTCGCTCACCCGCCGCGCCAGATAGTCGGCCACCCGCCGGACGCCGCCCCGCCAGAATCGCCGATAAAACACCTGGACCACGTCCGGCCAGTCCGTCGCGCAGCGCTCCACCAGCTCGATGGCGCGGCGGTAGCGGTGCAGCCACCGATAGAGCTCGAGGACGATACCCCGCACCTCGGCGGTCACATCGGGCGGCGGAGGCGAGTCCGCGGCGAGCCAGAGCTGGGGAAAGTGCGCCGCGTTCTGGAGGCATCGCCAGAGGGCGTCCGCCACGGCCCCCGGGGCGGGCTGGGGATAAGGCAGCGACAAGGACCAGACGGTGGGGTCCTCCAGGGCGCGCCGGAGGGCAAGGTCGTACAGCGCCTCCTTGCCCGCAGCGTAGAGGTAGATGGTCCCCGGACCTACCCTGGCGCGTTCAGCGATCTGGGTGATCCGGGCGGGTCCATAGCCGTTCCGGATGAACACTTCGGTAGCAGCGTCGGCGATCTTGTCGATGCGGTCATGGGGCCGAATTCGAGGCATGTAATAGAATAACTGAACCAGTCATTCATTATCAAGTGCCAGGCTTGAGCGCCATATATCTCGAGCCCCTCTACGCCCCAAGACCGCTCTTCCCCCTCATTCCTACGTTTCGCTCATGCAACCCTTTCTGGCGCCTCGCTGTCCCATGGCACAGAATAAGGGTCGACCCTTTCGAGTCCGGAGCCGGGTGGAAAAACGAGATCTCGTCACCCGTGTTCTCGCGGGAGACCCGGATGCTGAACGCGAGTTGTACGACTCGCATGTGGATCGGGTATACCGGCTGGTCTATCGCATGGTGGGCGATAGCGAGCTCGCATCCGACTACACGCAGGACACGTTCATCCGGACGTTCGACCGGCTCGCCACGTTCCGGGGCGATTCGGCGCTCTCGACCTGGATCACCGCGATCGCGATCTCGGTGGTCTACAATGGGCAGCGGAAAGTGAAGCGGTTGCGGACCAGGGAAGTGGACATCGAGCACGCCGAGCCGATGGCGGCCACCATCCGCCACGCCGACCCCGACCTGAAGGCCCGGCTCACGGAAGCCATCGATGGCCTGCCGGAGGGATATCGAACGGTGTTTCTGATGCACGATGTCGAGGGCTTTACGCACGATCAGATCGGCTCGGCCCTGGGAATCCAGGAAGGGACCTCGAAGGCGCAGTTGAGCAGGGCCCGCGCCAAGCTCCGTCACGAACTCGCAGCATTTGCAGGAGACTGGGCCTCATGATGGATGAACGGGAAGACCGGTTCGACGAAATCCTGCGCGATGCGGCGCGGGACTACAACGCCCCGCCTCCAACCCCGAAGGCGGAGATGTGGACCCGGATCCAGGCGGTCCGGCGGACCGGCGGTCAGGCGAACGGCGTCCTGCCGTTGCGTCCCACCATCCGGCGGCCGCTCCGTCTTGCCATGGCCATCGCCGCCATCCTGGTGCTCGGCGTCGCGATCGGCCGGCTGAGCGCCCCAGGTATCACCGCGCGGCCTTCCGCCTCGGGCACCATCGCCGCGGCGCCCGGCGCCGACAAGAAGGACAAGTCCACCGTCGCGACCCAGCTGGCCACTACCGACCATTTGAGCCAGGTGGAAACCTTTCTCACCGAGTTCGGCACCGAGAAGGGGTCGCCGGAGTTCACCGAGCATGCCAAGCGCCTGCTCGGCACCACTCGGCTGCTGCTCGATTCGAAGCGGGTGACCGATCCGCGCACCCGCAAGCTGCTGGAAGATCTGGAGCTGGTACTGGTCCAGATCGCCACGATGAATCCCAAGGACCGCGCCGAGGATCTCAACTCGATCGCCGACGGTCTCGCGCAGAATCAACTTCGGACCCGTCTGCGGAACGCGATTCCCGCGGGCCCGGCCATTCGCCTGTAAGGAGCTTCACCATGTCGATTGCCCGCTCGTTCTTGCTTGTCCTCTCACTGGTCCCGGCCGGTGCGGGGGCGCAGACCCGATCCGCGCCGATCGTGGTCCGGGTGCCTGATCTGCGCTGGCTCGGCCCGGTGGTGGCGACTGCCACCGCGAGGGCGGCCACCGCGCTGGACCGGGTGGGCCCGGCCCTGGCCCAGGCCGGGGTGGGGATGAGCCTGGTCGCTCCCGCATTGGCAGAGGCCCGGGCCGGCATGGCCCGGAGCCAGGCCGCGCTGGCCCGGGTGGATTTGCGCTTCCAGGGGATCCGCATGTCGGGGTGGTCCACCGCCGACGACGACGATGACTCCCAGGTCTCGGCCCCGGCGGCCTGGGCGCCGCAGGATCCGGCCGATGCGCTGTACAAGGACGCCCGGAGCGCGCTCAACCGCGGCCGCTACGCCGATGCGGCGAACCTGTTTGGGCAGGTCTACACCAAGTATCCCAAGTCCGCCTACGCCGGGGACGCCTACTACTACCAGGCCTACGCCCTCCGTCGGCGTGGCGGGGAAACCTCGCTCCGGAAGGCGCTGGACGTGCTGGCCCTGCAGAAACAGAAGGCGCCCAACGCGAGCACCCGGAGCGATGCCGATGCGCTGGTTACCCGGATCCGGGGCGATCTGGCCGAGCTGGGTGATGCCCACTCGGCGGAAGTGATCGCGGCGACGGCGGCCAGTGCCGGCGCGCCTCCCGCGCCGCCGGCGGTGGCGATGCCGTCCATGCCGCCGACACCGGCCGTTCCCGCCGTCGCGGGCATGGGCCGCGGACGAGGCTCGCGCGACCACTGCGATGACGAGGACGATAC
>Ga0326726_10002843_pt1 | contig 15843 bp, 21 predicted proteins | sample MHFenrmetagenome_2_FD_207603 | JGI IMG/M metagenome (GOLD analysis project Ga0326726, IMG submission 207603) | Lab enriched peat soil microbial communities from Michigan Hollow, Ithaca, NY, United States - MHF15MN | ecosystem: Environmental > Terrestrial > Soil > Wetlands > Peat | place: USA...
TTCCAAGACTGCGCCGCGCGCAGGTTCGGCTCGCTCGTTTGATCCGTGACAAGTCCGGACCGCAGCTGTGTTCGGCACCGCACAGAACGCGGGCCATCGGGCATCTAGTCTGATAAGTGAGGTGCGGTGGAGCCGTGCCGCGGTACGTGGTAGAAAATTGAATGGAGATTCACAATGCTCGCTCGCAACATCCTCATCGCCACCGCTGCGGCAGTGGCACTTCTCGGCACGGCTGGCTGCGCGGTCACGCGTGACCAAGAGACGGTCGGCGCCTATGTCGATGACAGCAGCATCACCGCGCAGATCAAGAGCCGCTTCGTCGGGAACAAGGAAGTCGATGCCTCGAGCATCAGTGTCGAAACGCTGAACGGCACGGTCATGCTGTCAGGCTTCGCCAAGAACGCCACCGAGAAGTCCACCGCCGAGTCCATTGCGCGGCAGGTCAAAGGCGTGAAGTCGGTCAAGAACGAAATCGCCGTTCGCCCTTGAGGCGCACAGACTTGCGCGCCCCGCGCGCCCTCCACCGAGCCCACCAGGTGATCGTATGAACGCCATCCGCATTGCCGCCATCGCGTTGATCGTCGCCGGCGTGCTCGGTCTGGTCTATGGCGGCTTCAGCTACACCAGCGAGACCCATAACACCAAGATCGGTCCGATCGAGCTGAAGGTGACTGAAAAAGAACGGGTGAACATTCCGATCTGGGCCGGCGTGGCCGGGATCGTGATCGGCGGCGCGCTGCTGTTGTTCGCCGGCAAGAAGAGCTAGTACGGCAGACGCCCGAGCGCCGACTCGCCGCCGCTGGATTGCAGCGGCACGAGCGGGTTGAGGTGGTGCTCGAAGATCAAGAAGTGATCGAGCTACAAGCGCCGCTCACTCACCGAGCAGTTCGCCCACCGCTTTGAAAGCGTCGACGCGTTCACACACGGTCTTGATCGCCATCATGATCGGAACACCCAGAAACAAGCCCCAGACGCCCCAGATCCAGCCCCAGGCGAGCACGCCCGCGAACACCACGACCGGGTTCATGCGGCCAGCGCGGCTGGTCAGCCACGGTGTGATGATGCCGCCTTCGATGGCGTTGATGATCAGCACGACGCCGCCGATCAGCAGCGCCATCTCGAACGAGCCGAACTGAACGAAGCCCATCAGCGCCGAACCACCGATGGCGACGACGCTGCCCAGATAGGGAATGAAGCTGAGCACAAAGGCCAAGACGCCCCACACTGCCGCATGCTCGAGGCCGATCCATACGAGCGCGAGACCGGTGGCCACACCGACCAACACGCTGGTGAAGACCTGCACCAGCAAGTAGCGCTGGATCTGCTGATCGATTTCGTCGAGCGCTTGCAGCGTAAGCTTTTTCTGGTGGAACGTCGGGCCGGCGATCTTCACCATCTTGCGTCGGAAGTTGTCGCCCGACAGCAGCAGGAAGAAGGCGACGAAGACGACCACGGTGGCCTGGCCGGCAGTCGCCGCCAAGCCGAGCGCGCTCGGCCAAAGGTAGTCGTTCACATTGAACCGCGGCCGCTCGATCTGCACCCTCGTCACGCTGCGACCCGGCGCCGAGCTGCTGCTCGCGCTCACGTCGGCAGCGCGCTCGAGTTCGGCAGCAGCTTTCTGTACCCGGTCGATCGCACTGGCCGGCCCCTGGACGCGCCGGGCTTCGATGCCGCGGCGCAGTTTCTGCGCCACCTCGGGCAGGGTCTCGATCATCGCCGCCGCGTCGGCGCTGAGTGAGTAGGCGATCGAGCCGATGCCGCCGACGATGGCGATCAGCAGCATCGCAGCGGCCAGCGAGCGCGGAATGTGCAGCCGGACCATGCGATTGACCAGCGGGGTCAGTGCGTAGCTGGACGTCAGCCCCAGCACCAGCGGCACGAACACCGCGCTGGCCCAGTGCAGCACCACCAGGCAGGCCAGCGCGGCGATCACCACAAGCGAGGCGCTGTGCAAGTTCACCGGCGCATCCGACACGACCACCGGCTCGTCCAGGGCCGACGCATGCAAAGGAACGCCGGTTTCGTCGGCCGACACAGGGGTGGCGCCGGTCACGCGATCGATGTCCGCGGGAGTCAGCCGCGACGTCATGCGCGTTCGCTCAGCGCGTTGCAATCAACGCAACGACAACCAGATCTCGTTGCGCCGCAAGAACCACGGCGTCCACGGCGCGTTGTAGCGCGAAAAGGCCGGCTCTCCGGACCAGCGCAACGCCACCGCTTTCAGCACGGCCATCAGTGTGGCAAGGTGTGCGGCGTAGTTCGACGCCGACCAGAACCCTGAATAGCGGATCGCCGCGATCGTGCGGGCCGGCAACTGACGCAATTGCACGCGCGGGTCGTTCGGTGCTGGCGCCGACGCGAGCGTCACGCCTTTGGGGAGGACGAACTGCACGATGAAGCCCCCGGGCGCGGCGATCTGGGTCACCGGTGAGGTCATCGCGAACTGCATGGGTGCAGCCACTTGCGTCAACGGCGTAGCCATCGCGAGCGTCTGGTCGCCTTTGTTCTTGCCGAAGATGTAGCCCGCCAGGATGGGGAATGCCCAGTTGGCAGCCTCGTCGGCCGAGCCGGCTACCAAGACTTCGGCCACGGTGTAGGCCGCGTAGCGGCGCACCTCGATGTCACCCAGCTTGCGGACCACCTCGTAGTCTGGCTCTTCACCGACGCTCGACATGAGCGCACGTTGCCTGCCGCTGCGCCGACGGTCTGTTCGCCACCGCACACAGGCCCTATGCAACGACGAAGCGACCGCCGAAGCCGCACAGCGCCGCGCGTTCAAGCGCGCAAGGCGAGGCATCAGTCCATCATTGCCGCATAGGCCCTGCGGTCCGCCGCATAACAATCGCACGCTGCCGCTTCGAGCCCCTTGCGATCGAGCACCGTCAGTTCACCGCGGTGGTACTGGATCAAGCCTCTGTCCTGCAATGCACCGGCTGCCATCGTGACGCCGACACGGCGCACGCCGAGCATGTAGGCCAGAAATTCGTGGGTCACGCGAAAGGTGTCCACATGCGCACGGTCGTGGCTCATCAACAGCCAGCGCGCCAGACGCGGGCCGATCAGGTGAAAACGCAGGCACGCGGCCGACGCCGCCAATTGCGCCATCAGCACGTACAGATAACTGTTCAGGTGGCGCTGCAGCGCAGCGCTGCGTGCGACCTCGCGACGGAACGCGCCGGCGCTGACGCGCCGCGCGGTGCCTTGGCCCTGCACCAGCGCGCGCAACGGTGTCATCGCGACCCCGAGAGCCAACTGGGCACCCACCATGCCTTCGCGTCCCACCATGCCGATTTCGAGGCCTGGATGCCTGTCGATGGTGGTGATCAGCGACACGAAACCATCGATGGGAAAGTACACATGGCGCGTGGCCTCACCGCGCTCGCACAGCACGTCGGCCAACACCAACGGGAACGGCTCGCTGGCAGCGAGCAGGCGCTGCCGATCTGCGCGCGGCAGCCTTTCGATCAGATGATTCTCGATGACTGCCAAGGCGAGCCCTCTGGTGGATTTTCCGCCGGGCCGGTCGCGCCGACGGTGCTCGGCTGCGCCGCCTTCGAACGGGGCAGGCGCACAACAGTTTCAGTGTGATCGGCCGATCGCGGCTTGACTGTCTGTCAGCGCACACAGCGACACACGAACCAGTGTGGCGAACCCCGGAGCGCTCTGGCTCTAAGCCGCCACCCTGGCGGGCAGCAGGCGGTCATGCTCCCTCTTGGCCGCCGCATAACACTCGCAACTGCCCTGTTCGAGCCGTGTGCGATCGAGCACGGCGATGCGCCCGCGGTTGTAGCGGATCACGCCGGAACGCTGCAGCTTCTGTGCCGCCGCGGTGACACCTTCGCGCCGCACACCCAGCAGACTGGCGGCGCGCTCGTGCGTCATCATCAATTCGTCGGATGGTGATCGATCCAGGCCGAGCAACAGGCGCCGGCAGAACTGCTGCTCGATCGAGTGGTGCCGGTTGCACACCGCCGTCTGCGCCGTCTGCGCGATCAGCGCCTGCACGTAGCGCAACAGCATGTGCAGCAGCAAGCCACCGCGTGTGACCTCACCCCTGACCGCGCGCGCCGGCAATCGATAGGCCTGTCCTGCCACTTGCACCACAGCCCGGCTCGGCGTGGCATTGCCGCCCATGAACAACCCGATGCCCACCATGCCGTCGTTGCCGACCACCGCGGTCTCCGCCGAGGCACCTTCTTGCGTGTAATACATCAGGGACGCCACCGCCGTCGTGGGGAAGTAGACATACGCCGGCGTGCAGCCCGATTCGCACAACACCTGGCCCATGTGCAGGTCTACCGGTTCGAGGGTCAGTTGCCAGCGATCCAATTCGGCGCCTGGCAACGCCGCGAGCAATGAGTTGCGTCGCGGGTCGTCGGTATGCGGCTTTGGATTCACGAGGCTGCAATGGCATGCATGGAGCTCCATGGTGCGCAAGAGCACGCATCTGCGGTATCGGCGATGACGGCTTGTGCTGATCGGCGGCCGCCTGTTTCGCGCGTCGGGCCTGTCCTACAGCGCGTCAAGATCCACGCAGAGAAGGTGCTGCAAGCCTCAAGTGGCCGTTTGCTCGGGCAACAGCCGGTCGTACTCTTTTTTCACCACCGCGTAACACTCGCAGGTGCGCCGTTCCAGACCGGGTCGGTCGAGCACCGTGATATGCCCGCGCGCGTAGCGGATCAAGCCGGTTTTCTGAAGCCTGAGCGCTGCCTCGGTGACGCCCTCGCGGCGCACGCCCAGCATGTTGGCAATCAGCTCTTGCGTCATCTGCAACTCGCTGCCTTGCAACCTGTCCAGGCTGAGCAGCAGCCAGCGGCACAACTGCTGGTCCAGCGAATGGTGACGGTTGCACACCGCCGTCTGTGCCATCTGCGTGATCAGTGCCTGCGTGTAGCGCAGCAGCAGGTGCATCGCCGGACCGGCCTGTTGAAACTCTTGCTTGATCACATCGGCCCTCAGGCGCAGGCCCTGGCCTGCGCTTTGCACCACGGCGCGACTGGGCGTGGATTCGCCGCCCATGAACAGCGAAATGCCCACCACGCCTTCGTTGCCGACCACGGCGATCTCGGCCGAGGCGCCGTTTTCCATCACGTACAGCAGCGAGACGATGGCCGTGGTCGGAAAGTACACATGGCTCAACGTGCGCCCCGACTCGTACAGCACCTCGCCCAACGGCATTTCCACCGGCTCCAGCTGCGGCAGCCAACGCTGCAAGTCAGCCTGCGGCAACACGGCCAGCAGGTGGTTTCTCATTGTGAGGTCGGGCACAACAGCCATCGGGACCTTTCGCATCGCGGGCGCGAACGGGAGCCGCGCCACAAGCGCGCTCACACCGTGTGCGCGCTCACGATGATGAGACAAGGGTACATCGACTGTTCGGTACCGTACAGAGGATTCCGTCAAAATCCTGGCCAATACATCATCGGTTCGACAGCGCACAGACGTGAACGCGCCCTCGCCCTACAAGGCGGCCATGGACATCACACGGCCACTTCAACTGGCATTGTCGCGTTGGGAAACCGAAGGGGGCGCGTTGCCAGCGCAGCGACCCGTGGAACCGTGCGCCAGTGGGTGGTCAATCTCGGCGTCGGCCTCGACTGCAGTCGAACTTGCACAACTGCGAATCCGCGTGATCGCGCTGGAGAACCTAGTCATCGCGCTGCTCGCGGAATTGTCCGATCGCCAGCTCGGCCTGGCGCGCGAGATGGCCGCCTACATCTCGCCCAGACCCGGCTTCACCCACCACCGCCCGACCATCCACGCGGCCGCCCAGATGATCCATCTGGTCGAACGAGCCGATCGTTTTCGCGGCACTGCAACCAACGGCCGCGCGTAGGCCGACGATCTGCGGCGCCGATGCGGCGCGGCGCTAGTTCAAGTTGTCGGTGGCGAAGCCCCAGTGGATCAGCTTGTTGAGGACGGCCGTCACGTATTCGGCGCGGCGATTCTGGTAGTCGAGGTAGTACGCGTGCTCCCACACGTCGATCGCCAGCAACGGCCGCTGGCCGGGGGACGCGGGCCGGTGGGCGTTGCCGGTGTCGAGCACCTTCAACTGCCCGGCCTCCAACACCAGCCAGACCCAGCCGCTGCCGAAGCGCCTGGTCGCCGCGGCCGCGATCGCGTCCTTGCAATTCTGCACGCCGCCAAAGCAGGCCTCGATCAGGGGTTTGATCGTTGCCGGCGGTTCGCCACCGCCCTGCCGCCGCAGGCATTGCCAGTAGAACGTGTGGTTCCAGACCTGCGCCGCGTTGTCGAAGATGGCTTTGTGTTCGGTCTGTCCTGCGGTGGCGGCCACGGTCTGCTCGAGCGACATGTCGGCGTAGACAGTCCCGGCAACCAGCTTGTTCAAGGCATCCACATAGCCCCTGTGGTGCTGGCCGTAGTGAAAGCTCACGGTGCGCGCCGAGATGAACGGCGCCAATGCGTCGTCGGCATATGGCAACGATGGCAGCGCGTGCGGGCCAGCCGCGGCGATCGAACTGAGTTTGATCATGGGAATCTTTCGGTTGGTGTTCGGGAAGCGGCCTTCAGCGGCCGGTGGATTCGGATGCGGCGCCTTGTTCGGCGTACGCCTCGGCCATGGCCTGCTGCGCACGCTGCGCAAGCGCCAGCGCATGCGCACGGCGCGCCGCGCTCAAGTTGATGAGCGTCACCGCGACCGCGTCACCGACGCGCACGGCGCCATGGCGGTAGATTTCGTGGCTGCGGAGCACGCGATGCACCTGTTGCGTCGCGCTGGCAGCGCCCAACTCGACCACGCTCCGATATTGGCTGAACACCGATTCGCAGCTGTCTTGGTCGGACAGCACATCGAGCAGGCGCTTGCCGTACAGGTCGACCGCGTGGCGCTCCAGCATGCGACCGGCGACCGCGCTGGCGAAGACGCACACGAAGTCCACGATGCGCTCGCCGATGCGCACCGGCTGCAAGGTCATGAACCCCGGTCGCATGAGATCCTGCGTCGCAAGCAGGCGCCACTCGAGTGTCTGCCGCGGATCGTCGGCAAACCGGCGTGATGGTGGCGTGCGCAGGAAACGCTCGAACGATTCTGGCGATGCTCCCGCTACACGGCGCGGCAGCAATTGATCGACAAGGAATGTCATCGACTGTCTCCGGCGCTGGCCCCGCAGTGAATGAGCGCACGTTAGTCGCGCGCGTGGCGCGGCGTCGGTTCGTTGACGCACACACATGATCAAGAGGCCCGGCGTGGTGGGCGCCAGACCACTGGGCGAGGGCCTGTCCTACAAGCCGCGGCGCGCCGTCCGACAGACGCAACAGCTCGCGTTGCCTACCATCCGCCGGTAGCGCATTTGCCCGGCCCACCCGGTCGAGCCGCGACCAGTTGCAGGACACCATGGCGCTGGCCTGGGCTGCGCCCACCATGCTGCGCGAGCAGACCCTCGTGAGCGCGCAGCGCCAGTTCGCAGAAGGCGATGTGCAGCACTGGTGGCACGCACCCACCGGTGCCGGCGTGCGCACCCATTTCTCCGACGATCTGCTGTGGCTGCCCCACGCCTGTGTCCACTACCTGCGCGCGACCGGCGACGCGGCGCTGCTCGATCAGAACGTGTCGTTCATCGAAGGGGTCACGATCCCCGACGGCGCCGAGGATGCCTATGACACGCCGCGCATCAGCCAGCAGTCGGCGTCGGTCTACGAACATGCCGCGCGAACGCTAGACCACAGCCTGCGCGTCGGCGTGCACGGCCTGCCCTTGATGGGCAGCGGCGACTGGAACGACGGCATGAACCGGGTTGGGCACGAGGGCCGGGGTGAGTCGGTGTGGTTGGCCTGGTTCCTGTGCGATCTGGTACCCACCTTCGCGCCGCTGGCGCGTGGACGCGGCGACGCGGCGTGCGCGTCGTTGGGAGCAAGTGGCTGCGGGGTGGCGGGCCGCGCTGCAGAGCTCCGCATGGGACGGGCGATGGTTCAAGCGCGCATTCTTCGACGACGGAACGCCATTGGGTTCGCACGCCAACCCCGAAGCCCGCATCGACCTGATCGCGCAAGCCTGGGCCGCGCTGTCCGATGAGGCGCCGCGGGCGCTGCAGCGCATCGCGCTGGCAGCGGTGGAGGAGCATCTGGTGGACCACGAGGCCGGATTGATCCACCTGCTCGACCCGCCGCTGGCGCATGCGTTGCCCAGTGCAGGCTACATCCAGGCCTATGCCCCGGGTGTGCGTGAAAACGGCGGGCAGTACTCGCACGCCGGCGTGTGGGCCTTGATGGCGCAGGCCGCGCACGCGAAGACGCTGGTCGAGCCAAACGCGGGGGCCGACCTTGCCTACCACTACTTCACCTACCTGAGCCCGGCGCACCGTGCTCGCCATCCGACGCGTGGCGCCGCATACGGCATCGAGCCCTACGTGATGGCAGGGGACGTGTACACGCAACCACCGTATGTCGGGCGCGGCGGCTGGAGCTGGTAGACCGGCGCCGCGGCCTGGATGCACCGTGCAGCCGTCGAATCGGTGTTCGGCTTGCAACTGAGCTCGCGCGAGCTGTACTTCACACCATGCCTGCCGTCGCACTGGCCTCAGGCCGAATTGACGCTGCGTCGTGAAGGCCGCAGCCTGCGCTTCATCTTGAAGCGCGCCACTGCGCACGAGGCGCTCGCAGCCACAGCGGCGATGGGTGCCCAGCAGCTGCGCCCCGGTCAAGCGCTGCGTTGGACAGAGTTGCCAGACCGCAGCCGCTTCGTGATTCCACTGAGCGACCTGCCCGCGCCGGCACCGATCGGCACGCACGCATCAGCGAGCGTCCAGCCCTGAGCGGCCGACAACGAGTCGCGGCATCGTCCTACATCGATAGGCGTCGCAAGCCGCTGTCCGCGTTGGACGACCACACCTACATTGGTTTCTCGCTTCGATGTGCTTGCGCATCGCGATTTTCACCACAAACCCACTCACTGGAGGTCCACCATGTTCATCCGCACCACACTCGCAGCCACTGCGGCCGCCATCGCTCTGATCGCCATGCCCGGTTGCGCCGTCACGCGCAGCCAGGAAACCGTCGGCGCCTATGTCGACGACAGCGCGATCACGACGGCGGTGAAGGCCCGCTTCGTCGGCAACAACGAAGTCGATGCATCGGCCATCAGCGTCGAAACGCTGAACGGCACGGTCATGCTCTCGGGCTTCGCCAAGAACTCGAACGAGAAGGCTGTGGCCGAAGCCCTGACCTGGAAGGTCAAGGGCGTGAAGGCGGTCAAGAACGAGATTGCCGTCCGCTCTTGACCCCACCAGGCGCGCGTGAACCGCTGCACTGTTCGCGCGCGGATTCGTTCAATCGAATTGACGAAAGGAATGTCATGAACTGGGAACGCATTCAAGGCAACTGGAAACAGCTGACCGGCAAGGCCAAGGAACAGTGGGGCAAGCTCACCCACGACGACTGGGACGTGGTGGCCGGCCGCCGCGATCAATTCGTCGGCAAGATCCAAGAGCGCTACGGCGTCGCCAGGGACGAAGCCGAAAAGCGCCTCGCCGAGTGGGAGCGCAAGGCGACCGATGCCTGGTTCGCCAAGGACAAGGCGCCTCACTAGGCGCCGGGTGGTCAGGCGGCATGCGCCTGCGCAGCCAACGGCTGCGGCTTGACGCGCAACGCCCAGGCCACGCCAGCGACCAGCAGGCCGATGCCCAGCAGCGTGATCGGCTCGGGCATGCGGCCTCGCAGCACGAACGCGTAGGCCAGCGCCGACAAGGTCTCGAAGACGATCAGCTGCCCAGCCAAGGTGGTGGGCAGCCGCTGGCTCGCCTCGTTCCAGCACAAGGTGCCCAGCCACGACGCGAACAGGCCGATGGCGAACATCAGGCCGATGAAGAAGCCCGGCCGCGGGCCGAACGGCATCGCAAACGCATCACCCTGCGCCGCTGTCCAGCCCCACCACAGCGCGTAACCCGCCAACGCGAGGGGCAGGGTCGCCACGCCCTGCGCGGTGGCCCAGCCGCGCGGATGGCGATCGGGATGCGCGCGCAACCAGTCGGCGTTGCGGATCGGATACCAGGTCCAGCAGACCACCGCACCGACGGCCAGCAGTGCGCCCCATGCATAACGGCCCACGTCGGCATGCGCATCGGCACGCATCGCGCCGATCTCGGCACGATTGACGCAAGCGATGCCCACTGCGATCAACAGCAGCGAAGGCACCAGTTGGCCCCAGGGCAGGCGCCCGTCGCGCCGCGCATCACGCAGATTCGAGGTGATGGCGATCACCACCGGCAAGGTGCCGATGATCATCGTCGGCAGCGGCCCGCCGGCCCGCTGGATGCTGCTGGCCAGGAACAGGTAGTAGACGATGTTGCCCACCCCTGCGAGCTTGAGCGCCTCGATCCAATCGGCGCGGGTCAGTTGCCGCAGCGTGGCGCGATCCAGCCACGCCAGCGGCAAGGCGATCAAGCCGAACGCCAGATAACGGCCGAACGACTGCAGCGCCGCGGGGTACTCCGGCAGCAGCAAAGGCCCCACGAACACCAAGCCCCACATCAGCCCGGCGGCCAATGCGAACAACGATCCCGACCACAGTGACGATGCGCGCGACATGAGGCCGCGAGTGTCGCCGAAGCGCACTTCTCGACTCCAGGCGTGACGCCGCCGAGCGCGGCTTGCGCGAGGCGGCTCAGGGTGACTTTGCGACGCGCTGCACCGGCTGGTTCCAGGCGCCGCTGCGAATCTCGTCGTGCGTGAGGCGGCGCACTTCCACCTGGGCGACGCCGCTGATGCGCAGGCGGCGCGCCGCCGCGCGACTCAGATCGATGATGCGGCCCTTGACGAACGGGCCGCGGTCGTTGACCTTGACCACCACCTGGCGCCCATTGGCCGGGTTGCGCACCAGCGCATAGCTCGGCAGCGGCATGGTCTTGTGCGCTGCGGTCATCGCGTTCATGTCGTAGCGTTCGCCGGTGGCGGTGCGTCGGCCGTGGAACGGCGCGCCGTACCACGACGCCAACCCTGTCTCGACCATCGGCACGTCGGTCTTCTCGGGCACGTAATGCTGGCCATGCGAGTCGTACTCGTGATTTGGCGGGCCGCTGTGCAACCGCTCGACGCGCGGCTTGGCAGCCACCGGCGGCGCCGGCGGCGCGGGTTTGGGTGGTGGTGCAGGTGCCATCACCACCGGCGGCGCGGCTGGTTCGGGCGGCGGAGCGAGCAGGCCGCAGCCGGGCAGCACCGCGCCCGCCAACAGGCAAACGGCGAGTGCGACGCGACCACGCAGACGAGCAAACGAGACCATCGCGAAGCACTGTGGTGAGCGCCGCTGCGTACAGGTGTTTCGAAGGCGTGAGAGCCGTGGCCTGCGTGACCGGGCGCACACCGATCGGCGCTGTTACGCCGCTGCGCTTGACAGCCATGCGCTTGGCTATGCTTGGCCCTGCAAGACACATTCGGAGACGCACCATGGCCAAGGAACACCTGCTGGCGCTCGACCAGGGCACCTCGAGTTCACGCGCGATCGTGTTCCACGGCAGCGGTCGCATCGTGGCGATGGCGCAGCGCGAGTTCCGACAGATCTATCCGCAGCCCGGCTGGGTCGAACATGACGCCAACGAGATCTGGGGGACACAGCTCGCGGTGGCACGCGAGGCGCTGGCCAAATCCGGCTTGAAAGCCGGCGAGATCGCGGCGCTGGGCATCACCAATCAGCGCGAGACCACGCTGCTGTGGCATCGCCGCACCGGCATCCCGATCCACCACGCGATCGTCTGGCAGGACCGCCGCACCGAGCCGCTGTGTGCGCAATTGCGTGCGCGCGCCGGCTTCATCGAGCGGGTGCGCCACTCGACCGGGCTGGTGATCGACCCGTATTTCTCCGGCACCAAGATCCGCTGGCTGCTCGACCACGTGGCCGGCGCGCATTCGGATGCCGCGCAGGGCGCGCTGGCGTTCGGCACGATCGATTCTTGGTTGTTGTGGCAGCTGACCGGCGGTCGCGTGCATGCCACCGACGTCAGCAACGCGTCGCGCACGATGCTGTTCGACATCCGCCGCAACGTGTGGGACCCCGAGCTGCTCAGCGCCCTGCAGATTCCCGGCAGCCTCCTGCCGAAGGTGCTGCCGTCGAGCTGCGAGTACGGCGAAACGGATGCGTCGTGGTTCGGCGCGCCGATCCCGATCGCCGGCATCGCGGGCGACCAGCAAAGTGCGCTGTTCGGCCAGGCCTGCTTCAAGGCCGGCCTGGCCAAGAACACCTACGGCACGGGCTGCTTCATGCTGATGCACAGCGGCGAGCGCTTCGAAGAGTCCTCAAACGGGCTGATCACCACCGCGGCGGCGCAGACCACCGCCGTGCCGCAGTTCGCGCTGGAAGGCAGCGTGTTCATCGGCGGTGCGGTGGTGCAATGGCTGCGCGATGGGCTGCGCGCGATCGCCGGCAGCGGCGAGGTGCAGGCGCTCGCCGAGAGCGTGCCCGATGCAGGCGGCGTGATGTTCGTGCCGGCGTTCACCGGCCTCGGTGCGCCGTACTGGAACGCCGACGCGCGCGGCGCGATCGTCGGCCTGTCGCGCGGCAGCACGGTGGCGCACATCGCGCGAGCGGCCCTCGAGAGCATCGCGTTCCAATGTGCGGCGCTGCTGCACGCGATGGCGCGCGACGCGCAGGTCGGCGGCCCGCCGGCGGCGGTGACCGAGCTGCGCGTCGATGGCGGCGCCAGCGTCAACGATCTGTTGATGCAGTTCCAGGCCGACTTGCTCGGCATTCCGGTCGTGCGACCCAAGGTCGTGGAGACCACCGCGCTGGGCGCGGCGTACCTCGCGGGTCTGGCGGTCGGCGTCTATAAGAACCTCGATGAACTGGCCGCGTTGTGGCAGGTCGAGCGGCGGTTTCTGCCGACGATGCCGCGCGAGCGGGTGCAGGAGCTGATGGCGGGCTGGGAGCACGCGGTGCGGCAGACGGTCGCACCCTGAATCGCCGTGCTCTGCAGCGCAGTCTGCTGACACCACGGTGTCAGCAGCACCCTCGGAGGATGCCGACTCCTTCCACCTCTTCGAGGAGAGCGTCATGTCCCGTGATGCCATCAGCTGGTTCGAGATCCCGGTGCGCGATCTGGCCCGCGCCCAACGTTTCTACGAGGCCGTGCTCGCCCGCAAGTTGAAGCCCGAGACCATGGGCGACGAACGCATGGCCGTGTTCCCCGCCGCCGAGGGGCGCGCGCAGGGCTGCATCCATCTGTCGTCCAAGCCGGTGGAGCCGTCGGCTGCCGGCACCCGGGTGTACCTCGACTGCTCGCCGTCGCTCGACGCTGCACTGGCGCGCGTGCCAGGCGCCGGCGGTCGCATCACCACGCCGAAGGTGGCGCTGCCGCCCGGCATGGGCTACTTCGCGCACGTGGCCGACAGCGAAGGCAACGTGGTCGGCCTGCACGCGCTGCAATAAGCTGCGCAGCATGCGACGCGCGGACCGGCTGTTCCAATTGGTGCAGCTGGTGCGCGGGCGCCGGCTCACCACGGCCGAGTGGCTGGCCGCGCGCCTGGAGGTGTCGCTGCGCACGGTGTACCGCGATGTCGCCGACCTGCAGCACCAGGGCGTGCCGATCGAGGGCGAGGCCGGCGTCGGCTACCGCATGCGCGCCGGCTTCGACCTGCCGCCGCTGATGTTCACCACCGGTCAGGCCAAGGCGCTGGTCGCTTGCGTGCGGCTTGCGCAGCAGCGGCTGGACACCGCGCTAGCGCGCGATGCCGACGACGCGCTGACCAAGATCCTGGCGGTGTTGCCCGCCGCGGCGCGTGCTGCTGCCGAGAGCCTGGCGGTGTATGCACCGGCGATGGCCAGCGACGACGCCACGCGCGAGCGGCTGCGCGTGTTGCGCGAGGCCTGCGAATCGCGCCGCTTCGTGCAGCTCGACTACGACAGCCTGCAAGGCGCCTCATCGCAGCGGCGCGTGCGGCCGCTCGGGGTGTTCTATTGGGACGCGGTGTGGACACTCGCCAGCTGGTGCGAACTCAGGCGCGACTTCCGCAACTTCCGCGTCGACCGCATCCGTTCGCTGCAGGCGCTGGACGAATCGTTTCGCGACGAGGCGGGCAAGACGCTGACCGATCTGCTGCGCCTGGTGCGGGCCTGACGGCCGCCAGCCCTCCTCGTGGCGCCGACGTTCAGGCCAGATCCGCCAGCGCGGCCTGCACCTGCGGCCAGCGCGGCAGGGGAGCCACCGCGCCGATGCCCAGCGTGCTCAGCGCCGCCGCCACGTTGGCCGCGCGCGCCGCACTCACCAGAGCGTCGCCCGCCGCCAAGCGCGCCAGCAGGGCGCCGGCGAAACAGTCGCCGGCGCCGGTGGCATCCAGCGGCGACACGGGATAGGGCGGCAGCTTCGTCACGCCATCGCGTTGCGACACCCAGCAACCATGCGCGCCGAGCTTCAACAGCACAGTCGGTGCACCCAGGCCATGCGCCCACTGCAACGCCTCTTCGGGTGTGCGCGTGCCGGCCAGCATCGCCACCTCGTCGAGGCTGGGCAGGAAGATGTCGGCGAGAGCCACCGTGCGCTCGACCACCGGCCGCGCGGCGTGCACGCTCCACAGCCGCGAGCGGAAGTTGAGGTCGTAGGCGACGCGCGCGCCGCGGCCGCGCGCGCGTTCGATCGCCGCGAACGCGGTGGCGCAGGCGCTTGCCGAGATCGCCTGCGAGATGCCCGACACGTGCAGCGTGCGCGCACGGTCCACCTGCTGCAGGCACGGCGCGAACGCCGCGTCGTCGCTGGCCATGCGGCTGGCCGCGCTGCCGGCGCGCCGGTAGGTGAAGGCGTGGCCCTGCGAGCCATGCGTGACGAAGTAAAGCCCGGTCTCGGCACCCGGCAGCACGCGCACGCCGGCGCTGTCGACGCCCTCTTGCCGCCACAGCGCGAGCAGCTGCCAGCCGAACACGTCGTCGCCGACCTGAGTGATGTAGCCGCTGCGTGCACCGATCCGCGCGGCAGCGATCGCGCAGTTGGAGGTGTCGCCGCCGAAGCCCGCGGTGTAGCGCGTCGGCGCCTGAGGCGCCTGGTTGAACTCGACCATCGCCTCGCCGAGGCACACCAGGTCGAGCGGCGGCGGGGACGCGGTTTCCTCAGCGCTCATCGGGGGCCGACCGTATCAGAAATGGATGCTCACCGCATCGACGACATCGAGCGCCGCGTCGACGATCGGCATCCAATGCCACTTGTCGAATGTGGTGCACGGGTGCGAGATGCCCAGCACCACGCGATCGCCCACCGACAACGAAGAGGGCTTGCCCGCATCGGCGCGCAGGTACGCATGCTGATCGTTCAGCGCGCTGATGCGCCACTGCGGATCGACCGCCTCGACCCGGCGTGCGCCGATGGGCGCAAAGCCGATCGGCTGCGGCAGACCCATGTCGAAGCCGACGTCGCGCCGGCCCGCGCCGAGGATCGCGAGCCCCGGCTCGGGCAGGCTTTGCACGCAGGCCCACAGCTGCAGCGCGGGCTTCAAGCCGTCGCTGCATCCGCAACGTTCGTTGACGCGCTGCACCAGCCGTCGATAGTGGCCATGGTCGTGCGTCACGTAGCACCCCGAGCGCAGCAGTCCGCGCACCGGGCGTTGCAGCTCGAGCCGCAGACGCGCGGCCACCAGATCGAAGATGCCCGAGCCACCAGCGGACACCAGGACCTCGTCGGACTCGAACAAGGCCTCGCGGTCGCACGCCTGCGCCACGGCTGCCAGCCGTTGCATCAACGCGCCCGCGTACCCGATGTCCTGATCGCTCTCGCCGCTCGCGCCCGGGCCTTCATAACACTCGATGCCGACCAGGCGCACCGCCGCGCTGGCGTGCGACGCACGCGCAAGTGCGAGCGCAGCGCCGTGTTCGCGCACGCCGGTGCGGCCGCCGGGCACCCCGATCTCGAGCAG
>Ga0326726_10002844_pt1 | contig 15843 bp, 14 predicted proteins | sample MHFenrmetagenome_2_FD_207603 | JGI IMG/M metagenome (GOLD analysis project Ga0326726, IMG submission 207603) | Lab enriched peat soil microbial communities from Michigan Hollow, Ithaca, NY, United States - MHF15MN | ecosystem: Environmental > Terrestrial > Soil > Wetlands > Peat | place: USA...
GGTCCCGACCTGACCACCGACGATCCCGGCCCGGACCGTCGAGCCCGGCGTCACGCCCAGCACGCGGCGCAGGTGGTCGGCGCGGCGATCCGCGAGCGTGCACGTGCCATCACCCGCAAGCTCGGTCGGCTCGACGAGGAGGAGGTTCACGCCAGGACTATCTCTTTTTTTCCGGACGGGCGCGGTAGGGTCTCGCCATGTTCATTCAGGAGCCACCGCGCCTCGGCAACCAGTTCGATGACGATCCGCTGCTGCCGTCGTGGATCGCGCGCTTCCTCCCCGCAGTCGCGGGCGAGCTGCACGCGCTCGGCGACCTCGCGGTGGACCACTACGCGAAGCAGCTCGCGGATCGCGAGCACGAGCCCGAGCTCGTCCAGTGGGACGCGTGGGGCAATCGCATCGATCGGATCGACGTGTCGCCGCTGTGGATCGAGGCTGCCGTGGTCGCCGCGCGCCACGGCATGGTCGCGGCGGGGTACGAGCCCACGCACGGCGCGCACGCGCGCACGCACCAGTTCGCGATCGTCCACGTGCTCGGACCCTCGCTCGATGTCTACTCGTGCCCGCTCGCGATGACCGACGGCGCGGCGCGCACGCTGCTCGCGAGCGGCAACCGCGCGCTGAGCGATCGCTACGTGCCGCTGCTCACGTCGCGCGATCCGGAGGTGATGTGGACGAGCGGCCAGTGGATGACCGAACGTACCGGCGGCTCCGATGTCTCGCAGACCGAGACGATCGCGAAGAAGGATGGCGACGGCTGGCGGCTGTGGGGCACCAAGTGGTTCACCTCGGCAACGACCGCGCAGATGGCGCTCACGCTCGCACGTCCCGAGGGCAACGGCGACGGTAGCCGCGGCCTGGCGCTGTTCCTCGTCGAGCTGCGCGATGCCAGCGGCCGGCTGCGCGACATCGAGGTCAACCGGCTGAAGGACAAGCTCGGCACGCGCAAGGTGCCGACCGCCGAGCTCACGCTGTCGGGCGTCCCGGCGGTCATGGTCGGCGCGCCGAGCGATGGCGTTCGCCAGATCACGCCGATGCTGTCGGTGACGCGGACGTGGAACGCGATCAGCGCGGTGTCGGCGATGCGGCGCGGCCTCGCCCTCGCGCGCGACTTCGCGCGGCGCCGCCGGGCGTTCGGGGCCCTGCTCGTCGACAAGCCGCTGCACGCCGACACGCTCGCGATGCTCGAGGCCGAGTACGCCGGCGCGTTCTGCATCGCGTTCCGTGCTGCCGCCCTGCTCGGCGCGGGCTCAGATCTCGGGCATCGCGCTCCCGCTGACGATCACGAGACCCGGCTCGCCCGCGCGCTCGTGCCGATCGCGAAGCTGACGACCGGCAAGCAAGCCGTCGCGGTGACGTCGGAGGCGATCGAGGCGTGCGGCGGTGCCGGCTACGTCGAGGACACCGGGCTGCCGCGGATCCTGGCCGACGCCCAGGTGCTGCCGATCTGGGAAGGCACCACGAACGTGCTGTCGCTCGACACGCTGCGCGCGCTCGGCAAGGGCGGGGCGCTCGAGGCGATCGCGGCCGAGATCGAGACCTGCTGCAAGGCCGCCACCGATCCGGGGCTGGCCGAGCCGACGCGGATCGCGCGCGCCGCGGTCGCTCACGCGAGCACGTGGATCGAGGGCGCGATGTCCGAGCCCGATCGCCTCGAGGCCGGTGCTCGCCGCTTCGCGATGACGCTCGGGCGCAGCCTCGAGCTCGCGCTGCTCTGCCAGCACGCGCAGTGGGCGATGGACCACGGCCACGACAAGCGCGGCACGCTCGGGGCGGCAGCGCGACGGTTCGCGATGAACGGCGTCGATCAGGTCGCCGATGCGTCGCTCGCCGACTCGAAGCTGCTCGCGTGAAGTGCCCGAACGAAGAAAGGGACCCGAAGGTCCCTGTTCGCTAGTAACCAGCGCCGGCGGGCGGCGGGCCACCCGGAGGCGGAGCGCCACCCGGTTCGCCACCCGGAGGTGGCGGAGCGCCACCCGGAGGCGGGCCACCTGCTGGCGGCGGGCCACCCGCGCCGTTGCACTGGTAGTGGACGCGCCACGCCGTTGCCGTGCGGGTGCTCGTCTGACCCGTCGTGGTCTCGGTCGTGGTGCGACCCGAGCGGGACGTCTGATCCTGCGTGTTCGCCTGCTGGTAGGTGTCCGTGCCGACGGCCTCTTCGCCTTCCTGCACGATCGTGAAGTTGTTGGGCCCGCAATGCGAGGCCATTTCCGAGTTGGCTTGCTCCATCGCCTTGCCGCGATCACCAGACAGCTCGATGACGCCACCGGTCTGGTTGCGCTGGATGACTCGAGCGCTACCACAGGCAGCCAATGCCACGATCAAACCAAGAGAGACCTTACGAAACATGACGTTCCCTTCTCCGTGTTGACGGCCGGAATGAAGACCTCGGCGACGGTAATCCATTCGACCGGGCGTGGGCAATGGCTCCGAGCCTGTGAAAGACTCGTCCCATGGTGACGGTCGAGTCGCAGATCGAGCAGGTCGTCGTCTACGCGAATGGTGCGCGGGTACGCCGGATCGCGACCTTGAAGGCGCCGATCCCCGCCCTGGTGCGGCTCGCGGGGTTGCCGGTCTCCGTGATGGAGGACACCGTGCGGACCGAGCTCGACGGACCGGCCGTGGTGACCGCGATCCGGACCGCGGATGAGGTCCTCGATGGCGATGCGGCGGCACAGGAGGAGACGCCGGAGCTTCGCGCGGCACGCCGCCGGGTCGCGATCGCCGAGGCCGAGGTCGAGCGCATCGGTGGCGCGCTCGAGCTGGTGATCCGCGCGGCCGTGGTCGCCGAGGACCCGACCGAGGACGCACCGGCGGCGTGGGCGCAGGTCGTGGCCGCGCGGCGGACGCTGGTGACCGTGCGCGCCGAGCGCGAGCGCGGGTTGCGCGATCAGCACGCGGCCGCGCGCCGCGAGCTCGACGACGCTCGCCGGGCGTTCGACGTGGTGGCCGAACGCGATCGCCGCAGTGGCTCGGCGCGCGCCGCGAAGCTGCACGAGCCGCGCAAGCACGTCGAGCTCGAGCTCGCCGTGAAAGGCACCGGCGACGTCACGCTTCGCTTCGAGTATCAGGTCGCGGCGGCGCGGTGGGCGCCGAGCTATGTCGCGCGCCTCGACGCCACACGGGTGACGTTCGAGCTCCGCGCCGTGGTCGCGCAGGACACCGGCGAGGACTGGAAGGGCGTCGCGCTGCGGCTGTCGACGGCCGAGCCGACCCGGTTCGCCGAGCTGCCGGAGCTCGCGGCCCAGAAGATCGGCCGCCGTCAGGCCGAACCGGCGAAGCGCGGCTTCCGGCCACCGCCGGTCGGCGCCGACGAGCTGTATCGCGACTACGATCGCGACTTTCCGCGCGCGGTGACGACGTCGTTCGCGAAGACGAAGTTCGACGACTCGACCTACGAGGGACGCGCACCGACGGCACCGCCGGCGCCGCCGCCGATGATCATGGGGCGACAGGACCTCGGGGTGCCGAACGATCAGTCGTGGGACGAGGAATCGTCGAACGCGATGCCCGAGGCGCCGCTGGCGATGCTGCCGATGGCATCGCGCTCGAAGGCCGGCGGGATCGCGACCGCGATCGGAGGCGTGCTCGCGGCACCGCTCGGGCTGGCGGCCGCGGCCGCGCAATCGATCGCGCGCAGCGGATCCGCGCCGGGTGGTGGCGGACCGCCGGCGCCGAAGAAGCGGCAGGCGACGAACGTCGAGTCGGCGCCGCCGACGCCACGCCTCGACTACGCGGCGCTGGTGATGCAGGCGCCGACCGCGCACGATCGCGGCAAGCTGGTCGCGGCCGAGCGTCGCGTCGACGACGAGACCAGCGCGCGCGTGTTCGCGGGCGTGACGGCGATCGAGCAGCTGGCGCTGCCGCCCGGGCACGATGCCGACTGGGATCACGTCTACGACTACGCGTTCGCGAGCGACGGCCTGGTCGACGTGAAGTCCGATGCCGCGTGGCACGGGATCGCGCTGACCTCGAAGTCCGGCACCGCGACGCTGCACCACGTGGCGGTGCCGCGCGAGCAGTCCGACGTGTTCCGCGTCGCCTCGATCGCGAACCCGCTCGACGGGCCGCTGTTGCCGGGGCCGATCGATGTCTACGACCGCGGCCAGTTCCTCGTCACGAGCGAGATCGACTACACGCCGCCCGGCGGCACGGTCGAGGTCGGGCTCGGCGTCGACGCGCAGGTGAAGATCGCGCGCAACATCGAGTACCACGAGGAGGCGACCGGGATGCTGCGCGGCGGGCTCAAGCTCGTCCACGCGATCACGATCGACGTCGAGAACCTCGCGCCGCGCGCGATCGAGCTCGAGATCCGCGAGCGCGTACCGGTCACGCGCGAGGGCGACGACGATGTCGAGGTGCTGATCGGCAAGACCGATCCGCCGTGGGAGCCGTGGGCTCCCGATGCGACCGGGCCACGCGAGGCGCGCCTGCGCGGCGGCCATCGCTGGAAGCTCGCGATCGCGCCGAACGGCAAGAAGCTCGTGCGCGCGAGCTACGAGATCAAGATCGCCGGCAAGCACGAGCTCGTCGGCGGCAACCGGAGGGAGTCGTGAGCGAGGCGCCGATCGTCGCGGTCACCGTGCTCGAGGATCGTGCCTCGATCACGCGGCGGGGCACGTTCGCCGTGCGGCCCGGTCAACAGCGAGTCGTGATCGAGCGCGTGTCGCCGATCCTCGCCGACAAGACGCTGACCGCGAGCTGCGTCGGTGCGCGGGTGCTCGACGTGCGCTGCGAGCGTTACGTCGCGCCGTGGCGCGAGGCGGCGGGCGACTCCGATGCGACGAAGCTGCGAGCCGAGCGCGTCGCGCTGGACGTCACGCGCGAGGCCGCGGTCGCCACCGTGAAGACGGCGCGCGGCGAGGCCGAGGCGTTCGGGCAGCTGATCGAAGCCTCGCTCGCCGATCTCGCGGTGGCTGCCACGCGTGGGACCGCCACCGCCGGCGCCGCGGCGCAGCTCGCCGAGCTCGACGCGCTGGAGAAGGCGGCGCGCCTGCGCGCGGTCGACGCCGCGCTCCAGGTCGAGGACCTCGCGGCGCAGCTGGCGCGCCTGGACGATCGCGTGGCTCGCGCCGAGGCCGAGGCCGGCGAGCAAGCAGCGCGCCTCGTCGTCGATCTCGTCGCGGATCAGGCAGCGGAGGCGACGCTGTCCGCGAGCTACATCGTGCCGGGGGCCGCGTGGCGGCCGTATCACCGCGCCCAGCTCGTGCGGGATGTGCCACGCATCGACTGGCAGACCACGGCGTGCGTGTGGCAGGCGACCGGCGAGGACTGGACCGATGCCGAGCTCACGTGCTCGCTCGAGCGACCGTCGCTCGGCGTCGAGCCACCGGAGCTCGACGACGACGAGCTCCGCGCGCGGAAGAAGCCCGACACCGTCGTCATCGAGACGCGCGAGCAGGAGCACGAGACCGCCGGGCTCGGTACGGGCCCGGCACAGGTTCCGGGGATCGACGACGGTGGCCTCGGGTGCCGGTCGGCGGGTTCTCCACGCCGGTGCAGCTGTCGTTCGTCGCGATCCCGCTGAAGTCGGCGTGGGTTCACCTGCGCGCCCGCGTGGTCAACACCGGCGCGACGCCCCTCCTCGCCGGGCCCGTCGATCTGATCATGACCTCGGGCTACGTCGGTCGAGCCGAGGTCGGGTTCGTGGCGCCGAACGAGAAGTTCTATCTCGGCTTCGGCCCCGATGCCGACGTGCGCATCCATCGCAGCGAGGACCGCGAGCGCGACGACGCCGGCTTGCTCGGCGGCTGGAACGTCCAGACCGTGCGCGTCGCGGTGCGGCTCTCGAACCTCGGTGCCGAACGCCGCGAGATCGTCGTGACCGAGCGCATCCCGATCTCGGAGGTCGAGCAGGTCGAGGTCTCGGCATCCGCCCCCGACGCGTACTTGCTCGGCGAGGATGATCATCCCGGCGGCGAAGAGATCACCCAGGTCACCGCGCGCGCGATGGACGAGCGCGGCCTCATCACGTGGTCGGTCGAGTTGCCCGCGCTCGGCCGCCGCGCGGTCACGCTCGAGTACGTGGTGAAGAGTCAGCGCGGCGTCGCCGGGATCTGATGTCAGATTCGCTGGGCGAGATGTTCGCGAACCGCGTGATGAAGAACGCGCGGCACCTCGGCAAGTGGGCCAAGCGCAGCAGCGTCACCTGCTACCGCGTCTACGATCGCGATATCCCGGAGCTGCCGGTCACCGTCGACACGTACGAGGGCGCGCTCGTCGTGAACGACTACCGCATCGATCCGAGCGACCCGGTGTGGCTCGACGGGCTCGCCGCGATCGCGCAGCAGACGCTCGAGGCCGCCGAGGTGTTCGTGAAGCGCCGCGAGCGCCTCACGGATCGACGCGAGGGTCACCAGTACGAGCGCCTCGCGGAGGCACGCGCGATGCGCACGGTGCACGAAGGCGGCCATCGGTTCCAGGTCAACCTCAGCGACTACGTCGACACCGGCCTGTTCCTCGATCATCGCGAGACTCGCGCGCGCGTCGCTCGCGAGGAAGCCGAGACGATGCTGAACCTGTTCGCGTACACCGGGTCGTTCTCGGTGTACGCCGCGGCGGCGGGCATGCGGACGACCAGCGTCGATATGTCCGCCACGTACACCGAGTGGGCGCGAGCGAACCTCGACCTCAACAAGCTCGACGGCGAGATCGTCCAGTCCGACGTGCGCGCGTTCCTCGCGGACGCGATCCGCGACGGCCGGCGCTGGGACATCGCCGTCGTCGATCCGCCGACGTTCTCGAACTCCAAGCGCATGGACTACACGTTCGACATCCAGCGCGATCACGCGGCGTTGCTCGAGGACGTCGCCGCCGTGACCTCGCGCGTGATCTGGTTCTCGACGAACAAGAAGCGATTCAAGCTCGAGTACGGAGGCGGCGAGATCACCGACGAGACGCACGCGACCACGCCGCCGGACTTCCGCGGCACACCGCACCGCGCGTACCGGATCGCCCTCACAGGGCGGCGCGGAGCGCGCGAAGCACCGTATCGGTAGCGACCTCGACGCGCGGGCGTTGCGCGGCGAGCGCGGTCGCGATCGCCTGCAGATCTGACGGCGACGGCGCGAGCAGCGGCCGGTGACCGAGGATGCGCTGGAGCCGCATCGTGATCGCATCGGTGCGGCGCAGATCGTCGGGCACGCCGTGGCCTCGCAGGCGATCCATCAAGATCGCGAAGTGGGCCGGGCCTTCCGGCGCTCGCCAGCGCACGCCCCCGCCATCGTGGGCGAGGCCGTCCAGGTACGTCGCGCGATAGGTGTCGTCGTCGACGAGCACGCCGTCGAGCATCAGCTCGATCCCGATGTGGGCGACGGCGCGGCGCGGTCCCTTCGCACACCCCAGGCGCTCGAGACGCTCGTCGAGCTCGCTCATCAGCGCGGTGACCGGGGCGAGGTCGTGAAACGCGGCGTCGGTCGCGTGATGGAGCGCGACACCCTCGGCGACCGTGGCATCGGCCGGATCGTCGAGACGCACGCGGCACATCGACGCGAAGTCGGGCAGCATCGCGCCGAGCGTCTTGCCGGCGACCGTGGCGGCCGACCAGCTCGCGACGGCCGCGTGCCCGAAGTAGTTCACCCAGGTTTGGTAGCATGTGGAAGATGCGTCTGGTCGTTGGCATCGATCTCGGGACGCAGAGCCTCAAGGCCGTGGTCTGCGACGCCGAGCTGCGCGTGCTCGGCGACCACCACATCGCGCACCCGACGCAGCACCCGCGGCCGGGCTGGGCCGAGCAGGATCCGCGCGTGTGGGAGGCCTCGCTCGCGCCGGCGATCGCGATGGCGCTCGCGAAGGCCGGCGCGCGCTCGAGCGACGTGGTCGCGCTCGCGATCGCGGGCCAGCTCGATGGCTGCGTCGCCGTCGACGCGAGTGGCGATCCGCTCCACGCGGCGCTGATCTGGCAGGACAAGCGCGCGACCGAGCACGTGATCGCGGATCCGGCCCGCGTGTTCGCGATCGCGGGCCAGGTCGCCGATCCGAGTCACTTCGCGGCGAAGCTGCGCTGGCTGCGGGTCCGCGGCGGTCATGGCTTCCCGGCGGCCTGCTCGCACCAGCCGACGAGCTACCTCGTCGAGCGGCTGACCGGCGCGCGCGTGCTCGATCACGCGCACGCGTCGACGACGATGCTCTACGACCTCTCCGCACGCGCGTGGTCGCCCGAGCTGTGCGCCGCGTTCGCGATCGATCCGGGTGAGCTCCCCGCGATCCGTGATGCCCACGCGATCGCGGGCGCGCTCCACGCGCGCGGCGCGGCGCTGACGGGGTTGCCGGCCGACGTCCTGGTCGCGGTCGGCACCGGCGATGACTTCGCGACGCCGCTCGGCGCCGGCGTGTGCGCGCCCGGCGGTCCGGTGGTGGTCGCGCTCGGGACCGCCGAGGTCGTCGGTGCGCTCGCGGCGACGCCGGTGTTCGATCGCGCTGCCGAGCCGATGGTCGAGACCCACGCGTACCCGACCGGCGCGTACTTCGTCGAGAATCCGGGCTGGCTCTCGGGCGGCGCGATCCGGTGGGCGACCGCGCTGCTCGGCCTGGCCAGCGATGGCGAGCTCGACGAGCTCGCCGCCACCGCACCGCCCGGCGCCGACGGCCTCACCTTCATCCCCGCGCTCGCTGGTGCGATGACGCCTGTGTGGCGACCGAACGCACGCGGCACGCTGCACGGGCTCACCGCGGCACACGATCGCGCGCACGTCGCGCGTGCGGTCCTCGAAGGGCTCGCATTCGCGTGTCGGGATGTCGTCGATCGACTCGCCGAGCTCGGGCTCGCCACGCACGACGTGCTGGTGCTCGGCGGCGGTGGCGCGAGCCGCGTGTGGACCCAGATCCGCGCCAACGTGCTCGGCCGCCCGCATCACGTCGCCGTGCGGACCGACACGTCTGCGATCGGCGCCGCCATGCTCGCCGCGGTCGCCGCCGGCCTGGTGCCGGACCTTGCCGCGGCGTGCGCGTTGTCACCACCCCCGACCGAAACGTTCACGCCCGGCGGTTCGCCCGACGAGGCCTACGCGCGATATCGCCAGCTGGTCGGCCAGCTTGCCCCGCTGTGGGCATAGGCATCACCGTGCAAGGAGCTGTGACCCCGGTGGCTTCGTCGCGCGTACCAATTCGGCTACAGTGCGAGCCATGCGGTGGTTGCTGTTCGTGCTGCTCGCGGGATGTCCTCGCGAGCCACCACCCGCCTGCATCACCGTCGACACCAGCTGCGCCCCGAGCTACGTGCCCACGTTCGCGAACGTCTACAAGAACACGATCTCGGTGTCGTGCGGCGCCACCAACTCGTCGTGCCACAACGCGGCCGGGCACATGGCCGGCCTGACGCTCGAGGATCAGGCGACGGCGTACACGAAGCTCACATCCGCGTCGCAGCTCGATCCCAGCCGCATGCGCGTGGTCGCGGGCGATCCCGCGTGTAGCCTCGTGATCGTGCGCACCGATTCGCCGGGCAAGGACTACCAGATGCCGCCCGGTGATCCACTCAGCGACGGCGAGCGATGCGCGCTCGTCCAGTGGGTCGAGATGGGGGCGATGCCATGAAGGTCGTGCTGCTGATCGCCGTGCTGTGCGCGTGCGGCGACAAGTACGAGGTCGCGCGGCTCGAGGATCCGAATACGTGCAAGGACTGTCACCCGAAGCACTACGCGCAGTGGTCGGGCTCGATGCACGCGTACGCCTCCGACGATCCGGTGTTCGTCGCGATGAACAAGCGCGGCTCGCGCGAGGCGCAGCTCGGCACGTTCTGCATCCAGTGCCACGCGCCGATGACCGTCGCGCTCCATCCCGAGAAGACCGACTACTCCGACTTCGATCCCGCGTCGCTCCCGCCCGCCGAGCGCGGCATCACCTGCTTCTTCTGCCACAACGTCGACTCGGTGAAGGCCGACCACAACAACGGTCTCGTCCTCGCGATGGATCAGACGATGCACGGCGGTGCGAAGAATCCCGTCGATAACCCCGCGCACGACGCGCTGTACGACGGCTCGTTGATGGCCGGCGCATCGGTGAACAACAAGTCGATGCTGTGTGGATCGTGCCACGACATCATCACGCCGGCCGGCGTTCCGCTCGAGCGCAGCTTCGAAGAGTTCAAGACCACGATCTTCTACAACGATCCGTCCGCGCTCGTGTCGTGCGCGCGCTGCCACATGAAACCGTCGAAGGACGTCATCGCCGATGCGCCGGGGATCAGCGTGGTCGCGCGCGACAACGGCTTCCACGATCACGGCTTCCCGGCGATCGATACCGCGGTGACGCCGTTTCCGAACCTGGACGTCCAGGCAGCCGGCATCGCCGACATCCTGAATCCGGCGATCGGGATCAAGGGACCCACGCCGGTGTCCGGCAAGGCGCCCGGAGGCATCTGCCTCGATCCGCCGGGCACCCTGACGGTCCGCATGGACACGTTCAACGTCGGCCACAACTTTCCGAGCGGCGCGTCGCAGGACCGCCGCGTGTGGCTCGAGGTGATCGCGTACGACGCCGCGAACGCCGTGGTGTTCTCGTCCGGTGTCGTGCCCGACGACATGGACCCCGAGGACCTCGGCGATCCGATCATCGACTGCGTCGACGCGAATCCGATCAACCAGCACTGCAGTGGCTTCTGGGATCGCATGTTCAAGAGCGACGGCTCGACCGCTCACTTCTTCTGGGACGTGGCGACCGAGACCGGCGCCGCGCTCAAGCCTCCGGTCACGCTCACGTTCAGCGACCCCGCGTACGATCACTCGACGACGGTGAAGTTCAGCGTCACCGGGCTGTTCTCTCAGATCGACCACATCTCGGCGCGGGTCCGCGTGCGACCGTTCCCCTATGCGACGCTGCGCGAGCTCGTGGCGTCGGGCGATCTCGATCCGATGTTCGCGGCGCAGCTCAAGACGCTACAGACCACCGGCGCGACGAAGACCTGGGAGCTCGCGACCAAGGGCACGGGCGCGTCGATGAACACGAACTGCAACTTCGAGCCGAACTAGCTCACTCGATGCAGAACTTGTAGATCGCGCGATCGGAGACGCTCCCAGAGGTCGCGGTGATCGTCGTCTCCCACACGCCGGGCATCCATAGATTGACGGGCTTCAGCTGGTACTGACCGGGGTCGGCCATCGGCGTGATGTCGGCCGTGATCGGGGAGAAGTGCATGTGCGCCGGCATGTACGGCGACACGCCGATCGTCGCGCCATCGATCGGGTTCCCGACCACGCCGCTCGCCATCGCGTTGACCTGGACGATCCACGTGTTGTCACCGCGCTGCGCCGGCGCGGGATCGATCGACATCAGCTTGAAGTCGAGCATGCCGCCCACTCCTTGGTGCTCGAGCCCGACCACGAACGTGTCGGTGCCGGTGACGGTCGAGCAGTCGACCGTCATCCCGTCATCACCCGTGTTCGACGTGCCGCAGGCGGCGAGCAGAGCGAGGAGCAAGAAACCTGGGCGCATGGTTCACCTACGAGCTGACAAGCCACAGGTTACTGGAGCTACGAGCTCGAGGGGACCCCGGATCGCTAAACGCCGGCTAACACGGCGAGAACTGGGCTACTCCGTGAGCAACACGACCGTATCCTTCGACAATCCCAGCCCCGACGGCACGCCGGTGAATGACACGCGCGCCAGCGCCTGCGCCTGCGCGCCGGGGATCGCGAACACCTCGACGAGCTGCGCGCCGGGGCGCAGGAACGCCGTGACGGTTGTCGCACCGCTCGCGCCGACGCCGCTCACCGGCTCGACGCGCAACTGCAGCGCGAACTTGCGGATCGGCGCTTCCTGGCCGGCCACCCGCAGCGCGCGCCGCTGGACGACACGCGTCGACAGCATCCACGCCTCGGTGGTCGTCTTCGCGATCGGGTCGAGCGTCGCCGCGACCTTCGCGATCCGCGCGCGGATCTCGTCGGCGTCATCGGTGGCCTCGTACCAGGCGTGGATCGGCACCAGGTGACCCTGTCTCGCGCCGCGCAAGTACATGCGATACGCGATCGGCGCCTCGCCCGGTGCGAGCTCCTCGACGATGTACGCGACGCCGTCGTCGCGCGACACGCCGAGGATCGACATGCGGTGCCCGAGGTCGATCCCGCCGGTGCAGTCCTCGGTGGTGCGCACCGTCGAGGTCATGAAGCCGAGCGACAGCCGCAACGTCGGCAGCGGCGCGTCGCGATGGATGTACGCATGCGCGAGGGCACGCTGCATCCGTCGCGTGCGGGCGAGGGCGAGCAAGGCAGACTGGGTCTTGGCGTCACGGTTCACGGCAGGTCTCCCTGTATTGAACGCGCGAACCGCTCCGGGGTTGCACCGGGTGTGACCCCTGCAACGCCCGGGAATAACATCGTGTCTACCCCGGTTGAACGGCGATCGAGGTCAGGGCGACTTGTACGTAACTACCGATGCCGCGCCGGTTCTATCGGTGCGCGTCCAGGTCCCGGAGCGCCGCCCAGCGACCATCTTGCCCTCGTAGACCACGCCGCCGGTCAGCTGGCGCCACGGTCCATCGAGCACGCCCTCCTTGTAGGTCGCCGTCAACACCACCGCGCCGTCGGGATCGTACGATGTCCACGTCCCGGTCCGGCGGTCAGCCGCGAACTGCCCGGTGAGCGCCGGCTTGCCGCTCCTGTACTCGGTGTACGCGCCCTCGACCTTGCCGCTCTTGTACGTCGCCTCGACCGCGAGCTTGCCGCCCTCGTACTTCTTGAGCGCGCCGTCGAGCTTGCCCCACTTCCAGTGCTCCTCGAGCGTGAGCACGCCGAGGTCGGTCCACTCGCGCCACCAGCCGTGCTTCTTGTCGCTCGCGTAGCGACCCTCGACCACGACCTTGCCGCGGAGCGTGAGCTCTTGATAGACGCCGTCGAGCGCGCCGTTCGTCAGGTGCTGTTTCGTCGCCGGCTTGTGGTTCGGGTGGAACGTCATCATCGTGCCGGTGCCGTCCTTGACCTCGAACCGGCCGAGCTCGTTCCCGCTCTTGTCGTAGTAGACGAACTCGCCGTCGGGTCTACCGTCGGTGTAGTTGCCGCTGTACGTCAGCTTGTTCTCGTACCACTCGAACCACGCGCCGGTCTTCTTGCCATCGGCGAAGTCGCCCTCGCGCTCCTTGTTGTTCGCGCGATCGAACCACGACCACGTGCCGGTGCGCTTGCCGTGATCGTACGTACCCTGGACGCGCGGGATCTTCTTGTCGCGCCAGATCGTGAACGCGCCATCGAGCTTGCCCTTGCGATCGTAGTTCTCGTCCATCACGAGCAACCAGAACTGCCAGATCTGGCGCGCGTCGTGACGCACGCCGTTCGTGAACGTCTCCTCGATCCGCATCGTGTTCTTCGCGCCGACCACATGCGGGCCATCGAAGCGGGTGCCGAACAACTTCGCGGTCACCGCGGGCTGACCGTCGTGATCGAGGATCTTGAAGTTGCCGTTCGGCGCCCCTGCCTTCACCACGCGCTCCATGTACAGCAGCCCGTCGTCGTACCAGCGCCGTTCGGTGCCGGTGCCGAGCTTGAGCTCGTACTCGCCGAGCACGGTGCCGGTCGGGCCGAGCTGCTTCCACTTGCCGTCCTTGAAGCCGTTGACGTACGCGCCGGTCTCGACGATCGCGCCGTTTGGATAATGACGCTCCCACGCGCCGTCGAGCTTGCCGTCCTTGTACGCGCCGCTGATCTCGGTCGTGCCGTCGGGAAACATCGTCACGAACGGACCGTGGCGAACTCCATTGTCGCGTCCGCAGAACACCGTCGGCTCGGGAGCCGGCGCGTTCATCGCCGTCGTCCCGGCGTCGCACGCGAGCTTCGGCGGCTCCGGTGCATCGGGCATCCCCGCGTCGGGAATGACGATCGCCTGTGCGACGGCGTGCAGCTCCGGCGGCTCGGTCGGTGCAGCTTTGGGGCCAGTGGGTCCGGAGCCACAAGCCGTGCTCGCCGTCAAGACGAAGAGCACCGTGTGCGAACGCTGCACAGCGATATTGTGACACGAACACTCGGTGCGGTGCGAACACGCATTAACCTTGAGACATGAAGATCACGAGCCTAGTCGCGATCACCCTCGCACTCGCCCTCGGCACGACTGCTCATGCCGGACGTCGCGCCTTCGGCGACGGTTCCAACTACGTGTCGAACGGCAAGTTCGGCCTCGGCCTCGAGCTCGGCGAGCCCACGGGATTGAACGGCAAGCTGTTCCTCAGCCCGAGCACCGCGTTCGACTTCGGGATCGGCGACCTCTATCACAACTTCTACGTCGACGGAGATGGCTTCCACATCTACGCCGACTTCATGTGGCATCCGCTCGAGGTCGCGCACACGCCGGATTTCAAGCTGCCGTTCTACGTCGGCGTCGGCGGTCGCGCGTGGTTCTTCAACTACAACTGCCGCGGCACCGTGTGCAACAGCTCGTCGATGTTCGGCATCCGCGTGCCGCTCGGCCTCGACTTCGACCTCAACAACGTCCCGCTCGACCTGTTCATCCAGTTCGTGCCGACGCTGGACTTCTATCGCAACTACGTCAACCGCAGCGTCTACCTCGACGTCGACTTCTCGGTCGGCATTCGCTACTGGTTCAGCTGATCTCGCCGGCTAGCGGGTGGTCTCGACCCACAGCGGGACCACGACGCCCTCGGCGGCGGCGACGTTGATCTGGCTGCGCCGGACCTCGACCTGGCCGTGGCCGCTGATCGAGTAGTACGCGCTGACCTGATACGTGCCCGGCATGACCGGATCGAAGCGGTAGCGACCCTGGTCGTCGCTCACCGCCTGCAGCGTGTTGTCGCCCAGCACCGCGGTCACGACCGCACCCGCGACGCGGCCGTGCGTGCTCGTGTCGTTGACCGTGCCCTCGATCAGCGCCGAGTCGGTCGCGTGATGCGCGGGCTTGAAGCGATCGATCTCGCTTTCCCTGGCGTCGCCGAAGCTGACCATGATCGGATCGGGGCGACCGAGCGTGAACATCACGTCCACGACGGTCGGCTCGCCGGCACGCACGTCGATGTTCTCGACGTCGACCTGCTGACCTGCGAACAGCGCGATCAGGCTGTAGCGGCCGGGTGCGAGGTGATCGATCCCGAACAAGCCGTCCTGGCTGGTCACCGTCTCGGTCGGCGTCATCTGGCCCTGGATGCGGAGGTGGATGTTGGCCCTGGAGACCGGCTCGCCGGAGTCGTGATCGCGAGCGAGCCCCGCGATCGCGCCCTCGGTCGGCCGCTTCGCATGCTGCGCGCCGCCGCAGCCACAGGCGGCCAGGAGCAGGACTACATATCGCACGCCCGCACCATCACCCAGTTTGGCGATCGAAGCCAAGCCATCTCTCGCTGGCAGCATCCAACTACGGTCATGGCAGGTGCATCACCGACGTCGCAGCGTAGAATGAGCGGCATGTTACGTGCCCTGCTGGTGGGAATCCTGGTTGTCTCGGCGGCGGGGGCGTGCGGCTCCAAGCACGACACCCCGCAGGTCGATCCCGCCGCGCTCGCCGGCAAGGTCGTCGAGGTCTCGGGCAAGGTCACCGTGGGAGCGAAGGCGCTCGCCGTCGGCGATACGGTCAAAGCCAACGATCTCATCGAGACCGGCGCCGATGGCTCGGTCGTGATCCGGCTCGCGCACAACGACGCGCGGTGGGAGCTGGGCCCCAACCACAAGAGCAAGCCGAGCGAGTCCCAGGCCTGGACCGCCGAGCGGTCGTCCGGCCCCGCGAAGCCGGTCGAGCAAGACACGTCGGCGGCAGGTCGCCCCGCCGAGCGCAGCGCGGCCGATACCTCGACCAGCGTCGGTCGCCAGGACGAGGCCAAGGACGTCAAGCGACCGAAGCAAGACGACGGTCCGTCGACCGGCAGCCCGGCGCCCGGCGCTGCGCCGAGCCCGACCGCAGCAACCGCGACACCCC
>Ga0326726_10002845_pt1 | contig 15840 bp, 18 predicted proteins | sample MHFenrmetagenome_2_FD_207603 | JGI IMG/M metagenome (GOLD analysis project Ga0326726, IMG submission 207603) | Lab enriched peat soil microbial communities from Michigan Hollow, Ithaca, NY, United States - MHF15MN | ecosystem: Environmental > Terrestrial > Soil > Wetlands > Peat | place: USA...
ACTAGAGTTCGGCGAACGCCTCCAGCAACCGCTGCTTCGAGGAGTGGCGCAGCTTCTCGATTGCACGAGCTTCGAGTTGCCGCACCCGCTCTCGCGACAGTCCGAGTTTCTCGCCGATCTCTTCGAGTGTGTGGTCCTGTTCGCCCTTCATCCCAAAGCGCCAGCGCAGAATGTTCCGCTCTCGCTCGTTGAGCTGAGAGATCGATTCCTCGGTGGCGCGCTCCAGTCTGAGTCGGTCGAGACCCTCGAGCGGAGAGACTGTCGCTGGGTCCTTCACGAAGTCCTTGAGCACCTTCGAGTCAGTGCCTTTGACTTGCGTCTCGAGGGACACGGGCTCGCGAGTCATCTTCTGAAGTCTCTCAGTCTGCTCGAGAGAGATCTTGAGCTCCTTGGCGAGCTCCGACGTCTTCGGCTCTCGACCGAGTCTCTTCGAGAGAGCGTTGTATGTGCGGTAGTACTTCAGCAACGTGTCGTGCATGTGACTCGGGATCCGGATCGTGCGCGACTGATTCTGAATTGCCCGGATCAGAGCCTGCCGGATCCACCAGAGCGCATACGTCGAGAACTTGTGACCGCGTCGGTAGTCGAACTTCTCGACCGCGCGAATCAACCCGAGGTTTCCTTCCTGGATCAGGTCCTGGAAGGCGATTCCCATGTTCCGGTAGTCCTTCGCGATTGCGATCACGAGCTTGAGGTTGTGCTGAACGAACTTGTTCTTGTGGAACATCAGGCGCTCGTACGCGAGGTCGACACGATCCATCAGCTTGACGAAGTCCGGAGACTTTACGCCGACGGAAATCTCGACATCACGAAGCTGCTTCCGCAGGGCGCGAAGGTCCCTCTCGCGGTCCTGCTTGCCCTTCTCGGTCTTCGGCGCTCTCTTGGGCGAGCGAAGATCCCGAATCTGACGCTCGTAGCTGACCATCGTGTCACGAGCGGCGCGCAGCTTCCGGCGAATGCGCTCGAAGATCTGCATGGAGAGATCCGCATCACGCAGTGACTTCTGGATACTCTGCTCGAGCTTGGTGAGTGGCGCCTTGTCGTCCTTGTTCGCGGCCTCGACTTCGTTGTAACGAGCCAGCAGAACCTCAACGCGCTTCAGGCACTTGTCGAGCTTCTCTCCGCGCTCCTCTCCCTCGGGAGTCCCGGAGCCGTAGGCCTCGGACATCTTTGCAGTCACACGATTCTCGGCCTGAAGACCGCGCCAGATGTCGATCGCCTCACGCCACGTGAACGACACGGAGAGGATCCCGCTCCGCATTTCGTGCGTTGCGGACTCCATCTCCTTCGCGAGCATGACCTCCTCCTCTTTCGTCAGAGTCGGGATGCTTGCGATATCGTTGAAGTAGGAGAGAAGAGTATTGCGGTTCCGCGCCGCCTCCTCCTCCGGATCGACGTTGGAGTGTTCCGGGTCGACCACCGTCGATTCTGCCCAGCGTGCCCCTTTCATGATGCTTTCTTTCTTCTCCTGCTCGTTCGCCCCAAGTGAGACTGCTCTGCGGCTGCGAGCACACGAAGACACCGACTCGGCCTTCGAATCACCTTTCGCTGCTACCGGGCTTTGATGCCCGACCTTGCGGTTCAGTGTTCTTCAGCCCGCGCAGCGTCACCCCCGCAACGCTGCCACCGTACCCACGCCGCTCGAAACTTCTCCGACGCAGCGTGTCAAAACCAAGGTGCAAAAAAACGGCTCCGCTCGCACTCCGTTGGTTCCCAACGAACCTTCCGAAGGGGGGGCCGGTCGAGAGTAGATTGCTGCTGCCTTATTTTCGTCGCCGACGCTACGCGACTTTAGCGATTCTGTCAACAAACAACTCCGCGATGCAATTCGTTGGACACTCAAGTACTTAGATGGACTCGCCGGGCGCGCTCGCGCTCGCAGCTTCCGCCCGCCCCGCGTCCTCCGACATAACCTGCCTGCTTGGCTGGTCGATGGATCTCTGACGCGGTACGGCGTGTGCGCATTCGCAGAAAGAGGACGCCGCTTCGCCGTGGATCCGCGGCTAGAGGTCGCGTGATCTGCGGATCAGCTGCACGAACTCGCCTCGAGTCTTCGGATCCGACTCAAATTCGCCGAGCATCGCGCTGGAAATCGCATACGAATTCTGCTTCTGAACGCCCCGCATCATCATGCACAGGTGCTGCGCCTCGAGGATCACGGCAACGCCTCGTGGTTGAAGCACCTTCTCGATCACATGGGCAATCTCGTTGGTCAGTCGCTCCTGCACCTGCAGTCGGCGCGAGTACATCTCCACCAGCCGCGCGACCTTGGACAGACCTACGATGCGTCCGTTCGGCACGTAGGCAACGTGCGCGCGGCCAAAAAACGGCAGCAAGTGGTGCTCGCACAGACTGAAGAAGTCGATGTCCTTCACGATGAGCATCTCGTTGTAGGACTCTTCGAAGACCGCATCGTTCAGGATCTTCTGGGGATCGAGGCGGTAGCCCTGCGTGAAGAACTCGAACGACCGGGCAACGCGACCGGGCGTACGCAGCAGTCCCTCACGACGAGGATCCTCGCCGAGCTCCTGCAGCAACTCTGCGACGATTGCTTCGATTCGGCTCAAACCAGCTCCTCGTCACCGGCGTACTCGACCGAGTTGTTTCGTGTCTCGACAAGCCGAACACTGGCGAGACGTGCCGGCGTGACCTCGCGAGCTAGGGTATCCCAGATGTGTCGCGCGATGTTCTCCGCAGTCGGAACCACCTGAACGAACTCGGGGACGTCTCGATTCAGGAACTTCCCGTCGAGCGGCCGCAAGACACGCGACTCCACGAGGGCGTCGATCATTCCTTCCGGCAGCACGCGCCCAGTCTTCGGGTCGAGATCGCCTTCGACCGCGACCTCGACGCGGTAGTTGTGACCATGCCCAGCAGGATTGGCGCACTTGCCATACACATTTCTGTTTCGCTCCGAGGTCCATTCCGGGCGCGCCAGTACGTGAGCTGCGCTGAAGTCGTACCGCTGAATGACTCGAATCACCGTGTGACCTCGACCGAGAGGTGTGCCGTCGGGCTGAGGCGGATCCGATAGAGTGAGCCCTTCGGAAGCGCGGCGTCGAGCAACGAGAAGATCAGCGCTGCGAACGTCTCTGGCGTCGGCGGCCGATCGCGGAAGTAGGGCGTGTCGTCGGACAGCGAGCGATGATCGAACCGCGCCTCGATCTCGCGCTCCATGAGCTCCTTCAGATCCTTCAGGTCGATCACCATCCCTGTTTCGGGATCGACGTGACCGGAGACCGTGACCTCGAGCTCGTAGTTGTGCCCACTCGTCGCGCCAGTCGCGTCGCGGTACGAGGCGGAGAAATCCATTCGGCGAGTCAGAAGCACGAGGTCAGAAGCGTCGCAACAGCCCGACGACCACTCCCTGGACTTCGATGTCTTCAGCCGGGAACTCCATCGGCGCCAGTCGCTCATTGGCCGGGACGAGTCGAACCTTCCCGCCATCTTGGTAGAAGCGCTTCAGCGTGCACTCTTCCCCCCGGACCAACGCGACGACTGTTTCGCCCGCGCGCGGCACCTTGCGGGATTCGAGCACGACGACATCTCCGTCGACGATGTGATCGTCGATCATCGAGTCGCCGGAGACACGCAACGCGAAGCACTCGCGTCGACCGATCATGTCGAGCGGAACGGAGATCGAGTCGGATGTCGCGACCGCCTCGATCGGACGGCCCGCTGCGACGCGACCGAGCAGCGGAATCTCGATGCCGGCGGGCGCTCGCTCCTCTCGCACAACCTCAATTGAGCGACTGCGGTTCCAGGCCTTCCGCAGCAACCCTTTATCGACGAGGTTCTGAACGTGCTTGTGCACCGTCGCAACGGAGGAGAGCCCGAATTGCTCGCCGATCTCTTCGAGACTGGGCGCGTATCCCGCTCGCTCGAGGTACTCGCAGACGAAATCAAAGATCTCTTTCTGCCGCTTGGTGAGATGCATGCGAACTCCCATGACCCGGCACTAGCGCAGGGCCTTTCGCGTCGAGTTTGCACCCGAGTCTACTCCGCTCTGCCAGTGACCTGTGAAGAAGAACTCCGGGCGGGAGCCTAGTCGAAAGAATGGCGAAAATCAATCGAGCGCTTGCGGCGCTGGCAGCCTTGCTCGGAGCCGGCGCCTGGTTTCAGCCCTCCGTCGCTGGCTCGGATCTCTGGTGGCACCTCGCCGCGGGCCGAGAGATCGTCGCCCAGCGCGCGGTCCCGACCGTGGACCACTTCTCGTTCACCTTCGCCGGCCACCCCTGGATGCACCACGAATGGCTTTGGGGCACGAGCTACTGGTTCGTGTATCGCGTCTTCCCGGAGGCGGTCGCACTCACGAATCTCGCGCTGATCTTCGCGATCTTCGCGGTCTGGCTTGTCGTCGCGGTGCGCCACTCCGGTTCCTTGCTCGCGTCGGGAATCGCGCTCTGGGCGGCGGCTGCGACGTGTTACTGGTTTCTCGACATACGACCTCACGAGGTCACGCTGCTCTTCGTCGGGATCGTCGTCGCCACTCGCTCACGACCGCACGCGCGTTGGATCTGGGCGCCACTCATGGCGCTCTGGTGCAACCTTCACGGCGGGTTCGTCTTCGGGTTCGGAGCGATCGGGCTCTTCGCGCTCATCGAAACGGCGGAGAGCTCGATCGCGTCGCGCCGTCTCCGCATCGACCCGACGCTCTGGCTTGGCGTCGCGCTCGCGGGTCTCGCGTTCCTCTGCAATCCGTGGGGCTGGCGGATTCTCGAGTACCCGATCGCGTATCTCGACTCGGATTCGCCGTTCCGCGCCATCCAGGAATGGCAGCGACCGCCGTTCGATCTCGACCCGCGCACCTTCTCGGGTCGCTTCTTCTGGCTGCTGGTGGCGAGCGCGCTGGGAGGAGTTCTCGAGCTGCGCGCTCGCGTTCGCGGCGATCGACGAGCGGGAGACGTCTATCTCGTGTCACTCGGGGCAGTGACTGCGTCGATGGCACTCACGTCGAGGCGCTTCATCCCGCTCTTCGCGCTGACCGCGCTCCCACTCGTCGCGCGGCTCTGCGCGACCCTGTTCGCGCAGCTCGCTAGCCGTTTGCCCGAGCGAGCGGGTCGGATGACGAGTCAGGCGCTTCCCGCGCTCGCGCTCGGCGCCGCTCTGCTGCTCTGGCGCGACGTCCGAATGTTCCCACGGCCGCTCGAGCGCTGGACCGAGTCATACATGTACCCGAAGGCAGGGCTACGGTTCCTGCAGGCGCTCAACGCGGGCCCTCGTGTCTTGAACTACTACAACTGGGGCGGCTTCATCATGCTCCACGCGCCCGAGCTGAAGGTGATCATCGACGGGCGCGCGAACACGCTCTACAGCGAGCGGCTCTACAACGACTATGTCGCAATGATCGGCAGCCGAGACGGCCTTCCGTCCCGCCTCGCGCTGTACGCGCCTGACGTCGCGCTCCTCCCCGGGGGCTCAGGCTCGCTCGCCAGCACGCTTGCGAGCTCGAAGTTCGGATGGCGAGTGCTCTATGCCGACGACGTCTGCGCCGTATTGCTCCCTCCGGACTCACCGCGGCTCCGAAGTCCGCTGCCGAATCCGGAAGACGTCGTCGGCGACGAGCCGCAGTGGCTGCTCGCGCGCGCCGGCGTACTCAGCGCTCAGGGACGAGCCCCGCAGGCGCGCGAGTTGGCTGAGCGCGCGCTCGCCATGGACTCATTCCTCGTGCGCGGCTACGGCGTGATCGCCGAGAGCTACGCGTTGGAGCGCAACCTGCCGGCAATTGCGGCGGCAATCGATCGCGGCCTCGCGGTCGAGCCGCGCTTCTACGTGTCACTCCGCCAGTTCGAAGCGAACGCCTACATGGACATGGGCGCGACCGACCTCGCGCTGGCCGCGCTTCAGAGCGGCATCCCGCGCGGCCCCTTCTCTCGACCCGAGGGAATGTTGGAGAACATCGAGGTCCTCCGAGCGCGCGCCGCGGGCCGTTGACTTCGCATCTCGTCGGACTACCCTGGCGCACCCTGGCACTCCCCTCGCGAGAGTGCCAACGCCCAGAACCCAAGAGGGAGACGCGCCATGAAGATCCGACCGCTGCAGGACCGACTGCTGCTTCGCCCGATCGAGGGCAAAGAGAAGACGGCCGGCGGAATCATCATCCCCGACACCGCGAAGGAAAAGCCCCAGGAGGGCATCGTCGTCGCGGCGGGCAAGGGCAAGGTCCAGGACAACGGTCGAGTCACTCCGCTCGACGTGAAAGTCGGCGACCGCGTCCTCTACGGGAAATACTCCGGGAACGAGATCGACGTGGCCGGAGAGAAGCACGTCATTGTTCGCGAGGAAGACGTCCTCGCGGTTCTGAGCTGAAGGGAAACCAGACATGAGCGCCAAGGAAATCCGCTTCGATACGAATGCCTCGGATGCCATCATCCGCGGCGTCAACACACTCGCGAACGCAGTGAAGGTCACGCTCGGTCCGAAGGGCCGGAACGTGATCATCGAGAAGAGCTTCGGCTCGCCCGTCGTCACCAAGGACGGAGTCACCGTCGCGAAGGAGATCGAGCTCGAAGACAAGTTCGAGAACATGGGCGCGCAGATGCTGCGCGAGGTGGCCTCGAAGACGTCCGACGTCGCCGGCGACGGCACGACGACTGCGACGGTCATCGCGCAGGCGGTGTTTCGCGAAGGTCTGAAGATGGTCGCCGCGGGTCACAGCCCGATCGAGTTGAAGCGCGGCATCGATGCCGCCGTCGCCGCAATCGTCGAGGAGCTGAAGAAGATCTCCAAGCCCACGCGCGACCCATCCGAGATCGCGCAGGTCGGCACGATCAGCGCGAACAACGACTCCGAGATCGGCAACATCCTCTCCGAGGCGATGCAGAAAGTCGGCAAGGAGGGAGTGATCACCGTCGAGGAGAACAAGGCGCTCGACACGGTCCTCGAGGTGGTCGAAGGCATGCAGTTCGACCGCGGGTATCTCTCGCCGTACTTCGTGACTGACGCCGAGCGCATGGAGGTCGTGCTCGAGAGCCCGATTCTTCTCCTGCACGAGAAGAAGATCTCGAACATGAAGGACCTCTTGCCGCTCCTCGAGCAGGTCGCGCGCGCCGGCAAGCCGCTGGTCATCGTTGCGGAAGAGGTCGAGGGCGAGGCGCTGGCCACGCTCGTGGTCAACAAGATCCGCGGCACCCTCTCGGTCGCGGCCGTGAAGGCGCCGGGCTTCGGCGACCGCCGCAAGGCCATGCTCGAAGACATGGCCATCCTCACGGGCGGGCAAGTGATTGCGGAAGAGCTCGGCATCAAGCTCGAGAACGTGACTCTGAACGACCTGGGCAAGGCCGGCCGAGTCACGATCGACAAGGACAACACGACGATCATCTCGGGCGCGGGCAAGAAGAAGGACATCGAGGCCCGCTGCAACGAGCTCCGCAACCAGATCGAGGACACGAAGTCCGACTACGACCGCGAGAAGCTCCAGGAGCGGCTCGCGAAGCTCTCGGGCGGTGTCGCCGTCGTGAAGGTGGGCGCGGCGACCGAGAGCGAGATGAAAGAGAAGAAGGCGCGGGTCGAGGACGCGCTCCACGCCACGCGCGCAGCGGTTGAGGAAGGCATCGTCCCGGGCGGCGGCGTCGCGCTCATCCGCGCGAAGAAAGCGCTCGATGGCCTCAAGGGCGCAAATCCGGAGCAGCAGGCGGGCATCGCCATCGTCCGCCGCGCGATCGAGGAGCCGCTCCGCATGATCGCTCAGAACGCCGGCCAGGAGGGCTCCGTCGTCGTCGACAAGGTTGCCAACGGCAAGGGCGCGTACGGCTTCAACGCTGCGACCGACACCTACGGTGATCTCGTGAAGGACGGTGTGATCGACCCCACGAAAGTCGTGCGCTGTGCGCTCCAAAACGCGGCGAGTGTGTCCGGCCTATTACTCACCACGCACGCAATGATCGCGGACAAGCCCAAGGAAGAAGAAGACAAGCACGCGGGGCACCAGCACTAGCGCGTCCTACAGGCGGGAACGACACGCGCCGATCGCCTCTCGGAGGAGTCATTTCGGCGCATGTCGACTGCCGAGCGCCACGCGGAGTTTCTGACTGAGCGCCTACGGGCGTTCGGCCTGTCTATGCATCTCGATTCGGGAGGTGCTTCGGCCGAGGGCGTACTCGGGCTCGCGCCCACGCCGTTCGAGACACTCGGCCGGCCGCTGGTCGTCGCGCGCGCGCGCTTCTACACGCTTGGCCACAATCGACTGAAGTTCTTCGACCCGGCGATCTTTTTCGACCTGCCCGCGCTGGACGTCGGCCGCTGCAACTCGAAGCACGACGTCGAGTCCGCTCTGCGCCGCGCGTGGGCCGCGCAGATGCGCGCACTCGGCGAAGCGCTCGTGTGGCTGCAGCGGCTCCACGCGCCGACTCAGCTGGTCGCGGGCGGCGCCCGCCTGCGCTTCGTCGATGAGCAGAGCGGCCCGATCGAAGTGCGCGCGCCACGCGAGATCCTCCTGCCGAGTCGCGGCGCTCTCGCGGTGCGGTCACTCGGCCAACCGGGCGAGCGCCGCTTCCGGCCCTTGCCCAGCCTCGAGAGCGCGAACGAGCTCGCGATGTCCATCTCGTCCGCGGTCTCGGAGCGCGCGAGACTGACGACGGAAGCCGCGCCGCCGCTCTCCGGTCCCGACGAGCGCAAACCGCTGCGCGACAAGCGCGCGCGCCGCGCGATGGTGATCTCGAGCGCTGCCGCGGGTCCGGTCGAGCTGGCGACGCTGCTGGCGCTGCGGCACGTCGAGCTCGACCACTTCCGCGACTCCTCGCACGCGCTCGCAGCTTTCCGCGAGCGCAGCTACGAGCTGGCGATCGTCGACGCCCGCCTGGGCCGCGACGACGGGTTCGAACTCGCTGCCGATCTGCGCCGCTTGCCGGGCGTCGAGGACCTGCCGATCGCGATCATCGACGAGCGCGACAGCCCCGCGAACCGCTCCGCGTCGAACCTCGCCGGTGCCTCGCTGTATCTCGCGAAGCCGGTGAACTGGGCGGAGCTCGAGCCCACGTTGCTCGACTTGCTCGACCACGCCGCGCGCCGCCGCTATCAGCGCTTCAGCGCACGGATGGCCGTCCGCACGGCCGCCAGCGCCGGCGCTTGGGACGAGCTGACCGAGTTGGTCGCACGCGGCGGCATCTGCCTGCGAACGCGCCGCGACATACTTCCCGGCGCAATCGAGCGCTATCGGATCCACCTGCCCGCGCCGCTCGAGCCGATCGACGTCGACGGCGATGTGATCTCGCGCGCCAACCTACCGGGCTATGCCAGCGTCCTCGCGGGAATCCGCTTCCGCCGCTTCCTCGACGGAGGCGAGTCGCGTTGGATTCGAGTCATCGAGGACTTGGCGCGCCGCTCACAGCGCGGCACACACGCGGGGATCTAGCCGACGACCTGTCTCGCCTTCTTGATGTCGTCGTCCATGATCGTCTTGCGCTTCTCGCGCGCAGCCGCATTCCCGGCCTCTTGCGCCAGACGCGCGATGTATTCCTCAGCGGCGGCGACAGCCAGCTCGACCGCCGGCCCAGACGTCCGCAACTCTCCACCATGCTTCACGAGCAGCCGCTTCACAGCAGCCGCGGGAAGTTCCGCCATGTGCTCATCGCCCCCGGAACCGTTCTTGGTTCGGGCGGTAGGATTCCCAGCCGAAGCGCCGCCGTCAACCGCTAGCGCTTTTCGAGGCGAGCGAGGAACTGCACGACTCTCTCCACCACCAGCGCCCGCTCGAAGTCGACGGGGAGGACGTGCCCCGAGCGCTCGAGCCAGTGGAGCTCGCGATCCCCAGGCGGAAGCTCGCGCATCAAGAGCTCCGCGTTCCGCACCGGGACGGTCGGATCGAGGCGGCTGAAGATCAGCGAGACTGGAGCCTCGACCTGGCCCAGCCCCGCGCGGACTTCGGACGCGAGCCGGAGCAGCTGGTTCACCGCTGCGAGCGGCATGCGGTCGTAGCCGGGATGGCGAAGGCGCGCTTCCGCGTCGAGGATCGCCGGCGTCTTGGGCAACTGGCGCACGATATGGCGAAGCCAGGGCACGCCGCGGTGCACCACCCAGCCGAGATCGAGCGGCACCGCGAGCACGACCAGCCCGCGCAGCGCGCGGCGCTGGGCGAGCGCGAGCGCGAGCAGTCCGCCGAGCGACAGTCCGAGGACGTACACACGCTCGTGTCGCTCGGCGAGCGCGTCGTGAGCCGCGACGACCGCGTTCACCCATTCCATGGAAGGCGTGCGCGCGAGCGCCGCAGCCGTCGTGCCGTGGCCCGGCAGCAGTGGTCCCTCGCAGTAGAAGCCCGCCGTTGCCAGCGCCTCCGCCGGCGGTCGCACCTCGTACGGCGTGCCAGTCAGTCCGTGGAGACACAGAACCGCGGGCGCGAGGCCGCCGCGCGGATCACCCAAGCGGAAAGCGTTCGCGTCTACGCTCACGTGAGCTCGTCCTCGGCGCGGCGCTGCGCCGCGCGAGTCACCGCCGCGATCGTGACTCCGTGCCGCCGGGCCGCGCGCGCGCACGCCTCGTATTCGGGCTTCACCGCGGAAGTCCCATCCGGGGCGCGCGCGAGCTTCACCCGAATCGGTCCGAACTTCGTCGCGACCGAGCCCGCGCCGCGGCGCAGCACCAGGCGCGGCACGCGCTGCACGCGCACGCCGAGCGCGCTCGAGTCGGCGAGCACCAGGCGCGCGAGCCGCTCGGCGTCCGACGGCCGCGCGAGCACCCGCAGCGCCTGCCCGGGCCTCCCTTTCTTCATGATCAGTGGGGCGAGCGACGCGTCGAGCGCGCCCTCGTCGTGCAAGCGCTCGACGAGAAACGCGAGATGCTCGGGAGTCATGTCGTCGAGATGGGTCTCGAGCACCGCGACCTCGTCGCGCGCGAGCTCGGGCTCCGCCTCGCCGACGAGCGCGCGCAGCGCGTTCGGCATCGGACCGCGCCGGTCGTCGCCCGCACCGAAGCCCTGCGCCGAGGGGCGCAGCGCGGGCAGTGATCCGAACTCGTGCACGAGCGCGGCGAGCAGCGCGGCGCCCGTCGGAGTCACCGTCTCCCACTCGACGTCGTAGGGGTAGGTCGGGATGCCGCGCAGCAGCTCGACGGTGGCGGGCGCGGGCAGCGGGATCGCGCCGTGTGCGGTCGGCACGCTGCCGCGCCCCAGCGGCAGGGGCGAGCAAGTGACTCGCGAAACGCCGAGTGACTCGACCGCGGCGCAGACGCCGACCACGTCGCCGAGCGCGTCGATCGCGCCGACCTCGTGAAAGTGAATGCGCTCGATCGGCAGTCCGTGAATGCGCGCCTCGGCTCGCGCCACCCGCTCGAAGACCTCGAGACTCCGTGCGCGCACGAAGGACGACAGGCGCGCGCCGCGCAAGAGCGTGCGGATCGACTTCCACGTGCGCTCCGTCTCGTCCCGTTTCGGGCCCGACAGAACCACGTAGCGCGCGTCCAGCGCGCCGCGCTCGACGCGAGTGACTCGCATGCGGATCGGCCCGACGCCCAGCCCCGCGTGCGCGGCGCGCACCGCGCGCGCATCGGCGCCGACCTCGAGCAGCGCGCCCAGCAGCATGTTCCCGGCCGCTCCCGAGAAGCAGTCGAAGTGCAGCAGGCGCGCGCCCGCACCGCGGCGGCCGCGCTCACGCGCGGTTGATGAGCGAGGCGACGTACGCCGCTCCGAAGCCGTTGTCGATGTTCACGACCGTCACGTTGGCAGCGCACGAGTTCAGCATCGCGAGCAGCGCCGCTACACCGCCCAGTGACGCTCCGTAGCCGACGCTCGTCGGCACTGCGATCACCGGCGCCGAGACCAGCCCGCCGACGACCGACGCCAGCGCGCCCTCCATCCCGGCCACCGCGATCACGACCGACGCGCGCCGCACGACGTCGAGTGACCCGAGCAGTCGGTGCAGGCCCGCGACGCCGGCGTCGTACACGCGCTCGACCTTGTTCCCGAACAGCTCCGCGACCGCAGCGGCCTCCTCGGCGACCGGAACGTCCGACGTCCCGGCCGACACGACCGCGATCGACCCGCGGCCGCGCGGCTGCACGGGCGCCTGGCGCAGGATCGCGAGGCGTGGGATCCCGAGTATCTCGAGCTGCGGCAGCTCGGAGCGCAGCTCGGCCGCGACTTCGGGGGCGATGCGCGTGATCAACACGTTCCCGCCCGCCTCCGCGAGCACCAGCGCGATGCGCGCCAGCTGGTCGACCGTCTTGCCGGCACCAAGCACGACCTCAGGAAACCCGACGCGCAGCGCGCGGTGCGTGTCGACGCGCGCGTCGCCGAGTTCGACAAATGGGGCCACCGCGAGCGCCTCGACGAGCTCGTCGCGAGACAGCTCGCCGCGCGCGTGCCAGTCGAGGAGTGCGATCAAGCGCTCGCGGTCCATGCGGCCGGCAGTCTAGTCGATGTCCACCGGCGCCGGCACGAGCACGAAGCGCATGCGCAGAGGTCCGTGCCGCTCGTAGAGCACGACGTCGGCCACAGCGCGCACGGCATCGTGAATCTCGACGAGCTCGCGCAAGTCGAGCTCACCGTTCTGCGCGTAGCCCGCGCGCGGCACCGAGGGCAGCGAAGTGCCGCCGAGCATCTGCGCGAGCGCGTTGGCCGCGGCCGACACCGCGATGTTCCCGACCTCTGCGAGCACCGCGAGCACCGAGGGCTCGCTGACCTCTTTGCCCGCGACGCGCGCGACGACGTCTTCCACCGCGCCCGCAGAGAGCAGCAGCGCGGCGCGCGCCTCGAGCGGCCCGCGCAGATCCGCGAAGATTCCGGCCACTCGCTCGTCGCGCAGAAAGAGTGACCGCAGCGGCCGCCCGGCCGGCAGCAGGCGCAGGCGCGGCACCTCGGTCAGCAAGGTCGCGTCGAGCAACAGCGCGAGCGTCGACGCGGCGTGCCCGGCGCAGATGTTCGCGAGCTCGGCGAGGCGATCTTCGTCGTCGGTCACGCGAAGTTCTCCACGAGTGACCCGATCTCGAGCAGAAACACGGGCGCGCCGTCGCGCAGGATCGCGACGCCGCCCAAGTGAGACATCTCCGTCAGCGGCTCCGGTGTCTCGCGCACGAAGACTTCGAGGTCGTCCAGCACGCGGTCGACGAGCACGCCGAGCTTGAAGCCGCGCGCCTCGAGCACGACCACGCAGCCCGCTCCCGGCGCGACCGCGGGCAGGCCGATGCGCGGCCCGAGGTCGACGAGCGGCAGCGGCTCGTCCTTGAACATGAAGAACGAGTCGACTCCGGCGTGCTCGACCGCCGCCTCGGCGGCGGAGAGCACCGCCTCGATCGCGAGGATCGGGAGCGCGACGCGCTGTCCGCCCAGCTGCAGCACCAGTACACGCTGCAGTGTCACCATCGACGGCAGGTCGAGCAGGAACGCAGTGCCCTTGCCGGGCTCGCTCTCGACGGTGATCGCGCCGCCCAGCGCCTCGACTTGTCGCTTCACCACGTCGAGCCCGACGCCGCGCCCCGACACGTCACTCACTTCGTCCTTGGTCGAGAGACCCGGCTCGAAGATCAGCTCGCGAATGCGCTCGGCGGGCAGGTCCTCGGCGACCATCTCCACGAGCAGGCCGCGCTCGATCGCGCGCCGGCGGACTTTCTCGACGTCGATCCCGCGGCCGTCCTCGTCGATGCGCAGGTGCAGGCGACCCGCGACGCGCGTCGCGCCGAGCCGCAAGAGACCCACCGGATCCTTGCCCGCAGCGACGCGCTCGGCCTCGCTCTCGAGCCCGTGGTCCACGGCGTTGCGCACCAGGTGGAGCAGCGCATCGTCCAGGTGGTCGAGCACCGCGCGATCGACCTCGACTTCCTCGCCAGCGAGCTCGACGCGCACGCGCTTGCCGAGCTCGCGGCCCAGATCGAACGCCACGCGCGGGAGTCTCTCGAGCAGCCGGCGCACGGGGGTGGTGCGGATCTCGAGCGCGCGGCGGCGCAGCTCGCGCACCGAACGGGCGAGCTGCTCCAGCTCCTCACCGAAGGCGCGCTGCAGCTCGAAGTAGCCGGCGTCGCGAAACAGCTCTTCGAGGCGAGCCTGTCCCTGCATGAGGACGCCTACCGCGGCCAGGAAGCGATCGATCGCCTCCGTGCGAACACGGACCGTGCGGGGGAGCGGCGGTGCCGCGGCCGCTGGAGTTTTTTTTTGAGCGGCGTGGGGGAGAGAGCCGAGTCCGCCGCGGCGCCCTCGGCGCCGGCTGCGCCGGCGGCGGCAGCCGCGGAGGCCGCAGTGAGTCGCGCGATCAGGTCGGCGCGGGGCTCGGGAGCGGCGCCGGTCTCGTCGACGCACGCGACCATCTCTTCGAGGGCGGCGATCGCCTCCGCCACGAGTGACAGCCCCTCCGCGTCGATGACGGCGCCGGCGCGCAGCGGCTCCATCCAGTCCTCGAGCACGTGCGCGAGCGCCGAAGCGGCGGCGTAGTCGAGTGACGCCGCCATGCCCTTGATCGAGTGCGCCATGCGAAACAGCGTGTCGACCGCCTCGGTGGCCGACTCGTCGCCTGCCGAGAGCGCCGCGAGCGCGCGCGCCATCTCCTGGAGATGGTCACTCGCCTCGTCGACGAAGAGCGTTCTGTATTTCTCGAGGTTCAAGCACCCTACCCACGCTCAGGTCGAGTCACTCGCCGACTTTCGCGATCGCCTTCGCCGCGACCTCGATCACGTGGTCCGGCTTGAACGGCTTCACGATGAAGTCGCGCGCTCCGGCCTCGAGCGCCTCCATCACGAGCGCCTCCTGGCCGAGCGCGCTGCACATCACCACGCACGCGCCCGGGTGGCCCGCGATCAGCTCGCGCAGCGCCTCGAGCCCGCTCTTGCGCGGCATCACGATGTCGAGCGTCACGAGATCCGGGTGGTGCTTGGCGTACGCCGACACCGCCTCGTTGCCGTCGGCCGCTTCGGCCACGATCTCGTAGCCGCCGTCCGTCAGGATGTCGCGCAGCATCTCGCGCATGAAGGCCGCGTCGTCTGCGATCAGAACCCGTTTTGCCATGGCTCCTGTCCTCCCGCCCTGCTGCGGCTCTCGGTCAGCAGCAGGATCCCCCGTTCGATCAAGCCCTCGGGATCGACCAGCCCGAGCGCGTGGTCACCCTCAGTCACCCATTCGACCAACTCGTCGCTGCGCGTCACGTCGTCGCCCTCGAGCAGCGCGAGCGCGCGCTCGATGCGCTGAACTGCGCCGACCAGCACACCCAGTCGCAGGCTCCCGCGCTCCAACACCAACATGTGTCGGTGGTGGCGGGCGGAGCGACCGGTGAGCAGCGCGCCGCCGTCGACGGCAGGCAGCGGCTCACCGCGCATGTTCACGACGCCGCCGAGCTCGAGAGATACGCGCGGAATCAGGTGCGGCCGCGGAGCGGCCATCACCTCGACGACCGCGCCGAGCGGCAGCGCGTAGCCCTGCTCGGAGACCTCGAAGCGCAGCCATGGTTCGTCCATCGGCGACTCACCTCGTCCGGAAGCGCCGGGCGACTTCGCCGAGCTGTACCGACATGTCCGAGAGTCGCGCGGCCTGGCGCACCATCTGCTCCACCGTGCGCGTCTGCGCGGAGAGGCCCGCACGCATCTCGTTCACCGCCTTCGCGTTCTGTCCGACGACCGCCGAGATGCGCTCGACGTCGCCGACGATGCGCTCCGACTCGACCGCCTGGCCGCTCGCGTGGCGCGTGATCGTCTCCGCGCGCGACGAGGCCTCGGTGACTGCGCCCTGCACCTTCTCAAGTGCGGCGAAGATCGCCTCGAGGTCCTGGCGGCCGCCGCGCACGTCGTCGCGCATCGCGCGCGTCTCGTGTGCGATGCGCTTGGACTCCTCTTCGAGCTGGCGGATCAGCGCCTCGATCTGCTCGGCGGAGCTGCCCGCGCTCTCGGCGAGCTTGCGAATCTCCTCGGCGACGACCGAGAAGCCGCGGC
>Ga0326726_10002846_pt1 | contig 15839 bp, 15 predicted proteins | sample MHFenrmetagenome_2_FD_207603 | JGI IMG/M metagenome (GOLD analysis project Ga0326726, IMG submission 207603) | Lab enriched peat soil microbial communities from Michigan Hollow, Ithaca, NY, United States - MHF15MN | ecosystem: Environmental > Terrestrial > Soil > Wetlands > Peat | place: USA...
CTGCTTGGGATACGTGCCGGCCCTGATGATCAGTCTGTTGTAGCCCGGGTTGGACGATTTCAGCGCGTTCATGGTCTTGTCGTCCACCGGGACCAGGGAGATGTCGCGCGCGCTGGCGAGATCCATCACCGACGAGGCAGGCGCGGTGGTGCCTAGCGTGAACACCTGCGCATGGCCGTCCTTCATCAGCGACACGGCGTCGGTGTAGGACGCCTGGAAGTTGATGCGCGACAGCGCCTTGTAGTCGAGCCCGTTCAGCTTCAGCGCGAGCTCGGTCAGCAGTTCGCCCGTGTTGCCCTTGGGCTGGGTGACCACCGACTTGCCCTTCAGGTCGGCGAACGAGCCCACATTCGCATCCTTCAGCGCCACCACTTGGAAGTACTGCGGGTAGATGTTGGCCAGCTGGCACACCTTGGTGACCTTTTTCGGATAGGGCGCGCGGCCCTCGAGGCCATCGACCGTGGTGCTCGAATTGCCGAAGCCGAGCTGCGCCTTGCCTTCGTCCACGCCGCGCACGTTGGCGATGCCGGCGCCCGGCGTCGCGGTGACGCTGAGGCCCGGAATCGCTTTCTCCCACATGCCTTTCAGCGCGCCGCCAAGCGGCACCCAGACGCCTCCTTGGGGCCCGGTCATGAACGTGACCTGCTGGGCTGCCGCCGGTGCGGCTACCACGGCGCCCGTCGCAATGGCGAGCAGGGTCAGTCTGATTTTCATTTTTCCTCCTCCGTTGAACAGCTTGAAAGGTATCGATTGCGCGCCGGGATGATAGCGCGAGAGCTGCTAGCGAAGATGCTGCGCCGCGGCAAGACCGGCGGCGCGAGCCCGGTGGCTCAGGACCTTGCGGTCTGCAGGCGAAGCGTGCGCCAGGCGAGCCAGGCGAGCGGCGCAAGGAGGAGCAGGAAGCTGTAGGCCTGCGCGTAGGCCCCTTCAGCCCATTCCTCTGTCGACAGGTGCCAGTAGGCGTTGTTCACGCCCGGGAGCACGTTTGCCTCGGTGAACTCGTGGAAGGCGTAGAGCAGCAGCTGGGGCGCGAACAGCGCGAGGAAGATCGCCGTGACCTGCAGGAACAGGCCCAGATTGATGCGATGCCCCCAGCGTGCCCAGGCAGCCGCGAGCAGGGCGGCGAGCAACGCGCCTGCAATTGCGCCCGGCACCAGCGCCGCGGCCTCGGCCTGGCCAATGAGGGATGCGGTGATGAACGCCATCTCCATGCCTTCGCGCGTGACCATGAGGACGACGAACAGGAACACGCCGAACCATGCGGCGGCGCCCGGGCGCACTGCGGCGGCTTCCAGCTTGCGGCCGATTTGGGCGCGCATGCCTTTCGCTGCCTTCAGCATGTAGATCACCATCGTCAGGACGAGCACCGCCGCCACGAGCGCAAGGACGCCTTCATGGAGCGGGGTCAGCGCGTATTCAGCGAGGAACGCGCCCAGCGTGACGGACAGCAACAGCGCGGCGGCCGTGCCCCACCACACGGCGGGAAGCAGGCTCGCACGCCCGGTCTTCCTGAGGTACGCGGCGGCGATGGCGACGATGAGGAACGCCTCAATGCCCTCGCGCAGTGTGACCACCAGCATCTGTCCCATATCGGAGCTCCGTCAGCGAGCGGGTCGCGCCTCGGGCCCGAGCAAGGAGGCAAGCACTCGGGGCGACATAGCTACGCAGTAAGAATCAGCTTTTCGTTCTGTGTCAGCCGCAGCCGGTACTCCCGGCCGTTGTGCACGATTAGCAACTCGCGCCGGGAGCCGAGCAGGGCGTCGCTCGTCACTCTCCGTGGGTGGTCGCTCGACTTGCCTTTGGCGGCCTGCGAAGAGGTGGGGCTATGCATTGATGAGAACAATAATTGTTCTCATAAATTAAGTCAAGATTACGGATTGAGCGATTCCAGAAGGGCTTTGCGGAAGCGATTACTAACTTACGAACTACACAACTCGCGTCAGCACGAGCTTGCCCGCAAAGTGGGCCAGCAGGTTGTCTATCTGGAGGTTGCCCATCGCGGTGCGAGTTTCCATCGTTGCGCTGCCGACGTGCGGAAAGAGCACCGCGTTGTCCAGCGCGAAGAACGCGGGCGGCACGTGCGGCTCGTCGGCGAACACGTCGAGCCCAGCCCCGGCGATCCTCTTCTCCTGCAGATATTTAAGCAACACCGGCTCGTCGACTACCGAGCCGCGTGCGATGTTGACGAGGTAACCCTCGGGCCCGAGCGCGTCCAGCACCTTGGCATTCACCAGCTTCTCGGTCTCTGCGCCGCCCGGCGTGACGATCATCAGGACGTCGGCATTCTTCGCGAGCGCGACTGCATCGACGTCGTAGGGATAGGCGACGTCCTTCTTGTTGCGGTTGTGGTAGCGGATCTTCATGCCGAAGGCCTGCGCGCGCCCGGCGATCGCCTCGCCGATGCGCCCGAGGCCGAGGATGCCCATCACCTTGCCGCCAAGCGACGTGGTGAGCGGAAAGCCGCCGCGCGTTGCCCAGTAGCCCGACCGCAGGTAGCTCTCCGACTGCGGGAACTTGCGCATCACATTCAATGTGAGCGCCAGAGCGGTGTCGGCTACGCAGTCGTTCAGCACGTCGGGCGTGTTGGTGACGATGATGCCGCGCTTCTTCGCCGCCGCGAGGTCGATGGCGTCCACGCCGACGCCGAAATTGGAGATCAACTCGAGCTTCGGCAGTGCGTCCATCAGCTCGGCGTCGGCCCCGGCCGGGCCGAAGGTGGCGAGCGCACGCACGCGCGGCGCGAGGTCCTTCAGGAACGCGGCCCGGTCGGCCGCCACGTGCAGCTTGTGGCAGGTGAATTCGCGCTCCAAGCGTTCCTGGGTGCGCGGAAAGAGCTTCGTCGTGACGATGATGTCCGGTTTCATGGCTTGAACTTGGCAAGAAGGTTTTCCGCGCCGCGCGCGAGCAGGCCGACGTCGGCGCCGACGGCGACGAACTGCGCCCCGGCCGCGAGCATGCGCTTCGCGTCGGCTTCCACCGGGGACAGGTAGCCGGGCGCCTTGCCCGCCTTGCGGATGCGCCGGACGGATTCCTCGATGATCGGCATCACGGCAGGGTTGGCCGTCTCGCCGGTGTAGCCCATCGAGGCATGCAGGTCGGCGGGGCCGATGAAGATGCCGTCCACGCCCTCGACCGCGGCCACCTTCTCGATCTCATCCAGCGCGGGCTTGGTCTCGAGCTGCACCAGCACGCAGATCTCCTCGTGCGCGCGCTTGGCGTAGTCCTTGATCCGCCCGAAGCGCGTGGCGCGCGTGGTGCCGGCGACGCCGCGCACGCCCGCTGGCGGATAGCGCGTATTGGCCACCGCCGCCTTCGCTTCGGCCGCGTTCTGCACGTAGGGAATGAGCAGCGATTGTGCGCCGGCGTCCAGCACACGCTTGATGGTCACCATGTCGTTCCACGGCACGCGCACGACCGGATGAGTCGGGTAGGGCGCCGCCGCCTGTAGCTGCGCAAGCAGCGACTCCAGGTCGTTCGGCGAATGCTCCATGTCGAGCAGGATCCAGTCGAAGCCCGCCCCGGCGATCACCTCGACCGAATAGTTCGACGACAGGCTCGACCACAGCCCGATCTGCGCCTGCCCCGCCTTCAGCGCGCGCTTGAACGCGTTCTGCGGCAACTCCCGTGTCATTCGAACTTGACCCCGGACTCCTTGACCACCTTCGCCCAGCGCGCCTGCTCCGCCTTCATCCAGGCGCCGAGGCTCTCCGGCGTCCCGGTGCGCACCTCGGTGCCTTGCTTGGCGAAGCGCTCCTTCATGTCCGCGGCATTGAGCGCCTTGGTGAGCTCGGCATTCAGTTTCCCCACGGTTTCGCGGGGGATGCCCAGCGGACCGACCACTCCCTGGAAGGAGCCGGTTTCGAACCCGGGCAGCCCATTTTCTGCCACTGTAGGCGTGTCTTTGGCCGAGGGTACGCGCTGCGCGCTGGAGATTGCGAGCGCGCGCAGCTTGCCGCCGGTGACCGAGGGCCAGGTCGCAAGCATGCCGTTGAACAGCACGTCAGCCTGGCCGCCGACCACGGCGGTCACTGCGTCGGAGCCGCCCTTGTAGGGAATATAGGTCCAGTTCACGCCGGTGCGCTGCGCGAACTCGATGCCGGCGAGCTGCGGCGCTCCGCCGATGCCCGAAACTGCGAAATTGAGCTTGCCCGGGTTCGCCTTCGCCAGCGCGATGAGCTCGTTGATGTCCTTTGCGGCGACCGCCGGGTGCACCGCGAGCACGTGCGGCGAGTACGACACCATCACCACCGGCGAGAAGTCCTTGGACGGATCGAAGGGCAGCTTGGGATAGACGCTAGGGCTGATCACCAGTCCGCCCAGGTCGGTGAGCAGCAGCGTATAGCCATCGGGCGCGCTCTTGGCGACGAAGTCGGCGCCGACGTTGCCATTGGCGCCCGGCTTGTTCTCGACGATCACCGGCTGGCCCCAGGTCTCGGTGAGCTTGGGACCGATCTGGCGCGCGAGGATGTCGGAGGTGCCGCCCGCGGCGTAAGGCACGATGATGCGGATCGGCTTGTTCGGGTAGGTTTGCGCGCCGGCGGTGCCGGCGAAGGCCGCGAGCGCGGCAGCGGCAAGAATGGCGCGGAACGGACGCATGGATCTTCTCCTGGGATTGAACCGTCTGGTTAATTCTGGCTGGGGCGCGCCGATTGTACTCCGGGCAGCAGCCCTTCGGCAGTCATCCAGGCGACGCAGTCGCCAACCATGTCGCGCAGCGGCACCGCGCGATAGCCGAGCTCGCGCATCGCCTTCGAGCAGTCGCACGTCAGCTCGCGCGTCGCCTGCCGCACGATATCGGGCGTGAGCGCGGGCTCGGTCCCGCTCAGCGCGCCGCGCAGCGCGCCGAATGCGCCGAGGACGCGCAGCACCCAGGCGGGTGTCGCGCGCGCCGGCACTGGCCGGCCGAGGGCGGCACCGATCTCCCGCACCAGCTCGAGGAAGCTCGCATCGGTGCCGGCGAGCAGGTAGTTCTCGCCCTTGCCGCCGCGCTCGAAGGCGGCGATGTGCGCCTTTGCCACTTCGCGCACGTCGCAGAAGGGCAGGGCGCCGGGCGGCACGCCGGGCAGCGTTCCGGCAGCGACCATCTTCACGACGCGCGCATAGTTGCCCGTGTCGTAGGGCCCGAGGATCGCGCCCGGACTGAGGATTACCGCGTCCAACCCGCGCGCGATGCCGGCGCGCACAGCTTCCTCGGCGAGGTGCTTGGAGCGGCTGTAGTTCACCTTGGCGTACTTGCCCAGTTGCGGCGTGCGCTCGTCGAGCCGGCCACGCTGCAGGCCCCAGGCTGAAATGCTCGAAGTGTGCAGCAGGCGCCGCGCACCCCTGACGAGCGCGGCGTTCACCACGTGCTGCGTGCCCCCGATGTTGACGCGGTCCTGCTGCGCGTTGTTGCGCGACCACAGGCCCGTGTCGCCGGCGACGTGGAACACGGCGTCCACGGCCTGCGGCAGCGTGCGCAGGAGCGAATCCGCGTCCGTGACGTCGCCGACCGCGCGCTCCGCGCGCATGCGGCCCAGGTACTTGAGGTCAGAGTCGGCGCGATGCAGCGCGATCACGCGCCAGCCCTGCTCGAGCAGCGCCTCGACCAGGTTCAGGCCGACGAAGCCGGTGGCACCGGTGACAAAGGCGACCTTGGGCACGGCGGCCATTGTAAGAGGCGCCGCCCCTTGCATTGCGTATGCGGGTGCCCCACATTGCAGCCAGTAGATCCTGCCAAGGAGACTCCGACCGTGCGCAAGCTGCTCATTGCCCTCCTCGCCGCCTTTTCGCTCACCGGCTGCGGCTACAACGACTTCCAGCGCCTCGACGAGGCGGTTACCGCCGCGTGGTCGGAGGTGCTGAACAACTACCAGCGGCGCGCCGACCTGATTCCCAACCTGGTCGCCACGGTGCAGGGGGCGGCTGATTTCGAGAAGAGCACGTTGGTGGAGCTCACCAACGCGCGCGCATCCGTCGCTTCGATCAAGGCGACGCCGGAACTGGTCAACGATCCTGCGGCGTTTGCGAAGTTCCAGGCGGCCCAGGCGCAGATGAGCGGCGCGCTGTCGCGCCTGCTGGCGGTGGCCGAGAACTACCCGCAGCTCACCGCGACCAAGGAGTTCGGCGAGCTGCGCGTCGAGCTTGCCGGCGCGGAGAACCGCATTGCCGTGGCGCGCGGCCGCTACATCAAGGCCGTGCAGGAATACAACGTCCTTGCGCGCCAGTTCCCGACCAACCTCACCGCGATGCTGTTCGGCTATAAGGCCAAGGCCAATTTCACGGTCGAGAATGAGAAGGCGATCGCCGTGCCGCCCAAGGTCGATTTCGGCAAGCCTGCGGCAAAGTAGGCGCGGCCGCGGCGTCACGATGAGGCGCTTGCTGTTCGCGGGGTGGATCGCCTTGGCGGGCTTGCTCGCCATCGCGCCCGCACGCGCCGAGGTGCCAGTGCCGCCGCTCAAGGCGCGCGTCACCGACCTCACCGGGACGCTCAGCGCGGCGCAGAGGGGCGACCTCGAATCGCGCATCGCCGCCTACGAAGCGAGGCGCGGAAGCCAGATGGCCGTATTGATGCTCCCCACGACCAAGCCGGAGGAGATCGATCAGTACTCGATCCGCGTCGCAGAGGCGTGGAAGATCGGGCGCAAGAGCTTGGATGACGGGCTGATCCTGGTGGTGGCAAAGGATGACCGCAGACTGCGCATCGAGGTGGGCTACGGGCTGGAAGGAGCGATTCCGGATTCCCTGGCGAACCGCGTGATCGACGAGCGCATCACGCCGCGCTTTCGCGCCGGCGACTTCTACGGCGGCCTGCGCGACGGCGTGGACCAGCTGATTCGCCTCGCCGAGGGCGAGACGCTGCCGCCGCCGAAGGCCGCGACGGACAAAGGGCGCTCCCCGCCAGACGGCGTGTTCAACTACCTCATTCCTGCCATCGTGTTCGTCGTCATCGCGGGCGGCATGCTGAAGGCGATGCTCGGCCGCCTGCCCGGGTCCGTCGCCACCGGTGCGGGCCTTGGCCTGATTGCCTGGCTCTTATTCGGACTCACGCTCGCGGCCGTGGTCGCCGTCATCGGCTTTGTACTCGCCTTCGTCAACACCGGAATGGGGCGCGGGGGCCGTTGGTCGAGCGGCGGCAGCGGTTCCTGGGGGGGCGGCACCTGGGGCGGAGGATCTTCCTCGAGGTGGGGGGGGGGCGGCGGCGGCTTCGGCGGCGGCGGTGCCTCGGGACGGTGGTAAGCCAATGCGCTGGCTGCGGCATCTTCTTCTCGACCACCTGTTGCTGCACCGCGCCTTTCCGCGTGCCACGCTCGCTGCAGTCGAGCGCGCGGTTGCGGAGCAGGAACGACGCCACCGCGGCGAATTGCGCGTGGCGATCGAGGGCGGCATGCCCCTGGGCGCCCTGCTGGCGCGCCGCACCGCGCGCGAGCGCGCGGTCGAGCTGTTCACGCGGCTGCGCGTCTGGGACACCGAGGACAACGCCGGGGCGCTGATCTACGTGCTGCTCGCTGACCGGCGCGTGGAGATCGTCGGCGACCGCGGCATCCACGCCCGCATTGGCGACACCGCGTGGGCAGCTATCTGCAGTGCGATGGAGCGCGAATTCGCGCAGGGGCGCTTCGAGCAGGGAATGCTGCGCGGCCTCGCGGCAATGGGCGATCTTCTGCAGAAGCATTTCCCGGCGCGGCCGGGCGGCAACCCAAACGAGTTGCCGGATGCGCCGGTGACCATCTAGCCCGCGGCCCCAGGCACGCGGCGATTCATCACCGCGATCCACAGCGGCGGCACCAGCGGCGAGCTGAGCGCGAGCAGAAAGCGCTCGTCGCGCAGGGCAGCGCCAATGGCGGTCAGTGGATCTCGGGCTCCGCGGTGGGTGCGGTGCCCTCGAGGAAGTCGAAGTCGCAGCCCTCGTTCGCCTGCTTCACGTGGCGCGAGAAGATGGCGCCGTAGCTGCGCTCGTACTTCGCGGGAGGACGCTTCCATGCGGCCTTGCGCTTGGCGAGCTCCTCGTCGCTCACCTTCAGGTTGAGGAGCCTCTTGTCCACGTCGAGCTCGATCAGGTCGCCATTGCGCACGAAGGCGAGCGGCCCGCCGACGTAGGCTTCCGGCGCGACGTGCAGGATGCAGGTGCCGTAGCTCGTCCCGCTCATGCGGCCATCCGATAGCCGCACCATGTCCTTCACCCCCTGCCGAAGGAGCTTTTTCGGCATCGGCAGCATTCCCCACTCGGGGAAACCCGGCCCGCCAAGCGGCCCCGCGTTCTTCAGCACCAGCACACTGCTCGCGTCCACTTCCAGGTCGTCGCGGTCGATGCGCGCCGCCATGTCGTTGTAGTCCTCGAACACCACCGCGCGGCCGGTGTGCCGCAGCAGCGTCGGGTCGGCGGCGCTCGTCTTGATGACCGCGCCGTCGGGCGCGAGCGAGCCGCGCAGCATGACGATGCCGCCCGAGGCCTTCAAGGGCTCGTCGCGCGGCAGGATGACATCGGTGTTCCACACCTTCGCGTCCGCGATATTCTCGCCGAGCGTGCGGCCGTTCACCGTCTTCGCCGAGAGATCCAGCAGGTCGCGCAGCTGCCAGAGCAGGGCGCGCAGACCTCCGGCGTAGTAGAAGTCCTCCATCAGGTATTTCGTGCCCGAAGGACGCACGTTGGCGATCACCGGTGTCTTTGCCGAGATCTCGTTGTAGCGCTCCAGCGCAAAGGCGAGGCCCGCGCGCCCGGCCATCGCCACCAAATGCACGATGGCGTTGGTGGAGCCGCCCATCGCCATCAGCGTGGTGATGGCGTTGTCGAAGGAGCCGCGCGAGAGGAAATCGCGCGGCTTCAAGTCCTCCCATACCATCTCGACAATGCGCTTTCCGGTGAGCGTCGCCATGCGCGCATGGTTGGCATCCGGCGCGGGTATCGACGAGTACCCGGGCAGCGTGAAGCCCAGCGCCTCCGCAAGCGACATCATGGTGGCCGCGGTGCCCATGGTCATGCAGGTGCCCGGTGAGCGCGCGATCGTGTCCTCGATGCCCTGCCAATCGGCTTGCGTGATGCGCCCGGCGCGCAGCTCGTCCCAGTACTTCCAGGTGTCCGAGCCCGAGCCGAGCGTCTGGTCGCGCCAGTGGCTGTTCAGCATCGGCCCGGCGGGCAGGTAGATCGCCGGCAGGTTCATGCTGGTCGCGCCCATGATCAGCGCCGGCGTGGTCTTGTCGCAGCCGCCCATCAACACGCAGCCGTCCACCGGGTAGGAGCGCAGCAACTCCTCGGTCTCCATGGCGAGGAAGTTGCGATACATCATGGTGGTGGGCTTCTGCATGGTCTCGGCGAGCGCCATCGCTGGCATCTCGAGCGGAAAGCCGCCCGCCTGCCACACGCCGCGCTTCACTTCCTCAGCGCGCTGGCGGAAGTGCGTATGGCAGTGATTGATGTCCGACCACGTGTTGACGATCGCGATCACGGGCTTGCCCGCGTAGTCGCTGCGGTCGTAGCCCATCTGCGCGGTGCGCGAGCGGTGGCCGAAGGAGCGCAGGTCCTTTACGCCGAACCAGCGGTGCGAACGCAGATCTTCCGGGCGCTTTTTCATATGGCGATTGTATTAAACTGCGCGCAGGAGGAGTCATGAAAAAGAAGCGCCCCGAGCCGCGCATCGTCCGCCCCGACGACGTCAATCCGCATCACGACTGGAAGCGGCCGCTGCAGGCGCCCGGCCACACGCAGGTCGATTTCGAGGAGCGCATCAACTTCCGGCGGCTGCACGACTATCGCTTGGCGCGCACGCGCGCGGCGCTCGCGCAATCAGGCCTGGGCGCGCTGCTTTCCTTCGACCAGCACAACATCCGCTATACCACCAGCACCGTGATCGGCGAGTGGGCGCGCGACAAGCTCACGCGCTACTCGCTGCTCACCGGCACGGGCGACCCCTATATCTGGGATTTTGGCTCGGCGGCGCGCCACCACAAGCTGCATGCGCCATGGCTGCATGCGGACCACTGCCGCGCGGGGCTGCTCGGCATGCGCGGCGCGACGGGCGCGGACCTGACGCTGTTCCGCGACTCCGCGAAGGAGATCAAGGCGATCCTCAAGGCCGAAGGCGTCGCGGACATGCCGCTCGGCGTGGACGTGGTCGAGCCGCCGATGCTTTTCGCGCTACAGAAGGAAGGTATCGAGGTGCGCGATGGCCAGCAGGTGATGCTGCAGGCGCGCGAAGTGAAGAACATCGACGAGCTCACTCTTCTCAACATGGCCGCGGCCATGGTGGATGGGGTCTATCAGGACATCGCTGAAGCGCTGAAGCCCGGTATCCAGGAGTCGCAGATCGTCGCACTCGCCACCAAGCGCCTCTACGAGATGGGCTCGGACTGCGTCGAGGCGATCAACTCAATCTCGGGCGAGCGCTGCTCGCCGCATCCGCACAACTTCACGGATCGGCTTATCCGCCCGGGCGATCAGGCGTTCTTCGACATCATCCAGTCGTTTATGGGCTACCGCACCTGCTATTACCGCACCTTCAACGTAGGCCGGGCCACCGGGCCTCAAAGAACCGCCTACCGCAAGGCGCGCGAGTGGATGGACCGCGCCATCGAGCTGCTCAGGCCGGGCATGTCGAGCGACAAGATCGCGATGGCCTTCCCGGAAGCGAAGGAGATCGGCTTCGCGAGCGAGATGGACGCGTTCGGCCTCAACTTCTGCCACGGCCTCGGCCTGGGGCTGCACGAGCGCCCGCTGATTTCGCGGCTCACTTCCTTCCGCGAGCCGATCGAGCTGAAGGCCGGGATGGTGTTCGCGGTCGAGACCTATTGCCCCGCCACCGATGGTGTGTCGGCGGCGCGCATCGAGGAAGAGGTGATCCTCACGCCGAAAGGCGCGCAGGTCATCTCGCTCTATCCCGCCGAGGAGCTGCCGATTGCCAACCCCTACTAGGCCCAGCGGTCCGACGGTCGGCTGGATCGGCACCGGCCGCATGGGCTACGAGATGGCGGCGCGCCTCGCCAAGGGCGGCGCGGACGTGCTCGCCTGGAACCGCACGCGCGCGAAGGCGGAGCCGCTTACCAAGTACGGCGCGAAAGTCGCAGGCCAGCTCTCCGAGCTCGCCGCGCGCGATGTCGTGTTCTGCATGGTGGCGGCGTGGAAGGACGTAAAGCAGGTGATGCAGGAGCTGCTGGCCGGCAAGCAGCAGCCACGCGTGGTGATCGAGTGTTCTTCGATCTCGCTGGAAGGCTCGGCCGAACTGCGCGCCATGCTCGCGGCGCGCGGCATTGCCTACCTCGCGGCGCCGGTGTCGGGCAATGCCAAGGTGATCAAGGCGGGGAAGCTGTCGTTCGTCTGCTCCGGCCCTAAGAGGTCCTTTGAGGAGGCGCTGCCGCTGCTGAAGATGATCGCGCCCGCCGCGAGCTATGTCGGCGAGGGCGAGCTCGCGCGCATCGTCAAGATCTGCCACAACGTGTTCCTCGGCGTGGTCATCCAATCGCTCGCCGAGATCACGGTGCTGGCGCAGAAGGCGGGCGTGCCGCGCCACGCTTTCCTCGAGTTCCTCAACCAGAGCGTGATGGGCTCGATGTTCACGCGCTACAAGACGCCAGCCTTCGTCAACCTGGACTTCAAGGCGACGTTCACGCCCGAGCTCCTGCGCAAGGACATGGACCTAGGCCTGGATGCGGGGCGCAGGCTGGAAGTGCCGATGCCGCTGGCGTCGGTCACCCGCGACCTGATTCAGTCTATGATGGGCCGCGGGCTGAAGGAGGAGGATTTCGCGACGCTGCTGGTGCAGCAGGCGCAGGCGTCCGGAATCGAGCTAAAACCAGAAAACGTGGAGGTGAAAGATGGGCTTTCGTAAGCTGCTGATCGCGTTGCTCGCGTTCGCCGCGATGCCGGCATTCGCGCAGAACTATCCGACCAAGCCGGTGCGACTGGTGATCTCGTTCACGCCGGGCAGCTCGACCGACATCATCGGCCGGGCGGTGGCGGCGAAGCTGCAGGAGATGTGGGGGCACCCGGTCATCGCCGAGAACCGCGTCGGCGCGGGCGGCACCGTTGGCTCCGCGGTCGTCGCCAAGTCGGACCCGGACGGCTACACGCTGCTGGCAAATTCGTCCGCGCACGTGGCCAATCTGGGCCTCTACGCCAATATGCCCTACGACACGCTCAAGGACTTCACCAACCTCGCGCTGCTCGGCGGCGGGCCGAACGTGCTCATCGTCAGCCCGGACGCGGGCTGGAAGTCGCTGCGCGATCTCGTGGACGTCGCCAAGGCGAGCCCCGGCAAGCTGAACTTCTCCTCCGCGGGCATCGGCAGCGGCACGCACTTCAACCTGGAGAAGCTGAAGATCGCAAGCGGAATCGAGGTCACGCACATTCCGTACAAGGGCACGCCTGAGGCGATCGCCGACACTATCGCCGGGCGCGTATGCTGCTACTGGGCGCCGCTCAACGCCGCGCTGCCGCACGTGAACGGCGGCAAGGCGCTCGCGCTCGCAGTGTCCTCGGCGCAGCGCGCGCCGCAGCTGCCCAACGTGCCGACGGTCGCCGAGCAGGGCTACCCGGGTTTTGACTACACGCTTTGGGTGGGCTTGTGGGGCCCGGCGAAGATGCCGGCGGATCTCGCCGCGAAGATCAACAAGGACGTCAACACGGCGCTGGCGAGCCCGGACCTCAAGGGCCGGCTGGAAAGGCTCGGCACCGTGCCCGGCAACCTGACGATTGCCCAGTTCACCGAATTCGTCAGGAAGGAAATCGAGGACACGAAGAAGATCCTGCAGGCGGCAGGCATCAAGCCGCAGTAGCTTTCGTTCCAATTCACACCAAAAGGAGGCACATGAAACGCAGATCATTTCTCAAGCAGGCGGCGGCCGGCCTGGCGGCCGGTACCGTCGCCGCACCGGCCATCGCCCAGTCGCAGCCGACCATCACGTGGCGCATGGCGACGAGCTGGCCCAAGAGCCTCGATACGCTCTACGGCGGTGCCGAGCTGGTTGCACGGCGAGTCGGAGAGCTTACCGACGGCAAGTTCACCATCCGGCCGTTCGCGGCCGGCGAGATCGTACCCGGACTGGCGGTGCTCGATGCGGTGCAGGCTGCCACGGTGGAGTGCGGCCATACCGCGCCCTACTACTATTTCGGCAAGGACCCGGCGTTCGCGTTCGGCACCGCTATCTGCTTCGGCGGCAACACGCGCCAGCAGGCGGCCTGGTGGCTGTTCGGCGGCGGCGCGGAGGCGATGGCTCCGCTGTACAAGGAATACGGCTGCCTTTCCATCCTTGCCGGCAACACCAACTGCCAGATGGGCGGCTGGTACCGCAAGGAAATCAAATCGGTCGCCGACTTGAAGGGCCTGAAGATGCGTATCGGCGGCTTTGCCGGCGTCATCCTGGCCAAGCTCGGCGTCGTGCCGCAACAGCTGGCGGCGCCGGACATCTACCCCGCGCTCGAAAAGGGCACCGTGGACGCTGCGGAGTGGGTCGGCCCCTACGACGACGAGAAGCTCGGCTTCAACAAGGTCGCGCCGTATTACTACACCCCGGGCTTCTGGGAAGGCGGCCCGATGCTGCACGTGATCGTTAACGAGAAGAAGTTCGCTGAGTTGCCGAAGCACTACCAGGCGGCGCTTCAGGCGGCCTGCGGCGAGGCCTCGACCTGGATGCCGGCGAAGTACGACGCGCAGAATCCGGATGCCATGCGCCGGCTCGTGGCGGGCGGCACCAAGCTGCGCCGCTTTCCGAATTCGGTGCTGGAGGCCGCGGAAAAGGCGGCGTACGAGGTTTACGCGGACATGAGCACGAAGAGCGCCCACTGGAAGCGCATCTATCCGCAGTGGAAGAAGTTCCGCGACGAGCAGATCCAGTGGTTCCGGGTCGCGGAATCCACCTACGACAACTACATGCTCAACTCGAAGGTCAAGTCCTAGCCACCGTCAGGACGCAAGGCAGCGTCAAAAGACCCCGCGCAAGCGGGGTTTTCATTTGCGGAACCGCTTCTCCAGGTCGTCGTCCGCTTCCGGCGCCCTGGGTTTCTCCGGGGCGGCGCCAGGCACGGGCTCTTCGGCCGGGACGATGACCTGCACCTTGCTGGGATCGATGTTCGAAGCCTTGTCGAGGAACGCCGTTACCAGCCCGGGCCAGGCGATCACGATGCCGACCATGATCAACTGCAGCACCACCCACGGAATCGCGCCCCAGTAGATCTGCGAGCTCTTCACTTCCTTCGGCGCGATGCCGCGCAGGTAGAACAGCGCGAAACCGAACGGCGGGTGCATGAACGAGGTCTGCATATTCACGCACAGCAAGACGCCGAACCAGATGAGGTCGATGCCCAGCTTCGTCGCCACCGGCGCCAGCAGCGGAATGATGATGAAGGCGATCTCGAAGAAATCGAGGAAGAACGCAAGGAAGAAGACGAATAGGTTCACGAAGATCAGGAAGCCGACCTTGCCGCCGGGCAGGTTGAGCAGCAGGTGCTCGATCCACAAGTCGCCGTCGACGCCACGGAAGACGAGCGTGAAGATGGTCGAGCCGATCAGGATGAAAATCACCATCGCGGTGAGCCGCATCGTCGACTCGGAGGCCTGGCGGATGAGGCCGCGCAGGTCGGCGATGCGCACCGCTTCCGACATGACGATGGCGAGTCCGGCGTAGAACACGACGAACAGGGGCGCACGCACCGCGGCGAGTATTCCTTCGGCGCCGGACACGAGCGCCTGCGGCATCCATCGGTCCTGCCAGACGAAGAATGCCGGGATGCTGATGAGCGTCAGCGCGACGAGCGCGATCCAGGCGGCGATCCTGGCGTGCTTCGAGAACTCGGGACGGTGCAGCACCGCGAGGACGATCGCGCCGACCATGCCCATCGCGCCGCCCTCGGTCGGCGTCGCCAGGCCGAGGAAGATGGTGCCAAGCACGAGGAAGATCAGCACCAGCGAGGGAACGATCCCCCACAGGCAGCGCTTGACCAGCGGCCATCCGGTCATAGTGCGCGAGGCAGCGGGAATGCCGGGAACCCACTGCGGCTTGACTACGCTTATGCCCAGCGTATAGAGGCAGAAGAGAATCACCTGGATCAAGCTCGGACCCCAGGCGCCCAGGTACATGTCGCCCACCGACCTGCCGAGCTGATCGGCAAGCACGATCAGCACCAGCGAGGGCGGGATCAGCTGGGTAATGGTGCCTGAGGCCGCGATCACGCCAGTTGCGAACTTCATGTCATAGCCGTAGCGCGCCATCACCGGAAGCGAGATCAGGCCCATCGCGATCACCGACGCCGCGACCGTGCCGGTGATCGCGCCGAGGATCGCACCCACCACGATGACCGCGTAGCCGAGGCCGCCGCGCACCGGGCCGAACAGCTGCCCTAGGCCGTCGAGCAAATCCTCGGCCAGGCCGCAGCGCTCCAGGATTGCGCCCATGAGAGTAAAGAACGGTATCGCGAGCAGCGTGTCGTTCGAAAGGATGCCGAATACGCGCTCAGGCAGCGCCTGCATCAGGCTGAAGTCGAAGAATCCCCGCTCGATGGCAATGAAGCCGAAGAACAGTCCCACCGCCGCGAGGGAGAAAGACACCGGAAAGCCGACCAGCATGAACACCACCAGCCCCCCGAACATGAGGGGCGCCATCAACTCGTGCGGAATCACTGCAAGGGTCTCTCGTAGTGCAGGTCGGCCTTCATGTGGCCGGTGAGCATGGCGAAGCGCTTGATGAGTTCGGAAATACCCTGCAGGCTGAGCAGCGCGAACCCGAGCGGCAGGAAGATCTTGACCGGCCAGCGGATCAGGCCGCCGGCGTTGCCGGACATCTCGCCCTCGGTCCAGGAATTGAAGAACACCGGCCACGACAGGTAGGCCATGATGATCGTCGCGGGCAGCAGGAACAGGATGGTGCCGAAGATG
>Ga0326726_10002847_pt1 | contig 15838 bp, 12 predicted proteins | sample MHFenrmetagenome_2_FD_207603 | JGI IMG/M metagenome (GOLD analysis project Ga0326726, IMG submission 207603) | Lab enriched peat soil microbial communities from Michigan Hollow, Ithaca, NY, United States - MHF15MN | ecosystem: Environmental > Terrestrial > Soil > Wetlands > Peat | place: USA...
CTGGATCTGTCGTCCGCGCCATACATAAGGGAAGTAAACGTAACAAATCGTAATATAGCGAAAGGATTGAGAAGTCAAGGGCTTTTGATCTTCGGGCGCCGCGGGGTAGGCGCGTAGCGAATCTTCAAAAGCGCTGCACGGTGCACTCCGGGAAGGCTCTTTGGCACTAAGCCGTGCTGATAGGTTTAAACGGTGCAACCGCAGAGAACTAGCCGTGCCAAGAACGCCGTCCGAACGATATTAGATCGCAGTGTTTTCGCTTCAGATGGTTTGGGTGCAGCTCAAAAAAGAAGGGGATCGATCACTCGTGCTTGTTCTTCGATCCTGGGTTGACCAGAACCAAATTGCGTTCTAAGCGCGCGGAGCGGAGCCCTCCAACGTCACGTACGTGCATTACGCAAAGAGGGGAGCGGTTCACGCCATGGCAGAATTGAAGATCGAACCAAATGCAAAAAAGATGCGTAGGGCGGTGATTCCTGGTCAATCCTGCCGCTCATACCAAAGAGTTAGTCGGGACAGCTATGGCCCGCCTTTGACTTTTTCTTTCCACTCAGCAGCGTGCTCGGGCTGTAGATTGGCGTTTACTGCCTTTGGAACCCTGGCGGACTGCGATGGAGTGGTTGAACGGGTCGCAGTCGGCTGATCGTCATGACTTACTTCCTGGTTCTCGGATAGAAGAGGCGCAACTACGCGCAACGCCTCGACCTCGGTTTCCAACCTCGAGATCTCAAGCTCTTTCTGTCTCAGAAGTTCGTAAACGTCCTTCATACGCAAGCCCAAAGAAAAAATCAGAAATCTAGAGCACCTTCGTCAGCTCGATCAGCTGTTTTACGCTTACCAACAACCCTATTTTACTCTCCACAGCGGAAGAGATTCCGCACTCTGCCAAATGAATTCAGTGGGGCGTCCGTTGGTAAAGACCTTATTCTTTTTTACCGCGATTGCTACGTTCCGCCGCATTGCAGACCGGTTTCTGCTGCCCAGCGGGCGCAGCATTCATCCATATGTCCTCCGTGATGCCGCTGATGCACTGTGCTCCGTGGGTACGTCGCTACCAGATCGTACAAGCGGAATCCGGGCGTTTTCGCGTGCAGCTGGTTCCGTTGCTTGGAACAGATCCGTCTTCGGAAGCAGTGGCCAATGTGGGCCGTGCGCTCGCGGCCACTCTGGCAGAACCGGTCCGTGTCGAGGTGATGCTGGTGGAGCAGATCGCGGCTGCAAAGAATGGCAAGTTCAGGCCGTATTACTTACTGCTGCCCGAATCCTCACCTTCGCGGCCGATCTGCTCCGGGCGAATCCCATTCTCCTTCATACCCGGGTAGGCCTTCGCCTCCGCATAAAAGTGGTTTCGCTTCATCCAGCTCGGCGGGGTCCACGGCGAAGCCCAAAGCCGTAGCTTCGGCTGGTAACGTTGCGCTCCGTGGATGAACGGAATCAGCGTCTTTCTGTCATGCTCAATGCTGAAGTGCTTCAGATCGAAGTCGCCATCCGTTTCGTCGTAGGTGTAAGCCTCATTCGCAAAGTCGTTCGCGCCGATCGGCATGCGGCAGTAGGTAAAGCGTCCGCCGCTGTGGGATCGAAGAGTTCGTGCAGCACGCTTTCCCGGTCCGGCTCGCTCAGTGCGTTGAGCGACATCCAGCCAAGCTCGTTAAAGCATGCGCCAAAGCCTTCTATGATCTGCGCTGTCTTGCCCGCCTGTGTTATCTGTTCCGAATCGACATTCAGGTTGAGCAAGTCCCAACTGAACGTCGTTGAGAAGCGCGCCCTCTTGCCACGCGTTCGCCTCGGTCGTCGTCACAAATGTGAGCCGGTCATCCTGGAGCGGCACTGGAAGAGGTAGCTGGGCGCCCCCGGGCCCTTCCAGACGTGAGTCCTCTAAGTGCCGCGGCCGCCACAGCTTTCGCGCAACTTTGCATCACCTGACGCCGGTTCCACAGCTTTGCTCCCATTGCCCCGATCCCCTCTGTCGTGTTCCTGTCGACCAATCACTATAACAAGCCTGGCGCGGAGCAACACGGTGCAACAGCTATAGGCTGAAGCTCTGATCCTTCATGGAAAGAGCTCCTGTGCAACAGGGATTCGGATCGCGATTCGCTCGACAGATCATGATCGCACTCGTCTTGCAACCACCGCACACCGTGCCAACGGAGCGCAAGGGTGAGCTTTCTCCTATTTCCGCCCGCTTCGCAGAATGATCAGTATAATGATGTCGCCTCACGCCAGAGAAGCCTGCTACCAACGCCATGCGCGCGTTCGCTGAGTCATCCGTCTGGTCCGTACTGAAGCGGTTAACGATGGGGCTCGTGCTGATCGCCCTCCTCTCCTCGATCCTGCTCGTTTCCGACTTGGCACATCGAAGAACGGCTTCCGCAGCCAATATGGGTGCAAGTGCGCGGAAATTCAAAGCCGCCATCGTGTACTACGCGCAGAGTGTCAGTAACGACGAGTGCGTGAATGGCCTACTCGACGGACTCAAAGCTAGTGGTCTCGAAGAAGGAAAGAACCTGGAAATTGTGCGGGCGGATGCGCAAGGGGAAATGATCAATATCCCTGCCATTCTTCAGAACTACGACAGCTCCGATGTCGACCTGATTATGACCATCTCGACGCCATGCCTCGCCGGAGCGTGCAGCAACGTAAAGCACAAGAAAGTGGTTTTCACCTGCGTGAGCGATCCGATTGCGGCGGGAGCGGGGAAGAGCCGTACGGACCATTTGCCATTCGTGACTGGCGTCGGCAGCTTCCCGCCCGTAAGTCACATGTTAGATTTCATGCAGAAGCTGGTGCCGGGATTGCGCGCGGTAGGAACCATGTACAATCCGGCGGAAGCCAATTCGGTTAAGGAACAGGCGGTCGCACGCGAGGTATTTCAGAAACGCGGCATCAGGCTGGAACAGATCGCCGTCAGCGGATCGAACGAGGTCCTACAAGCGGTGCAGATCCTGGCTGGCCGCGATATCCAGGTGGTGTGGTTGCCGGCCGACAATACGGGTATTCAGGGATATGAAGGCGCAGTGAAAGGCGCGAAGGATGCGCGACTTCCCCTGATTACCGACATATGCTCGGCGCTGCCCCGCGGCGGCCTGGCGTGCCTCGGTGTGGGAATGCAGTACTCCTCGTTGGTCGCCGGAAAAATGGCAGGCCGGGTTCTGCGCGGCGAGAATCCGAAAGACATGCCTATCGAAGAAGTAGCCGTGGAGGAAGTGTCGATCAGCCGCAGCAATGCGGCGGAATTGGGTATAACCATTCGCCCGGAGCTCGCGCGGAGCGTGGGCCCATAGCCCAGCCATGGAAATCGTCACCCAACAACTCGGTGAAGCTCTCGAAGTGAAGGTGAAGGGACGCCTCGACAACTATTGGACGGAGCACCTGCGCGGCAACCTGGAGGAGGTCATTCGCGGAGGAGCGCATGGCATTTGTCTGAATCTATCCGAGATTTCCTTCCTCAGTTCGGCCGGTGTCGGTTTGCTGGTGAAGTTTCACACCCAACTGAAGGGCATCGGCGGAAGTTTCGTGATCACCAGTCCTTCGGAGCGAGTGAAGCAGGTGTTGGATCTCTGCCGGCTTTCCACCATCCTGCTCGCCCAGGCGACCCCGGTCGCTCCGCCTCCGGTACACAAGACCGAAGTCCGCCGCCTTTCATCTCCGGCCGGATCGTTCGAAGTTATGGAGTGCGCTCCGGGGAAGCCGCTGATCTGCGAACGGATCGGCGATCCGGGCTTGCTGAAAGGTTGTCGCTTCAGTCCTGCAGATTGCCAGATGGTCACGTATCCGTCGGCCACATTCGGCTTCGGCCTGGGAGCTTTCGGCCACGGCTTCAAGGATGCGCAGACGCGCTTTGGTGAATTCCTGGCGGTGGGTGGCTCGGCGGCTTATCTGCCCACGGATGGAACCAATGTGCCCGATTTCATGGTCTCCAGCGGCAAGCTGGTGCCGGAGATGAACGTTCTCTATGGCCTGCGCTGCGAAGGCGGATTCACGCATTTGATGCGATTTGAAACCTCTAGTGCCGAGGGTCCCATTTCGCTCGCGGAGTTAGTGCGAACCGCGTTGGAGATTTCGTGCGCCCCGGCAATCGGAATCGTGATGGTGGTCGAGTCGGCTGGACTGGTGGGCGCTGCACTCCGCCGCTCCCCCGCCGCGGCCGCCGGAGCGAGCGACGCACCGTTCAAATATCCCGAGGTCCGCTCCTGGCTCTCGTTCTCCACAGAACGGCTGTACTCACGATCGCTGGCCTTGATCTCCGGTGTGGCGGCGAGTTCCGAATGTGCACCGCTGGTTCCCCTGCTCCGGCCGCTGGGAACCGGAGCGTGGCCACTGGGTCATTTTCATGCCGCTGCATTTTCTTATCGCCCCCTTCAGAAGGGAATCATCGATCTGAAAACTACGGTAACCACCTTATTCGAGACGGAAACTTTGCAAGGTGTACTCCACCTTCTCACCGACGATCGCGTGGCGGCCGGGCCGCAACAGAGCGAGTTCGTCCGGGGCGCATGCTGGATCGGTGCGGCGTCTGAGGTCAGATGAAAATCGATCCGATGAGCGTGAAAGCGATATGAGCCTCCTGATTGGCACATTCACCATAGGGTTCATCCTCTCGCTGCTGGCCCTGGGCGTGTTCATCAGCTTCAGAATTTTCGCGTTCCCCGATATCACAGCCGATGGATCGGTCACACTCGGCGCAGCCGTCGCAGCGACTCTGATGGTCCACGGAACCAGCCCGGTCCTGGCGTCGCTGGCCGCCTTCGGTGCCGGAATGATTGCCGGAGCTTGCACCGGCACGCTCTACACCCGTTTCAAAATTAACTCACTGCTTTCAGGGATTCTGGTGATGACATCGCTCTATTCCATCAATCTGCACATCATGGGTCAGAGCAATGTTCCCCTGCTGTCGGTGACCACACTGGCAACGCAGTCGGAGCAGATCGCGGTGAAGCTTATGAAAGGGGCTACCACTTTCGATCTCGCGGGATGGGAAGTCAGCGTGCGCGACGCGTCGGTGCTCGCTGCGGTCGGGCTTGTGGTGACACTCACGGGGGCGTTGCTGTATTTGTTCTTACGCACGAACCTCGGTATGGCCATGCGAGCGACGGGTGACAACGTGCAGATGATCCGGGCGTTGGGAGTCAACGATAGCAATATGATCGTATTCGGAGTAGCGATCTCGAACGGTTTCGTGGCGCTGTCCGGAGCCTTACTGGCGCAATACCAGGGGTTCGCGGACGTGGGCATGGGAATCGGAATGGTGGTGTGGGGGCTAGCCAGCGTCATCATCGGGGAAGCACTCGTAGGGACGAACCAGTTGGGCACGACGATTGTCGGCACGGTGATGGGTTCCGTGCTCTTCCGGTTGCTGGTCGCTGTGGCGTTGCGCTGGGGCCTCAGTCCCAACGACCTGAAGCTGATCACGGCACTGTTCGTCTTCTGTGCCCTCATCGTGCCGCAATTCCTGCGCAAAAAGCGCCTGCGGATTGCCCATGCTTGAAATCCAGGGTGTCGCGAAGACTTTCAACTCGGGCACGCCTAATGAAGTCCGTTCGCTGTGCGGCGTGAACCTTGAGCTGGCGGCCGGTTCCTGGGTGATCATCATCGGAACCAATGGTTCGGGGAAATCCACCCTGCTGAATGCCGTCGCCGGAACGTTTCTAGTGGACGAAGGAACCATCCGGCTCGCGGGACGCGAAGTAACGCGATGGCCCGAGCATGCGCGCGCCGAACTGATCGGGCGCGTGTTTCAGAATCCATTCAGCGGCACTTCACCCAGCCTCACCATTGAGGAGAATCTGAGTCTAGCAGCCCTCCGCGGCCGTGGCCGGGGTCTTGGCTGGGGATTGAAACAGTCGTTGGTGGGCAGAATGCGTGACGAGGTCAGCCGGCTGAATATGGGGCTCGAAAACCGCCTGGAGAGTGCTATCGGAAGTCTCTCGGGAGGGCAGCGTCAAGCGCTTACGCTGCTCATGGCCACTTGGCTGCGTCCCGAACTGCTGCTGTTGGACGAGCACACGGCAGCCCTCGATCCCAAGAGTGCGGACCTGGTCATCGCCTTGACCGAACAGGTGGTTGCGCGCGACCAGCTCACCACTTTAATGGTGACGCACTCGATGCATCAGGCGGCAAGTTTGGGAGACCGTCTAATCATGATGCACCGTGGCCAGATTATCCATGACTTTCAAGACGCCGAGAAACGGCGCCTGCGGCCCGACGATTTGCTCGCTCGCTTCGAAGAAGTGCGACGAGCCGAACAGCTGGACGAAAGTGCAGCCGAGATGCTGGCCGAACAGTACATCTGAGCGTTATCGCTCCAGCTTTATGTGAACCACCATGGATGCTGCTGTTCTGCACACGGTGCTAACCGGACGCAATCCGGCTTCCACGGCGGGATTAGTCCTCAGAAGTCCGTCACTCGGGCACAATCCTCCAAGGTCCCTGGGACGGTATATTTCTGCGGTGCTAGGCAGCGCGTAATGCTTTCCGACGTGGTGGGAGAGGAAGCTTTCGATCGTTACCGGCGGCTCAATTGGTTGGGGCCAGTGCAGAAAGCACATTTGGAGCACTGTCGCAGAATCGGAATCCCCGGACGATGCGGGACGCGCGTAGTAGCCTTTCGCGCACGAACTTGTAACCTCTTGCCTGCTTTGCGCGCCTCGATGGTGATCTTTCGATAACGCCCATTAGTGCTAAAATCCGCGGGCCGGTAGGAAATCGCGTATCTGCTGCGCAACTCCTCGCTGATCTTTTCGAAACCTTCCCCAATCTGCTTGGGACTCCTGGGGAAAAGCATGCGTCCGCCCGTCTGCTCAGCCAGCTTGCGAAGATTTCCGTTGCCCTCCTCGGCGGCCGGATCGGCCACGCCGTACGGTCTTCGGCCTACAGGCAGTGTGCCTGTACGACGGGATGAACGCGGAACTTTTACAGTGACGGCGACTCCCACGCTGGCCTCACTGACCGAACCCGGGCGGCTTACATCTCACGGCAGGGCAGCGATGACAGCACGAACCGTGCCCCTCTACCTGTGACCCCGTGAGCAGCTTGCGGAACCACCGGTCACCGAATACGATTGTGCGCGGGAAGCTTCCTGTGTTTCGAAAGCTGCTCGAACTCGAAAGCGGTTGGCGCACAGTGTCAAGTTCCCGAATTCAGCGTATAACCAACTGGCTGATGTTTTCGTGCGTACCGTCGCAACTCCGGCAGTCTCCAATTCCGCGGAGGTCAAGAAATGCGCGATGATGATGACCCGAATCTGAAAGATCCTGAAGCCAAGCCCGATGTCTCTGGCGTTTCCCGGCGCGACTTCCTCAAGATTTCAGGGCTGTCCATCACCCTGCCCCTGGTAGGCGAGCCCAAAATGGCCATGGCAGCGGGCCAGCAAGTCGTGGTCCATGGCCCGGGCAAAGTCCCGATGGAATTCTCCATCAATGGTCGGCGGCTAAAAGCAGATCTCGAACCGAGAGTCACGCTGCTGGACGCGCTGCGGGACCAATTTGAGCTCACTGGCGCCAAGCGGGTGTGTGATCGTGGAGAATGTGGCACGTGTACCGTCCTGCTCGACAACAAGCCGGTTTACTCGTGCTCGGTACTGGCCATCGAGGCCCAGCGCAAGGCAATCACCACCGTCGAGTCCCTGATGCAGGATGGGAAGCTGCACCCCGTGCAACAGGCGTTTGTGGACAATGACGCTTCGCAGTGTGGTTTCTGCACACCGGGGTTCATCGTTGCCTGCAAAGCATTTCTCGACCGCCACCCGCACCCGACCCCCGAGGACATTCGCCACGGTTTGAGCGGGAACCTCTGCCGCTGTGGCACTTATAACGGAATCCGCAAAGCCATCGCGCAAGTCGCGCAGAAGGGAGCTTAAGACATGCCGGACTACGCGTGGCCCGATGCAGAACACCGGACGCTGATCGGCAAGCGGATCAGCCGCGTCGATTCTCCCGCCAAAGTTTCAGGACAGGCAAAGTACACCTACGACGTCCATCGCCCCGGCATGCTTTACGGGAAGGTGCTGCGTTCGCCCTACGCGCATGCCAAGCTTGTCAGCGTCGATACCAGCGCTGCGGAGAAAATGCCCGGGGTGAAGGCCGTCCACATCGTCCAGGGACCAGGTTCGACGATTCACTGGGAAGGGGATGAAATCGTAGCGGTGGCGGCAGTGGACGAGCTCGCTGCGGAAGATGCGGTCCGCGCCATAAAAGTGGAATATCAGCAGCTTCCGTACCTGGTCACCGATACCGAGCCTCCACAGGGATCAGCAGAGGGCCAAGGCCCGTTGAGCATGGACGATATCGATGACATGCTCGACAACCAGGTGCCCAGCCAGCAGATGGTCAACCAAATTCAACAGTACGGGATCACGGCAAAGCCCAGCGAAGACACGCTTAAGGGGCTGAAATCCGATGGCGCAACGGACGCCGTGCTGGACGCCATTCGGGTAGCGGCCGTCCATCCCGAGGCAGGGAGCCGGCCGAAATCGAACTATCAGAAGGCCGCGGCGCAGACTCTGGGCGATCCCGACAAGGCTTTCGCTGAGGCCGAAGTGGTTTCTGAAGGCCTGTATGGCGTTCCGCTAATTACACATTGCTGCCTGGAGAGCCACGGCTCCATCTCCGAGTGGACCGACGCCGATCATCTGTTTACACACATCTCCACTCAGAATGTTTCCGGAATCCCCGGGCAGATGGCGGAACCGCTGAAAACTCCGGCCAGCAACATCCGCGTTCACCAGGACCACGTAGGCGGAGGTTTTGGCAGCAAGTTTTCGCCGGACCGCTGGGGAATCTTCACCGCGCAGATCTCCAAGAAGGCCGACGGCAAACCGGTGCGCATCATGCTGGAGCGCGCGGCCGAGCTCAAGGTCGCCGGGGCGCGGCCGTCGGCTTACGCCCGCGTGAAAGTGGGCGCGAAAAAAGACGGCACTGTCGTCGCCTGGCAGTCTCAGTCCTGGGGCACCGGTGGCCCCGGTGGCGGAGGGATGCCGCCCATTCCTTATGTGTTCGCTGTGCCCAACCAGCGAAAAGAACACACTGCCATCCGCAACAACATCGGTCCGGCCCGTGCCTGGCGCGCGCCCAACCACCCGCAGGCCGCGGTTCTCACCATGTGCGCGCTGGATGATTTGGCAGCCAAGCTCAACATGGACCCGGTGGAATTTTTCGGCAAGAATCTGGACATTGCCAAACCCCGCCAGGATATCTACCGCGAAGAGCTGGCCGTTGCCGCGGACCTGATGGGCTGGAAGCAGAAATGGCACCCCCGCGACCAAAACCGGTCCGGGCCGGTGCGCGGAGTCGGTGTCTCGTTTCATACCTGGGGAGGACGCGGCCACGGCAGCGACTGCGACCTAACTATCCATCCGGATGGGTCGGTGGAGCTGAAGCTGGGATCGCAGGATCTCGGGACTGGCACTCGCACGTGCATTCTGATCGTCGCCGCTGAAACCCTGGGTCTGCCGATCGACGCCATCCAGCTTCAGATCGGCGATACCATCTATCCACCTTCGGGCGGCTCTGGGGGCTCAACCACCATCGGCGGGGTAAGTTCCTCCACCCGCCGAGCCGCAGTGGACGCCCGCGACGCACTGTTTACGCAGGTCGCTCCGGCGTTGAATGCGCAACCCGACCAGTTGGAATGCGTGAACGGAAGGATCGTCGTCAAGGGAGATTCCAGCCGGTCGCTGAGCTGGAAAGAAGCCTGTGCCAAGCTGGGAGCCATGCCGCTAACCGTTCGCGGCAAGAATCCCGACAAGAGCAAGCCGCCGGACCTCACCAACAGCGGCGTCGGCGGTGTGCAGATGGCCGAGGTTGAAGTCGATACCGAAACCGGCATCGTGAAAGTCAGAAAGATGGTTGCAGTCCAGGACTGCGGATTGATCATCGACCTCAAAACCGCCGAGAGTCAGTGCTATGGCGCTCTGATCATGGGGATCAGCTATTCCCTTTTCGAAGAGAAGGTCATGGACCCGGGCACCGGCCGCATGCTCAATCCCGACATGCAGTTCTACCGTCTCGCGGGCCTGAGCGACATCCCGGAGTTGGTGGTGAAAATGATGACCGGCAAAGGCTACGACGAGCGCGGCGTGATCGGGCTGGGCGAGCCGCCCGTGATTTCGCCCGGCGCCGCGATTTCCAACGCGGTCGCCAATGCCATCGGAGTGCGCGTTCCGTTCCTTCCATTCACACCCGACCGCGTCCTGGCGGCTCTGGGACAGAAGGCAGGTGCCTGATGCGACCCTTTGAATATGTGAGTCCCAGCAGTAGAGCCCAGGCCGTCAGTTTGCTCGGTACGGCTTGGGGCAACACGGAAATTCTCGCGGGCGGGACCGACCTGCTTGCCCTGATGAAGGATGACGTCGTCGTCCCCACGCGGCTCATCAACATCAAGGAGATCAAGGATCTCCGCGGGGTTTCCCCGAGCGCGAAAGGACTTCGTGTAGGCGCCCTCACCACTCTCGGCGACCTGGCCGACGATGCGAATGTGAAGAAGAACTATCCCGCGTTAGCCGAGGCCCTGATCGAAGCTGCCAGCCCTCAGATTCGTAACCTGGCCACGCTGGGCGGCAATCTGTGCCAGCGCCCGCGCTGCTGGTATTTCCGCAACGGTCTGGGTTTGTTGCCCAAGGACGAGACCGGGAAGGAATTGGTGGCGGCCGGAGAGAATCGTTATCACGCTATTCTTGGCAACGACGGTCCCGCCAAGTTCGTCAGTCCCTCCACCGTCGTTCCGGTCTTGATTGCCTACGGCGCCATGGTTCGGATCGAGGGTCCGAATGGAAAGCGCGAGCTGCCGCTGGAAAAGTTTTTCGTAGTCCCCAGGACCGATAGCGAACGCGAGCACGATCTGCGACCAAATGAAGTCATCACCGAAGTGGTGATCCCGCCGGCAGCGGGCGTGAAGGCTGCGCATTACGAAATCCGCCAGAAGGAAGTGTTCGACTGGCCACTCGCGCTCGCCGCCGTCGCGCTCAAGATGAGCGGCTCCAAGGTGCAAACGGCCCGGGTTGTGTTGGGATACGTTGCACCCGTCCCCTGGCCTTCACCGGAAGCCGAGCAGGCACTGCAGGGACAGCCGGTGAACGAGGAAAGCGCGCAGAAGGCTGCCGAAGCCGCTCTGCAGCACGCGACGCCACTGAGCAGTAATGGATACAAAGTGCAGCTTGCCCGGGTGGCGCTGAAGCGCGCCATCTTGAAAGCTGCACACGGAGGTGCCGCGTGATGAGCGAAGCCGATCGCTTTAATACTAGTCGCCCGAACCTCTGTTCTGCCTTACGTTGGAAGGGCCAATTCATCCTCGCCGAGGCCGATCCCACAGTGCCCGCGTGTAACGACGGCCTGTTCTGGTGCCTGCACACGCAGACTTGCATCGGCCCCGACGGCGAACTGGCCGAACCCGGCAACTGCTGCTCCAAGAGCCGCGGCTGCCACGGTACGGGAAAATGCGCCTAGCGCCCTTCCTCTTTGCCGGTTCGTGTAGGAGAATCAGGAGAAACTGGAACGAAGGAGTCTCGTATGCGTTATCACCTGTCAGTCGCTTTGTCTCTGGTCTTTCTGTTGGTTTCAGTTTCCGTCGCCCAGCAGATTCGTGGCGACTACCTCGAGACCCGCTCAGCCGACGTGTACACCGGTCAGTGTTTCGCTAATGGCGAGGTGAATCTCGTCGGCAATGAGGCCATCCTGGCGTGGCACATCCGGAGCGGCAGCTGGAACGGTGTCGCGCTGCAAGGGCTCACTGTTGCCGCCGCGGTCCGCGCCAAGGGCACCCTGGGCGATCCCTACGAGAACCCTTATCCGGCCAACGCCGTATTGTTGGTGGACGACCAGGCCAGCGCACAGCAGCGCGGCGCCCTCGCCAGCTTTGCCCAGCATATGGGGGGTGAGTTGTTGAAGAACATTTCGCGAGTAATTCCAGTGCAGATGGAGCTGGTGGTAAACGCCGAGCACCACGGCGCCGCCATGTTTCGCGCGGGCGAGTTTGCCACGGTGCAGACGCGCTCGATTGGTGAAAACGACCACCTGTGCGGCAACGAAGTCACTTACTACCCGCCGCTGACCGAACTGACGCATTCCATGCCTGCCGTGGCTCTCAAGAACGCTTACCGAGGGCCAGGCCTGGGAGTATCGTGGAGTCTTCACGGCAAACGCAGCGCCTTCGTGGGTGCGTTTGCCCAATAATCCGAGACCGGAGCCTCAGCGTGGGTAAGTTCGCGGCGCGATCGTCGATCGCACTCATCGGCATTCTTGTGGCGGTCTGCAGCGCTCAGACTGGCAAGGTGGAAAGAATTGGCCCCCTGACTGACCCGGCTGTCCCCGAAGCCGTGCGTCAGACCCTTGACCCCGCTGGTTACCGCATTTCGCTCGATGATGGAACAGCATTCTGCGAGCTGTGGCTGCGCAAGAGCGTTCCGGCCCAAGCGAAAAAGGACGCTGCAGATGTGGTCTATCCGCAACTGGCCGAGTCGACGTTGGTGGGCGTCCTGCATTATCCGAAAGGTGGCAGTGACTATCGGGGACAGACAATTTCTGCCGGCCTTTACACCCTCCGTTACGAATTGATGCCCAGCGACGCCAATCACCTCGGGGCCGCGCCCAATCGTGACTTCCTGCTGCTGGTTCCTGCAGCATCGGATGCTGACCCCGATGCCGTCTTCAAATTTCCCGATCTGGTGGCGCTCAGTGAGAGGGCGACAGGTACCCGCCATCCCGGGTGCCTGAGCCTGGTTCAGCACGACAACGGCGGCACGGCCCCGGGGGTCTCCAAGGATGACCAGGACCACTGGACCTTCTCCTCTAACATGGAAGTCTCGACCGGCGAAAAGATTTCCTTCGCACTGGTAGTGAAGGGCACAGCACAACAGTAGAAACCTGCAACTCCGCATGCACGACCTTGTCGATCTTTCGACAACCAGCCACTCTCGCCAGAACATGGTCCGCAGCGAAGACGACCCCTATGCTTGTTCGAGTTTCCTGCCCTACCGGCCCGGACCCTCGCCAAGGGCCATCTCCGCCGCTTAAAGATTGATTAGACGACTGGGGGAGGGGCTTGTCTGGAGGCGGAGCTAAGAATGCGGCCAAACTCGGTATTTCGATTTGAGCCCCCACCCGATAGCCCCGCATTGTCGCGGGGAAACAGGACGAGACGTGATTCGAGTCACAGACACATAGACCGCGAGGACTGCAGAATAGCATTCGTAACTTCACCAGAAACTGGTCTCGTGATCGGCGACCGGCGAGGCTGGAGGTTACGTGCAAGGCGCCTGCCGATAGCGAGTGATCCCGGTCACTGCAGCCGCGCACACCCGACGCTATATTTGAAAAGCGACTTTGCGCTTGAAGGGCATAAGTTCACCGCCCGGCGCGGCAACCCGTTTGAAAGGCAGTATCAACTGGGAGGAGTAAGCAACCGAATATTCGAATTAGGATACTGAACGCAAGATAACCGTTCTTATCCAGATCCCTCGGTGGCATAAGTTTTGGGGTACGAGAAGCACATGACTCGAAGACTCGATTACCGCAACAGCGTGCTCAAGGCGTACCCCGACGTCTACACCCCGGCGGCGCTTGAGGCGTTGGAGGTCCTGACGCCGCTCAACCGTGACCGGCGGGAGCTAATGGCAAGGCGCATCGCGCGGCGACTGACGCGGGAGCGCGGCCGGCAGCGTATCGCCTTCCTCGACCCCGAGGCGCTGATCCCGCGCACGGGCATCCGGGTCCAGGACGCCCGCGACGGCAACTTCGAGGGGAGCGAGATCCCGGCCGATCTGAAGCGCCAGTGGATCCAGGGCACTGGGCCTGTCGCCAGGCCGAGGGCGAGCACTGAGAACGGCCTGCGCAACGCCGCCTACGCGCTCCTCTCGGGTGCCGACGGCTGGATGTTCGATGGCGAGGACGCCCTCGGGCAGGTCGATACCATGTCGCTCGACAACCAGCGCAACCTCCGGCTCGCGATCGCCCGGGACCCACGCTTCCTGCGCGTCGCCGAAGAAGTCGCCGGCGAGATGAACCGGTGGGCACAAGACTTTTTCGGGCGACCCATCGTCGCCGACTGGCGCCGACAGCTCGACTTCACCACCAAGATCTTCCGCGCGCGCGGTCTGCACCTCAACGACCGGCACGTGCGAGAGAAGGACAGCACCGGCTTCTCTGCTTCGATCGTCGACGTCGCCCTGTACGTGGTCAACAACCACGAGAACCTGCGCGAGTCGGGGGCATCGATCGTCCTCTACCTGCCGAAGATCCAGACCGCCGAGGAGGCGGCTTTGTGGAACGACCTGCTGGCGGCGCTTGAGCAGCACCTCAGGCTGCCGATAGGCACGATCAAGGCCTATGTCCTGGTCGAGCAGATCGAGGCGGCATTCCAGTTGATGGAGATCCGCGCCGTCCTGGGTTGCCACTTCGTCGGCTTCAACACCGGGCGGTGGGACTACATCAACAGTGTCGCCGACGCGATGGCGTGGGACCCGGGTTTCGTCAATCCCAATATCGACGCCATCGGCATGACTTACGGCTACATGCGCAACTACGAGGACCGCGTGCGCCGAGCAGTGAACACTCCCGACCGGAACGGCCACTGCGCCCTCTGGCAGGGTGGTATGGAGCCCAACATCCCGGTCGGCTCCGAGGTGGGCGTCGCGGCGGGCATGCGCAGGGCGACGGCCGGCGGCAAGCGCGAGCAGCTCGCGGGGGCGAGCGGCAAGTGGGTAGCGCACTGGAAGATGGTGCACATCGTTCGGCCGGTGTGGCAGGAGGTGGGCGCCGACAACCAGCTCGGACGCGAGTTCCCGCCGCTCACCTACACGCAGGAGGACGCTGACGGGCTGGTGCTGCTCGAGCCGGCGCCGCGTACCGTCCGGGGCGCCCGCGACCTGCTGAGCGTCGCCCTGCAGTACGGCAACGCCTTCGAGCGAGGTTTCCAGGCCGCAGCGCTCAAGCCGGCGGACTTCTTCGGCGACGACAACGAGCTCTACCTGATGGAGGACATGGCGACAGGTGAGATTCGTGTCAGCATTCTCTGGGAGTGGCTGCATAAGGGCGCGCAGCTCACCGCCGACGACCCCGCGACCGGCGCCCGCGCCGGGGACACCTTCGACGCGGCGCTCTTCGCGCGGTTGCTCGCCGAAGAGTACGAGAAGCTGCTCGACGCCGGTGACCGCGACGTCCACGACGACTCGAAGGCGACCACTCTGCCCATCGCGCGGGAGATCGTCGCGACCTATGTCACCAATGGCGTCAAGCCGCCCTGGTACATCGACCTCTTGAACCTCAACCTCAACAACCACGACCTGGCCACCGCCAGGGCCCGCATCCGGGCGTACATCGAGACCTTCGAGCGGGACGGAACTCGGATCACCGAGAACCTCGACTTTCAGTCGTCTAAAGCATAAGGAAGCCCGTCATGAGAACGTTCGAGAAGGAAACCGCCGTAACCCAGCAGTGGTTCGACAGCCCCAGATTCGCGGGGATCATTCGCCTCTATACCGCGCGCCAGGTAGTCGAGCAGCGCGGCACTATCGCCTCCGACTACACCGTGGCGCGCGAGGCCGCGGCGGCATTCCATAACCGCCTGCGCCAGCTCTTCGCAGAGCATAAGTGCATCACCACCTTTGGCCCGTACTCTCCGGGGCAGGCGGTGGCGATGAAACGGATGGGGATCGAGGGGATCTACCTAGGCGGCTGGGCGACGTCCGCCAAGGGCGGAACGAGCGAGGACCCGGGACCTGATCTAGCGAGCTACCCGCTCAGCCAGGTGCCCGACGAAGCGGCGACGCTCGTGCGCGCCCTGCTGACGGCGGATCGCAACCAGCAGTATCTGCGCTCGCGGATGACCGAGGCGCAGCGCGCTGCGACGC
>Ga0326726_10002848_pt1 | contig 15836 bp, 18 predicted proteins | sample MHFenrmetagenome_2_FD_207603 | JGI IMG/M metagenome (GOLD analysis project Ga0326726, IMG submission 207603) | Lab enriched peat soil microbial communities from Michigan Hollow, Ithaca, NY, United States - MHF15MN | ecosystem: Environmental > Terrestrial > Soil > Wetlands > Peat | place: USA...
AAGGTCGCGACCGTCTTGAGCACCGTCCACGGCGGCGTGTTGTCCCAGGCGGTGAACGGGATGTCCCAGCCGCCGAAGAACAGCGTCACCATCAGCGCCGAGGCGGTGACCATGTTGGAGTATTCGGCGATGTAGAACATCGAGAACTTCATCGCCGAGTACTCGGTGTGGTAGCCCGCGATGAGCTCCGCCTCCGCCTCAGGCAGGTCGAACGGCAGCCGGTTGGTCTCGGCGAAGCTCGAGACCAGGAAGGTGAAGAAGGCCACGAACAGCGGCAGCACGAACCAGAGGCTGTGCTGTTGCCGCTCGATGATCTCGTTCATCGTGATGTTCCCGGCCAGCACCAGCACCGCGACGGCGGACAGCCCCATCGAGACTTCGTACGAAATCAGCTGGGCCGAGCCGCGCAGCCCACCCAGCAGCGAGTACTTGTTGTTGGACGACCACCCCGCCAGCACCACGCCGTACACGCCGAGCGAGCTGATCGCCAGGATGTAGAGGAATCCCACCGGGAGATCGGCGATGGCCGTGTTGACGAGGCCCCAGGGGGTCGGCAGCGGGGCGGCGAACGGCACCACGGCAAAGGTGATCAGGGCTGGGGTGAAGGCCATCATCGGGGCGAGGACGAACAGAAAGCGGTCGGCGAACGGCGGGAGGGTCTCTTCCTTGAAGAAGTTCTTGAGCCCGTCGGCCACCGGCTGGAACAGGCCTTCCGGGCCGACCCGGTTCGGCCCGAGTCGGTTCTGGATGAAGCCGCACACCCTCCGCTCCACCAGCGTCCAGAAGGCGATCAGCCCCAGCAGCCCGCCGAACACCACCAGGATCTTGACGATCGAGATCCAGACGAAGGCGTCGCCGCTCACCGGCGTCATGCCGGGGCTCCCGCCGTGCGGCCGGCCGCCTCGAGAATCGCGCCGAGGATCCAGGCCGCCGGGCGCGCCATGCCGGGCGGGGACTTCGCCTGCCCATAGCGTTGCCGCACGCCGCGCAGGTTCGCGAAGGTGCCCTCCTCCTCGGCCATGTTCGCGCACGGCAGCACCACGGCGGCGCCACGCGCCGCCTCGGGGAGGACCGTCCCGATGTACACGAGCTTGCCGGCGGTGAGCGGCTGGGCGAGGCCCGTGAGGTCCTCGTCGAGGGTGAGCACCACCGCGGCCCGCTTCGCGGCGTCCACCGCGGACGCCCACTCGCGGGTGAAGCCGGCGGCCAGCGCGCCGTGGACGTTCGGGGCGCGCTCCTTCCGCAGCGCCAGGTCCGGCACGCCCGCCAGGGGGGCCTCGGGTCCCTCGGCGACGCGGAAGGCGCCGCCTCCCCCGTGGGCCTTGAGGAGCTGCGCCGCCGCCTCCAGAGCCTCCGAGGAGGCGCCGGGCGAAACCAGGCCGATCCAGGCGCCGCGCGCCGCGCGCATCAGCTCGATGGCGCGAGCCAGCGCCTGGTCCCAGCCCACGGGTACCAGGCGCCCGTCGCGCTGGACCAGCGGAGCCTCGATCCGGTCCGACCGGTTGAGCCAGGCGTAGGTCAGCCGGCCGTGATCGCACATGAACCAGCGGTTGATCGAGGGGTTGGGGCGCGGCTTCAGCCGCAGGACCGCGTTGTCCCGCGTCTCCAGCGTGACGTTGCATCCCTGGGTGCAGCCCGGGCAGACCGACGGCGTCTTGTCGAGGTCCCAGACGCGGGCCTTGTGCAGGAAGTCCTTGGAGAGGAGCGAGCCCACCGGGCACAGGTCAACGACGTTCCCGGCCCACGGGTGGTTCAGCGGCTGGCCCTCGAAGATCCCGATGTGGGCGCGGTCGCCGCGTTCGGAGACGTTGAGCGACGGCTCCTGAGCGACATCCTCCATGAAGCGGACGCACCGCGTGCACAGGATGCACCGGTTGGGGACGTAGAGCACGTCCGGGCCGAAGTCCTCCACCGGGTTGAAGCGCTTGGCGTAGTCGGCGTAGCGGCCCGACGCCCTCCCCTCCTGCGAGGTGTAGTCCTGCAGCTCGCACTCGCCAGCCTGGTCGCAGATCGGGCAGTCGAGGGGGTGGTTGATCAGGAGGAGCTCGAGGACGGCGCGGCGCGCGGCCCTGGCCTGCTCGCTCTGCACCCGCACCACCATGCCGGGCGCGACGGGCGTGGCGCACGACGGCAGCGGCTTGGGGCTCTTCTCCACGTCCACCAGGCACATCCGGCACGAGCCGGCGACCGGGAGCCCCGGGTGGTAGCAGTAGTGCGGGATGAGGACGCCGACGAGCTTCGCGGCCTCGAGCACCGAGGTTCCGGGCGGGACCTCGACCTCGTGTCCCTCGATCGTGAGCTTGATCAGATCGCTCATGTCGAGGCGGCCGGGCGGCCGCGGCGGACGTAGGCGTCGAACTCCTCCGGGAACTTCCTGATCGCGCTCACCACCGGGGCGGCGCACGAGTCGGAGAGCACGCAGATCGTGCGGCCGGTCATCTGCTCCGAGAGGTCCAGCAGGAGGTCCAGATCCTCCTTGCGCCCTTCCCCGTTGAGGAGTCGCTGCAGGATCTTCACCGTCCAGGCCGTGCCCTCGCGGCACTGCGTGCACTGGGCGCAGGACTCGTGGGCGTAGAAGCGCGCCAGGCGCATCACCTGGTAGACCATGTCGGTGGTGTCGTCGAGCACGATCATTCCGCCCGAGCCGAGCATGGTCCCCTTGGCCACGCAGCCCTCGTAGTCGAGCAGCGTCTCCTCCGCCTCGGCGGCGGTGAGGATCGGCACCGAGGAGCCGCCGGGGATGACCGCCTTGAGCTTGCGCCCGGGGCGCATCCCGCCGGCCACGTCGTACAGCAGCTCCTTGAGCGGGAACCCCATCGTGACTTCGTAGTTGCCCGGCTTGGCGATGGCGCCGCAGATCGAGAAGAGCTTGGTGCCGGTGCTCTTCGGGTTGGAGAGGCACAAGCCCTTGTACCAGGCCGCACCCTTCTCGATGATGTGCGGGACGCTCGAGAGCGTCTCCACGTTGTTGATGGTCGTGGGGCAGCCGAATACTCCGACCGCGGCGGGGAACGGGGGGCGGATGCGCGGGTTGCCGCGTTTCCCCTCGATCGAGTTCATCAGCGCGGTTTCCTCGCCGCAGATGTAGGCGCCGGCCCCGCGGTGGATGGTGATGTCTATGCGGACGCCCTTCCCCATCGCGTTGGCGCCCAGGATGCCCCCGGCGTACGCCTCGTCGAGGGCCGCCTGCATCACCTGGATCGGCTCGGTGAACTCGCCCCTGATGTAGATGTAGACCTGCTCGGCCTGGATCGCGTACGCCGCGATCGCGCACCCCTCGATGAGGGCGTGCGGCGTCCAGCGCATGATTTCGCGGTCCTTGAAGGTGCCCGGCTCCGACTCGTCGGCGTTGCAGCAGAGGTAGTGGGCCTTGGTCTTCTGCTTCGGCATGAAGCTCCACTTCACGCCCGCCGGGAAGCCGGCGCCGCCACGGCCCCTGAGGCCGGAGGCCTTCACCTCCTCGATGACCTGCTCGCGCGTCATCCCCAGCGCCTTCTCGAGCGCCCGGTAGCCGCCGCGCTGCACCCAGCCGGCGTGGCTGCGCGCCTCGGCCTCGCCGAAGTGCCGGCTGAGGACCGGAGTCTCCCTGGGATGGATCGGGTGCGGGTAGCCCACGGCGCTACCGGTACCTGGCGACGAGCGCCGGCACCGACTCGGCCGTCACGCTCTCGATGAACTCGTCGTTGATCATCACCGGCGTCGCGAATCCGCACGCGCCGAGGCACTCCACCTCGACGACGGTCCACTGCCCGTCGGGGCTCGTCTCGCCGTAGCGCTTGGCACCGGTCGCTTTCAGGAACGCCTCGCCCACCCGCTCGGCTCCGCACACGTTGCAGGGCGTCGTCGTGCACACCTGCACAAAGTGCCGGCCCACCGGGTGCTGGTGGTACATCGTATAGAAGGTGACCACACCCTTCACGTACGCCGCCGTCAGCCCCAGCACCTCCGCGACCTCGGCCATGCCCTGCGGGGAGATCCACCCGTGCTTCTCCTGCACGATCCACAGCGCGGGGAGGAGTGCCGCCGCCTTGGTCGGGTACTTCGCCAGGATGGCGTCGAGCCGCTGGCGCTCGACGCCGACGAACACGGGCGGCTGCGGCGCAGCGCCGGCGCCTCCGTGCGTCGGTGCGTCCGTGCGCTCGTGCGTCGGGCCGTTCACCGGTCGATCTCTCCCATGACGATGTCCACGCTGGCGTTGATCGCAATCAGGTCCGACAGGAGGTGCCCCTCCGCCATCTTGGGCAGGGCCGCGAGGTTGAGGAACGACGGCGGACGGATCCGCCACCGGACCGGCTTCGCCGTGCCATCCGACACCAGGTAGGTGCCGAGCTCGCCCTTCGGATTCTCGACCGGGAAGTACACTTCTCCCGCCGGCGCCGGGACCCCTTCCATCACCTGCTTGAAGTGGTGAATCATGGACTCCATGTCGCTCATCGCCTTCTTCTTGGGCGGCAGGATCACGCGGGGGTCGTCTGCGTTGATCGGCCCCTCGGGCAGCCGGTCCACAGCCTGAAGGAGGATCCGCACCGACTGCCGCATCTCCTCCATCCGGACCAGGTACCGGTCGTAGACGTCGCCCCGCTCCCCGACCGGCACCTCGAAGTCGTAGGTGTCGTAGTCGAGGTACGGCTGGTCCTTCCGGACGTCGTAGGCGACTCCGCTGGCCCGCAGCATCGGGCCCGAGAGCGAGTAGTTCGTGGCCTCGGCGGCCGTCATGACTCCCACGTCCTGGGTGCGCCCGAGCCAGATGCCGTTCCTGAGCAGCATCCGGTCCACCTCGTCCAGGGTCTTGGGGAAGCGGCGGCACCACTCGCGGAGGCGGTCCGTCCACCCGTCGGGGACGTCGGCCATGAGGCCACCCACCCGGGTGAGCGAGGTCGTGAGCCGTGCGCCGGTCCACGCCTCGATCAGGTTGTAGACGCGCTCGCGCTCCTGGAACATCCAGAGGAAGACGGTGAAAGCCCCGATGTCGATGGCCGTCGTGCCGGCCCAGACGAGGTGCGAAATGATGCGGCTCAGCTCGCACGCGATCACGCGGAGCACCGTGCAGCGGGGCGTGATCTCGATTCCCATCAGGCGTTCGGCGGCCAGCGCGAACGCGACGTTGTTGGCGGGCGCCGAGAGGTAGTCGGTCCGGTCGGTGAGCGGGATGATCTGGTTGTAGTGCCGGTACTCGCCGAGCTTCTCGAACCCCGAGTGCAGGTAGCCGATGTGCGGGATCACCCGCATCACCACCTCGCCGTCCAACTCCACGACCAGGCGGAGCACGCCGTGGGTGGCCGGGTGCTGCGGCCCGATGTTGATCAGCATGTGGTCGGAGTCGAGCTCGGGTTCCTGCGCCGTCTGGCCCGCCGGCACCAGAGGGAGGCGCACGGCGTTCCCCGCAGCGTCCACGCCCGGCGTCGCCAGGGCCAGCTCGAGCACGCGCTTGTCGGCCATCAGGGACGGCTCGTTTCCGCGCCGGGCGCGGGGTGCCTCGGCCCGACGCGCAAGTCCGCCGGGAGGGACGCGTACGCGTCGGCGATGGAGAGCTCGTCCATCGAGTAGTGGGCGGAGAGGTCGGCCCCGAGGGCGCGCCGGACCTGCTCCGCGCGGCTGAACCGGCCCCGCAGCGGGAAGTCCTTCCGCAGCGGGTGGCCCTCATCGTACGTCTCCCACATCAGGATGCGCCGGTGATCGGGGTGGCCCACGAACCGGACGCCGAACATGTCCCAGGCCTCGCGCTCGAGCCAGTTGGCGCCCTGCCAGAGATCCACCACCGAGTCCACCTCCAACGGCCCCGACCGGTCGAGGTTGATCTTGAGTCGCAGGAAGGCGTTGCGCGGGATGGAGCGGAGCTGGTAGACCACCTCCAGCGGCCGCTCTGGGTCGCGGTACTCGACGGCGGTCACATCCACCAGATAGTCGTAGCGCTCGTCCGGATCGTCCCTGAGCCAGGCGAGGATGTCGTGGGCGCGCTCGCGGGCGACGTGCACGATCGTGGCGCCGCTGACCACGGCACTCCGCCCGATGGCGGCGCCGAAGCGCGCGCGCAGCGTGGCGACGGAGGCGTTCGGTGTCGCGGCGCCGCTCACGGGGTGCTCAGGCCGACCGGGTCTGGTGCACGGAGTTGCCGAAGGGCTCGGACAGCTCATCCACGGCCGCCGGCTCGAGGAACATGCCGCGCTGATCCGCCAGCTGCTCCACCCGGAGCGACGGATCGAACACCGACTCTCCCTTGATCTTCTTCTGGAGGAGCATGATGCCGTACAGCAGCCCCTCGGGGCGCGGCGGACACCCGGGCACGTACACGTCCACGGGGACGATCGTGTCGATCCCCTGCACCATCGCGTAGTTGTCGAAGATGCCGCCGGTGGACGCGCACGCGCCCATGGAGATGCACCACTTGGGCTGCGGCATCTGGTCCCAGATGCGCCGGATCACCGGGGCGAGCTTGAAGGGGAGCCGGCCCGCACAGATCAGCACGTCCGCCTGGCGAGGCGAGTAGGCGACCCGCTCCATCCCGAAGCGCGCGAGATCGAACCGGCTGGCGGCGGTGGCCATGAACTCGATGGCGCAGCACGCGGTGCCGAAGGCCATCGGCCAGAGGGAGTTCGCCCGCGACCAGTTGACCAGGTCGTCGAGGCGCGTGGTCACCCAGTTGGGGGAGACGAACCCGGCGCGGTCGCCGGCGCCGAGGGTGGGGGGGGGGGTCAGTTCCACTCGAGAGCTCCCCGCTTCCAGATGTACACGTAGCCGACCGCCAGGATGAGCACGAAGATCCCCATCTCGATGAGGCCGCCGGCCATGCCGAGGCCGAACAGATCGAGCTGCCGGAACGCCACCGCCCACGGCATCATGAAGACCACCTCGATGTCGAAGACGATGAAGAGGACCGCCACGAGGTAGAACTTCACGTCAAAGCGCTCGCGGGCGCTCCCCAGCGGCGGCATGCCGGACTCGTAGGGAACGGACTTGATGGCGGTGGGGCGGGACGACGAGAACAGGTGCGAAAGTGCGACCATCATCACCGCGTTGAACGCGACGAATCCGATCAGCAGCAGCAGCGGTACGTAGGGTTGCAGCATGCGCTCCGATGAGCGTGTGAAGAGGTCCTACCCGCACCGGCGGGGGAAGTTAGTGGCGGCCAAAACTTAATTCAAGAAATCGGTATATTGTGCGCGCCACTCTCGACACGGGAACGCCATGAGCATCAAGTCCGACCGCTGGATCCGCCGGATGGCGAAGGAACACGGGATGATCGAGCCCTTCGCCGACGCGCAAGTGCGGGAGGGAGTGATTTCCTACGGGGTCTCGAGCTACGGGTACGACATGCGGGTCGCCCGTGAGTTCAAGATCTTCACGAACGCGCTGTCGGCGATCGTGGACCCGAAGAACTTCGACCCCAAGTCGTTCGTGGCGTACGAAGGCGACGTGTGCGTCGTCCCTCCCAACTCGTTCGCCCTGGCGCGGTCGGTGGAGTACTTCCGGATCCCGAGGGACGTGCTCACGATATGCGTGGGGAAATCGACCTACGCGCGCTGCGGCATCATCACGAACGTGACGCCGTTCGAGCCGGAGTGGGAGGGGTTCGTAACCCTGGAGATCTCCAACACCACGCCGCTGCCGGCGCGCATCTACGCCAACGAGGGGATCGCGCAGGTGCTCTTCTTCGAGGGCGACGAGCCGCCCGAGGTGTCGTACGCCGACAAGAAGGGGAAGTACCAGGGGCAAAAGGGGGTTACGCTGCCGAAGCTGTAGCGGCGTGACGCCTCACCCCTCAGCGCGTCACGATATCCTTCCTCATCCCCCCCAGCGCGCCGAGCAGCTCGCTTTTCTCGCGAGCCCCGACATTGAAGTGGTCCAGCGCCGCCCCAAGATCCTCCACCAGCGCGTCGAAATCGGCGTTGGTCACGTTCAGCTGGGCGTGCGCCTCGCGCATGCTGCGCCCCGTGTAGGGGCAGGGGCCACCGGTCGCCTGGCAGATCTGGGCGGTGAGCTTCGCCTTGAGGTCCTCGTCGTCGAGGCCGCGGAAGAAGGCGCTGATCCGCGAGTCGGCCGTGACGCGGGCAAGGAAGTCGTTCACCACGGCGCGAATGGCATCCAGGCCGCCCAGCCGCTGGTAGAGCGTGGGCCCGGCAGGGGCGCTTGCGGCGGCCTGCGGCACGGGTGCGGCCGGAAGGGACGCAGGTGCCTGGCGGTGGCAGGCGGCGGAGGCCCCCAGGCAGAACAGCAGGGCCGCGAGTCTCACTCCGGCACCTCCTCCTCGTTCTCTTCCTCATCGCTCACCCTGGGCCGCACCAGAACGAGGATCGCCGCCTGCGGCACGACGAGGTACTTGCGATTCTCGAAGGTGATCTCGACCGAGGCCTTCCGGAAGAACAGCACGTAGTCGCCGACCCGCGCCTGCATCGGCACGTACCGCGCTCCTTCCCGGGCATGGATCTTCCACGGCTCGTCGTCGAGGCTCGCCGGCTCCGCCATCGGCGTACCGGGCCCGGTGGCGATGATCCGGCCCCCCTGCACCGCCAGGGCGTCGATGGCTGTCTGCGGCAGGTACAGGCCCACCCGCGTGCGCTCTTCGCCCTCCTCGGGCGTGACGAGCACGCGGTCGCCCACGACGATCAGTCGCTTTGGCCCCTTGTCCATGGTCGCCTCAGGGCTCAGCCGTACGTGACGGCGAACATCTCGTGAAGGTCGACGGACAGCAGGCCGGCCCGCACCATCGGCTGGTTCTCGACCAGCTCCTGCGCTTCTTTGAACGACTGCACGTCGTACACCACCAGCCCCGCGCTGCCGTCGGCCAGCGGTCCCGAGAGGAAGATCTCCCCGCTGCGCTGCTTGCCCGCCAGGTAGTCCTTCTCACGCAGCATCAGGGTCTCGTCGGCTCGGGACGTGAAGATCTCGGGTGCGACGCAGACCCGCACCCAGCCCATGATCATCTTCCGCTCGGTGGACATGGTACGCCCAGCTTACCGGCGCCCTTGCGTCGCGCGCAAGGCATCTCTGAATATTCGTGCTGCCGGGCCCCTCGGTCCGGACCTGGGAGGCAGTTCATGGGGTGCGCATGACGGCGATCACTGTCCCGTTCCGGGTGAGGCTCCCCTACGTAACCTCCACGATCGGTCGCAAGGCCGTGATGGCGGTCTCCGGGCTCATCCTGTTCGGCTTCATCCTCGTCCATCTCGTCGGCAACCTGACGCTCTACATCGGTCCCGAAGCGATCAACGGCTACGGCGCGTTCCTCCGCACTCTGCTCCACGGCAGCGCGCTGTGGATCGCGCGAGCGGTGCTGCTGATCTCCGTGGTGCTGCACGTCTGGTCGGCGACGTCGCTCACGCTGGACAGCTGGGCGGCCCGGCCGAAGGGCTACAAGCGGTGGGAGGCCAGGGACTCGACCTACGCCTCCCGCACCATGCGCTGGGGCGGCGTGATCGTCGGCGCCTTCATCGTTTTCCACCTGCTGCATTTCACCCTTGGCACGGTGCACCCGGACTTCAAGGCGGGGGACGTCTACCACAACGTGGTTGCCGGCTTCCAGGTCTGGCCCGTGTCGGCCTTCTACATCGTGGCCATGGTGCTGCTGGCGCTCCATCTCGATCACGGCGTCTGGAGCATGTGCCAGACCCTGGGGCTCACCTCCCATCCGCGATACAAGAGCTGGGCGCGCAGTGCCGCCCTGCTTTTCGCCATCGTCGTGGGGGTCGGCAACTGCTCCTTCCCGATCGCCGTCCTGGCGGGGTGGGTGCGATGAAGCTCGACGCGAGGATCCCATCGGGGCCGCTCGAGCGGAAGTGGTCGCAGCACAAGTTCGAGCTGAAGCTGGTCAACCCCGCCAACAAGCGGAAATACACGGTCCTGATGGTGGGCTCGGGCCTTGCCGGCGCCGGCGGCGCCGCTGCGCTGGCGGAGCTGGGCTACGAGGTCAAGTGCTTCTGCTACCAGGACAGCCCGCGCCGGGCGCACTCCATCGCGGCGCAGGGCGGGATCAACGCCTCCAAGAACTACCACAACGACGGTGACAGCGTCTTCCGGCTCTTCTACGACACGGTGAAGGGCGGAGACTTCCGCTCGCGCGAGGCGAACGTGTACCGCCTCGCGGAAGTGTCCGGGAACATCATCGACCAGTGCGCCGCCCTCGGCGTGCCGTTCGCCCGCGAGTACGGCGGGCTGCTCGACAACCGGTCGTTCGGCGGAGCCCAGGTATCGCGCACCTTCTACGCCCGCGGGCAGACCGGCCAGCAGCTGCTGCTCGGCGCCTACCAGGCCCTGGAGCGCCAGATCGGGCTCGGCAAGGTGCAGATGTTCGCGCGCCACGAGATGCTGGAGCTGATCGTGGTGGACGGCAGGGCGCGGGGCATCGTGGTGCGGGACCTGCTCACCGGCGAGCTGGAGACGCACATCGGCGACGCGGTCTGCCTGGCCACCGGCGGCTACGGCAACGTCTTCTACCTCTCCACGAACGCGAAGGGGTGCAACACCACCGCCATCTGGCGCGCCTACAGGCGCGGCGCCGGGTTCGCGAACCCCTGTTTCACGCAGATCCATCCCACCTGCATTCCGGTGACCGGCGAGCACCAGTCGAAGCTGACGCTGATGAGTGAGTCGCTGCGGAACGACGGCCGCATCTGGGTGCCCAAGCAGCAGGGGGACGCGCGTCCGGCCGACCGGATCCCGGAGCAGGAGCGGGACTACTACCTCGAGCGCAAGTACCCGAGCTACGGCAACCTGGCGCCCCGGGACATCTCCTCGCGCGCAGCCAAGCAGGTGTGCGACGAGGGGCGCGGCGTGGGGCCTGGCGGCCAGGGCGTCTATCTCGACTTCTCGGACGCCATCGGGCGGCTCGGCGAGGATGCCATCCGGGAGAAGTACGGGAACCTGTTCGAGATGTACGAGCGGATCACCGCCGAGAACCCGTACCGGGTGCCGATGCGGATCTACCCCGCCGCCCACTACACCATGGGCGGGCTGTGGGTGGACTACAACCTGATGAGCACGATCCCCGGACTGTTCGTGCTCGGGGAGGCGAACTTCTCCGATCACGGCGCCAACCGGCTCGGGGCGAGCGCGCTCATGCAGGGGCTGGCCGACGGCTACTTCGTCATTCCCTACACCATCGGCGACTATCTCGCGCGCACGCGGCACGCGAGCGTCCCGGAGGACCATCCGGACGTGCGCGCAGCGGTCGCGGAGGTGCACGGGCGCCTGGAGCGGCTCCTGGCGGTGAACGGGAAGCGGACGCCCACCTCCTTCCACCGCGAGCTGGGGCGCGTCCTGTGGGAGGACTGCGGCATGACGCGCAACCGCGCGGGGCTGGAGCGGGCCCTCCAGCTGGTGCCGGCGCTGCGCGAGGAGTTCTGGCGCAACGTCACCGTCGCCGGAGAGGCGGGGGAGCTGAACCAATCGCTCGAGCTGGCGGGCCGGGTGGCCGACTTCCTCGAGCTGGCGGAGCTGATGTGCCGCGACGCTCTCACCCGCGACGAGTCGTGCGGGTGCCACTTCCGGGAGGAGCATCAGACGGAGGACGGCGAGGCGCTGCGCGACGACGAGCGCTACTGCCACGTGGCCGTCTGGGAGTACGCGGGCGACGGCCGCCCGCCAGTCCGGCACGAGGAGCCGCTGGAGTACGAGACCGTCCACCTCGCCACGCGGAGCTACAAGTGATGAGGCTCACGCTGCACGTGTGGCGGCAGAAGGGCCCGCGCGACGCCGGCCGGTTCGAGACCTACGAGGCCCGGGACGTCAGTCCGGACATGTCGTTCCTCGAGATGCTCGACGTCGTGAACGAAGACCTGGTGCTGAAGGGCGCGGACCCGATCGCGTTCGACCACGACTGCCGCGAGGGGATCTGCGGGGCCTGTGGCATGGTGATCAATGGCCGCCCGCACGGGCCGCGGGAGCGGACGACCACCTGCCAGCTCCACATGCGGAGCTTCAAGAACGGCGACGTGCTCTGGCTCGAGCCGTGGCGGTCTGCTGCCTTCCCGGTGTTGAAGGACCTGGTCGTGGACCGGAGCGCGTTCGACCGGATCACGGCCGCCGGCGGTTTCATCTCGGCGCCGATCGGCGGCGCGCCCGACGCCAATGCCCTGCCGGTCCGCAAGGAGAGCGCGGACCTGGCCATGGATGCCGCGGCGTGCATCGGGTGCGGCGCCTGCGTCGCGGCGTGCCCCAACGCCTCCGCGATGCTGTTCACGGCGGCCAAGGTCTCGCACCTCGGCCTGCTCCCCCAGGGGCAGCCCGAGCGGATGGAGCGGGCGCTCAAGATGGTGGCGCGGATGGATGTGGAGGGTTTCGGGAGCTGCACCAACCACAACGAGTGCGAGGCGGCCTGCCCCAAGGGGATCAGCGTCGGGTTCATCGCCCGGCTGAACGCCGATTTTCTCAGGGCCGGTCTCGGAGAGGGCCGGCGAACGGCGAAGGCAGGAGAGGCGGGAACGGGCTAGAGCTTCACCTGGGCGATGGACTCGCGGACCGCGTCGGCCGACTTGCCCAGCTCGATCCGCTCCCGGCTCGTCAGCTCCACCTCGATGATCTGCTCCAGTCCCTTGGCGCCGAGCTTGCACGGCACGCCGAGGAAGACGCCCTTCATCCCGTACTCCCCCTCGAGCCAGGCTGCGCACGGCAGAATCCGCTTCTTGTCGCGGACGATGGACTCCACCATCTGGACCGCCGCCGCCGAAGGAGCGTAGTAGGCGGAGCCGGTCTTGAGGTAGGAGACGATCTCCGCGCCGCCGGTCCGCGTGCGCTCCACCAGCTTGTCGATTTCCTCCTGCCGCAGCAGCTGCGTTATCGGGATCCCCGCCACGGTCGTGTAACTCACGAGTGGCACCATCGTGTCGCCGTGGCCGCCGAGGACCATCGCCTGGATGTCCTCGACACTGACGTCGAGCTTCTCGGCGAGGAACGAGCGATAGCGCGCGGTGTCCAGCACGCCCGCCATCCCGAGCACTCGCTCGCGGGGGGCGCCGAGTACCTCCTTCATGACGTAGCACATCGTGTCCAGCGGATTCGACACCACGATCACGATGGCCTTGGGAGCGCACTTCTTGATCTCCAGAGCGACCGACTTGACGATGTCTACGTTGGTCCGCAGCAGGTCCTCGCGGCTCATGCCGGGCTTCCGCGCGATGCCGGCCGTGACCACGAAGAGCTCCGAGCCGGCGGCCTGGGCATAGCTCGTCGCCCCGACGACCCGTGAGTCGAACCGCTCGATCGGCGCGGACTCCCACTGGTCCAGGCCCTTCCCCTGCGGGATGCCCTCGACCACGTCCACCATGACGATCTGGCGCGCCAACTGCTTCTCCGCCAGCCGCTGCGCGGTCGTCGCCCCCACGTTCCCTGCCCCGACCACCGTGATCTTGTTCACCGTGTCGCCCCCGCCCCCGGACGGTTGTGGTTCTTGAGCACGTCGTACAGCACGATCCCCGCCGCCGTGGCGAGGTTGAGGCTCCGGACGCTCCCCGACATCGGGATGCGGTAGACCCGTTCCGGATGCTTCTCCAGGATGCGCGCCGGCAGCCCCTGGGTCTCGTTGCCGAACACCAGGCACGCGCCGTCGGGAATCTCCGCCTCCCAGAGCGACTGCGTGCCGTGCGCCGAGAAGTACCAGCACCGCTCGCGGGCGATGGCCTCGCGGAAGTGCCGCCACGACGGGTGGACCCACAGGTCCACCGCCTCCCAGTAGTCCAGCCCCGCCCGCCTGAGCTCGGAGTCCTCGATCGAGAAACCCAGCGGCTCGATCAGGTGCAGCGATGTCTCCGTGGCCGCGCACAGCCGGGCGATGTTGCCCGTGTTCGGCGGAATCTGGGGCTCGATCAATGCGACGTGCAGCGTCAGCGCTCGCCTCCCGCGGGTCTTCCTTCGACCCATCGCGCCCTGCCCGACGCGAGCCGCTCCTTCTTCCAGATGGGCGCCCGCCGCTTGGTCTCTTCGATCACGAAGCGGCTGGCGGCGTACGCGTCGGCGCGATGGGGTGCCGCGGCGGCGATCACCAGGCTGGCTTCGCCGGTCGGCACGACCCCGAGCCGGTGCTGCAGCACGATGCGTGCCCCGGGCCACTGGGCGAGCGCTTCCGCCACGATGCGTCCGAGCTCTGGCTCCGCCATCTCCCGGTACGCCGAGTACTCGATGGCCTCGACGTCGCCGTCCTCGGCCGAGCGGCGCACGGTCCCGAGGAAGACCACGGTGCCGCCGTTGCCGTCCGCAGCGACCGCCGCGAGCAATTCCGCGACGTCGATGGCCCGCTCCGTCAGCCACTCCCGCACGACACAAATAGCTAGGGCATCGCGGTGGTCGGGGCAAGGCTGCGCGAGACGAGGACCGCTAGCCGCCCGCCACCGGAGGGATCAGCGCCACCTCATCGCCGTCGTGGAGCGGGGCATCGCCCCGGGCGTAGCGGCGATTGATCGCCAGCGCGGGGCCGGGTGGGACGCGTTGAGCCCACGGCGCCGCGCGCACTGCGGCCAGGCAGTCGGCGGCCGTGGCACCGGCCCTGAGCACCACGTCCATCCGGTCCCTGCCGGCCGCCTCGGCATAGGAGGCGAACAGCCGGACCTGTACGCGGATGTCAGGCATCCCGAACCTCCAATCGCCAACCCCCCATCCCTGTCGTCATTGTCCGGTGATCCCCGAGAGAATCGCGCGGGCGGCCGGGGACGCCATCGGATCCCGCCGCAGCCGCACCGTTCGCTCGATCTGCAGGCGGATCGTCCCTGTGCGCTCGATCTGCTGGCCGGCGTGACGGAAGACGACCTGGACCTGTCGGCCCCCCGCCTTGGCGTAGCGAGCGCGGAACAGTATCGGCCACATCGGACCCGTCGTCTCGACGTCTCCCACCCGGAGCAGCACGTCCCCCGGCTCGAGCCCCACCGCTTCCGCGAGGGAGCCCGGCGCCACCGTCGCGACCAGAGCGCCCCCGTCCTGGTCCTTGTCGGACGACACCCCGACCAGCGGCGTCTGGCTCTCGACCCGGTCCACGGCCATCCCGCCCACCGGCAGGACGGCCTCGTACGGCAACGGCTCGCGACCCTGAATGTAGCGCCGGTAGAAGTCGTCCACGCCGGGGTACCAGGGCCGGATGAGTCCGAGCAGATCCTGCGTGGTGAAGCCTCGTCCCTGGCGCCAGGAGCTCGCCAGCAGCGCGCGCATCACGTCGTCGAGCGAATGGCCGTTGCGCGTGGCCTCGCGGATGCGGATGTCGAGCATGAGACCCAGAAGGGCGCCCTTCGGATAGTAGTACTGCGACTCGTCCACCCAGACCGGCTTGATCCAGGTGTCAACGCTCGCGTCCTCGGCGCTCACGATCTCCGCGGCGTCCTCCACCTGCCTCACGTCCGCGTTCATGCTGGCCAGGAACTGGTCCACGCTCCACAGCCGGCTGCGGACGAGCGTGACGTCCCCGTAGTAGTCGGTGACGCCTTCCGACCACCATAGCAGCGGCGTGTACTGCGGGTGCGCATAGTCGTACGGCCACATCGCTTCGGGCCGGGCGCGCTTCACGTTCCACAAGTGGAAGAACTCGTGCGCAAGGAGCGGCCGCGTGAACTCCCCCAGAACGCCGCGCCGCCGGTCCGGCGCGAAGAAGGCGAGGGCTATCGCGTCGAACTGGGAGTTCCGGTGCTCCAGCCCCCCGGCCCACTCCATGGCGCTCGGCGGCGCGAGCACGAGCACCGTGTAGTCGTCGTAGGGCGGCCCGCCCATGATGCGGTTCTGCGTGGCGGCGATGCGGCGCAGCGCGTCGGCCACGCTGTCCCAGATCGCCGGCGTCAGCGCGGTGTCGGGCCAGATCGCGAAGCGGATCGCCTTCCCGTCCACCGTCACGCTGTCCAGCGCGAAGCGGCCGAGGAAGGCGGGCG
>Ga0326726_10002849_pt1 | contig 15836 bp, 12 predicted proteins | sample MHFenrmetagenome_2_FD_207603 | JGI IMG/M metagenome (GOLD analysis project Ga0326726, IMG submission 207603) | Lab enriched peat soil microbial communities from Michigan Hollow, Ithaca, NY, United States - MHF15MN | ecosystem: Environmental > Terrestrial > Soil > Wetlands > Peat | place: USA...
TTACAAAGTAATTACTGCAAGTATTTTACGCCATGGGTTCAGTCTGTCCGCGATACTGTCAGATTCGGGCAGTGGAAGCGCGATTTTGATTCGCTTCTGGCTGTTAATGCAGTTCCCAGGTTCAACAGTCTAAGGTTTATAAATGATCATACTGAAGGCTTAAGCCTTAACAAACCGTCACCTTTCGCACATGTTGCTGATAATGACCTGGCTGTCGGAATGTTCCTTGAATACCTTAGCCACAGCCCGGTATGGAAAGAGAGCCTGGTTATATCAGTTGAAGATGATGCCCAGAATGGCCCTGATCATGTTGACGCTCACAGAAGTGTTGCCCTTATTGCAGGAGGTTTTGTGAAACAGGGTTTTGTCGATCATACTCCATATACGACAACATCACTTCTCCGGACAATGGAACTGATCCTTGGTCTGCCTCCCATGACACAGTATGATGCAGCGGCAAATTCATTATGGAGATCCTTTAACAATACTCCTGATCATCCGCCTTATACTGCAAGACTAAACAAGGTTGATCTCAATGATAAAAACAAGGCTGAAAATCAATGGCAGTCTTTGAGCGAAACATTTGATTTCAGTGTTGAAGACAGGGTTAATGACTTTGATTTCAATGAAGTGATCTGGAGAGCGGTTAAAGGACTGGATTCACCCTGTCCTCCAACCGTAAGGGCAGCGTTTCTGACGACGGAATAACCCCCCAATCCCCCCCCAAATGGGGGGTTAATAAAAAACAATCGTGTTTTAAGTCCCCCAGATGGGGGATTTAGAGGGTAAAAAACAAGGTGCGGATCTCCCCGAATCCGCACCTCACATAACATCAAACACAAACTAACAGTATCCCTGAGTCAAACTCACTTTTTCTTTATGTATGGCAGAGTAAAATTTATGGGTACCATGTACCATACGTTTACAGCTTTTCCTCTCTGCATCCCTGGTTTGAATCCTGATAATAGTTTAACCACTCTTACGGCCTCAGCATCAAGCAGCGGATGGACACCTTTAAGAACTGTGATCCCTTCCGTATTGCCTTCAGTGTTGACAATGAATCTGACTATAACTTTGCCCTGAATTGTATCAGCTTTTGCAGCCTCTGGATATTTTGTATTGTCTGCAATGAACTTAAGCAACTCAGCTTCACCACCGGGATACATTGGCATTTCTTCGACCACAACAAACGGTAACTGTTTTACGATCTGATCAGGTAGTTTAAATCCTACCGTGACACTTGAATTATAAGGTTCATTAATTTCACTGTTCTTTGGAGGATCCCATTTGGGAGAAGTCTTGATCACCCTAATTACCTCATTGTTCAGAACAGGGTCTGTTGTACCAACAGATTTAAGATTGGTTATTGTACCATCCATTTCAATTGTAAAATTTACAGTTACATACCCTTCAGCTTTTTTTGCTGTGGCTTCAGGCGGATATTTTACCCGCTCTGTAACCCAATTATAAAAAAGTAATTGATCCTTTCCTTCAAAAGTCGGAAAGTCCTGCGCTGCTAAACGTGGATAAGGAGGATTCAGCCCCATTTCAAGGGCTTTCTTTCTTGTTATTATTTCGATAACTCCATTGGCTCCCTTTTCACCATATTTGTCTGTTGCTTCCTTACCCATAAGGTTTTTTACTATCCCCATGTTATATCCGAGTTCCTTATATACATCCCTGTAGTTTTTATCTATTATCACGCCATCCAATACAACAAGTGGATTTGGCCTCTGGATGGTAGCCGGAGCTTTATAATCCAGGTCTTTTTCCATCTTTATGGTCATTTCTTTACTGAAATCAGGTTTGAGTGACAGCGGTTTATATCCCCTGCAGAAGAACATAAGGGAAGCATCTGCCTGAACATTGTTTAGTTCAAAACGTCCCTCTTTACCTGTTTCGGTAGCGAAGACATTTCCTGCTGTTCCGGTTGTATTTATTGCGACTTTCTCAATTGGCTGCCCTTCTGCATTAACAACTATCCCTTTTACTGTCTTTTGATTTGCTGCAGGACTTTGTAAAGCTTCCTGTTTTGTTGTTATTTCGATAACACCATCTTTGCCTTTATCACCATATTTATCTATGGCTGCCTTATCTTTCAGTATACTGATTGAAAGTATTGCATTCGGATCTGTTTTTTTCATTCCGTTTTCAGTGACCACTCCGTCGACAACAATCAGTGGTTTTACCTCTGACCCGTCGGCATTTCTTATTCTTATTTCTGCTTGTTCACTGTAATCCGGATCTTTTACAAGCTTTACATACAGCGCTGAATTTGAAGCCATAAGTGGTGGCATTGTATAGGTTTTATATCCCTTGCAGGAAAACATGAGAGAAGAGCCATCGGGGATCTTGCTTACCGCAAACCTTCCTTTAGCATCAGTTATTACACCTGTTAGGGATTTTGCAACAACTATTGAGACTCCCTGAAGTGGTTTCCCTTCTTCATTTACAACAATCCCTTTTGCATCTTTCTGAAATGCCCCGGAGATCAGGGAGGGATTTATCTCCGGTCCGGAAGAAGTTACATAACGATATTCAGGCCTGGCAAATGCATAAAAAACAAATGCAAATACCGGCAATACAAGAAAGAGTCTCATCTTTCTGTAAGGTGAAGTGACTATTTTTTTCATCATGTCGAATCGTTTTTTGTTTAGTGAATAATTAAAGGAATTAGAAAGGCTGAAAACCTTAGAATCAAAAAGCTGGTTTACAAGAACAGCTTTATATACTGCCGGATCGGGTGTTTGCTGAAGCGCTACCTCATCGGCAATATATTCATGATTCTGTCTGATAAATCCGGTATAGATCCAGGCAAATGGATTTATCCACTGAATCATTCGGAGCAACTCGACTAGCAGAAGATCAAGCCAGTGCTTCTGATTTACGTGTACCAGCTCGTGGTTCATTATCACATCCAGCTCTTTTTCATCAACTGAAGGATTGATAAAAACATAATTGAAAAATGAAAAGGAGCTGGAGAAATCAGAAGTCCTGACAATTCTTAAAGGTTTAAGTCTATTTACTTTTGTTTTATTGATTGTCCTTAATAATAAACTGGAATTCTTTACCACCCCGAAGACGAAAAAGAGTATTCCTGAGAAGTACACAAATAGCAGGATGTACCTGAAATCAAACTGTTTGTCACTAAGAACAGGCTGAACACCGGGTGTAATTTCTGTTTTAGAGGGAATTAAGTCAGGAAAATTTCCGGCAGGTGCAGGTATATCAACCTGATAATGGAATGTAAAAAGCGGAAAGATTAATGAGATAAGGATGCCTGCAACAAGGTAATATCTTTTCAGTAAGAAGAAACGCTCATTGCGCAGAAAAAGGAAATATATAATTGCAAAACCGGTGAGCCAGATCACTGACTTCAGCAGGTAAAGGGCAAGTGCTTCCATTATTTTCTTTTTTTGTTCTTTTTCAGCTCTTTTTTTGTATCCTCAAGCAGTTCTTCAAGTTCACCTATCGACATGTCCTTTTCTCTTGCAAAAAATGAAGCAAGTGCAGGAAAAGAGTTATTGAAATAGCCATCCAGAAGCCTGAAAAGCTGGCTCTTTGAATATTCTTCCTTTGAGACAAGAGGATAATAAAGGTGCGTGTTACCGTAGGCTTTGTGCGTTACGAAACCTTTCCTTTCCAGTACTCTCACAACTGTTGAGACTGTGTTTCTTGCAGGTCTTGGATCGCTGAACCTGAGACGTATATCTTTTACGATCCCATTTTCCATGTCCCATAAAATCTGCATGATCTGTTCTTCTGCTTTTGTTAGATGCATAGCTATCAAGTTTAGTTTTATTAATCACTTTAAAGGCTACAGGTTACAGGCTACAGGCTACAGGTTTCGGGCTACATGGTTTAAAATTTATGCCTGATGCCTGACGCCTATCGCCTATCGCCCGTCGCCCGTCGCCCGTCGCCTTTTCTACTCTTTTCATACAAATATACGACTATTTTACTAGTTATGCAACTATTTTCGTAAAAAAATGACTATCTCTTTAGGGGGTTGGGAGGTTGATTATAATTTAGGTTGAGGGTCACCTTCTATGATAGTTCTTAAAACAAAGTTATGCAATGATTTTTTTTTACTACTTTGCATGGGGAATTTCATAATTAAAATAAATCACACCATGAAAAAGTATATTCTTCTGTCGGTCGCATTAATTGCAGTAATGATACTGTCAGCTCCTTCCTTTGGCCAGAAGGTCAATAAACTCACCGGAAAAGATAAAAAGGCAGGATGGATTCTCCTGTTCAATGGAAAGGACTTTACAGGCTGGCGGCAATGCAACGGAACCGAAATGCCAAAAAACTGGATCATCGAGGAAAACGCGATGAAGGTTTTCACTGCTGCTGACAAGAAACCGGGCCAGGGTTCAAACGGCGACATAGTCTATGGAGTAAAGAAATTTAAAAACTTTGAACTCACCGTCGACTGGAAAACGAGCAAAATGGGTAACTCCGGCATATTCTATGATGTCCGTGAGGTTCCGGGGCAGCCCATCTACTATGCTGCTCCCGAAGTCCAGGTTCTTGATAACGTGGATGCCACAGACAATAAGCTTGCAAACCATCTTGCCGGTTCACTATATGATATGCTGGCTGCGGATCCCAAAACCGTTAAACCGGCCGGTGAATGGAACACTATTGTAATATCTGTAAAAGACGGGAAAGTCACACATACACAAAACGGCGTAAAGGTTGTCGAGTACACTCTGTGGACACCCGAATGGGATGCCCTTGTGGCAAACAGCAAATTCAATACCTTCCCCGGTTTTAAGGAAGGTATTGCCAGGGAGGGATACATTGGACTTCAGGATCATGGGTATAATATCTGGTTCAGGAATATCAAGATCCGCGAATTTTAATATTTTACAGAGATTTTCATGAAAAGAATCCGGCTTCTTTCTGTCTTGTTGTCATATTTACTGATCATTTCTGCCTGCAACAATCCTAAAGTAAGCAAAGGCTCTCCTTCGCATGAGGAGATGATGAAGAACAGCTCGAGGACAGAAAAAAACGGCTGGATTTCAGTTCACCTTGAAGGGGCTCCTGAAATTATAGGTTATCAGCATGGATATCTGCTTGCAGATGAGATAGTCGACCTTCGCGGAGCAATGTCAGTACTGAATGAAAAAACAACAGGCAAAGACTGGAATTTTTTCCGCGATGAATCAACCCTGATGTTCTGGGATAACATTCCGGAGGAATATCAGAAAGAGATCGACGGAATAGTGACCGGAGTAAATGCAAAGAAAGGTGACAGAACCGTCGACAGGAAAGACGTTGTAGCCATGAACTCGATCCTTGAGATGTCGTGGTATTATGTCCCATGGCTTAATTCAAAAAATAATCCAAATCCTCCTGATCCAACGCCTCCTGGTCATTGCAGTGCAATTGCCGCCACCGGTTCCTGGACAACAAAAGGGCAGATTGTCATGGCTCATAACAACTGGGTTGAATATTTGATCGGCCAGCGCTGGAACATCATACTCAATATTGTCCCTGAAAACGGATACAGGATAATAATGGATGCCCTTCCCGGATTCATTCACAGCGGTGATGATTTTAATATAAACAGTTCAGGCCTGATTGTAACTGAAACAACCATAACCCAGTATAAAGGATTTGATCCCGAAGGTGTTGCTGAATTTGTCCGTGCCCGTGAAGCAATCCAGTATTCTTCAACAATTGATGAATGGGTTGCAGTAATGAAAGAAAGAAGTAATGGGGGGTATTCAAACGACTGGCTCATCGGTGACAATAAAACAGGAGAGATAGCCCGTTTTGAATTTGGTCTGGAAAACCAATTCCTTGAGAGAACAAAAGACGGATATTTTGTTGGTGCTAACTTCCCGGTTCACAATAAGCTCATAAAAGAAGAGACGACATACGATTCAACAATACTAAGTACATCTCCAAATGCCCGCAAGCTAAGATGGCAGGAATTAATTAAAGAGAAAAAGGGTGAGATTGATGTCAAATCTGCAATGAAGTTTATGAGTGACCATTATGATACCTGGAGAAAAACTGAAAAGGCTAGCGCTCTTACACTCTGCGGACATCTGGATGAAGATGAGCTGGGATCTCCGGATATGGGTTGGGCTTCATTTTATCCGGCCGGCGCCGTGCAGGCAAAAGCAACAGACGGACAGCTGGCATCAAAGATGAAGCTCTGGGCAATCATCGGGCACCCATGCGGAGAGCCGTTCTATGCAGAAGAATTTCTTATTGCTCACCCGGAATTCAGCTTTCAGAAGGATTTTCTTAGAGATATGCCAGGTCAGGTATGGACCTTGTTTGGTGAATAAAAAATTGATAATAAAAATCATATAATACTTCACTGTTAGTATAAAAACCCTATTTTCGCCCCCCGGTTTCATGGGGAAACTGACATTCGTCCCGGCAACGTAACAAAACGGATAATTTTTCGTTTAATTAATGTCAGTGCCAATTGTGTGATATAGCAGGTTTTTATGAGAAGATTAATACTATTAATATTCCTTTCGATAATTCCGTATGTGTTGTCGTCACAGATAATCGTTAAAGATGAGGGGCTTGTCGTAAATAATACAGTAACCGGAACGTGGGAAGGAATCAACATCTTAAGGGCTGCTAAAACTTCGCTCACTTTCGTTAATAACTCTATTGCATCAGTAAATTCTGCCGGTTATCTTCTTCAGGCCGGAGATGAAGGTCCCCTGTCGACAAATAATAATCTTGACGGAGCAGTAATAACAGGGAACAAGCTCACCTGGAACGGAACAGATGTCTCTTCCATAACGCACGGAATGTTCCTGGGATACAATATCAATTACACGGTTAAGTATAACTACCTTGACAATACTCCTTATGGTATCCTTTTCAAATCGGGAACTGATGCCGGGACCAATATGACCTATTCCTCAGGATACGGTGCCTCCTATAATGTTGTTAAGAATGCCAGATTGTCTCTGAGGATGAAAGGGATAAACGGAGTTCAGGTGTATAATAACACTTTCTTCTCGAACCAGAAATCTGGTTCGGTCATATTTATTGATGCGAACCATGACAGGACAATTCCGGCACCATCAACAGGAGCGAAAATAAAGAACAATATCTTTTATACAGTCTATCAGATACCAAATATTTCAATCGAGAGCGGTTGTCTGACGAATTTTGAAAGCGACTATAATGTGTTTTATTGTGAGTCAGGATCGCCGGTATTTACTGTCGACGGAGCGTCCAAAACATTTACCCAGTGGCAATCTATGGGTTATGATCAGCATTCAGTTGTGATAAATCCCAATTTCATTAACACAACAAGTTTTGTCCCGGGAGCCAGGCTGGATTATGGAACAGATATTGGGACAACCTGGCAGACAGGATTATCTACAACAGCAGCCTGGAATGCCGGAACAGCTCCTTTAAAGACAGACCAGAACGGGAAATGGCAAGCCGGGGCAGTGATTTATCCGCAGGCGGCGGTCACAACGCCACCTGTTGTAACAACACCACCTGTTGTCACGACGCCTCCGGTGGTTACTACCCCAACTATTGTCAATACTGCGCCGGTTATAGTTATAAATTTCCCTTCGGAAAATTTGTCCGGCTTTGTCGGTGAACTTGATGCAACCGGGAGCTACGACACTAATAATGATAATCTCACATATACCTGGCTGACCCCTTCGAATGTTTCAGTCTCTTCGGCAAACAGTTCAAAGATCAGGTTTCTAAGTCCTGTAGTCAATAGTACACAGACAATTGAATTTACCCTGAACATAAGTGACGGAAAAACAACTCAGTCAAAAACAATTCCTATAAAGATTATTCCCTATAAACCGGAACTTGAATTTGCGGAAGTGACAAATATTGAAGCAAGCAGCTTTCAGTCACCATATTACCCCTACAATATCCTTGACGGTAATATAGGAACTATGTGGTCGGCCAACGGGGACGAGCAGTGGCTTATAATGGAATTGAAAGAATTATTCAGTATCCAGCATGTCAAGATTGCTTTTCAACCAGGTCAGAAAACAGAATCATATTTTGATGTCTTTGGTTCGGAAGACAAAGAAACCTGGGAAACCATACTGACCAAATCAGCATCATGCGGCTTTTCAGGAGATCTGCAGGTATTTGATTTCCCGGCATCAAAGTCGCTTGTGGAATACAGATATATAAAGCTGGTGGGACATGCAAACTCCGTAGACAGCTGGAATCATATTTCAGAGTTTAAAGTCTTCGGCTACCGGCACCGGAACCCGGGCAGCTATGAAGAACAGCCCGTAAAGCTTTATCCGAATCCCGCACATGAATCAGTTAATATCCGGATTGATGATTCGACTCTCGGAATTAATTTTATAAGAATAATTACCCTGACCGGAAAGGTTGTTTTTGAGGATAAAATGGATCCGGAAATTAAAGACCTTAAGATTCCTATTACTTTCAAGCAGGGGATCTATATTGTACAAATGGGATCAGGCGATCTCACAATGTTTACTCAAAAGCTTGTCGTAAACATTTGAGGCTCCACCCTTCAATAGAGGTACCTTACCAATCTCTGAGTGGTTGTCCTAAAACTAATCTGGTAAGCTTTCCCCCCCTTTGAGTCGTTGGTGATTACCTTTGTGATCCTTTGTGGTTCATGGATTTATATTTTACCACTCCCTTCGGCTGGCTAAATAGTTAAAGTTCAGTTAAAAAGATCAGAATTTTTCAGAATGGTATACAATTTGCATTATCCAATAGGAACTAAAAACAGAGGTTATGAAAACAATGAAATTTAATACGGTGAACCTCTTTTGGATCTTAGGATTATTCTGTATTTCTCTCAATAGCAGTTCACAGGAACGCAAGTTAACCCGTCAGGAACTAAAAGAGGTTAAAAAGGCCCAGCTTGAAGCAAACTTTTGGGCTCTGGATTCTCTTCTGAATGCAAAGAGCTTCGTACTCGAAGCAGATTTTCTTCAGAATAGGTACGGTGACATGGTAAATGTCACCCCAATGTTGAATTTTATTAAGGTAAATGAGACAAATGGCATTCTACAGACTGGATCAAACTTTGGAATAGGGTATAACAATGTCGGAGGCGTAACAGCTGAAGGGCCAATAAGCAAATATGAGATTAATAAAGACCAGAAGAAAATGACCTTCACACTGAGATTCAGCCTGCTTACGAACATCGGACACTATGATGTATTTATGACCGTCATGGCGGATGCTTCTGCAAGGGCAACCATTTCAGGGTTGGGACCCGACAAGCTTACCTGGGACGGACATCTGGAAACAATTGAGAACTCAAGGGTTTTCAAAGGTCAGGATACATTCTAAAAGAACTTAAAATATATTCTGTTAAAAGATAAAGTCCTCCTTAGCTAAAGCTTTGGAGGATTTTGTGGGTTGTACTGGATTCGAACCAGTGACCCCTACCCTGTCAAGGTAATGCTCTAAACCAACTGAGCTAACAACCCTACTCAACCGCAAAAATAATATTTAATTTATATTTATTATCGTACGTTTCTAGTCTAACTTCCATAAACAGGAAGTCTGAAGGTTAAAGATTACGAGAAATCAAATCCGGATATATAGGCCGGAGCATCAAAGAAAGATTCCTTTTCCTTTTCTGTAAAATTAAGGAACCGCATATATACCAATCCGGGTTTTGCGTTAAGCATTCGGTTCAGAGCACCCATTCTTACACCCGATCTGAGCTTGTCAAAAAGTTCGCTGCGGTCGTCAAGCCAGGTGAGCCCTGTAAAATAACCCTCAGTGGCACAGACTGATTCAAAAAGACTGGCAAGCTTATCTTCCTTCCCTTTCCTGCAGTATATTGCGTCAAAAACAAGATGACGGAACTCTTCCGGATGGAACAGTCTTTTAAAATATGGCGCCTTTGGCAGCACCTTCATATAGATCCAGCCCCATATCCCCGGCATATCATAGATCTTGTACACTGAAGGTATTGCACTGACCCCGGCAATGATCTCTCCTCCTTCCTTCAGGACATAATATTTATCTCCGTAAAAAGCATTGTCCGGAATGAACAGGGAATAATCATGATAAAACTCTAGCAGAAGGGATTTCATCTTATCCTTTTCCTCCTCTGAAGTGATTTTAGTAACCCTGTTGTCGGGTTTGGGAGAAAACCTGCTGAAAGCCACAGTAAGAAAAGACCTTATATATTCATACCCTACCTGATTAACAAGGTTTTTTGATCTTTCATTCATGCTTTCAATGAAAGCGTACATGATATGTTTGTCGCTTTCATTCACCTGCCTGAACTCAAGCAGATGCGGCTTGCTGAAAATTTCAAGTGTCTTTTGTTTGAAAGTATCATCTTTTTCAGGCTTGATGACCTCTCTCTTTTTCTTTTTCCTGGAAATATCTGATTGGTAAACTGCATCAAAAGCAAGATATCTTATATAAGATGATGGATATCTAAGGTTGCCCTGACCAGTCATTCTGTAACATGATCCGACCGTACCTGTAACTTTGTTCTTTCTGTAAAGCGATACAAATCTTATCTGATCCCTGTAAGCTGCTATTCTCTCCGGGATATTCTGAAGCTGAAACCTGAGCCCTCCTTCGGAACCCTGAACGGCATGATTCAGAATTTCAAGCATCCCTTCATTCGCAAAATCAGAGACTCTTACTTCAAGCTCATTATGTTTTACTATAGTTCGCTCAAACATCTTTACCCGGGGTCAGTTTCAATTATTTACTATCAAGTGAGCCAAATACCCTCTTCAATAATGGTGTGACTCTTGCCGATACTTCTTTCCTGATCTTCAGCTCTTCAATGGCAACCTTTGAAAACATTCCTTCAAGAGCTTTGGTCGTGAGATAGGCATCAAGGTCAGTATTAACAGGTTTCAGTCCTGTAAGCCTTCCGGCAACAGAGTTGGCAACTGAATTCCATTTACCCGTAAGCGCTACCCATGAATCTTTTGTAGAAACATTGCCAATGATCTTTTTTTCGGTTGAGATCTGGATCTTTGGTTTGTACAAAGAATACAATTCGTTGTAGGTGGTGGCTTTCAGATATGATGTAGCAGCATTATCGGCTCCTTTAAGTATATTGAAAGCATCCCTGATTGTCATCTGGGTAACGCTGTTCACAAAAATGGGTGCAACCTCTTTGGCGGCATCCTCTGCCGCCCTGTTTATCCTTAGAATTACATCCTCAACGAGCTGTTCTCCTCCCGGGATTTTTGAGATATTGTCAATTATCGTTTTGGCTTCGTCAGGAAGCAGGATCTTTATTGCCGCATCACCATAGTATCCATTTTCCATCGCCAGTCTTTCAGCTGAAGTTTTAGCTCCAAGTGCCAGTGCTTCCTTAAGGCCGCTCACAACCTCATCTTCAGTGAGAGGAACAGAGACAGGCGACTGAAGGACATTTAGCAGCTCTGCACATCCAGTAAAAACAATCAGTAAAACAGACATCAAAGCATATCTGATTTTCATAAAAGACAGATTTAAATATTTTGCAAGATACGAATTACTGCGTAAGTCAGAAAATGATATTAAACAGCGCTTCTGCTACGGCCATATCTCCAGGGTTTGTGATTTTCAGGTTTTCCCTGTTCCCTTCGACCAGATGTATGGTTTCACCTGTCTTTTCAAGAAGCATGGCATCATCGGTAAGATCAGGACTGTAATCCTGAAGATAGGCTTTCTTTATAAGTTTTGAATCAAATACCTGTGGTGTCTGTATGATCCTTAAATACTGTCTGCTTACAGGTATGTTCCCCTGTTCCGTAATCATTCTTACTGAATCCGTTGGACTGATTACCGGAATAGCATTTCCAAATTTTTCAGCAGCATCGAAACATCTTTTTATGGTATCTAGGCTTACAAGAGGCCTGACCCCGTCGTGAATGGCAACAAGGCTGTTATCTTCAACCTTATCCAGACCGTTTTTTACAGAATAAAATCTTTCAGGACCTCCTTCTACTACAGTGTTGGGGACTGAAAATGAATATTTTTTCTGCAGGGCTTCCCAATATACCAGCTGATCTTCAGGAAGTACAGTGATTATTTTGATTGATACATCAAATGATCTGAATCTCTCAATGGTTCGCATCAGAACAGGCTTTCCGGCAAGCTCAAGAAATTGTTTGGGGATATCAGTCCCCATTCTTTTACCGGAGCCTCCTGCTACAATTAATGCATAAAGATCCATATATATTATTTTCTACCCTGGTTGTTCACCCCCACCCTCTAGAAGGGCTAAGTAAAATTACTGGATTTAAACCCCCCCTTGGGGGGGCAGGGGGGTTTATTCTTTTGTATACAAAAACCTCTTAATGCTCCTCTTTGGTGTTTTTGCAAACTCTTCATTATGAAGCCTGAATTTATTTACTGCCATGAAATCAGGTACACGTTCATTCACTGCTTTTCTTGTCTCTTCAAGGATTGCCAGGAGCTGTGCCTCTGAAACGTTATCTTTTTTGATCGCTTCATAATCGGGGTAAATCAATGCTATTAGCTTATTGTCTTCAGAAATGACAACTGACTCCGCGATATAATCCATGTTATTGATGACAGCTTCTATCTCCTCAGGGAAAATATTCTTTCCTGAAGGGCCAAGCAGCATGCTTTTGCTTCTTCCCTTGATAAAAATATTCCCTTCCTTATCCATGATTCCGAGGTCTCCTGTATGCATCCATCCTTTTTCATCAATAATCTCTCTTGTAGCTTTTTCATTCTTATAGTATCCCATCATTACATTATCGCCTCTGAGTATTATCTCTCCCATGTCATTCTGCGGATCGTTTGAATCAATAGTCACCTCAAGGGTATCAACAGGTTTTCCTGAACCGCCCAGTTTTGTTGTATCCCACGAGGTGTAACTGATAAGAGGTCCGCATTCTGTCATCCCGTAGCCGACCGTAAACTTAAATCCTATCTTTCTGAAAAATCTCTCCGCCTCCGGATTAAACGCTGCACCACCTATACAAATCACATTAAATCTTCCCCCAAAAGTTTCGGTCAGTTTTTCATTTATTTTCTTATGAAGAATATTATTTATCCCCGGTATAGCCAACAGTATTTTCATATGCGGCTTGCTGATCACAGGCAATAACTGCTTTTTGAATATCTTCTCAATTACGAGTGGAACGGATAGAATGAGTCTTGGTCTTATTTCCTTGAATGCCTGAACAATGATCTGCGGAGATGGCGTTTTTGAAAGAATAGTAATGTGGCATCCGAAGGTAAAAGGGAAAAGGAATTCAAATGCACATCCATAGGTATGAGCAAGAGGAAGAAATGAGACCAGCGGGTCACCGGGTTTAAGCGGCATATGAGTTTGTGCAAACCGGACATTGGCTGCCAGGTTGTTATGAGATAACATCACTCCTTTGGAAAAACCAGTAGTTCCACCGGTATAGCTTATCACCGCCAGCTTCTCATTTGTAACATCTGAGAATTTTATGTCTTCTGGCTTAAGAACCGGGTATGCTTTCAGATATTTTTCATCAAGAGCCAGATACTTCCTTTTAAGATCAGAGTTTTTTGCAGTGATCATAGAAAAATCATCAAGGGAGATCACACCATCTATCTGAGGGATCTTGGCAGTGTCGAGTGATTCATAGATCTTATCATCGACGAACAGCAGTGTTGCATCGGAATGATTAATAAGATTTGTAAGATCTTCAGGCTTAAAATCAGGAAGTATCGGGACGATTACTGCTCCATAAGTCACAGTGGCAAGATAAATAACGCACCAGTTAGCTGAGTTTCGTCCTACAAGACCAACCTTGTCACCCTCCTTTATTCCGGCGTCTTTAAAAAAGATATGCAGCTTCAGGATCTTTTCCGCAATCTCCTTGTAAGAAAATCCTTTTTCTTTATAATTCGACAAAGCTTCAATTTCCCAGTTTTGTCTGATACTCTGTTCAATATAACCGACCAGGCTTTCCTTGATCATGGTTTCAGATTTTAAGTTTAAGACAAAGGTAAGATATGAATTACAATATCAAAATATGTAGTTTCTTTATACAAAGTACATTACCAGGATAGCGATTACCGATAAAAGGTTTACCACCGTAAAAAAGTAATTGTACCCTTCCCTCTTTTTACCGAAATAGCTTAATTTTCTTGCAAAGATCCCTATTGTCGGCGCAAACAGAACAATAAGAAATGCAAAGAACTCAATTCCGTAAAAGACTTTGTCCAAACCACCTTTAACAAGAGCCGAAAGGTATACAATAATACACAGGACAAGTACATAAAACAGATAGCTGAGCTTCAGAAGCAGGGTTGAAAAAAGTCTGCGCTTATGAAGCTGATGTGGTTTCAGGTATGCATATGCAACTGAGAAGATTATTATAATAAAGATAATCCCCAGAATATGATTTAAGATTTCGTTGAAATTTGCCATATCTGCGGGTATTAATTGTCTTATCATGATTCTTTAAGTGTCCAGATCAGTGAGCTTGCACCAAGAACTGCTGCATTATGAGTACTTAGTTGCGATGGCAGCAGTTTCACTTTTCCCTTGTAAATATGAAGAAGGGTCTCTTCCATAGACTCCTTAGCTGGTGCAAAGATCAGCTCTTTTGCGAGGGCAAGTCCTCCAAACAGGAATATAGCCTCAGGGTTTGTATGTGCCACCACGTCGGCAAGCTTGTATCCAAGCATTTTTCCGGTGTGTTCAAAAGCTCTCTTTGCAAGTACATCACCGCCTTTTGCCGCCTGATGAATAAGTTCGGCATCAAGCTCATTAAAACTATATTTCCGCAGCTCGCTGGGCAAAATACTGTCGGCCATTATTTTTAACATTGTTCTTTTAAGACCGGTAGCGGAGACATAAGTTTCAAGACAACCTTTTCTTCCGCATCCGCATTCACGGTTACAAGGTCCCGGCCTTATAGCTGTATGGCCAAGCTCTCCTGCAAAACCATCGTGACCGTAAACCAGCTTGCCATCAATTACAAATCCGCTTCCAAGTCCGGTTCCCAGTGTGATTACGACAAAATCTTTCATTCCCTTGGCGCCTCCGTATATCATTTCCCCTACAGCTGCTGCATTGCCATCATTGGTTACAATAACAGGCAATTCGGTATGCCGCTTGAAAAGATCGGCAAGGGGAATTATGCCCTTCCAGGGTAAATTAGCCGGATATTCGATGGTCCCCTTGTTTATGTTTCCCATCGGGGCACCAATACCGAATCCCAGTAATTCGATATCCTTTTCAATTTTATGTTGCGTAACCATAATCTTTTCGTAAAGCGCCGCAACATATACTTCAAAATCTTCATAATGAGCGGTCTTTAACCTGTCCTCAGCAAGGATGTTGCCTTCCCTGTCAACGAAACCAAAAACCGTATTGGTTCCGCCTATGTCGATTCCTACTACAACATTTTTGCTTGCCATAGATAAACTATTAAATTTTTACTCACCCCTGCTAAAACGGAGTTGACGGTTTGTGTTTTTCAAACAAATTTCAGAATTCCGAAATATTCGGGTCTGTGATAATCGGGCTTCTCAGTTTCTACAGGGTTCCATGTCACATAATGCGGGACAGAAAGTTTGTCGCCGCATTTGTAAAAATTAGCCCTGAATGTCTTTCCATTCAGCTCTGTTATGCTATGGTTAAAGAAGACATTAAACGGGATCGCCATCGTAATTGTCCAGGAAAATCCACCGCTTTTTTCACTTACACTTTTTTCTCCAACAGATGTCTTGCGGCGTATCCTGGAAATGATTTCGGGGTCAGCCTTTCTTCTGTCTTCCCTTCCCGTACCCGATCCCATCAGGCATGTTCCGATCCCGTTGAACTCGAGGTTATAATAAATCTCATCAGCCGAAGGAGAAACGAAAAACTCGACACACGAGTCCTCATA
>Ga0326726_10002850_pt1 | contig 15832 bp, 15 predicted proteins | sample MHFenrmetagenome_2_FD_207603 | JGI IMG/M metagenome (GOLD analysis project Ga0326726, IMG submission 207603) | Lab enriched peat soil microbial communities from Michigan Hollow, Ithaca, NY, United States - MHF15MN | ecosystem: Environmental > Terrestrial > Soil > Wetlands > Peat | place: USA...
ATTGTTCCGATGCCGTCCGGCATTCATGCATGTTCAACCGCGTGCGTTGTCACCGTCACAAGGATGAGCGATTTCCAACTGTTAGACGCCCATTCCGGTCTCGGAGAGCATTATAACTTGTTGATTTTGCTTTAATCAAGCGTAATGCCTTAGGACAATAAATCTGAGCAAAAAATCTGTGGCGCGCAGTCAGCATTTTCGATGCCCCACGGCCACGTCCAAAAATATAGGGAAAAGCGTCATCCAACGACTCGGATGGATTATAGCAGTTTAGGCGTAGAACTTGATTTAACTATTCAATTTGAAATGCAGGATGATGAAGAAGACTTGAAAATCTCGTTTCGGAGGGAAGTATTACAGAGTGCGTTTGCTCAAGAAACGAAACCTTTTGAAGCCACACATGCAGAAAAATCCCGGTCAGAATCCAGAGCAAAGGGATGGGTAAGGGCCCTCGGTGTACATCCGATAATCCGGAGATGAACGATGGTAGGTAACCATTGGGAAGCCTTGCCTGTTGTAATGATTGTTGATTATCTCAGGACTCGAATATCCGCAGCAATATCCTGCTAGGGTTCAACTGATCGGAAAGCTCCGGCATTCCGACTTTCGGTATCTGCTGTAACGTGTAACCCTTGCTCAGCAGCAAGATTCTGTAACGCCGTGATCGCCTCATTCCTTCTCATCCTCAATTTGCCCGAATCCACTGCCCCTCCGACAGCGCTTTGTAGCTCTCCGATAACATTCGGCGTCACAGGATAATCGGCAATCCACCCGTTTCTGGGCGCGATACCGACCGAAGCCAGCATACTCTCAGCTTCTGCATCACTCTTGGCCTGCCCTATTCTTAGCGCTTCAGCCAGTTTGATCGCAAAGTCGCCCTCACGAATCAGGGACTGCGCCATTGGGGGTAGTTGCGTTGCCGTCTTCCTTGACTGTACACCAACCGTTGGTTTTCCAGGAGGAGCTTGAGAGGGGAGTGAGGGTCCCATTTTTTGGATATTTACTTCTTCAACCTTGTTGCGATATTCAGCAGGGACCTTGCTATAGTCGTCCGTAAAGTTCACCACACCTTCTTCATCCACCCATCTGTAGATAGTAGCCGATGCAGAGGAAGCGAAAATAAATAGGAATGATAAGGCAAAAATAAGTTTCTTCACTTTTCTTCCTTTATTCCGGTTACAAAACTGGTACAGTCGTATGCGATACTGATCAATAAAGCTTTCTTCATCTCCTCCACCTCCTGCCAAATTTCATCGGTCAAGAGGGAATGAGAAACATTCTGCCATCTCAATTAAACTATAACCATTCGCATCTGGACAGGCAACCACCGAAACTTCTGGTTAAACGCATTGATAGACCTTCCCATGAGATTGTGGGAAGAAAAACCTTTGACGGAAACGTTATCTGTGGTAGCCTATCCGCGGCTGGAAGGGGGGAGGAAGGTCCCTGTGAAGACGGACGAAGGCAATCAGGTCAGGAGTAGTTACTTGGGAGAGATCCGTTCTCTGATGGGGAGACCCATTTCCTTCGTCCGGCCAAGAAGGTCAATATAAAGGACCCTGGGTAGGCCGGTCAATTTCTCTTCGGATCTAATGTAGATTTTTTCGAGAATACTCTCCCTACCTTTGATGGAGACTGTGGCCCTAAAGGAATCGTTCATCTTTTCGACGATGATCTCCAAACTTTTAAGACCGGCCACAATGACCTTGAACTTATCCTTGCCGAGTTTCTCCTGACGGGCAATTCCGTAGGCATACTCCTTCTCAATCGGATTGAGTTCCTCACGCGTACCGTTTTCCAGAATCCAATAGACATTGAAGGCGGTTGGGTCAAGAAGATCTCTATTCTCTGTGAGGCGGATGTCATATTGAACAAGGTTCTTGTTCTTACTCCGTTCAATACAGAAAAGATGATTGACTTTTTCTTCCGAAACAGCAAGAGTCGACTGGGGGAAAAGGCTAACAATAATTAGCAGTAAGACAATGACGAATGCCCTCATCAAATCCTCCTCCCAGTTTTATCCTGGCTGTTGCACTATAGATTAAAAAACCGGATTACCCGTTCAAAACAGCCACGGGAATCCGGTTCGTTTATCCTTCGGCAACCCGGCTATCCCTTTGGGACCCGTAGCTTTCCGTCCCACGATTACCCGTGGTTTGGCTTTATCGGCAGTCTTTTTCTAACAAAATCACCCGAAGATCTACATCAGCAATTTCAGTGCCAATCGGTCTTTATCGTCATAATCTATTGATTGTTAAAAGAATTATTAACAAGTCAAACTTAAATAGAAATAAGGAAAGTGACACTTCTTGCTACGAGAAGATAAAACTTTTGTAATTGGCGCTTTTGAGAGGAAGAGCGAATGCACAAGGTCTCCTTCACGCACGAACGTCGTCAGCCGTATAGGAATGGCTAGGGGACACTGCTACCGGGGAAACGCAAGACGAAGGACGATGGCACGATGTCGCTTTTTCCTGAATTCTTATATTCACATCCTCTTTTCCTCCTCTGCCGCCCGTTCCGTCCATGGGGGCGCCTCTCCAAAGAACCGGAAAACCCTGTCGGCAAACGTGGGATCTTTTAAATCCGAGAGATGAAACTCAGGCGCAGCAATCAAGATCCCTTTACTGACATTTAAGATAAGCGTTCGATTTTCTTGGTCATAGGAGGAAAAGGATCTCAAAGGGATAACGATCTCCTTCTTTTCTTTGCCGAGTGAAAGAATGATAAAGGCGACATCTCCGGCGGAGGAATCAAGCAAGACATGTCGAACAGACCCGATGTGTTCGCCTTTCCAATTCTTGACCACCAGAGCCTCTTCTTGACTCCCTGCCTTGCCTCCATGGTCACCTGCATAGCCGATAGAGCCGAAGCTGATAAGGATAGCAGCCATTACCAGGGCCCGCAATTTTCTCATATTTTCACCTCTCTCCACGGTAAACCGAGCAATATTGCCATCTGTTAAAATCTAATCACTGCGGTTCCTCCTTTCAATGGACTTTGTAAAATGGGGGGGTTAGTAGGACAAAAAAAGCCCTTGAAACTCAAGGGCTTTTTCCTTTGCGAAGTCTGGTGGAGGCGGCGGGAATCGAATAAGCGGCCTGAAATCAAAAATAGACAATATTACAATAGATTAGGCCTCCCAGGAAATACCGCACATAGTGTATACATAGTATCTGACCTCACGGAAAAAAATCCCTGCCACAACAGAAAAGCCATTCGGTGTTGAATTGTTGTTAGGAGTGATTTCTTACACAATAATTTTTACTGAAGAAGTTAAGGCGGCGGGTCTGGGTTAAGGAAAGCCCATGCATTGTTCCTTAACCCAGACATGTTCCACTAAAGTTTTGGTGCTTTCCGGACCTTTGTCGCCTGTTCAAATGCATAAGCCATGCTCAGCAATTTGTCCTCCTCCCAAGGCCGGGCAACAATCTGTAAGCCGATGGGAAGCCCTCCTTGGCTATAACCCGCAGGAAGAGAAATTGCCGGGTATCCAACTACGCTAATTGGATCACAGTTTCTAATAAAAGTCAGGAAGGTATTAACCTTTTTCCCTTGAAGCTCTGTCTCCACGTCTTCACCAATTTTGGAAGCAGGAAGAGGGGTCGTGGGAAGAAGCAATGCATCCACGCCCGACATGGCCGCTTTGAAACCGGAAATCATTTTGTTGCGATCTTCCCGGACGGATCGTGCATAAACGTAACCAGGAACTGGCTTTGATTCAGGAGTTCCTTTCTGGCTTCCCAACGCGCCCCTTACGTCGGGTCCCAATTGATCAAGATATTTTTCAACCGTAGCTTGTGGATCAAATGCTTTAAGATAATCCTCGAAATGATAGATACACTCTGCCAATACAATATTAAAGCCGGCTGGAGTGGCCAATTCCATATTCTTAACCTCAACCTCTTTCACCACTCCACCCATTTTTTCTATTTCTTTGATCGCCTCATTCATCACTTTTTCGGTGTCAGGATGGATGACATCAAAAAAGTATTTCTTGGGTACACCAAATCTTTTCCCTTTCAGGCCCCCACTTAATGAAGCCGTATAGCGGGGCACAGGATTTAAGGAGCTTTCCGGATCTCTGGGGTCCTTTCCCGCAATCGCCTCCAGCACAATTGCTGAATCCATAACGGTCCTTGTAATTGGGCCGATCACATCACGTGTAAATGAGAGATAAATCAAACCTCCCCTGCCTACCCTGCCTAAAGTGGGCTTGAGCCCCACTACCCCACAGAGTGCAGCCGGAATTCTCACCGATCCACCAGTATCAGAGCCTATTGCGCCGGCACATAAACCTGCTGCAGTGGCTGCACCTGATCCTCCACTTGATCCTCCAGGGATTCTTGAAAAGTCGTAAGGATTTCGGGTTGGCCCATAATGAGGATTATTGGTGGTGATACCGAACGCAAACTCATGCATATTTGTTTTTCCGAGAATAATAGCTCCGGCTTCTTTTAGCTTTTTGACCGCATAGGCATCTGTGGAAGGAACCCAAGAAGCGAGTATCTTTGAACCCCCGGTGGTTTTAATATCCTTGGTATCGAAGTTGTCCTTTACCGCTATAGGCATGCCATGCAGAGGACCTTTGAATTTCTTTCCTTTTGCAAGCACGTCAAGTTCTTCAGCTTGCTTTATAGCTGGATCAGTGGCAACTGTAATGTAAGCATTTATCCCGCTTGGTCCATCAAATTTTCGAATTCTTTCAAGGTATACTTCCACAAGTTGTTTGGAATTGATCTCCCCACTACGAACCATGCGGGATAATTGGTGGAGAGGCAAGTCTGCCAGATCGCTACCTGATGGGGACTTCCCCCACACCAAATCGCTCACCGAGGCTGTTAAAGCGAACCCCGCGCCTGCTGCCAAAGTGCTCTTTAGAAATGTTCTACGATCCACTTCTCTTACCTTCCTGTCCATTTTTCTCCCTCCTTTTGTTGTCACTCTTACTTCGTTTCAGAAGGCCCAATACTTTCCGCCCCTTCTCATGAAGTGTTTAGTTTTGTTGGGTGAGTTGTGACACCGTTTGAAAAATCAACTTATTCATATCAGAAAGATATGTTTTGTCAATACAAAAATTAAATTGTGAAAACTATCTTTTGAGGATTATCACTTGAAAGTTTGTATGGAAGGAGGATTCTTAGAAATCACGGCTTCAGGAAGAATTCATCGGTCAGTACTTCTGACAGTAACCGTGCTTTGGGGGGGTGGGGTTACAAAATTCATCAGGGGTATCATTAGAAAACCGGGGAAAGCTTGCTGTTCCTATACGGCGCAAGGGACCGAGCGCCCGGGCAAAAGCTCCATACGGTGTTTTCTCACGGGCAGTTTTTCAGACATCAGGATCTCTCTGATTTTCGAGAGGGGCAGAATCTCCAAACCCATACCGCGAACGGTTTCACAGATCTCCACAAAATATCTGCTCCAGACCCCGCCCTCCACCTCGGCATGGACAGGGAGGACGTGAATTCCCCCGTCCTTCAGAATTTGAAGAATCCTTGAAACACCCTGAGGTACACCCATCTCTTCTAAACAAGGAAGGTCTGATGGGATTTCCATCAGACCCGATATTTCATGAATAAAAGGTTCCTTGGCCCTCGTGCAGCTCAGATATCGAAAAGAGTACTTTCGCACAATCTCCAACACCCTGTCGTCGATCAGCCAGGCAGGCGCTCCGAAAGAAGAAGGCTCCTGTCGAACCAATTTTCTATAAGCACTGATGCCCTTCTCAAACCAATCCTCAATCCATTCAGAAGATCGTTCATGAAGCTCATCCTGCCATCGCCTGTGATCCCAAGCATGAAACTCCACTTCATGCCCTGCTGCAACAATTTGCTCAACGAGGTGGGGGAAAGAAAGCGCAATCATGGGTGAGGGAAGTAGCGTGCCGTACAGGGCGGTCTTCATTCCGTAGAGGCGACCCGCATTCGTCCTTAACATTTTTTTAAGAAAGCGCGGGTTTTTTAACAGTTGAAGGAGGGCCCTCCCCGATGCATCCGGCCCCATACTTAGATAAAACGTAGCTTGAATCCCAAAATTGTTTAAAACGGAGAGGAGGCGCGGGACACCTCGCTTCATGCCGATATAAGTGTCGACATCAATTTTAAGGCCCAGAATGTTTTTTTTATTTGTTGCCCCCGACAAGGCCTTCATTCTCTTCTAAGAAAGCATCGAGAGTATTTTTGAGGGACTCTTCAAGCCCGATCCTGGGTGTCCATCCAAGAAGCTCCTTGGCTTTTTCGACGCTGGGTTTTCGGGTGTATATGTCCTGGTAACCTTTTCCATAATACACGTCTGAAGAGGTTTCAACGATTTCTGAAAAAACCTTGTCGTCTCTATGTTTGGGATGGTCCATGAAGATTCGTTTCAAGAGATGGGCAAGCTCTCTTATGGAACATTCGTTGTCGGGGTTGCCGATGTTGATGATCTGGTTCTTGCAACAGCCGTCTTTGTTTTCCAGGATTTTCATCATCGCGCCGATTCCGTCGTCCACATGCGTAAAACATCGCTTTTGATGGCCGCCGTCCACCAGGGACAGGGGCCTCTTCATCAGCAGTTCCGCGATGAACTGTGTCACAACCCTGGAGCTTCCTTCCTTCGCGGCATCCAAAGAATCTAATCTTGGGCCGATCCAGTTGAAGGGCCTAAACAACGTAAACTCCAGGCACCCTCGGGTCCCATAAGCATAAATCACTCGGTCGAGAAGCTGCTTGCAGCAAGCATAGATCCACCGTTCTTTATGGATGGGTCCGAGGACGAGAAAGGTTTCATCTTCTTTGAATTCGGGATCGGGAGAGGCACCATAAACTTCTGAGGTGGAGGGGAAGACAACTCTTTTCCCATACCTCACACACTGTTTCACGATATTGAGGTTCATTTCGAAATCCAGCTGGAAGACCTCCAGCGGATGGGTCAGATAGAGCTTCGGAGTGGCGATAGCCACCAAAGGGATGATGACGTCACATTTTTTGACGTGATACTCGATCCATTCCCAATTGATCGAGATATCCCCCTCTATGAAGTGGAACCGGGGGTTGTTGAGGACTCTGTCCAGCCTGTCGGAGGAGAGGTCCATACCATAGACACTCCAATCCGTTGTATCAAGTATTCGATGGGTTAAATGATGTCCGATGAAACCATTGACGCCCAGTATCAGGATCTTCATTTTAAGATTGCGCCTTTCTGCTTTTTGAAAAATTCAAGTATCTTGTGGCCATTCATCCTCTCCTTATCCACTTCGATATCCAACAGTCTCAATCTTCCATCAGACGCCCTAACGTACGCACTGTCCTTTTCAAACTCCAAAGTACCCACAGGGCGATTCGGGACGCTGTCCTCTTCAGGCAAGGCCCACCAGATGAACAACTTATCACCCCGCGGAAGATGGGTGAAGGCTCCCGGATAGGGCTCCGTCACAGCCCTCACCAAATTGTAAATTCGCATGACCGGCCAACTCCACTCTATCTTTCCGTCCTCAGGCCTCCGCCCTCCATAATGGCTCCCTTGTTTTAGGTTCTGCGCCACACGGGGGGCTATTCCCTTCTTGATAAGCGGAAGCACCTCTTCAAGGAGTTCGTTGGCCTTCGCACAAAGCTTTTGGTAAAGCGTGTAGGCGGTATCTTCAAATTCGATCAGTATTTCCTTCTGCCCAACAATATCCCCAGCATCGGAGGCCTCGACCATGTGATGCAAGGTGACGCCCGTGCGCCGCTCCCCGTTCACAAGAACCCAGTTGACCGGACACCGCCCCCGATAGGCCGGGAGCATCGATCCATGGAGATTAAAGGAGCCCACCGATGGAATCATTAAGATGTCTCTGCCCAAAAGGTTCCGATAATAAAACGAAAAAATAACCTCGGGCGAGATTTTACGGATCGTTTCGATCCACTCGGGCGTGTTGACATTCTTAGGACAGAACACGGGAATCCGGTTTTTCTTTCCCCATTCGGCAACGGAGCCAAACCAAATGTTCTCCCCCGGGTCATCAAGATGAGAAAAAATCGCTTGAATATCGAATTCTCCCCGCACTAAAGCCTCAAGGCCAACCATTCCTATATTATGATACGCAAATACGACGGCCTTCATCTGTGGGATAAATCCTCTCGATCGTGTACTCCGGTCTCTTCCTGACTTCCCTGTATATTCGACCGATATATTCGCCCATCACCCCCAGAGCGAAAAACTGAAAACCCACAAAAGCAAAAAGGATAGAAAAAAGCGTAAAAACACCTTCAGCAGCCCAGCTTGCGCCGTAGATAATCCGGGCAATACCCAAAACGACGCCAAGGGAGATCCCCAAGAACGCCATACCGATACCGGCATACATGATAAACTTCAACGGAAAATCGGAGAACGAGGAGACCAGGTCAAACTGAAGATTGATGAGCTTTCGCAGGGAATAATGGGATTCCCCGCCATGCCTCGCTTCATGAACTACCTCAATCTCTGTAACTTTTTTGGCAAAGTAGGTCGCCAGTGCCGGAATGAAGGTGGAGTGCTCGTGACAGTTTACCATCCGCTCCACAATATTTCTCCGGTAGGCCCGCAGCATGCACCCCCAGTCTGACATATTCACCTTTGTGATCTTCCGTGTGATCATGTTAATAATGCGGGAGGGGAAGGTCCTGAGGAAGGAATCCTTACGTTCCTTTCTGATTGTTCCCACGACATCGTAATCTCCCTCCTCCATCACCCTTACAAGATTTGGAATCTCCTCGGGCGGGTTTTGGAGGTCAGCATCCAAAGTGATCACGATGTCGCCCCGGGCGACGGAAAACCCTGAAAAAATGGCTGCATGCTGTCCGTAGTTCCTCGTCAGTTCTACAACCTTTACTTCGGGGTAGATCAAGAAACTTTTCAAGATTGGAAGGGTATTATCCCGGCTCCCATCATCCACAAAAATAATTTCGTAACTCTTTCCCATCTTTGGTATGACAGACCTGAGTCGCTCGAGAAGATGGGGCAGGTTTGCCTCCTCGTTATATACTGGAATGACCAGTGAGATCATCGCTTTGCTATCCATCTTTTACCCTCAAAGTTGCATAGAAAACACTTTCAAAGGCAGGTGGGTGTGCTGGGCCGCATTATAAAGTTTTGGAAGCACACTCACCTGCCGATTTTCTGCAATGTTTAGGTTAAGATCTCCCGAACGGCTTCGCATACATAAGAGACACCCTCTTCCTTCATATCGGGAAACAGGGGCAGGGACAATAGTTTGGCGCTGGCCCGTTCCGTTTCTTTCAACTCTTCCTTCTTTATCTCATATCGTTTCTGGATATAGCTTAAGCGATGCCCCGCGGGGAAATGGATCCCGTATCCAATATTGTATTCGGACAATCTCTGCATGAAGCGTTCTCGTTCCATCGAGATGACTTTGACGACAAAGAGGTGCCATGCATGGGTGTGCGGGTAGGCCGGCACACCCGGTAATTCAAGCCCCTCCACCTCTTCTAACCCTCTCCTATATAGATCAGCCAGCTGCCTTCTACGGCTATTGAGTTCCTCCAGCCGGGAAAGTTGAGCAAGACCCAGTGCGGCCTGGATATCGGTAAGATTATATTTAAATCCCGGTGTCTTAATGTCATATTCCGGGTTCCCTCCCTTACCGTATCGTTTCCATGCGTCCCGCTCTATACCATGAAATCTGAGAAGTTTCAATCGACTTTCAAGGCGATCATCACTGTGCGTGATCATGCCCCCTTCGCCAGTCGTGATGTTTTTAATTGGATGAAAGGAGAAGATCGCCATCTGCCCCCACCCTCCTACATGGACGCCTTTATAATAAGTGCCAAGACCGTGCGCTGCATCTTCGATGACAAATAGGTCATACTTCTTGGCAATACCCAGGATCTTATCCATGTCAACCGGGGCCCCTGCAAAATGGACCGGGACGATGGCCTTCGTTTTCTTTGTAATCCTTCCCTCAATGAGATCGGCATTTATGTTCAACGTATCGTAATGAATGTCGACAAAAATCGGCTTGGCCCCCAAAACAGTTATCATATTCAACGTGGAAGCAAACGTCATGGACGGGGTAATAATCTCATCCCCTCGTTTTATGTCCAAGCCCAGCAACATGAGGTGCATGCCGGCCGTGCCGGACGAAAGAGAGAGAGCATACGAGGCACCTGTGAGTTCACAGAATTTTTCCTCAAAGGCCTTGCAGAGGGGGCCTGTGGTGATCCAACCCGACTTTAGACAAGAAGCAACTTTCTCTATCTCCTTTTCACCGATCGATGGCCGGCTCAAAGGCAGAAAATCTTTCCTGATCTCCATTAGACACAATCCAAATCTTCACCCCTTCGGCGGCGCGAAGCTCCGTCTTTGAAGGCGGTGTGAAAAGCGCCGCTCAGGGTAAACCCTGAGCCCCTCGGCCTGAGCTCGGGTCGAAGGCGAAGCCGCGGCCCTTAGGCCGAGGAGTCGAAGGGTTCATTCGGGTTTGACATCGGAATCGCGGAAGACAAGATGGTCCGTCATCCCAGAGGATTTCCGTGGTGCGAACCCTCTTTCTTGATTCCGCCACATTTTTTATAGCTCATTACATGGGAAATGTCACCATTTTCTTTAAAATGCCGATCTACCCCAAGTGTGACATGCTTGACGATCCAGTGGGACGTGGGTTACTAATCAGGTTGTCACAAGTAATCATAAAAAAGGAGAAACTAATGAAACCAGCATGGTTACTCTTGATAGCCGTATGTTCGGCCACTTTAGGTCAGATATTCTTCAAAAAAGGAGTTTTTATGACAGGAGAGATAACTCTGAAGGGATCTGTGATAGGGGAATTATTTATGCTCGTCCTGAATCCCTTCATTTTTTCAGGATTGGTCCTCTACATACTCAGCACGATCATTTGGCTCATTGCCCTGTCTAAAACGAGCTTAAGTTTTGTTTACCCTTTTGCCTCTCTCATATTTGTTTTGGTGATGCTCTCGGCCCGTTTTGTCTTCCTTGAACCTGTCCCACCCTTACGCTACGTTGGGATCGCAGTGATTTGTGTTGGATTCTTACTATCGTCGCTGGCCTAAAGAAAACCCTCTTCCTGAGGATCGGAATGGACGCACCCCCAACTCCCGAAACATCCAATCCAGATTTCGATACCCTGAAGTCGCCTTCAGAAAAAAGGAAGAAGCGCAGGTTACCTGTGTGGCTGTTTCTCCTCATTTTCACGCTTTCTCTCAGAGTTATCCCCATTTTGAACTCTGAACTTTCGATCCACGACACGGCGAGGGTGGCTGGGATCGCCCGGGAGATGGCTTTCACCGGCAACTATTTCATCCCAAGGCTCAACGGCCAGAATTTTCTTGAATACCCTTCGCTCGGATATTTGCCCATTGCCCTTTTCCTGTCAACGAGCAAAAATCCGCCTGACTTCCTCGCTATTCTTCCTATCGCTCTCTTAGGAACCGCAACGGTTCTTCTCACTTTTTTGATCGGAAAAGTATTGGCTAATGAGCGAGTGGGGCTCATGGCAGGCTTTATCCTCGCCACGATGTCGGGGTTTTTCATACTTCACCGGCGGTGTCTGGTCGATCCAATGCTTCTCTTCTTCACGGTGCTCAGCCTCTATGGCTTCGCTGCCGGCTACCGAACCTCTTCAAGGCGTTTCCGTTTTTTTGCAATCTTCTACCTGGCCATGGCTGGGGGCTTCCTTTCCAAGGGGTTGATCGGAGTAGCCATTCCCGCGGCCACAGCACTCATCTTTTTGATCGTAAGAAGGGATCTTGCCGCCATCCGAAAACTCTATCTTGGCCGGGGAATTCTTCTCTTTCTTCTACCGATCGCTCTGTGGATGGGCGGAGTATGGTGGCTCGAAGGGCCTGATTTGATCAAAGAATCGGTCCGGCAGAGCCTGTGGCGGTTTGTCTCCTCCTCGGCTGACCACTCAGAGTTAGTCCATTTCTATTTTATTCCTGTTCTCCTGAACACCCTGCCCTGGACACCCCTGCCGTTGGTTTGGCTGTGGTATCGATGGAGGCGTCCCCGATCGGAGGAATCTTCGTCGCTGGATCTTCTGGCCTTTTTTGCGCTGGTCTGGTTTCTGACCATATTCGTCGGACTTTCAATGGCTTCAGCCAAACGGACCCTCTACATCGCACCCCTTTATCCTCCCTCTGCTTTGTTGGCGGCCTTTGCATGGGCTCGCCTTTGCGAGAAATTCCCAAATGCGAAGCGCCTCGAGACCTATGGAATGATCGTGCTTTTCTTCGCATACGTCAGCGTCCATTTCATTATCCTTCTTCCATCCGAAAAGAAGGATAGTTTCCGGCCGGTCTTTGAGGTCATCAGGAATCAAAAGGTTCATGGCCCTGTTTATCTCTACGGCGGTACAGAGTCTCTTCAGGGCGCAGCGGTCTTCTATTTGGGAAAGACCATACCTGTGCGTAATAGAACCGACCTATTGCAGGAAGGATTCGAGGCACCCTCAGGGACGATTCTGGTCATCCCTTTCTTTACAGGGGATGAACAGCTCCTCGCCAATCTTCGGGCCAAGGGATTTCGCCTTCTCACGGAGAAGACGGTCAGAAAGATATCGCTCCGGATTTATTCGAACAGTCCCTAAGACATCCGCAAAATATCGGGGTTTGGCGTGGTTAGCCTAAATGATGGCACTCGACAATTCAAGGTGGTTAAAGGTTCACTTTATTTCGTAATAGACTGAATCTCCGAATAGACGAGATTGGATCTTTCCCTCTTTCATCAAAGGTTTGATAAATCTGTCTAACTCATTCTTTGAGATTCCCATACCCTTTGAGAGGTCCGACAGAGAAAGCGGCCTTCTCTTCAGAATCTTTAATATCTCCTCTTTGATATTCATCTCCGAGACCATCGGTGGATGACGGTCAAATTCAGAGATGATCGAAGCGCTTTTGCCGAAGAAGGTCCTAATCTCTTCCATCTCCTTTTGACCCAAAGGGACAGCCCATTTTTCAGAAGGAGGCCGAACGACCGTGTTGAGGTGGATAAGATCAGGTTGGATTCGATCAACCACCTTCTTCATTCTCAAAAGCTCTTCTTTGCCATCATTGATACCTTTACAGAACAGTATCTCCAGCCAAATCTGACCTTTGTAAACCTTTCTGAATTCAACCAAACCTTCAATCACCTTTTCTACGGAAAACCCCGGGCGAGGGCGATTGATCCTCATGAAAACATCTGACGACACGGCGTCTAACGAAGGAAGCACAATGTCCGCACGGAGGAGATCCTGTCTGACCTCTTCTTCATAGAGTAAAGACCCATTGGTAATGACGGCAACCGGTATGGAGGTGATCGCTTTAATTCCTTCTGTCACCGAACGGATTTGAGAGTGGAGGGTCGGTTCTCCAGAGCCGGAAAGGGAGAGATGATCGACGGAGGGGGCCCCTTCTTTAAGAAACCGCTCCACCTCTTCTATAATTTCTCTAACCGGAACATATTCTTTTCTTGCGAGGGTCTTTTCGGTTGTGTCTCCGATCTGGCAATAGATGCAGTCGTAGGTACAGATCTTATGAGGGACGAGGTCAATCCCGAGCGATCTTCCCAATCTTCTGGAAGGAACCGGACCGTAAAGATGAAGATAAGATTTCATTCTGACTACGTCGATATAATCCCCCCTGCCCCCCTTTAGTAAAGGGGAGTGGGGGGGTTATGCTCCGAATTTCTTTAATTTCAGTCCGTTGGCTAACATCAAAGGTATGACATCTACGGCTGGAAACCTGCCCAGTTGTCCTCCCCGGCAATGTCTCTCTGTGAAGCGCCGGATGCCGTCAGGTCGGACATAATTTGAAAAGAGAAGGATGGGATTGGGATGCCAGCTGTGAGATTTTAAGAGCGTGGGAGTGGAATGATCTCCCGTGATAGCTAAGACATCCGGCTTCAGCTTGAAAATGGAAGGCAGGATCCGGTCTATCTCCTCAATGGCCTTAACCTTCATCTTAAAATTCCCGTCTTCTCCAGCCGAATCCGTTTTCTTGAAATGAACATAAAAGAAGTCATATCGGTCAAAATATTTCTTCAGGGTCTCCACTTCTTCCTGGAGGGTTTCTCCTGTCTTTAAAATCTCCATTCCGACCAGCCTCGCCAGCCCGCGGTACATGGGGTAGGTCGCAATGGCAGCAGGTCGGAGTTTGAATTTCTCTGACATCGTTGGGATATCCGGAATCTTTGAAAACCCTCTGAGCAGGATTGTATTGGCAGGATGAAACGATTTGAGGGCGTCGGTAGCCCGTTTCAAATAAAGGTTGACGACCTCAGCCGTCCTTCGGGCCTCCTGAGAAAGCCCTTCTGTCCCTTTTGCTTTGAGCCCGTCCTTCTGCGGATCGGCATCGGTCAGATCATCCCTCAAGCGCTCTCCCCGAAAGACAAGGACAAACCGATGTTCCTTCCCGGGATAGATAGAAATGCCAACCCCTTCGACCTCTTTGATTTCATTCCCGAGAAACTCACAAATATCCCTGTTCTTTTCGGTCGGAATTCTTCCGGCCCTTCGATCGACAATGATCCCTTTTTCGTCAATGGCTGCAAAATTGCCTCTGGCTGCCAGATCGTCCCTGGTCAGTGGAATATCGATTCCCAAAGCCTCCATCACCCCTCTGCCGATCTCGTATCGAAATGGGTCGTAACCGAAGAGGGCCAAATGGGAAGGACCGCTCCCCGGGGTGATTCCATAGGAAACAGGATCGATCAATCCACAGGCGGCTTTTGGGGCGAATCGATCGAAGTGCGGGGTTTTCGCCGCTTCCAGCTCTGTCTTCCCTCGGACGGGTAACCCACCCACTCCATCGATCACCACCATCACCAACTTCGATTCCGTTTGAATCGCAAGGGATTGAAGAACCTCTTCCTTGGTCATAACTTCCTCTCCCAACATTCTACGACAAATGCCTGAATTTGGCCTCCAGTCATTTGTCTTTGCGAGCGAAGCGTGGCAATCTCAATGGTTTTTAGTCCTGCCTGCCGCTTCATTTTGAGATTGCTTCGGCTGACTTTGTCACCCTCGAAATGACATCCCTTATCATTCCCCTCAGTTATTTCCTCTGATATTTATCATAAAAAACAAATTCAGAGGGCTCTTTTCTTTTCGGGGCAACTCCTTCGGCGGCGGGGTAACCGAGAGGGGTCATGGCCACCACTTCGACGTTCTGAGGAACTCCCAGGATGTCCTCCACCTTCTTATGATCGAATAACCCTATCACCACCGTGCCCAAACCCAGGGAATGGGCGGTCAAACAAAGATTCTGCATGGCCATTCCTGTATCGAACATCAACCAATCACCTTTTACGGTGGCCGCTTGACCCTTATAGAAGCCAGAAATCCCTTTCTTTCCACACAAGACAAGAACAATTGGTGCATCGGTCATTGAGGAAAGGGCTGGGTTCCTCTTTGACAGGGCTGTTCCTAACTCAGCTTTTCCCTTGGGATCCTTTACGACGATGACTTCCCAGCATTGAGTATTCGCCCAAGAGGGAGCCCATCTCACCGCTTCCAGCACGGTCCGAAGTGCCTCTTCAGGAACGGGATCGCGCTTATATTTCCGAATGCTCCTTCTCCCTTTAATTCCATCCATCACGCCCACACCCTTTTCCTCCTCCTTTTTGCCTGACTATCACATAATCTGGCCTTTGTGAGCAACAAGCGGGGCTAATGGGTTCCTTCCTTGTAATTCTGGATGGCCTTTATCAAAGGTGGAATGATCTCCTTATAGTCCCCAACCAATCCCAAGTCACACCACTCAAAAATAAGTGCTTGTGGATCTTGGTTGATCGCTACTATCATCTCCACTCCTTTAATACCCACCATGTGATGCATTTCCCCTGAAATTCCAATCCCGATATATAACTTCGGATGTAT
>Ga0326726_10002851_pt1 | contig 15830 bp, 16 predicted proteins | sample MHFenrmetagenome_2_FD_207603 | JGI IMG/M metagenome (GOLD analysis project Ga0326726, IMG submission 207603) | Lab enriched peat soil microbial communities from Michigan Hollow, Ithaca, NY, United States - MHF15MN | ecosystem: Environmental > Terrestrial > Soil > Wetlands > Peat | place: USA...
CCACCTTGCGGGAGGCCGTGGATTGTGCCGCGCAGGGGGCATCGTCGGGTGACGTCGTGTTGTTATCCCCGGCTTGTGCCAGCTTCGACATGTTTGCGGACTATCAAGACCGTGGCCGTCAATTCAAGGCATTGGTTCATGCCTTACCGGCGTGACGTGCAAAGCGAGGGAGGGGCGGTTCTGAGCAATGGCGCATCGATCAGCGGGGACTCTGGCGCTCCCATGGTCCCAGACCAGTCAACGGTCGGGCAAGCAACGGGTAGCGGCGGATCATACGCTTCTAGCGGTCACCATGATCCTGGCGCTGGTGGGACTGGTCATGGTGTTCAGTGCGAGCGCCATCGTGGCGGGCAACAGGTTTCAGGATCCCGGTTTTTTTCTGAAGCGGCAGATCGCCTGGCTTGCGTTCGGCTTGCTGTTGATGCATCTCGCGTCGCGTATCGATTACACGTTCTGGAAGAAGTTCTCCATCCCGATGTTGGCCTGCATCGTACTGTTGCTCATCATGGTGCTGGTGCCGTCGCTTGGTGTGGCGGCCAAGGGGGCGCGGCGATGGTTGCGGTTGGGATTCATCTCGGTGCAGCCGGCGGAGATGGCCAAGCTTGCGGCGGTCATCTATCTGGCGGCGTATCTGACCAAAAAAGGGGACAAGATCACGTTGTTTCGCCATGGACTTCTGCCGGCCCTGATCGTGATCGGACTGTTGAGTGGACTGGTGTTGCTGGAGCCGGATCTTGGGACGGTCGTGGTGCTTGGACTGGTGACGGTCGGGATGTGTTTTCTCGCCGGGGCGCGTCTCTCTCATCTCTTGGCCTTAGGCCTCTGTACGATTCCGGTCGTGCTTGCGCTGGTCCTTGGGTCCAGTTATCGACGCCAACGGCTTATGACCTTTCTGGCTCCATGGAAGGATGCGTCGGACGCCGGGTTTCAAATCACGCAGTCCTTCTTGTCCTTCGGCAGCGGCGGTCCGTTCGGGGTGGGATTGGGCGAGGGCAAACAGAAACTCTACTTCCTCCCGGAGGCGCATACAGACTTTGTCTTGGCGCTGGTCGGCGAAGAACTGGGGCTCATCGGCACCGCCGCGGTCATCCTGTTATTCGCATTTTTTGTGTGGCGCGGGTTTCAGATCGCCGCGCGCGCGCGAGTACCGTTCGGCCGCTATCTGGGTATGGGTATTACCCTGTTGATCGGCAGCCAAGCGTTAGTGAATGCCGCGGTGGTGACCGGGCTACTGCCGACGAAAGGGCTCACCTTGCCGTTCGTGAGCTATGGAGGGTCGTCGCTGGTGGTCAGTCTAATCGGCGTGGGGATCTTACTCAGTATTTCTCGCGACCGGCATGCCGGTGGGTCTCGAAGTGGGCGCGATGGGTTGAATCACGGATGACGATCGTCATAGCAGCAGGAGGAACCGGTGGCCATCTCTATCCGGCTGTGGCGTTGGCGCGAGAGTTTCTCCGGTACGATCCCAGGGCCAAGATCCTCTTCGTGGGGACGGCGCGTGGGCTTGAGTCGAAGGTGCTTGCACACGAGGGATTTGAGCTGGCGTTGATCAGTGCCAAGCCAGTGATGGGCAAGGGTCTGTTCGGGGCGCTGACGGGGTTGTGCGCCATGCCGGTCAGTTTGTGGCAGTGCCTGACAATTCTGCGTGCCAGACGGGCGGATTTGGTGATCGGGGTCGGCGGATATACGAGTCCGATGATGTTGCTTGCTGCAGCTTTGGCCGGAGTGGTGCGTGTGATTCTTGAGCCGAATGCAAATCCCGGAGCAGCCAACAAAGCGGTGGGACCGTTTGCTCAGCGCGTCTTTCTCGCATTCGAATCGGCAGCTGACTCGTTCGATCGTTCCAAGGTACGCGTGGTGGGGACTCCAATTCGCAAAGCGTTTTTGGACGGCATGCAGCAGAGCAGGGAGAAATCGGGATCACCACATCTGCTGATTTTCGGGGGAAGTCAGGGAGCGAAGGCGATGAATGCAGCGGTGATGGAAGGATTACCCGATCTGATGACTCAGATACCACATCTCACTGTGACCCATCAGACCGGCGAGTCCGACCATGCGCGGGTGGCTGAGGCCTATCGTCGCGCCGGCTTCGAGCCTCAAGTCGTGCCGTTTATCTATGACATGCCTGCCGCATTGCGGCAGGCAGATCTTGTGGTGGCAAGAGCTGGAGCCATGACGGTAGCGGAACTTACGGCCTGTGGGAAGCCGGCCATTCTCGTTCCGTTGCCGTCCGCCATCTACGACCACCAGACGAAGAATGCCAAGGTGATGGAAGCGGCCGGGGCTGCCGTGCTGCTCTCGCAATCTGTGCTCACCGGCCCCCTGTTGGTCCGCACAGTGGCGGGCATTCTCGGGGATCCTGAGCGATTGCGAGCGATGGGGGCAGCCAGTCTTTCTCTGCGGAAAATCGACGCGGCCGAGGTCATCGTCCGCGAGTGTTACGCACTTATGGGAGGACATCATGATGCTCACCGGTCTGTTGGAGCGGCAGGAGGCTAATGGCATTGGGCAACGTGGACAGGAGTCACAGTCGTATCCACCGGTTGGTGGAGTAAGGCGCGGGACGATGTTTCGCAAGACGCAACAGATTCACTTAGTCGGAATCGGGGGATCGGGGATGAGCGGCATCGCCGAGGTGCTGCTGACGCTGGGGTATAAAGTGACAGGCTCGGACTTGCAGGCTTCCGATACGACGCGGAGATTGGAAGAACTCGGGGGGCGCATCTTTATTGGCCATCAGGAGTCGAATGTGGGGGAGGCCCAAGTGGTGGTCATCTCCTCCGCCGTGTCGGCACAGAACCCCGAGGTCCTGGTGGCCAAGGCGAAGCAGATTCCCGTGATTCCCCGGGCCGAGATGCTTGCGGAGCTGATGCGACTGAAATTTGGGGTTGCCATTGCCGGCGCTCATGGAAAAACCACGACGACCTCGATGGTCGCTAATGTACTGGCTCAGGGTGGGTTGGATCCGACGATGGTGATCGGTGGCAAAGTGAATGCGTTGGGGAGTCATGCCCGCCTTGGTCGAGGCGATCTCCTCGTGGCGGAAGCCGATGAGAGCGACGGATCTTTTCTTCGTCTGTCTCCAACCGTTGTCGCGGTCACGAATCTCGACAGGGAGCATTTGGATCACTACGGCAGCATGGAACGCATCAACGAGTGCTTTCTCGAGTTTATCAATAAGGTGCCGTTCTATGGGTTGGCCGTATTGTGTGCCGACGATGATCGGCTGAGGGCGCTCTTCCCGAACATCGTGAAACGCTATCAGACCTATGGACTCAGTGAGCGCGAAGGTGTCACGCCTGACTTCTTTGCGACAGAGATCAGCTTGAATCAATGGGGCGCTGAGTTCCGGGCGCAGTTTCGTGGGCGCAATTTGGGTCCGTTCCGCCTGGCTGTGCCAGGCCGGCACAACGTCTCCAACGCGCTTGTGGCGATTGCGATCGGCATCGAATTGGATGTGCCGGTGGATCTCATCAGAAAAGCGCTGGCGGCCTATGCCGGGGTCGAGCGCCGCTTTCATCTGCGAGGGGAAGCCAATGGGATTATGGTCGTGGACGATTACGGGCATCATCCAACCGAGATCAAGGCCACCCTGGCCGCAGCGAAGCAAGGCTGGAAGGACCGGCGGCTGGTGGTGATATTTCAGCCGCATCGCTATACCAGGACGCGAGATTTGCTGGAGGATTTTGCGAAGTCGTTTGACCAATCAGACGTATTGTTCTTAGCTGATATTTATGCGGCAGGGGAGCAGCCGATTCCCGGGGTGTCCGGAGCCAAGTTGGCCGACGTTGTTCGTGCGTCCGGCCATCCGTCTGTGACCTTTGTGGAACAAAAAGATCGGTTGGTGGATCAGGTTTTGCCCCATCTGAAATCGGGGGATCTCGTCATTACATTAGGGGCGGGGGATATTTGGAAGACGGGGCTTGAGCTATTAGCCCGATTGACCCCTGTCGGATGATGCCATGAAGCGAGGTGCCCGACGTGTCACGACAGCTGCGAAAGCTCATGCGCAGTTCACGCAGGCAGATGTCCGGGCTGCGGTAGCGGGCCTCCGGGGATCCGTATCTTTCCAGGCTCCGTTGAGCGAGTACACCTCGTTCAAGATCGGAGGGCCGGCGGATGTCGTGGTTGAACCGGCTGATATTGAGGATGTCTGTCTGGTAGTCCAGCAGGCGCGCAGGCGCAAGATTCCGTTGTTTGTCCTGGGTGGGACAAATTTATTAGTCCGGGACGGGGGAATCCGTGGCATCGTGATGAGCTTGGTGCGGTTGCGGGGGATCAAGGAAGAATCGGGGTCAGTGCTCTATGCCGAAGGGGGAGTTGGGATGCCGACGTTGATCGGTTACGCCATTCGCCATTCCCTCGCGGGATTGGAATGGGCTGCGGGAATTCCAGGGACTGTGGCCGGCTGTGTGGTGATGAATGCCGGAACGAAGCTCGGAGAAATGCAGGACTCGGTCAAGGCTGTTCGCATGGTGAACATGAAGGGCCAACTCGTAGAGGTGGAAGCAGCCCAGGTGAGGTTTGAGTATCGACGGGCTTTGCTGCCGCGCGGCATCGTCGTCGGGGTGTGGCTTCAGTTGAAGCAGGGGATCCGATCGGAGATCGAGCGAGTGGTCAAGGACTACCTCCACTATCGACGGGACACACAGCCGCTCGCAATGCCCAGCGCCGGTTGTGTGTTCAAGAACCCTCCGAGCGATTCCGCCGGTCGATTGATTGAGGCGGCCGGACTCAAGGGTGTGCGGGTCGGCGACGCGGAGGTTTCGATGAAACATGCCAACTTCATGGTGAATCGGGGGCAGGCGCGTGCAGCGGATGTGACGGCACTGATCGGGAAGGTCCGTAGCGCTATTCGCCGGCTGGCGGGCGTGCGGTTAGATCTTGAACTCAAAATCGTAGGAAAGACGTAGCGGTATGAGCGAGCCCCGTCTGACAGAACGACCCCTTCTGACCCGCGCCCGTATCGGGGTGCTGATGGGAGGGCAATCGGCTGAGCGCGATGTGTCGCTCCGGACGGGCGCTGCAGTGCATCGGTCGCTGGTCCGCCGCGGCTACAACGCGGTGACTATTGATGTGGGGCCGATGCTCTTTCGGGATTTGCACGACCATAAGATCGAGCTGGCGTTTCTCGCATTACACGGACCGGGCGGAGAAGATGGTTCGATCCAAGGGTTTCTGGAAACTCTGCGAGTCCCCTACACCGGATCCGGTATCCAGGCCAGTGCGATCGGGATGCATAAAGTCACGACGAAAACCCTCTTGGCCTCAGCGCGCATTCCTGTGCCGGCCGGCACAGTGGTGAAGCGCGGAGAGGAATCTTCGCGTGCCACTGCTATGCGGGCGGCGAAATTACGCTGGCCCGTCGTGGTGAAGCCCGCGTCGCAAGGATCCACGATCGGCGTCACCATCGTGCGGAAGCCGGCGCAATGGCGTGACGCCCTGGCCTTGGCCCACCGCTATGACGTGGATGCCATGGTCGAGGCTTACATTCCTGGGCATGAGGTCACGGTGTCGATTATTGGGCGGCAGCATGCATCCCCGCAGGTGCTTCCTGCTGTGGAAATTGTTGCGCCAGGCGGTTTTTACGATTTTTCGGCAAAGTATGAAAAGGGGAAAACCCAGTATCTCTGTCCTGCGCCATTGACCGCGGCGATAAGCAGGCAGATTCGGATGTTGGCGCTGCGTACCTATGAAGTGCTGGGTTGTGAAGGTGCGGCCCGGGTCGATTTCCGGATCACCCCGCGTGGCCGTCCTGTTGTGTTGGAGATTAATACGGCGCCGGGCATGACCGAAACAAGTTTATTGCCGATGGCCGCGGCACAGGCCGAGATCGACTATGACGAGCTGACCGAGCGGATTCTCGAGTCGGCCCTTGTTCGCGCAGCCCGCCGTGACCGTCCCTCAGAGGAAGGGAGCATGCCGTGAAGGTATTGTTGCGGAAGAAAGCGGCGCCTGCAATCGGCCCTCGGGTGAACCAATGGAAGGGCGCGCGTGCCAGTCAGGTTTCGGATCATCGGCAACAGGCGCGTCGGGAAAGGCTCGTCTCGCGGGGGCGACGTGCGTTGCGCATAGGACAATGGATCGTCGGCCTTGCAGTGTTGGCTTGGGGTCTGACTACGGCTACGCAAGAGATGGGACCGGTTCTGCAGGACTGGCTGGAAATCCGCGAGATAGAGGTCGAGGGTATTCACCATGTGACGAGGCCGGAAGTGTTGGAGCGGCTCGTCTTGAAGCCCGGCGTGGGGCTCCATCAAGTCAGCACAGCGTTTCTTGCCGAGCGAGTGCAGGCGCATGCCTGGATTAAGGAAGCGACGATCGAACGTAAGCCACCGCATGTGCTGCATGTCACCGTGTCGGAACGTACGCCGGCTGTCATTATTCGGATGGGCGCGGACCATTGGTTGAGCGATGAGAGCGGATATCTTCTAGCCAAGTTGGGCCGGCAGGATGATGAGACGCTGCCATTGTTGACTGGGCTGGAGCCTCAGGCCATTCAGCGCGGCGAGGCTCGTGCTCGCAATGCGATTCAGTCCGGGGTCGTGCTGGCCAAGCTTATCGCCAATACCCTCGATGGGCGGGTTGAAGTGGATCTCGCGAATCCGGCGAATGTGGTGGCGTCAGCCAGTGGGGTGCGATTTCAGTTTGGTGACGATTCTCTGGTTGATCAGTGGGAGCGGTTCCGGAAAGTGAAACCGTCTTTTAAAACTGCCTCCTCCGAAGGTCGGAAGCGCGAGGTGACCGAGATCGATTTGCGTTATGACAACCGTGTCATTGTGCGGGAAAGGGTGTGAGGGCTGTGCCAAAGCGTGATCAAATTCTTGTTGGGTTGGATATTGGGACTACCAAGATCTGCGCCATAGTTTCGGAAGTTACCGATGAGGGGGCGCTCAACATCATCGGGGTCGGATCCAGCCCATCGCGAGGGCTTCGCAAAGGCGTCGTGGTCGATATCGAGAGCACTGTGGAATCGATCAAGAAGGCGGTGGAGGAAGCCGAGCTGATGGCGGCGGTCCAGATCAATTCTGTCTATACCGGCATCGCCGGCAGCCACATCTCTGCTGAGAACTGCAAGGGGGTTGTGGCGCTCAAAAAGGCAGAGGTGTCGCGGGAAGACATTCAGCGTGCGATCGAAAGCGCGCGGACCCTGGCAGTCGTCCCCCATGAACGGCGGATTCTTCATGTGCTGCCTCGTGAGTTCATGGTGGATGGGCAAGAGGGGGTGCGGGAGCCGTTGGGTCTGTCCGGAAACCGTCTTGAAGTCAATGTCCATGTGATTACCGGCGCGGTGACTTCAGCGCAGAACATCATCAAATGTGTGAATCGCGCGGGGCTCGATGTTGTGGATATCGTATTGCAGCCTTTGGCCTCCAGTGAGGCTGTCCTCAGTCAGGAAGAGCGCGATCTGGGTGTCGTGATGATCGATCTCGGAGGTGGAACGACCGACCTCGCAATTTTCTTCGACGGGAGCATTCGGCACTCTGCGGTCTTGCCGATCGGCGGACAGAATTTGACGAAAGATCTCGCAATTGGGCTGCTGACCTCTCAGACCGAGGCCGAAAAGATCAAGCTGCAGCATGGGATCGCCCGAACGGGATTGGTGCAGGGTCATGAAACCGTAGGGGTTCCGTCGGTTGGGGATCGCCCCGCACGGACGTTTTCACGCCGTGACATTGCCGAAATTCTTGAGCCGCGGGTCGAGGAAATATTTGAGCTGGTTCGCCGGGAGATTGCGCGTGCAGGCTACGAGGGTGTGCTGGGGGCAGGGGCGGTGATTACAGGCGGAACGTCGTTGTTGGAAGGGATGCCCGATGCGGCAGAGCAGATATTGAATCTTCCGGCTCGCCGCGGCGCGCCCAGTGGGATCGGAGGGCTTCGCGACATCGTCAGTAATCCCATGCATGCCACGGGTGTCGGCTTGCTCCTCCATGCCCGGCACCATCTTGAGGAGATGGCCACGGCCGGTCTGCGCAGTGGACGTCCGTTGCATAAGGCATTCGATCGTATGAAGTCGTGGATGTTCGAGTTTTTTTAACCATTGCGCGCGGCGGATGGCCGCTACGCGAATTCTATAAGGGAGGTGTCCTGATGTTTTCATTCGAAGAGGATGTTGTGTCCCCCGTTCGGATCAAAGTGATCGGTGTCGGTGGCGCCGGGTGCAACGCCCTGAACACCATGATCATGTCCGGATTGGCGCGGGTCGATTTTATCGCGGCAAATACCGATCTGCAGGCGTTGGATCGGTCGCGGGCGTCGTATAAGGTTCAACTGGGCCCTGAGCGGACTAGGGGACTCGGTGCCGGGGCGAAGCCGGAAGTCGGAAAGGACTCGGCATTGGAAAGCAAAGATCAGATTCGGGAATGTCTTGAGGGCGCCGACATGGTGTTCGTGACTGCGGGGATGGGCGGCGGAACCGGGACGGGCGCCGCCCCGATCGTCGCGAGCATCGCGCGCGAACTCGGCATCTTGACGGTCGGGGTCGTGACAAAGCCGTTTTCCTACGAAGGTCATCGCCGGATGGTTCATGCGGATGAAGGGATTCGCGACCTCCGTCGCCATGTGGATACCCTGCTCGTGATCCCGAATCAGCGATTGCTCGGTATTGTCGACAAAGCGACGCCGCTGCTCGAAGCCTTCAAGGTAGCTGATGATGTCCTCCGGCAGGCCATTCAAGGGATCGCGGATGTGATCACGACCACCGGCCATGTCAATGTAGATTTTGCCGACGTTCGTACCGTGATGTCGCATACGGGTCGCGCCGTGATGGGCATGGGAGTGGCGCGTGGGACGAATCGGGCAATCGAAGCGGCGCAAAAGGCGATTTGCAGCCCGTTGTTGGAGGAAGGCAGTGTTGAGGGCGCGCGTGGTGTGTTATTGAATATCACCGGCGGACCCAATATGTCGCTGCACGAGATCGAGGAGGCGGCCACGATCGTTCAACAGACGGCCGATCCTGAAGCCAATATCATTGTCGGACAAGTGATCAACCCCGATATGGGAGACGACTTGGTCGTGACGGTGATTGCCACTGGGTTTGAATGGGAGGGGCAGCCTGCTCAAGTTTCCGTGGCAGCGGCTCGGGCTCCCCGCATCGGGCAACAGGCGCTGGCCGGCGCCGGCCAGACGATGGGGGAACGATCGTATGCGGAGCGGCCTTTCAAAGATCTCGACCGTCCGACCTTCTTGCGGCGGATGGGAGATGGAAGAGAGCAGATAGAACGAACCGCGGCGGTTACCGACGATGAATGGGATGTGCCCACGTTCCTGCGCAAGCAGGCTGACTGAGCCGATAGGTCTGTAGGGGTGAGTAGTCTCAGCGGAGTATAGCTATGAGCGCAGCAATCATCACGGTTCCTGCTTTCGCGTCCGTGCGCGACGGCATCCGGCACTTTTTCGGCACGCGTGGCCATGCAGGTTCGCTGGCACTTGATGTCGGGGCGCCAGCTCGTCAGTCGGGGCTGCAAGGGCGCGGTTGGCTGCTGTCCGTCAAGCAAGTGCATGGGACCGATGCTTTGGTGGTCGATCGTCCACTCACCAAAATGGATCGTTTCACCGGTGGGTGGGATGCGCTGGTGACCGATCAACCAGGCGTCATGGTGGCGGTGCGCACGGCGGATTGTGTCCCTGTGCTCGTGCATGATCCACGCCGGCGTGTCGTGGCGGCGATTCATGCCGGTTGGCGTGGCGCTGTCGCCGGGATTATTTCGAAAACCCTCACGCTGATGGCGAACAGATTCGGGTCGATGCAGTCGGATCTGCGAGTCAGTATTGGACCCTCGGCTGGTCCTTGCTGCTATGAAGTAGATAATCCTGTGCTCGACCAGCTCCGAATGGGATTGCCTGATTGGAAGTCGGTGGTGCATGACTATCAAGGGCACAAGGCTCGGCTGGATCTCAAGGCCCTGATCCGTCGGCAAGTGGAAGGAGAGGGTGTTTTCCCACCTTCTATTTCATCGGTGAACCTCTGTACCATCTGCCATGATCAGCTCTTTTACTCCTATCGGAGGGAAGGCCGGGTGAATGGGACGATGGTCAGCGGGATCACTCTGCTCTCTCACCGATAGAAGCTAGCAGGATGCTGAAAAAGTCCGGCAGCGAAAGAAGACTGGTATTTGGTTTATTTGGTTTGTCTTGTTTGTTTGGTTGAACGAAACTAACCAGATGAACCAAATCAATCAAACAAACAAAACAAACCGGGTTTTCACCGTGCCACAATAGTTTTTCAGCAGACTCCTAGTTCTGGTCTGCGCGCTGACATTTGCCAGGCGGTTTCGGTACAATACTTCCTGGTTTCCGAGAGACGGAGCCTCAGCTGTGGTTGCGTGAGAAACTCTCGATGGGTATGTCGAACGATTATTATCGTGGGCTCGAAGAGGGGTCAATGATAGTGCAGGTTCACATGGCTTTGGGGGGAGCGCGGCGTGCCTAGTCCGACGATCACGAGCAAGATTACGTTCATCGGAGGAGGCCAGATGGCTGAGGCCGTGATTGGAGGTCTCCTCTCGGGACAGGTGTGTTCTGGTGATTCGATATGGGCAACGGATCCCGTTTCCGAGCGCCGCGATCGTTTGAAAAGTCAATTCGGCATTCTGGTTGGTTCTGCCAACCGTGAAGCGGTTGCCTGGGCTGACGTGGTCGTCTTGGCGGTCAAGCCTCAGACGCTTCCTGTTGTACTCAGTGAGCTTGGCCCGACCCTGGCCCATGCCCTTGTGATTTCTATTGCTGCAGGGGTGACGATTCGAACGATCGCGGGACAGATTGCCGGGGCGATGCGGGTGATTCGTGCGATGCCGAATGTTCCGGCATTGGTCCGGGAAGGTATGACCGCTCTGGCCTTGGGCAGTGCGGTGTCTGAAGATGACAGTCGCCTGGCTCGAATGGTATTCGAATCAGTCGGTCGGGTAGTGCTGGTTGAGGAACGATTGATGGATGCAGTGACCGGACTGAGCGGCAGTGGGCCGGCCTATATATTTCAGGCTATTGAAGCGTTAGCGGATGGAGGGGTGATGATGGGCTTGCCGCGGCAGACTGCCGAACTCCTTGCTGCGCAGACGGTGCTCGGTGCGGCTCGCTTGGTACTGGAATCGGGGGTACATCCCGCTCAATTAAAAGATCGAGTGGCGTCTCCCGGAGGCACGACCATCGCCGGGCTTCATCAGCTCGAGCAGGGAGGATTTCGTGCTGCGCTGATGGCAGCGGTCGAAGCGGCCACCACACGATCGAAAGAGTTGGGGCGCTGATGTTTGTCGCAGGCAATGTTCTTTCGGCGGTGGCGACCATTCTTGACTATATGCTATGGCTCTATATGTGGGTCATCATCGGCCGTGCCCTGATCTCGTGGGTCAATCCGGACCCATGGAATCCAATTGTGCAATTTCTCAATCGTGCGACCGAACCAGTTCTGGCGCCAATTCGACGATGGATCGGGGTGCGGATAGGGATGGATGTGTCACCGATCATCGTGATTCTGATCATCACCTTCCTGCAAATTGCGATTGTACAATCACTCAAGGAATTAGCCATGAGGATAAACTGAGACGACCATGGGAGATACCATGAGAATTACACCGCTCGATATCCAGCAGATGGTGTTCAAGGCCAGCTTTCGCGGGTACGACAAGGAAGAGGTCAATCGCTTCCTCGAAGAACTAGCACAGACGATTGAATCGCTGAATCGAGACCAGGCGGTTCAGCGAGAAAAGATCATATTTCTAGAGCAGCAGCTCGCCGAGCTGAAGCGAACGGAAGCGACGTTGTCGAGCACCCTCCTTTCGGCGCAATCGCTGGCAGAGGATGTGAAACGGAATGCGCAACGGGAGGCGGATCTCGTCATCAAGGAGGCTGAACTGAAGGCCGGCGAGTTGATTCGTCAGGCCGGGGTCGAGCTGACCGATACGCAACGGGACCTCTCTTCGCTTCAGAAACAGCGGCTGCTCATGGTTGAACGGTTGCGCGCGTCGTTACGGATGTTCGAGCGTATGCTGGAAGTGGAAGAGCAGGAAGCGCTTCATGACGCCGCTATCGCATCGGAGGAGAAGCTCGAGGGAGAATCGAGCCCGGCGTTGTGACCCGTTGGACCCGATCGATCCTTGTTCACTGATGTGGTTCTTGGTCTGTTTCGTGCCGCCTGCCAGCAGCCGATTCCCTCACTCATAGGTGCTTCGTCCATGGCTACCCATCACGTCATTCAGACGGCACTGCAATCGGCCGTTGACGACGGCGTTTTTCCTGGTGCTCAGTTGGCGGTGCGTCTGCGTGGCGAGTTGCAATGTGTGGTCGTAGCCGGGCGTTTGTCGTCAGAGCCCCCAGGCCTTCCCGTAGAACCTTCTACCATCTATGACCTCGCCTCTCTCACGAAACCACTGGTGACGGTGACATCAATCTTGCTTCTGACTCAGTGCGCCAAGGTCACCCTTGGAGATTCCGTGCAAGAAGTATTAGCTGAGCTTGAAGGGGCGCCGATCGGTCAGGCAACGGTGCGAGAGCTCTTGACCCATCGCTCAGGCTTGCCAGGATGGCGACCGTTCTACAAGCAGCTTGACGCAAGAGGGATGGTTTTCGGGCTCCCTGCCGGGGATCAGTCCGCCAAACACCATGTATTGGAAATGATTCGTGATGAACCGTTGATCTATGTGCGCGGAGAGCGAAGCGTCTACAGCGACCTTGGATTCATGCTACTAGGGTTTCTGGTGGAACGTCTCAGTGGAATGACGTTGGATCTTTGGTGCGAGGAGGCGATCGTCCGACCGCTACAGGCCGACCCAATGATGTTTCGCCCTACGGGAGGGCGAGCGCAACCCGACGTGGTACGTCCAATCGTTGATGTATCACGTATCGCTCCGAGCGAACAGGATGAGTGGCGCAATCGACTCTTACGTGGGGAAGTGCACGACGAGAATGCCGCAGCGATGGGTGGTGTTGCGGGCCATGCAGGGTTATTTGGGACTGCCGAATCGGTGCTGGCTGTCTCCGGGGCCTGGCTCCGAGGCTATCATGGAAGAGAGTCGATTCTGGGTGAGGAGCTTGTCAGGCAGTTTACGACCCGCCAAGAATCGGCCGTTCGATCGAGTTGGGCGTTGGGATGGGACACTCCGTCGGCGCCATCATCATCGGGATCCAGTTTTTCCGAGCGGTCATTTGGGCATCTCGGCTACACTGGGACGTCGCTGTGGATTGATCCGTTGTGTGAATTGGAGGTGGTGCTTTTATCGAATCGGGTACATCCGAGCCGAAGGAACGAGAAGATAAAGGTTTTCCGCCCCCGTATTCACGATCTGGTATATCGGGAGTTTGTGTCTGCCTGACAGCCGGCCTACGCTGGATCCTGGTAATCGACCCAGGTTTCTTTTTCAGCGAGATACTTCGTGCCTTTGAAATTGGCGCGGGTTCTCAATTTGCTGAAGCCGAATCCTTGCATCGCTGCGATGATATCTTGTACTGAAGCGGCTATAGTCGGATGCGAGTGCCCTTCCACCACCAGGGCTTCATACATGACCTTGGCGGCGTAGCCTGAAGGAGTTCGATTGATGAGGACGGTACGATTGAAATACCGATCACTTGGGTCTACTCCCTCAACCTGGTGCTTTTCAACCAGTCCTTCTTTTTTGAAAAGCAGCGGAAGAGAACTCATTGCAACCTCCATGACACTCAAACGGAATGGCCCAGGGCTTGGATTATAGGGTGGCGCCATGCCGACTGCAAGCCGTTGACAACCGTGCAGCGGCCTCCTATCATTTTCTCCCGCTGCGGTAAGCCGCTGTGTTTCGAACGATATGAATATCCCAAACAGCTTGACCATCCTCCGTATTCTCCTGATTCCCTGCTACATCGGGTTACTTGTCTATGGCAGATTTGATCAAGCGCTCATCGTGCTTCTCGTAGCGGGACTCACTGATGCGCTCGATGGAGCGATCGCCCGAATAAAGAATCAGCATACCCGGCTCGGGGCCGTGCTGGACCCTTTGGCAGATAAGCTGCTTCTCACCTCCGGATTCATCACGCTTTCGTTGATTCATGTGATTCCCTTGTGGGTCACTATCCTCGTGGTCAGCCGAGACTTGATACTGATGCTGGGAACGGCGGTCGCGCACTTCACAGATTCTCGCGTGGACATTACCCCGACTTTCTTGGGCAAGGGCACCACGTTTCTCCAGCTGTCCTATATCGTGCTGGTCATATTTCTGAGTTCCCGCCAGATCGATCTCACCGTCATGCTGCCTCTCTTGTTAGGCATGGTCTCCTTCACGCTATTGTCCGGGTTGCATTATCTCTACCGAGGCGTCAGGCACACGAGCGTGATCGGCGGCTAAGTCTCCCGTATTGCTTGTACCTGCTTGCCTCGTCACCTGCGCAGAGATTGTGCATTTGTTTGACAGGTTTTGGGGTGGCCAGTAGACTCGCCTGGTATACATTCCCTGCGGTCTACAACCGGCCAAGACGATGGCCACATTGAAGGGTGAGTGTCGAGCATGGCTACCTTTGCGTATGTTGGACGAACCAGATCGGGTGCCGTCAAGAAAGGCGAGCTAAGCGCAAAGACCCGAGACGAGGCGGTGGATCAGCTCCGCAAGCAAAGCGTCGTCGTCACGAGCCTCGCAGAAAAAAGTGGCGGTGGGTTCGATTTCAGTAAACTCAACCTTGGGTCCGGTCTTACCGATAAAGACCTGGTTGTATTTACGCGACAATTCGGCACGATGATCAATGCGGGTCTGCCATTGGTGCAATGTCTCGAAATTCTCTCGACCCAGTCTGAGAATAAAGTGCTGCGGGAGGCCATCGGGGAGGTGAAGACTCAGGTGGAGGCAGGTTCGACATTTTCGGATGCCTTGCGGCGCCATCCCAAAGTCTTCGATGATCTTTATGTCAACTTGGTGCATGCGGGTGAAGTGGGTGGCCTGCTCGATACGATCTTGACGCGTCTCGCAAAGTACATCGAGAAAGCGATGAAACTCAAAGGGCAGATCAAATCTGCCATGATTTATCCTGCTGCGATCATGGGAGTTGCAGTGGTTGTTATCGCTGTCTTAATGGTTTGGGTCATTCCGATCTTCGCAAAAATGTTCAATGAATTGTCCGGCGGAAAAATGGGGTTGCCGGGTCCCACGCAGCTTGTCATTGATATCAGCAATATATTTACGTCCTATTGGTACTTGATGTTGGGGGGTATTGTGGGGCTCGTTATCGGTATCAAGAAGTACTATGCGACTTCCCAGGGGCGAATGGCTATCGATAAGCTCCTGCTCAAGGCGCCGGTGTTTGGAGACCTGATCAGGAAGGCTTCGGTAGCGAAGTTTACACGTACTCTTGGAACCCTGCTCGCGAGTGGAGTGCCGCTTCTGGACGGGATGACCATCTGCGCAAAGACTGCGGGCAACAAGGTGATTGAAGAGACGTTGATCAACGCTCGGGTCAGTATCAGTGGCGGAAAGACCATCGCCGATCCCTTGGCAGCAAGCGGCGTCTTTCCCAAGATGGTGACGCATATGATCGCCGTTGGTGAGTCAACTGGTGCGTTGGATGCGATGTTGGGAAAAATTGCAGACTTCTATGAGGATGAGGTCGATCAGGCAGTCACCTCACTCACATCGCTGCTGGAACCCATCATGATGGTGTTTTTGGGGATTGTGATTGGGTTTATTGTGGTTGCAATGTATCTCCCGATCTTCAAAATGTCGGAGGCAATAGGTTAAGAGGGTGTTCAGTCCGTTCCGGTCACGGAGTTGGGCTTGGTGCCCAACTCCGTGAAGACTCTAAGTTTTTATCTGGCCAGATCACTCGATATCCCAACAGATGTGTATGCGTATTGACACAGTTCCTGGCTCCAAATCAGA